>ENA-ORSL01000082-ORSL01000082.1-human-gut-metagenome-genome-assembly--contig:-NODE-82-length-108325-cov-4.124661_pt1 | contig 108325 bp, 89 predicted proteins | sample MGYA00242190_ERZ509157 | MGnify/ENA primary metagenome ERZ509157 (study PRJEB26280, sample SAMEA2338664) | human gut metagenome | biome: human gut; feature: human-associated habitat; material: faeces... | reverse complement strand
TGTTAATATGTATTTGGAATTTCTCATTTTGGCTTGTACTATTTATATTCTAGCACCAGGTAAAGATAATGGCGAATTTGCCAAGGCTATGGCAGGTACTACTACTACAAAATAGTCTTCAGCTCTTACCCCCGTCCACATCCCATGTAACCAAACCCTACATCCGATATGGACACCCAAAACAAAAAACTCCTTCCCCCCCTCTCGTCACAGCAGAGCCTTAAGGTCGTCGGTTTCGACGATCCCTTGATCGCTCGTGTACCCTACGACCTTTATGAAGCGAGAGCTGCGATTCTGTGATCAGAATGGATGGAAGTGCCACAAGGACTCCTGCGGTATATGCCGCAGGAGAATTGTGGGTTTAAGAAGAGTAACAAAGATCGAAAAAGATTGAAAAATAAGTAATAACAGTTTTAATACCATCAACATTTATGGATAAGGATATTCCCTATGCTCGCAGAAATTATTTTTTACATCTTCATATTTCTTTTCGGAATCGTGATCGGCAGCTTTTTAAATGTCTGCATTTACCGCATACCGAAGCATGAAGATATCGTGAAAACACGGTCACACTGCATGTCCTGTGGTTATCAGCTCAAGTGGTATGACATGTTTCCGGTATTCAGTTACCTCTTTCTGCGGGGCAGATGCCGGAAATGCCATGCGAAGCTTTCCGTACAGTATCCGCTGATTGAAGCAGCGAACGGCATTCTTTATGTAATGATCGTGTGGATTCATGGAATGACAATTACTTCTATATTATATTGCCTGCTGGTTTCTGCACTTCTGGTAATCAGTGTCATTGATTTCAGAACCTTTGAGATTCCCCTTGGAATCAATATTTTCATTCTGATTCTAGGAATCGTCCGCGTAGCAACAGACTTTACCTGTGTGCTGGACTACGTGATCGGATTCCTAAGTGTGAGCGTTGTGCTCGCCATTCTGTATTATGCCTCTAAAGGAAGAGCAATCGGTGGAGGCGATGTGAAGCTCATGGCCGTCTGCGGACTGGTGCTTGGCTGGAAGCTGGTTCTGCTGGCATTCTTTTTAGGATGCATTTTAGGATCGGTCATTCATATTATCCGGATGAAGGCATTTGGCGCCGACCGGGTTCTGGCGATGGGACCATACCTTTCGTTAGGAGTACTCCTTGCAGTTTTGTGGGGAAATACCATGATTCAGTGGTACATGGGACTACTGGGTTTTTAGCCTTAAGATCGAATATTTTACCTGCTTGGTAATCCCGGCAGGTTTCTTATATATAACATCATTTTTTCGGGACAAAGGAGGAAACGATTCGTGGCTGGTAAAGTAATCAGTATAGAAATCGGATATTCACTGACAAGAGTATGTGAGGTTGACTATAAATCAAAAACCCATAAGGTGTACGGGTATTTTTCCCTACCGACTCCGGAGGGAATGATTAATGACGGTATTTTGAATTTCAATGAAACCTTTGTGGCGGATTTAAGGGAAGCTCTTGCCGAGTATAAGATGAAATCGAAGCAGGTGGTGTTTACCCTGACTTCGACCAAGATCGCCAGCCGTGAGGTTACGATTCCTTTTGTGAAAGAAAACCGGATCATGGATGTTGTAAATGCCAATGCGTCGGACTATTTCCCGGTGGACTTAAGCCAGTATCAGCTTGCATACAGCATGCTTGGTGTGACCGGAAATCCGAAGTCCGGACAGCAGTATAAGCTTCTGGTTCTGGCAGCACCGCAGGCACTTCTCGATGGCTATCAGCAGCTTGCCAGGGCACTGAAGCTGGAGCTTGCAGCCCTTGACTATGCCGGAAACAGTATTTATCAGGTCGTAAAGGATGAGTGTGCACAGAAAGCTCAGATGATCGTAAAGATCGAAGAGGGTGCAACCATGGTGCTGGTTGTGAATCAGTCGGTGATTTCCTTTATCCGAAGCGTTTCCTACGGTGTGCAGGAAGCATTGGAGCTGACCTATAACCTTCCTTTGAAGATCCGGATTGAGACGCCGGAACAGGCGATGGAGCTTTTGTCCAGGAAGTCCTTTGTGGTGCTGAACGATGGTTCCGAAGAGACTGAGGGCAGTGAAGAAGAAAAGTCCAAAGAACAGGAATTCTGCGAATCCATGACAGATGTACTGGTTCCGCTGGTTGGTGCGGTTTCCCGTGTTGTGGATTACTATGTTTCCCATAATGCCAATACCCCGATTGAGAAGATTCTCTTAACCGGTCTTGGTGCAAATATGAAGGGTATTCACAGACTTTTGGCCCAGCAGCTGGACTATCCGATTGAAATTTTACGTCAGGCAGAGGGCTGGAACCTGGAAAAGAGCTTTGAAGGTAAGTTCTTCGGTGAATATGTTGCCTGTGTGGGTGCCACAGCGGCTCCGCTTGGCTTTAAAGCCGATAATGAAAAGGGCAAAGGCGGTAAGACCGGAGATACGAAGAGTAAGGGCAAGGTGAACGGAATTCTGATTGCTGCTGCAGTCTTTGCATTCGGCATACTGGGGGCTGTAATTCTGAGTGTGGCTTCTGCCATAACCTATGTCGCAGCAAAGGCAGAGAACCGGGCACTGCAGGAGCAGATGGCAGGTTTACAGGAAATCAAGCCGATTTATGATAATTATGTGAGTACCAAAACAGCTTACGACCGATTGACGGCCATGCATGATGCCACCCGCAACCGGAACGATGACTTATATGCGTTTATGGAAGAACTGGAACGCAAGATGCCAAGTAACGGAGTAATCACTTCCTTTACCAGTGATGCGGAGACGGTAACGATCAACATGTCGGTATCTTCGAAGACGGAGGCAGCATCGATGATTGAACAGTTCCGTACCTTTGATTCCCTCCTTCCCGATACGGTGTCGGTATCTTCGATTACCGCAGATGTGGATGGCGAGGATACCGTGCTTTCCTATAACTTTACAATTGTCGGATCTTACCGGGATATGGACGAAGCTCCGGAGGATGAGATGACCGATGAAGAAGCGATGCAGCAGAATCTGGAAGATACGGAAAACCACGAAGTGGCGAAAGCAGAGTAAAGGAGAAGAACGATGAAGGTATCAAAGAAAGATATTTATTTAATCATTGGATTTTTGGGAGTCCTCGCTTTCCTCTGTGCATTCCTGTGGGTTTATCAGCCGACCATGGAAAAGGTGGATGCCTTAAAGGCAGAGAGCCGTTCTCTGGAAATAGAAATTGCAGATCTGCAAAGCAAGATGGATAACAAGGACACTTATGTGTCTAAGACTCAGGAAATGGCAACCGAGATGGACAGTATTTTGCAGATGTTTCCCGTGGAGTTAAAGGAAGAGGATGCTATTGTATTGACATTAACGGAGGAATTATTATCTCCGATGATCGTGACTACGCTTACCATGGATGAAACAGAACCGGTGGATTTCGAGCTTTATACGCAGGAATCCGAAGAGGCAGAACCGGTCGATACAGGAGAAACGATACAGCTTGGACTCTACCGGAATCCGGTTTCCATGCAGTTTGTTTCAAGCTACGAGGCCCTGAAGCGCTATGTGAAGACCGTGGCACTGCAGACAAACCGTACAAAGATCGTCGGAATCACCGCTTCTTATGACGAAATGACAGGCTTACTTACCTGCGTGGCAAACTTAAATATGTATTTTATTACCGGACAGGAAGACAAGACCTATGTACAGCCGGACTTCTCTTCGGTCATTACCGGAACGGATAATCCGTTCGGTTCCATCACAATGCCTTATGAAGCAGATGTTGCAGGACTTGCAGAGGATGCAACGGGTATTCATGTGGATGAGGAGGAGGCAGAAGAGGATAACGGTGAGGATATGTAGCTGCGGTCTGATTACGGATACCCGTCAGGAAGAAGGAGCCGGAAGAAGCCGCCGAAGAAAAGAACAGTCTGCATAGAGAACCTGAACAGAATAAGCAGGACAGAGGATACGTATGAAGCAGAAGGAAAAAGTTCAACAACTGAATAAGAACGCGGGCTTTTCCCTGCTGGAGCTTCTGATTGCCGTTACGATTCTGGCAATCATTACGATTCCCATGCTTCATATGTTCGTGACTTCCGCAAAAATCAATGGCAAGTCCCGGATCACCCTGCGGGCAACCGTACTTGCACAGGATATTGTAGAGGGGCTGAAGGCGTATCATATCGATGAGATTCAGGATCAGTTTAACGGTGTGGAAGACTTTGAGATGCTGAATACCTCTGTCATTGCAGGAGACTGTACCTATAAAGAGGATGTGGATAGGGAAAAGATCGAGAATGGCGAGGATCCGACTGATCCGTCAAAAGCCAAACCCGGTAAGTATTACTTTGTTCTTAAAAATGCGAAACTGGAAAACAGCAGGTTTGATGTGCTGATTTCCGTAGATGCAACCGGATATGTGGAAGGTACTACACCAACGAAGCACAATTCCTTCTTAAATACCAGTGATGTGGCGAAGGTTGCCAGCATGAATAAGAGTACGGATGCTTCCTATGAGCAGTCGGCACTTATGAATGAGGCAGCACTTTCCAAAGCACAGCTTGAACTGAAAATTCCGGGAGATAACGTGACCTATAAGACCGTAGGACTTACCTGCGAGAGAACCTTTACCGTTACCTTCAAAGATGCAGGAACGGAGACTGATAAAGAAGGTATTACAAAGCAGAAGACAGAAGCGTTCGTGACCTGTAAATATGAATTTTCCTATGGAGGGGAGACCTATACCTATATTCCGGATGGAATGGCAGGAGTGGATGATGCGGGAAATACCGGACTTCCATGTGGGAGCTTTACAGGAAGGAACTTTTATTTTTTCTATTTTCCGTTATATGATGCTGCAACAGACAAGCTGGTTTTCGATGGTACGGCGGCAGGCTGGACGAAGGATAATCTGATGAATCTTTATATTGCCAAGCAGACCGATACAACATTGACAGATATGAATCTCAATAAGGCAGAGACAAGCTATAAGCCGGTAGTCAATATACATGCGACAAGTTCTGAAACATTCCGGATCTTCACCAATCTGGGAGTGAATCTTGTAAATGAGACCTTTCTTACCGGACTTGGAGTAACCCCATCCGATCCGAAAAAACCGGAAAGCGTCAAGAAACTAAAGAATCTTGCCATTTTTCAACACAATGGGGCAGTGACAAACAGAACACTGGATATTTATGATCTTTCCGGAATCAGGGATACCAATTATGGTAAAAACGGAACGGACGATGCTGTGACTGAATTTATCTATGATATTGTTGTTGAGGTTTATGAGCAGGGGGCAGCAGATACCGGCTTTCCGGCAGATATGCGAAAAGTAACCTTTGATGGAACGAAGAATCACTAAAAATCACCTGTAGAAAGAGTAATTCAGACAGTTAAGAGAGAGAACCATGATAAGACAACCATTTCAACAACTGCAGATGGAATTATGGATTCGAAAGAAGCGCAACAGCGGTTCTTCGATTGTCATTGTCATTATTGCGATGGCGATGATCGGGATTTTGGCAACAACGCTGCTGTGGATGTCTTATATCAATTATAAAATTAAAGTAAATGACATTCGGAATAAGAATAGCTTTTATTCTGCAGAAACAGTCATGGAACAGATCGTGGCAGGCCTGCAGAAGGAAACCTCAGATGCGGTGGCAGTTGCCTATCAGGAGGTTTTATCCAACTGGGAGGAGCTTGGCAGTGAATCCAACCGCTACAGTTCCTTTGCATCCATGTATCTGGATACACTGGTAAAGCACCTGCGTGATTCAGAAAAGGGCGATGGTTACTATAGCAGGGATATTTTGGAAGGTTATGTGGATACAACGATCTGGGGAAATGTGAACAAGACCGCCTGGAATAACGGTACGGATGAAACGGATGCATCGAAGGCCAAGGCTCCGGTTATGGAACTTGTGAATGGAAATAGCTTAGTTCTTCGGAATGTGTTTGTTTCCTATATGGACGGCGACCGGTTATCCATCGTAAGCACGGATCTGTGCCTGGATGTACCGGAGATCGTGTTTACCCAGTCAGGCTCCATTGATGATCTGTATGATTATCTCCTGATCGGAAATCAGGGAATCAGCCTGACACAGGGAAGCGGACAGGTGACCGGGGATGGAAGCATCTATGCAGGAACAGATGATAAGGGAAAAGGTGGTATTATCATTAATCCGGCAAGCAGCCTGGCTATTAATAACGGACGATATGTAATTTCAAAGGGTGAAATTGACGTGGTTGGACCGGGTGCAGGCTTCATTGTACGTGATGCGAAGGAGACCGGAAGCAGCGTTTATGCGAAGAACCTTGATCTGCAGAGCGGAACGATCAGCTTAGATAGTAAGACTTATATTGCAAATGACCTGACTCTTTCCGGAAGTGGAAGCAAGGCAACCCTGACGAAAGAATATTATGGATATGGAACCTCTACGGCAATGGGACTTGAAAGTGATCCAACGGATCAGGAAAACAGCAGTGCCATTATCATCAACGGACAGAATTCTACTGTGGATATGAGCGGTGTGAATACGCTGATGCTGGCAGGCCGAGCCTATATCGGAACGAATACTACGAAAGAAGAACTGGATCAGAATGCAGCAGCGGCAGTAGAGGGTGCAGGTAAGAAGAATGAAAAGGCAGTTCTGATGGGCGAGTCCATCACCGTAAAAGGCGGACAGATCGCATACCTTGTTCCGACCGAATGCCTGGGTATCTATAATGGAGAAACGATCATCGGGCAGAATCCGCTGACACAGGATCAGGCAACAAAGATGCAGGCTTATAAGGATCAATATGGAACTGATTTTAAGGAAGTGGATTTCACGCGTCCGGTAGGCAGACTCGGTGGACAAAGTCTTGCATCCTTTGGCGTTGCAGACATGGATCATATCCGAAAGGTCAGCACGCAGTATGTGGGCGGTGGTACAGAAAGTAAATCCCTGACCTATTATTATCTGGTGATGGATGCAGACAATGCTGCAAAGTACTATCAGACCTATTATCTGAATGGAAGCAATAAGGAATCCATAGATCATTATTTCAAAAAATATGCAACAGGAGGAATCCTGTTGGGAGATTATACTTCTGCACAGAACTCCTATACGATTCTCGGTAATGCACTGGTATCGGATGCTTTGAGCCAGAGTGGAGTAAGCCTTCTTGCAAGTACGAATACAACAACGAATACAATGACACCTGCTGAAGTTTTCCAGAAGTCCGGAGAGATTGCCAATGTTTATAAGGGACTGACAACGAATTTAAGTGAGGATGGAGCTTCGGCAAGTACGTTCCGGAATGTTTTTGACAGTGTGATTAAGGATAAGATCACAACGAAGCAGGCAGATGGAACGGATCGTGTCGATACCATACAGGAATATCTGATGAATAACGGAACCGGAGGAACGATGGAATTCACGACAGAGGATGGATTAAAGGGAATTATCACTACCGGTAATTATACACTTTCTTCGGCAACGGGTGGAGCATCCAGGGTTCGTTTGATTGTTTCGCTGGGAGATATTACGATCGACCGGAACTTTACAGGTCTTGCTATTGCAAAGGGAACGATCACGATTAAAGGTGCAATCACGAATGGTGCATCTTCTCTCAAACGGAATAAGATGGAATTGTATAAGGTATTAAATGCGACAACCGGAGCAGAGGGAGATACCATAACCCCCATGGCGTTCTTCGTAAACGGGGAAACCAGTCTTGCGGATGGAGCACAGGAAGCGCCGACCGATGATGCCGGGAATCTGAATATTGATTATACCGGGATCGTCCGCTACGTGAACTGGGAGAAACGATAAAGCAGCAATGCTGTCTAATAGAAGAGAGTAAGTTCTTCCTTGTATAGGATAAAAAGAAGTAGTGGAATTGTCAGAAGTGAAATGACGGAAACATAGAGAGAGTCATAGAATCAATACAGGAATTAAGAACAGACAGTGATGGAAATAAACAGGAACAGGCAGAAATGGCAGAAGATAAGAAAAAATTAGCAAAAAATAACAGTGGTTTTTCTTTGGTAGAGCTGATTATTGTCATTGCAATTATTGCGGCATTGATTGGTACAGTCGTTCTGTCCGTTTCCATGGTGTTCAGTGCGAATGCCAAGGCATGCTCCAACGATCTGCAGCGTGAGATTGCGGACTGCAAGGTGACAACAATGGGGAAGGCACAGGCATGGCTGATCGTTTACCGGGGGGAGAATGGTCGTATCTACAGTCAGCTTCATATTATGGAGCAGAAGGAAGGCGGGACGGTAGGTGAGCTTGAGGAGATTACCGAGGAACCACAGAAGATAGGGGGAAATCGTGTGTCTGTAACATATATGGATGCTTCCGGAACTCCCGATTTGGAACTCCCGACAGGAGCAGCTGCCGGAATTCGTATTGAATTCGATCGTTCCTCCGGTTCCTTTAAGGATGCTCCATTAAAGATGAGAATTCAGGGAGGGAGCCGTGATTATAAGCTGGATTTTATTAAGCTTACGGGAAAGATTGCTGTGAACCGGACAACAAGCTGATTTTAGGGAATAGTGCAGAGATCGCAGGCGATTATTGTCTGGATAAATGTTAAATGGAGAAGTATATGGGGAAAAAATTACGGATTCAGCAACAGAATAGTGGATTTTCCTTAGTGGAACTGATTATTGCAATTGCCATACTGGTTATTGTGACAGGTGCAGTGTGCAGCTTTATCATCATTACGTCCAGAAATTATGCAAACGGCAATAACGACATCAGTGTGCAGCAGGAGGCACAGCTTGCCTTAAATCAGATGTCGGATGTGATTATTGATGCAACACAAAGCATTAATTATGTGGGTTACGATGAGTCCAACCAGCCGGTTAAGGCATTGAAGGACTCCGAATTCACCTTTACACCGGAGAAAAAGGCGCTGATTGTTTATAATACAGTGACTCCGGCAAGTGGAGAAGGCACAGAGGAGCCTTCTGCCTATGCGGATCCGGGCACACCGGCAGAAGATTCTTCTACAGAGCTTCATAATTATATGTTCTACTGGCGGAAATCAGATGAGAACCTGTATTTTTCTATGGCAGATGCAGGTGGAAGCTTCCCGATGCCGGGAGAGGTCGATTGTGTACTTCTGGCTGAAAATGTAACAGAATTTCAGGTGGATCTAAGTCAGGTAGAGGAACGCCGTGTGGTAAAGCTCAAACTGAACTTTCAGACCGGAACCCGTAAATTTGAAATGGCAAACAACATTACCGTCCGGAATAAGGTAGTGATTAATAATGCTGATATTGAGCCTTTGGATAAGCGCGTCCGCGTAAATATCAAGGTGAAGGAGCCGGTCGTAGTGTTGGAACCAGGAGAAACCTTCCATTTCTCTACCCCGAAGGTAACCGGAACAAACCTTTTAAACAAGAACGTTACTTGGAAAATTGAAGGGGAAGTATCAGAGGGAACAAAGATGCTATCCCCAAACAGAGATGGGATACTTCAGATTGATAGTGAAGAACGACTTAAGAGCTTTGATGTGAAGGTAACTACGGAAGCAATTGATGAAGAAAGCAAGAAGCAGGCAGAGACAACGATTACAGTTTATGTGAAACGTGTAACCAAAGTGACCTTGAATAAAAAGAGTGAGGAATTGCTTAATCCCAATGATAATATTCCGGGGAAATTGGAGGTTATGCAGGGAAGTACCGTGGTTCTTGTCGGTACGGTAGACGGTGTGAATCTGGGAAACAAGTGTGATTCCTGTGGAGAGGATCCGACAGGAGATAGATACCTGACCGGCTGGACGGTTGTGTCCGGTTCCGGTTCGTTACAGAATGGTATTCAGGACTCCGACCATGAAACAGCCACCATCCAGATCAAGACAGATGCAGCGGTGGGGTCTACGATTACCATTCGGGCAGTCTCTGACCTGTCCAGCCGACGTCCATACGGGCCGGTACAGGGCGAGATTACCTTGAAGGTTGTGGAGAAGAAGAATCCGGCGAAGCCAACAGGCGGACAGCTACAATATGGTGATAAGATAAAAATGGATGAGCTGTTAGCCGGCTTTACGACAACTATTGACCATCATGTAATCTGTATCCGGATTGTAGATAATTCCGGTGAGGAATCGGATCAGATCGTAGCTTATCATAATACTGGGTGGAATATCTGGGTTGAACCGGAATGCTTTAACTTGGATCTGACGAAGACATATACCTTCTACATGCAGGCATTGGAAGCCGTATCCAAGGAGCATTATAAGGAATGGCAGGAAAAAGGAGGATATATTGGTCCGGAGCCTGATGGTGTGATCTGGAATGAATACATTAATCATGTATCCAGTAAGGCACCTTATGGCTATGAGGGAGATGTGTTCCAGTACAGCGAAGTATATTATGCGACACTGGAACCGCCGAAGATTGCATTTACTCATAACAAGAAGCGTTATGTGGATGAAAATATTGTCTGTGATGATTACAATTTGTTATCAGATTCATGGAATGCCGTTCTTGGAGACCTGAATTTTGATGAGACACAGGATTCCAGCCTGAATATCAGTATCAGCAAACGCGTTATGAACAACATGACCTACAGTCTTTATGTGGGCGAGGAAAATGATCAGTCCCAATGGACGAAGATCAGAACGTTTGATGCAGATTCCAAGCAGTATATCTCTACCGAACTGGATAATAAGTATGTATCGTTATCCCAGAACTCGCATAGTCCGGTGTTAAATATCAAGGATAAGCAGCAGCTTGCAACGAGTGGAACTTACCATATTGTTCCAGGATTCCAGTATACAAGAAGTCCGGAAACAACGTTGAATCTGGTTGGATCACAGAACTATGATACATCAAACCGGGGAACAATATATTATGAATCTTCGAACAGTACGATTCATGTTACCATCTCTGCAGAGACAACCATGGATGTGGACAGTTCTACATTTAAGGGCGGAGTATGCTTTCCGTTGCCGGGAGAAATGAAAACGGATTGGCGGTTCCCTAACTTGGATAAGATAAACTGGCAGCAAACCAATATTTCATGGGGAATGTATTTCCGAGCAATTGCCGAAGGAGCGAATAACCTCACATCGATTACTATTAGTGGAGTTAATTATCGTTATGTTCCGGAAAGCAATGCTTATGAAGTGGAGCCGTATATTGAACAGACGAGAGACAATACGTTAAAGATCACGATTTCCCTTGGTGTTTATCGATGTGGTGTAAACGGAAAGAAATGGGAAAGACAGTCGGAAGCAAAAGAAAGTAATAATGGAACACTTTTATTTAGCAGGAACGGAAAGGAATATCTGACGTATTATCCGCTTCCTACGCAGGATAATTTCCCGTTTGAGAAGGAAAAGGAAGAGCAGCAGTATAAAGAAGGACAGTATATAAACGGCTATGAGAAAACAAATTTACTGAATGGCTCCACAGAGGGAATAAACTGCGCCAGAATCTATTGCGAATACGATAAAAATACAAAAACCTATACGTTAACATTGGCTGAAGGAGAAGAGACGAAGGACAATTTCTGGACGATCCGCAGGATTTATGGAAAGTATCAGTGGGAGTCCGGAATGGCGAAGTGGTCAAGAATCAAGGATGCCCAGGCATATGTAGATACAACAGCAAATCTTAATATGAATCTGGATGGGCAGGTTTACCGAACCTTTATACCGGAAGTGTCAGATTCCAATTACTGGAATGGTAATAGTAATGAAGTATGGCGTGATCTGGCATTTTATCAGGATGGTGATGTAACAGGAAATACACGGAAACAACTATCATGTAAATTGAAGCGTCAGCAGAGCAATGGAATCGATATGATTGAGATCTGGGATAATGGCGGTAATTCCTGCTATGGAAAATACCAATATGACAGTACATTGAAATGTTGGAAGCTGTCAGGGAACTAAAGCATGATCACAGATGGAGCATGCCACAGAATAGAGATGGAAAGAGTGCACAAAGATGAAAAGGCGTAATATTCGAAAAAGAAAAGTGAATAAAAAGATAGGAATGATCTTTACTTCTTCTGTTCTGGTGGCTGCACTTGGTACCGTAGGAGTCTTCCATCATATGGAACCGATGGAAACGTATGCGAAGGAGTCCTTTACCGGAACAAAGCAGGTTGTGGAAGGACATACCGGTGATGACAAACCATTCGTGATTCTGGATGTGGTACCCAGCTATGCAACCTATGCATGGGATGCGGATACCTCTTATGAGATCAGTACCGGCACCCTGGGGTATCTCTCGAATGGACAATCTCCTATGGCAGCGGATTATATGCAGATTTATAAGGATCCTTTGAAAAATCATTCTGCAGAGCTTTCCACGTATGAGAAGCGTGCTGCACTGGTAAATGAGATCTGGAAGTACGGAACCGATAATGGTGAAGCTCTTTTCCAGTATGAAGAAGCTTATGGAAGTGGGAATACACGTAAGGATCTGAACACACAGAACGCCAATGGATGGCAGTTATTGATTGATACCATGACACTTCCGGATGATGATAAGAAGAAAGGGGATACGGCACACAGCGGATTGATGAAGGGCTATTTTAAGAAGTATGTAGAGCCCGATCCGAACGATCCGACAGCAACAACACCGGATAAAACAGGCTATGATTATATTAAGGTAGGAGACTGGAGTGAGGACGAAGGCTCCGGAGAAGCATCACAGTCTGCTTATCAGTTTGATCCGTATAAAGGAACGTATCAGGTACAGTTCAAAGCATTAAACGGATCCGGATCAACCGGTCTGACAAAGGGATGCGTGCCGGAGAAAACCAATGCAATTACGCAGGAGGATGTTGATAAGGGTACCTATAAATCCTCTACCAGTCTGTATTATATGGATGACAAATCGAATTATGTCTATGCCGGAACAATAGCTTCCCTGTTTTCAACAGGCAGCAATATTTCCTTAAGTGAATACTATAATAATCAGAATTCACAGAATTCATCAAAGGACACAGCTTCAGATGACACAGCTTCAGGAAATACAGGTTCAGACAATACAGATTCGGATAAAACAGGGGCGTTAAGTACTCCGAAAGCGACCCCTTCAGCAGGAAGTGGATCTGCCTCCACAGCAGATCCGGTGACAACGACATCGCCTAAGAAAAGTGAAAGCACGTCTCTTTCAAAGGACAGTACGGTGACACCATCTGCAACACCTTCAGCAACGCCATCTGCAACTCCAAAGGTGGTTGGCAATTCTGATTTATCGGTAACGACCACAACAGTCAGCAACAAAGTGAATCATGCCATAATGATTCCTTCTGTTTATTATAGTGAAATAAAGCAGACCACCACACCAACGCCCAGTGCAGTTCCGGTGACTTCATCATCAGCTGATCCGGGATATTCCGGAGATGGAAATCAGGGTGATCAGCAGATGGATGAGGGTCATACAGGCAATGATGATAGTACAGGCAATGGCAATGGTAATAGCACTGGTAATGATCAAAGCACTGTAAATGGAAATCCGGTATCTACAACCGGAACCGCCTATTATGTTGTTACCTTTCAGTATGTAACAGATCTTACAGAAAATGATTCGAGAACTGTTTATGAAGTGATTCCGGGAAGTGAGAAGGAATTTCCTTTGGACAGCGGTAATTGTCCCTATGATGTATATGGGAAGAGTGGAGCTTCTGCTGCGGCAAGTGCAAGTCCTTCCGCATCAGCAGACGCAGCCGCAAGTGCCTCGGCTTCTGCCGGCACTTCTCCGGCTGCTGTATCTGTGGCTTTGCTGTCTGCAACGCCGGTGAAGACCGATAAGGTATTTCTTTATGTTGGACCGGGAGCAGGAGATTATAAGCTGACGGATGAGGCGGACTTAAGCGATGCAGATAAGAAGAAACAGGCACCGGTATGGATGGAGGTACGGAATGCGCCGACCTATTTCCGGTTTAATGGTGGCTGTGACTGGCTGAAGCAATATGTGTTCCATGCACTTTCGGGTGGAGATAATGCAAATGAAAACTTTAAGATAGAGGTTCGTACAATCCGGGCGGATCTCCTGACGCAGGATATGATTAAGCAGGCAGATCTCGTCTATCTGGAGAGTGGAACTGCACCCTTCATCAATCAGGAAAGTACGAAAGTAAAGCTCCAATATCTCACGTCGGATACGCAGAAGGTTACGGAGAATGGAAATGAGGTAATCAAAGGACTTACCAGACAGAATGCGTATGCACTGGTGTACCGGGCGGCAGTTGAGCTGCTTCCGGTGATCGTGGATTATGATGCGGTTACGAATGATCAATACAGTAAGCTGGACTATCAGGGGCTTGCAAAGATGCTCCTGAAGGAGGATCTGGAAAACTACGTGAAGGATGCCCAGACGCGTCTGGACTGGCTGTTTGAGAATCTGGAAAATTCCAATTACCCGAACCGTTCCGATAATGGCAATCATTATGTGAACCGGAATGTGTATGTGGTAAACAGCGGTACGCCGCTGGTAAACCGGGATTTTCCTGAGAGTATTGACGGAGGAAGCGCAGAAAGCGGATTTTCAGAGGTATTGAATCTGATCCGGTCTGAAAATGTGCTGCTTCCGGAGGAGAACCGGATCCCTGAAAATGTAAGTAAAGCAAAAGCAATCGAATATATCATTAATTATTCGGTTGGATTTATTGCAGATTTTACCGATTTGCGGATTCTGGAGCTGCAGCCAACCAGTAACGACAAAGCAGATCTGCAGGCAGAGAATCCGACGGATAGCAGTACGGCCCTGTACTGGCAGCGTAATGCAACAGGCGCAATAAAAAAACAGGTGTTACGCAGCTCACGGAAGGTCGATGTGAAGGTAACAACCAAAGCAGCTGCGGCATTTAACAGTGAGTGGGAGGACATCAATGAGAAGTATAATCTGGTGTTCATCGGACTGGACGGACAGAAGCTGAATTATGCAGCAGGCTTGTGGAGTGGTACGGTTTATAACAATACGGATCTCAATAATAAGCTTTATCATACGGGAGACCGGGCAGTAGGTACTGACGGGCAGTATGATCCGTCCGATATCACAGAGCGTAAGAAGAATGAGCTTCTGGACTTTATGAGGGCAGGCTATCCGATTCTGGTGGAAAATGACTTCTTTACCGGAAAGTCAGCGAAGAACGGGGCCGGCAGAATTAACATGAAATATGTGGCAGAAGATACGCAGATGTATGACTTCTTAAGACAGGCAGTGACCGATTTCACCGACCGGATTTATACGATTGATGATGTGCATAGCAACATTCTGTTTATGGCGCAGCTGAATATCGATCATCCGGTGATTTCAGTATCGGATACTACCGGTCTGACACTTACAGAAGCAGCAAACGGAGAATTATCCGTAAGCTTTACTTACGCAATTACCGATCAGAACGGGGCGGGCTACGCAGGAGAATACCATACTGAATTTTATCTTGACATCAATGACGATGGCAGTTATACGGATGCAGAACGCATGGACAATCTGGCCGGTGAGGGCAAGGTACTCCGCGCAACAGCAGAGAACGGACAGGCAACGGTGCTCTTTACGGAGTCTCCGGGTTCGAGAGCCATACCATTCCGGTTAAGGGTTGTCGATAACAGCAATTCCTGCCGCAGATCCTCGGTACAGGGAATCCTGCAGGTGACGGATGGAACAAAAGAGAAGATTAAGGTATTGCAGATCGGAGCGAAGGATGGTACTTCTCTTGCAACATTGTACCAGCAGGAGAATTCAACCCTTGGGTATTATCTGAAGGCAGCAGAGAATACGATGAATGTTAAGTTTGACATTGAAACAGTGGATTCCAAAGTACTGACACAAAGATTTGAGAAAAATCCGGATTGCCTGAACCAGTGGGATCTGTTGATTCTGGGCTTAGGCAATGGTTCGGAGAGTCTGTCACCCAATATGATTGAACGTTATATACAGGAAGGTCATAGCGTGCTCATAACGGGAAGGGGAGCATCTGGTGAACGTCTATTGCTTTCAGGAACTCTGTTAGGACAGCTTGATCGTAAAACCTATGGCAGCCTTGGCTTTACAAGCGGAACAGCCTATTTCCGGTATGCAGATCTGGATGCAGGGATGTTTGGAGAACAGAATAATATGAAAGTGGCTGCATTGAACAATGGAAGTGTGTTCAGTTATCCGCTTTCCGTGGGAAGATCAGCACAGCTTCAAGGTGATGTAAGCTTTAAAGCATATGATTACCTGCTCGACCTTGGCAGAACAGAAGCACCATTTGTAACTCCATGGTTTACTTTTGCCGGTTCAGGTAATGATAATGATACGAACGCATATAATGTATCACCGAATGATGGAGCAAATAATTATTATCTATACAGTAAAGGTAATGTGGTTTTTATCGGAAATAATAATTATTCATCCTATACATATCAGGCGGATAATCAGCAAATCCCACAGGGCGCGGGTGTACAGGACTGTCAGATGTTCGTAAATGCCATGATGCTTGCCTATGATGCCGGTGTGCATAATATGAAAGTGGATATTGTGGCTGGCTTTGATACGGATGAAGCGAAGGTATCGAGCATCAGTATCCCGTTCGATCAGGAAATCAAGGCACAGAACGGTCTGCTCGATGAGACCGTGGATGTTTATTTTAAGTTTAAAAACAGCAACCTGACCCCCGGTCAAATGCGTATACCGTAAACTTCTATTACGAAGACACGGCAGGATCGGACACTCTCAATGTGGGAGATGAGGTTGTACAGGTGACGCCGTTTACAAGCAGCCTGTGGACGGTACAGGACAATACCCTTACGGAAGTGGCTGCCTCTCAGATCCGGCAGGGAAAGGTTTACCGGTTTAAGGCACCGGTGATTGCACTTCAGAATAACACAGCGGCTACGAATGCAAAGATTTATGTGGAAGTGGTTTCGGCGCTGGAGCGTCCGGATGGTTCGGAAGGCGCAGGAAGTAAAGCGGTTCGTGGATATGATTCCGTGACCTTTACCCGTACACAGCTTTTCCTTCTGGAGTAAAGCAGGAATCCCGGCAACGGTTCTGCCGGTGGAATCCGGAACAGTAAAGTCTTATATATGGAAGAAATTCATCAGGCAGAGATTTCCGTTTCGTAAAATTTCGGAAATTTCTGCTTGAAACTTTTTCGGAAGTATTGTATAGTGTAAAATCGTATATGGTTTAAGACTTTAGCATACAGAAGCGTTCCGGTGATCCAAAGGATCCGAAGGGATGCAGCTAATTAATAAAAAAGAGGTTTAAAATGGCGAAATATCTGGTAATCGTGGAGTCACCTGCCAAGGTGAAAACTATAAAGAAATTTTTGGGAAGCAGTTATGAGGTTGTGGCGAGTAACGGCCATGTACGGGATTTCCCGAAGAGTCAGCTTGGAATTGATGTGGAGCACGATTATGAACCGAAATATATTACGATTCGTGGCAAGGGCGATATTTTAGCAAATCTGCGTAAGGAAGTCAAGAAGGCAGACAAGATCTATCTCGCAACTGACCCGGACCGTGAGGGAGAAGCAATTTCATGGCATTTATATTGTGCATTGAAGTTAGAGGACAAGAAGGTATATCGTATTACCTTTAACGAGATCACGAAGAATGCCGTGAAGGAATCCTTGAAGAATGCACGTGAAATCGACATGAATCTGGTGGATGCCCAGCAGGCAAGACGTATGCTGGACCGCATGGTGGGTTACCGGATTTCCCCATTGCTGTGGGCGAAGGTGAAACGTGGCTTAAGCGCAGGACGGGTACAGTCTGTGGCACTTAGGATCATCTGTGACCGGGAAGAAGAAATCAACAGCTTTATCCCGGAGGAATACTGGACGCTGGATGCGTCCTTACAGGTAGACTCCGAGAAGAAGCCTCTCGTTGCCAAGTATTATGGAACGAAAGAGGGCAAGGTGAATATTAAGAGTAAGGAACAGATTGAGGAGATCATGAAGGAGTGCAGGGAAGCCTCCTACGAGGTTGCCGAAATCAGAAAGGGAGAGCGAACCAAGAAGTCTCCGCTTCCGTTTACTACCTCAACCTTACAGCAGGAAGCCAGCAAGGTACTGAACTTCTCGACACAGAAGACCATGCGTCTTGCACAGCAGCTTTATGAAGGCGTGGAAATCAAAGGCTCCGGAACGGTGGGTGTCATCACCTATCTGCGTACCGATTCGACGAGAATTTCCGAGGAAGCACAGGCTGTGGCAGAAGATTTTATCAAAGAACATTACGGAGACCGCTATGCTGCCGGCGGAACAAGAGAGGATCGTAAGGATAATAAGAAAATTCAGGATGCACACGAAGCCATCCGTCCGACTTCCCTTACCTTCAGTCCGGTAGTATTAAAGGAATCCTTATCCAGAGACCAGCTGCGCTTATATCAGCTGATTTATAATCGTTTTCTTGCAAGCCAGATGACGTCTGCTGTTTATGAGACCACATCGGTAAAGATTGATGCCGGAAAGCACCGCTTTACCGTAGCGGCATCAAAGCTTGTCTTTGACGGCTTTATGAGTGTTTACATCCAGGAGGATGATAAGGAAGAGACCAATACCTTAACAAAGGGACTCGATGAACGCTCGAAGCTGAAGCTCCTTGAATTTGAGGAGAAGCAGCATTTCACACAGCCTGCCCCGCACTATACCGAGGCATCCCTGGTCCGTGCCCTTGAGGAGCTTGGAATTGGACGTCCGAGTACCTATGCACCGACCATTACAACGATTCTCGCCAGAAGATATGTTGTGAAGGAAAATAAGAACCTTTATGTAACCGAGCTTGGTGAAGTGGTAAACAACATCATGAAGGAAGCGTTCCCGAGTATTGTGGACGTGAACTTTACCGCGAATATGGAAATCCTCTTAGACAGCGTGGAAGAAGGAAAGGCGAACTGGAAGACCATTATTTCGAACTTTTATCCGGATCTGGATGAAGCAGTGAAGATTGCTGAAAAGGAGCTTGCCGAGGTTGAGATTAAGGATGAGGTATCCGATCAGGTCTGCGGGCTCTGCGGCAGACAGATGGTGATTAAATACGGTCCGCATGGTAAATTCCTTGCCTGTCCGGGCTTTCCGGAGTGCCGTAACACCATGCCGTACTATGAGAAGATCGGCGTGGCCTGTCCGAAGTGTGGTAAGGATCTGGTGCAGAAGATGACCCGTAAGGGCAGAAAGTACTATGGCTGTCTTGGCGCACCTGAGTGTGATTTTATGGTATGGCAGCGGCCATCCGGGGACAAGTGCCCGAAGTGTGGCTCCTTAATGCTTTATAAGGGAAATAAGCTGGCCTGCATGAATGAAAATTGCGGGTATGTAACAAAGATTGAAAAAAAGGAAGATTAACTCCTTATTGAATATAATTTCTGAAAATTTTAGCAGTAGTATAAAATTATTCAAAAATTCACGCATTATCATTGTAAATAAAGATCAATTGTGTTATACTGTGTTCAACAGGTGTTAAATAGTGATGCCTGTATCTGGTTACGGGGAAGGCGTGAATTATGAGTAGTGTACAGTTATTAGATAAGACAAGAAAGATCGGAAAGCTTCTTCATAACAACAATTCGAGCAAGGTTGTATTCAACGATATCTGCTCCGTGTTGTGTGAGATTCTTGATTCCAATGTACTGGTGATCAGCAAGAAGGGCAAGGTATTGGGCGTTGGTGACTGTGAGGGTGTAGAATCTATCACAGAACTGATTGTTGATCAGGTAGGCGGCTTTATAGATGGTATGCTGAATGAACGTCTTCTGGCAGTTCTTTCCACGAAGGAAAATGTGAACCTTGAAACACTGGGCTTTGAGGATGAAAATGTCCGTAAGTTTCAGGCCATCATTACCCCTATCGAGATTGCAGGCGAACGTCTTGGCACCCTGTTTATTTACAAGTGTGATCAGCAGTATGATATAGACGATATTATCCTTTGTGAATATGGAACTACGGTAGTCGGACTTGAAATGCTGCGTGCTGTAAACGAAGAGAGTGCAGAAGAGTCCAGAAAGCTTGCCGTGATTAAATCAGCAATCAATACACTTTCCTATTCCGAGATGGAAGCAGTAGTGCATATTTTTGAAGAGCTCGACGGCATGGAAGGAATCCTTGTTGCCAGCAAAATTGCAGACCGTGTCGGAATTACACGTTCTGTCATTGTAAATGCACTTCGCAAGTTTGAAAGTGCAGGTGTCATTGAATCCAGATCTTCCGGAATGAAGGGAACCTATATCAAGGTGCTGAATGATATGGTTTTTGATGAAGTTGAGAAATTAAAGCGTGAGAATATGCATTAATGCTTCGGCATAATGGAACACAGACGGAATACAGGAACTAAAGGATTAGTTTTACAAGGGATTAAAGGGATTTAGGAAGCGGGCTTCGTAGATCCCGTTTTTATTGAATCAGGAGCAATCAGGACGTTACAGTTCACACAGCAGCCAGACACTTGCTGTCAGGCTGCGTAAGAACATGATTCAGGAGTGAGCAGGCTCCTTTTGCGAAGCAAATCTTCAAATGAGCCTGCGAATCGTTACTTGCCATGCATCCAGAGAAGCTGCCAGTGGCAGGTTTGATGGTGGAACGAGGTACGAGTGAGCAGTAACAATTGGGACATAGGTACTAGGCATGGAATTTAAAAAAATCTTGTGTTTTTGGCTGATTATTTCTATAATGTAACAAGGGAGGAAATACCTGATGATTAATTCAAATGTTTTTGATTATATTAATGTAATGGGAAAGACGGCAGATGCATCCTGGAAGAGAAATGAAATTCTCTCCAATAATATTGCCAATGTAGATACTCCACGATATAAGAGACAGGATATTAATTTTGAAGCCCAGCTCCGGCAGGCTCTTGGAAACAGCCGGTATGAATCGGTGGATGACAAGGTATCTTCTTTAAATGTCGGAGATCTGCAGGCACGTGTTTATACTGATGCGGCGAACTTCTCATATCGTCTTGATGGCAACAACGTGGATATTGATACGGAGAATGTGGAGCTGGCCTCCAACCAGATCAAATATAATGGTCTGATCAACAGTATTAATCAGGAATTTGCCAATCTGAGAATGGTTATGAAATAGGAGGAATACATAGATGAGCATCTTTACTTCCTTTAATGTAAATGCGTCCGGAATGACAGCGCAGCGTTACCGCATGGATATCATCTCCGAGAACGTGGCGAATATGAATACCACCCGTACCGAGGATGGAACACCTTACCGCCGTAAGGTAGTAACTTTTGAGGAGAAGGGACCGAAGCAGGGAACCTTCAGCAGTATTTTTGGAACTGCGAGCGACCGTTATAAGAATCAGGGGGTTAAGGTATCTTCTGTGAAGGAGGACACTTGGACGCAGATGAATATGGTGTATGATCCGTCCCATCCCGATGCAGACGAGAACGGTTATGTGACTTATCCGAACGTCAATGTGGTGACCGAAATGACGAACCTTATTGATGCAAGCCGTTCCTACGAGGCGAACGCAACAGCCTTTAATGCAAGTAAGTCCATGGCTGCAAGGGGACTCGAGATTGCACAGTCTTAATCCGGAATCCTATTAAGGAAATAAAATAAAATAAAATGAAATGCAGGAGATAACAACATCATGGTAGATATATCCGGTTTTTATAATATATCTTCTAATGCCATCCGCAAGGCAGCAGAGAGTACATCCATTCAGAATGCCAGTCATTCTACAGGAGAGTTTGAAGGAATGCTTGATAAGGCAATCGAGAATCTGTCAACAACGAATGCATACCTTTCGGATGCGGAGAATGAGCAGATCAAATGGGCTCTAGGCGAATCTGAAAATACGCATGACCTTAGTATTGCACTGGGTAAGGCATCGACCGCATTAAGCTATACGGTAGCGGTACGCGACAAGTTTTTAGAAGCATACAAGGAAATTATGCAGATTCAGATTTAAGGAGTTAGATCATGGCTGACAAGATAAAAGAGCTTTTTCACAAAGTTCTGGAATGGTGGAATCGCTTTTCCACCAAACAAAAAACGTTCATTATATCAGCTGGGGCAGGAGTGATTCTTGCCTTGGCTATTTTGGTTACTGTCCTGACAAGACCGCAGTACACGCTGCTGCGCAGCTGCGATACAACGAAAGAAGCGTCCGAGATAGCAGATATTCTTGAAAGTGAAGGGCTTGATTATCAGGTTTCGGACGATGCCTATCAGATTACCATCAATAAGAAGCAGCTCTCACAGGCAAATCTGCTGCTGGCCTCCAATAATATTCAGGCGAATTCATATACCATCGATAACGTGACAAGCGGCGGATTCAGTACAACAGAGTCCGATAAGCAGAAACGTTACGAGCTTTATATGGAAACAAGGCTGGCACAGGATCTTCTGGGAACCTTTTCTTTTGTAAAGTCTGCAGTAGTGGAACTGAATATTCCGGAGAATGATGGAACCCTGATTTCGAAGCAGGAGGATTCTTCGGCGTGGGTTGTTTTGGAGCTCAAGGAGGAAATTACACAGGATACGGCAGCAGGTATTGCGAAGGCGATTGCGGTTGCCATCGGAAATAAGACCGAAGAAGGCATTGTAATTATGGATACGCAGGGAAACACCCTGTATTCCGGTTCGGAAAGCTACAGCGTTTCCGGAACCGCAAGCTCCCAGCTCAGTGTCAAGGCACAGTGGGAGAACAAGGTCAAGAATAATGTCCGCCAGGTAGTTATGGGAACCAACCAGTTTGACAAGGTGGAGGTAGCCGTTAATCTGGATCTGGATTTTTCTACAAGCAGCCAGACAGATCATGAATTTTATGTAGCGGACGGACAGACACAAGGGTATTTGTCCTCTGAGCGGATCTACAGCTCCGAGGCAACGAACGGCAATTCCGATGTGCCGGGAACCGATTCCAACGGTAATCAGGAATACGTTTATCAGGATAATTCCGAAAGCTCCTCCACGACCTCTGAGGAAGAGCGCAAATATACACCGAGTGAGCGGATTACAGACAAGCAGATCCCGGCAGGTACCATTAATTATACCAATTCGTCCATCTCCTGTGCGTTTACCAAGATTGTGATGGTACGCGAGGATGAGGTGAAGGCTCAGGGGCTTTTAGACGGAGTGACCTGGGAAGAGTACAAGCTTGCAAATGAAGGCCAGACTGCAATTGATGTGGATCAGAGCTTTTATGATATGGTATCCAAAGCCACCGGATTCCCGACGGACAACATTTCCATTATGGCATATTCCGAGAATATGTTTGTGGATTCTGAGGGCCTGGGTATTTCTGCTACGGATATTATGACGATAGTTCTTATCGTTGGCATCCTGGCGCTTCTTGTTTTTGTAGTACTGCGAAGCATGCGTGGAGACAAGGCAGCAGAACAGCCCGAAGAGCTTGCTGTGGAGGATCTGTTACAGTCCCAGCCTGAGACCGAGCTTGAAAATATCAATACCGAGCAGATGTCTGAGACAAGAAGACTGATTGAACGGTTTGTGGATGAAAATCCGGAGGCGGCAGCGAGTCTTTTACGAAACTGGCTGAATGAGGACTGGGGTTAAACCTGCACTTTAGGAAGGTTAGATAATCATGAGCGAAGAACGTATGAGCGGACTTCAAAAGGCGGCAATCCTGCTGATTGCATTAGGCCCGGAGAAGTCAGCAACGATATTTAAACATTTAAAGGAAGAAGAAATTGAAGAGCTGACACTGGAAATTGCCAATACCAGGAGTGTTACCCCTCAGGTTAAGGAAGAGATCATTGAGGAGTTTTATCAGGTCTGCCTGGCACAGCAGTACATAGCAGAAGGTGGTATCGGTTATGCCAAGGAGCTTTTGGAGAAGGCCCTCGGAAGCGAGAAGGCAATGGATGTCATTGGCAAGCTGACCGCATCCTTGCAGGTAAAACCGTTCGAGTTTGTGCGAAAGACCGACGCATCCCAGCTGCTTAACTTTATTCAGGATGAGCATCCGCAGACGATCGCCCTTATTTTGTCCTATCTGCCTCCATCACAGGCAGCTTTGATTATTTCCGCCCTGCCTCCGGACCGTCAGGCAGATGTTGCCAAGCGTATCGCGGTGATGGACCGGACAAGCCCGGATATTGTGAAGGAAGTGGAGAAGGTGCTCGAATCCAAGCTGTCATCCTTAGTAAATCAGGATTACACCATTATTGGCGGTGTCGATGCGGTTGTAGATATTTTGAATACAGTAGATCGTGGAACCGAGAAGCACATCATGGAATCACTGGAAATCGAAGAGCCGGAGCTGGCAGACGAAATCCGCAAGAAGATGTTCGTATTCGAAGATATTCTTCTTCTGGACGATCGTGCAATTCAGCGTGTGCTGCGTGATGTGGATAATAACGACCTGGCACTTGCACTTAAGGGCGCAAACGAACAGGTACAGAATGCAATCTTTAATAACCTTTCCAAGCGTCTTGCTGTCATGATTAAGGAAGATATGGAATTTATGGGACCTGTCCGCATGAAGGATGTGGAAGAGGCACAGCAGAAGATTGTAAATATCATCCGTAGGCTGGAGGATTCCGGAGATATCGTAATTTCCAGAGGCGGAGGTGACGAGATCATTGTTTAGTAATTTATATAAAGCGGGTTTTGTTCACCTGGGTGAGGATGCCCGTGTGATTGATATGAATGCCATACTGGAAAAGCGCCTTAAGGAGGAAGCAGAGCGTAGAAGCCGTCAGCCGGAGCACGAGCTTGTAGCAGCACAGGATGGCTTTACGGAGGGACTGAATGCCGAGAAGGTCGATGTTTTATTAGAGCCGGATGCAGAAGCTGCTTCCCAGCAGAATGCTTCCATTCAGGAGCAGGAGCAGTTAAAGCAGGAAATTGAAGAGGCAAGGAATGAACTGGCGGGTCTGCAGGCGCAGATCGAACAGGAAAAGGAACAGGCACAGCTTGAAATTGACCAGATGAAGGCCAAAGCCTTTGAAGAAGCGAATGAACAGGGCTATCAGGAAGGGTACCGGAAGGGTCTTGATTCCGTGCAGGAGCTGCAGAAGCAGTGTGAGGATGAACGGCTGCAGCAGGAACAGGAATATCAAAAGAAACTCGAAGAAATGGAACCTCTGATGGTCGATACCTTATGTGATGTCTACAGTCATATTTTCAAGGTGGAGGCGAAGGAACACAAGGAGCTGGTTTTGAAGCTTTTACAGGATACATTGCTGAAGGTGGATGGCACAGGTTCTATCATTGTTCATGTGGCAAAAGAAGATTATGCTTATGTGCAGGAACAGAAGGGAGCTTTGCTGGAAGAAGCCGGTATGCAGAGCGGATCGGTGGAGATCGTTTCGGATGCAGCACTTGCACGGGCACAGTGTATGATTGAAACAGAAGGCGGTGTGTATGACTGCTCGCTCGATACCGAGCTTGCAGAACTGAAACGCCGGTTGATGCTGCTTGCTTATCAGAAGTCCTAAGTAAAGCAAAATCCCACTGGCAAAGCCGGTTTTGGAAAGGATTTTGCATTGTAACTGTGAGGGTACTGAACAGTTGCTAAGCAGAAAGGGAATACCGGGATGGATATTTCAGATATTCAGTTTGATAAATATAGATCCGTATGCACAGATGATTTATTCAAGGTACGCGGAAAGGTAGTAAATGTTGTAGGGCTGACCATTGAGTCAGCGGGACCTTCAGCAAAGCTGGGGGATATCTGCATGATTTATCCGAGTGCGGCGAATGCAGGCAGTAAGCCTGCACTTGCTGAAGTGGTTGGATTCCGAAACGGAAGAAATCTGTTGATGCCCTATGAGGATGTCGAAGGAATCGGACCTGGAAGCAGCGTAGAGAATACGGGTGCACCATTAAAGGTACGCGTGGATGAGTCCCTGTTATCCCATACACTGGATGGATTGGGACGCCCGAATGAAGAGATGGTTTTATCGGGTGAGGAATATTCGGTAGAGGCGAAGCCCCCGGATCCCATGTCGAGAAAGATTATTTCCGAAGTCCTTCCTTTGGGAGTAAAGGCTGTAGACGGCCTGATCACCGTTGGCAAGGGACAGCGAATCGGGATCTTTGCAGGCTCCGGAGTTGGAAAGTCTACCTTAATGGGCATGTTTGCCCGGAATACAAAAGCAGATATTAACGTCATCGCACTGATCGGTGAACGAGGCAGAGAGGTGCGTGAATTTATTGAGCGAGACCTGGGACCGGAGGGCATGAAGCGTTCGGTCGTTGTGGTTGCAACCTCAGATAAGCCGGCGCTGGAGCGTAAGAAAGCAGCGCAGACAGCAACAGCGATCGCGGAATACTTCCGTGATCAGGGAAAGGATGTCCTTCTGATGATGGACTCCATGACGCGTTTTTCCATGGCACAAAGAGAGATTGGACTGGCAAGTGGAGAACCTCCGGTATCGCGGGGATATCCGCCAAGCGTTTATTCGGAGATGCCAAAACTCTTAGAGCGCGCCGGATGTTCGGATAAAGGCTCAATTACCGGACTTTATACCGTACTTGTGGACGGTGACGACTTTAATGAACCGATCACCGATACGGCACGAAGCATTCTGGATGGACATATTATGCTGGATCGTAAGCTGGCGCATAAGAATCATTATCCGGCGATTGATGTGTTACAGAGTATTTCACGTTGCATGAGCCAGATTGCAACGAGGGAGCACAAGTCCTATGCCGGCAGGCTTAAGAGTGTCATGGCTACTTATGCAGAGGCAGAGGATCTGATTAATATCGGTGCATATAAGGCAGGAAGCAACCCCGACATTGATTATGCGGTTTCCAGGATCGGAGCGGTCAATGAGTTCCTGATGCAGGATGTGTCCGATAAGTTTACCTTTGAACAGACCGTATCCATGCTGAAGGAAATTTTCGATGGCTAAGTTTAGATACCGGATGCAGAGCATTCTGGAAATAAAAAAGAAACTGGAAGAGCAGGCAAAGAATGAGTTCGCGGCAGCGAGGGCAGCATTGAACGAGGAAGAGGATAAGCTCGAACAGTTAAAGAAACGTAAAGAGGCTTATGAAGACGAGGGGCGCGCTTTACGGGAAAATACCCTGAATATCATGGATATTATTGAGAATAAAGAAGCACTGCTTCGTATGGATGAGTTTATTGCAGATCAGCAGCTTAATGTGAAGCGTGCACAGGACCGCATGGAGGAAGCAAGGCTTGCCCTTCAGACCGCCATGCAGGAGAGTAAAACGCAGGAAAAGCTGCGTGAGAAGGCGTTCGAGCAGTTTGTGAAGGAAGAAAACAAAAGGGAATCCAAGGAAATCGATGAGCTTGTCAGTTATACATACGGCAGGAAAGCATAGGAGAGAGTATTTTGAGTTCGGAAGTAGGAGATGTAATGACTCCTGAAGAGGCAAAAGCGGAAAAGCAGCGTCTGAAGGAAGAAAAGAAACAACTGAAAAAGGAGCAGAAGGACCAGAAGAAGGCAGCAAGGGCAAGGGCAAAGGAAATTGCCAGCCAGGAGGCAGATCTTGCGGATGAGGAGGAGACAGGCAGCGGATCGGTATTTTTGGTAACCTTTATCATTGTACTGATCTGGATTGCAATTCTGTGTCTGGTTGTAAAGCTTGATCTGGGTGGATTTGGAAGTAATGTGCTGACTCCGGTATTAAAGGATGTGCCGGTTGTGAATCTGATCCTTCCAAAGAACAGCGATACGGAAGTTCCTGCCGATGATTCACAGTCATACGGCGGCTATAGCAGTCTGCAGGAGGCCGTGGATTATATCAAGGAGCTGGAACTGGAGCTGGAACGGGCAAAATCCACCAATACCGAGAATACCGATGAGGTTTCCCAGTTAAAGGCAGAGATTGAACGGCTGAAGACCTTTGAGGACAGCCAGCTGGAATTTGAGAAGATTAAGACCCAGTTTTATGAAGAAGTAGTCTATGCTGATAAGGGACCGGGAATCGAGGAATATAAGAAGTATTACGAATCCATGGATCCTGCTACGGCAGAGTATCTGTATAAACAGGTGGCAGCGCAGACAGAAGAAACGGATGAAGTCAAGGATTATGCGAAGGCTTATTCCGAAATGAAGCCCAAGCAGGCAGCTGCAATTTTTGAAGATATGACCGACAATCTTGATCTGGCAGCAAGAATTTTAAGTGTGATGGATGCTGCCGACCGGGGGAAGATTTTAGGTGCGATGGATCCGGTCGTTGCCGCCCAGCTTACTAAAATTATGGATCCGGAGTCTTAAGGAGGTTACTCCTTTGACCGATATATTCATTGTACCTTGAAAAAATAATAAAGGAGGAAAAAAGATGACGAGTGCACCTGTAAAGAACGCGGGCCCGCTGCCTGATTACATCAATACCGGAAATGCTGTTCCCTCTAAGACCTGTGGAACAGACAGTAATTTCGGAAGTGCGATGAACAAGGCAACGACAGGAAACCGCAATCTGTATGAGACGCGTCCGTCAGCTGTAACGAAGAGTACCGGAACAGCGAATGTTACGGAAATGTCCAAGAACACCACAGACAGCCGTAAGATTCCCGATGTGAATAACACGGAACAGTCGCCAGAGACCGGCTCTTTTGAAAAACAGGCCGATGAAATCACCAAAGCCGCCGACAAGATGAAGAATTCCATAATGGAAACCCTTGATGTGTCGGAAGAAGATTTACAGAAGGCAATGGAGATTCTGGGATTTAATATGGTTTCTTTACTTGATCCGGCAAATTTATCCCAGCTTGTTCTGACCTTAAGCGGCGAAGCGGATCCCTCATCATTATTAACCAATGAGGCACTTTTTCAGGAGCTCCAGTCCTTGCAGCAGATGGCAGGTGAACTGACCCGGGAGCTGCAGCAGATCCTTTCCCTGACACCGGAAGAGTTGACCGGTGCGATGGCAGACGTACAGGAATGGATGCAGAGCGTGGAAAATGTTCCGGCAGATGGGACATCCGGCGAAGAATCTGTGAATGGAAATGTTAATGGAGAAGAAAAAGAGCAGAGAATGAATGTGGACATTCGTGTGAACGGGCAGGAGGTTTCGCTGGAAACGGATGGTAAAGGAAATGTAACAGGAACCGTTCAGATGACGAAAGCCGATTCCGGGGATTCAGGAAGTGCCACGAAACAGGAAAGCGGCAGGCAGAGTTCCGCAGGAAAAGATACCGGAACCAATGTGGTATCCGATCAGGCAATGCTTAACAATCCGTTACAGAACCGCACAGCGGTAAATGAAACCGGGTTTACACAAAGCACGACCGCTTATACCTCGAACACGCAGGAAATCATGGATCAGATTTTAAGTAACATCAGGATCCGGATTACACCGAATGTGGATTCCCTTGAAATGCAGCTTCATCCGCAGAGTCTTGGAACCGTTCACGTGCAGCTTACGAACCATGCAGGAGAGATTACCGCAATGTTCCATGTACAGAATGAAGCCGTGAAAACTGCTGTGGAAACGCAGATGATACAGCTTAAGGAAGCGTTGAATGATCAGGGAGTGAAGGTAGAAGCCATTGAAGTATCCGTAGACACCAGAGGCTTTGAGAGCAGCTTATGGCAGGGACAGGAGAATCCCGGGCAGGAAGCGTATGAACAGCAGCGCAGAACGCCCAGAAGAATCAATCTTGCTTCCCTGGATGCATCTTTTGAAGAAGAGGCAACCGAAGAAGAGGCGCTTGCCGCAAAGATGATGGAAGCAAACGGAAATACCGTAGACTTTACCGCATAGGAAAGTCAGAAAGGAGAGAATATGGCAGTAAGTGCAGTAGTTAAAGACGGCGAGATTCAGCAGACCGCAGCAGAAACCTCTGCGAAAAAAGCAACAAAAAGCAACGGTGGTATGGATAAGGATGCTTTTTTACAACTGTTGGTAGCACAGATGAAGTACCAGGATCCGTTACAACCGACATCCAATACCGAATACATATCCCAGTATGCAACCTTTTCCCAGGTAGAGCAGATGCAGAATATGGCGTCCTCCATGGAATTATCCAGAGCATCCTCTATGGTAGGAAAACTTGTAGAAGTAACCTCGACCGATTCAAACGGAGAATCCAAGACAATTCAGGGAACGGTGGAATACGTTACCTACGAAAACAACAAAGCATATGTATCCATTGACGGAACGAAGTATTCCGCAGAAGATGTCACTGCAGTCATCAGCGAGGAATATCAGTCTTCCTATGATCTTGCCGTAGCATTCTGCGTAGCAATGAACAAGCTTCCGGGTATTGACCAGTTAACCTATGGCGATAAAGAAACCGTAGAAACTCTGAAGAAGGGTTATGAAGCAATGACAACCTATCAGAAGAGCTTTGTTCCGGACGATTATGTGACGAAGCTTCAGAAGTACGTGGAGCGTATGGAGGAGCTGGTAAAGGAACATGACCGAGCACAGGAAAATGCAGGAGAATCCGGAGAAAACGGTGAAAACGCTGATAAGACACAGGAAGCATAAGGATCTCAGGGAGGAGAATAACCATGATCGTGAAGAATAATGGATTCCTTACGATTGAGCAGCTGCAGGATCAGTACCTGAATGGAATAACAGGTAACACTCCTGTAAAAACCACGGATGGGAAAAGCTTTCAGGAAATTCTGGAAAGCACACAGGGCAGCAGGGAAGTAAGATTTTCCAAGCATGCTGCACAACGGCTTTCAAACAGAAACATTGAATTGACAAAGGATCAGAAGGAACGCTTGCAGGCAGGAACCGCCAAAGCTTCTCAAAAGGGAATCAGAGAATCCCTGGTGCTTGTGGATCAGCTGGCATTTATTGTGAACATTCCCAATAATACTGTTGTGACCGCAATGCAGCAGAACGAAACAGATGAAAATATCTTTACAAATATTGATGGAGCCGTTATTATATAAGCTGGACCTTACGGAGGCAGACATTCCCGACTGACAGACGGAATGAAAAGACGGCTCAAAACAAGGAGGTCATTTCATTATGATGAGATCAATGTATTCTGCTGTGTCAGGTCTTAAGACACATCAGACAAAAATGGACGTTATTGGTAACAATATCGCCAATGTAAATACAACCGCATACAAGTCACAGTCCATGACATTCAGTGACCTGATGTATCAGACCACACAGGCAGCATCCGGTGCCAATGCAACAACCGGTGTCGGTGGTACGAATGCACGTCAGATCGGTCTTGGATCCAAGACCAGTGCGATTAAAACCGCAATTACCCAGCAGGGTGCAACACAGACAACGAACGATCCGTTTGACGTGATGATTACGGGAGAATCCTTCTTCGTTGTGAATAACGGAAGTGAGAACTTCTTTACAAGGGATGGTTCCTTCTATGTGGATGGCGCCGGTAACCTTGCCATGACCAGTACAGGTTACAATGTTATGGGTTGGCTTCCGGATACCGAAGATCCTACCACAATCAAGCAGGATACCGTAACAGCACTCCGTGTTATGACCGAAGCCAATATGACCTATCCGGCGCAGGCAACCAGCCAGGCAACCTTCGCAGGTATTATTGATACGAATGATACCAACGTAACCAGCAAAGAAGGAAGAGTGGTCAACCTTGAGGTGTATGATAACAAGGGATTTAAGTATACCGTGCGATGCTCGTTACATGATGCCGATGAGACCAAGGATGACGGTGTGTTCTTCCTGCAGCTCGATGATATTCTTGACTCCAATGGCAAGAGTGTTGTGGCAGCCGGAGCTGCACTTACGGATTATGTGAAATTCGCCAATGCACAGGGTCCAACTGCTGATACAACCGCTTATCTTCGTTACAGCACGAAGGACGGCTCCTTCTTAAGTGTCGGTACGGATGGAACCACAACCGGACAGAGTACAGTTTCCCTGGATTTTAATCAGGCAAATCTGCCAAGCTTTGATGATATTACCGCAGACTTCTCCGCAACCTCGAACCAGAACAACAACGGAAGCTCTACCTTTGTAGGATCGAAGGGTGACAGCAAGGGTATCGGTTCCGGACGTAAGGTGGGTGAAATGAGTGGTATTGCCATTTGGAAGGATGGTAAGATCTATGCTTCCTATGACAATGGACAGAAGAGACTGTTAGGACAGATCGCAGTTGCAAACTTTGCCAATGCATCCGGTCTTTCCAAGGAGGGAGATAACCTCTATTCCGCAACACAGAACTCCGGAGACTTTAACGGAGTGGGGGAGGACATTACCGCAGATGGTGGTTATATGAACTCCGGCGTACTGGAAATGAGTAACGTGGATCTTTCTGCTGAATTTACCGAAATGATTACGACCCAGCGTGGTTTCCAGGCCAACAGCCGAATCATCACCGTATCCGATACCTTATTGGAAGAACTGACCAATCTGAAACGGTAGTGCTGAATAGTGACAATCAATAATTAAAAGAGAAGCAGAGGAAGCTTTAAAACGCATAAAGGTGTAAGGGAACGGGCAGAAGCAGCCCGTTCCCTTAAGGTATTTTTCCGGAGGTGTGGACAGATGATTGAAGTTACGAAGATGAATGGTAGAAAAGTACTGGTAAACCCGGATCTTATTGAACTTGTTGAAGAAACGCCGGATACGGTTGTTCTATTTACAACCGGAAGGAAAATAATTATAAAAGAAAGTAGACAAGAGGTCAAAAATCTTGTAAAATCGTATAGAAAGGATATTTTTGCAGATTAACGCAAAAAGGTGATACAAAGTGGATTTAGCGTCAATTCTTGGTTTAGTGTTATGCTTTGGCATGTGTATATATGGTATTATCAGTAATGCAGGTGCAGAGAACTTTGGGCGATACATAGATCCTCCGTCAGCAATTATTACATTTGGTGGCGCTTTTTTTGCGATTATGGCATCGACAACCCTTAAAAACTATGTGGCCGGCTTGAAGAGCTTTTTACTTGTGTTCAAGACTCCTGCAAACGATGTGAAGTCCATGATCAGTCAGATTATTGACCTTTCCAATGTGGCCCGTAAGGAAGGACTTCTTTCTCTGGAAGAGGCCGCAGGTAATCTGGATGACGAGTTTATGAAGAAGGGAATCCTTCTGATTGTGGATGGTACGGATCCGGATCTGGTACGCGGCATTCTGGAAACCGAGCTTGTCAGCATTGAAGAACGCCATAAGGGCAAAATTTCCTTCTGGGAAGACCTGGGCGCCATGGGTCCTGCCTGGGGTATGATTGGTACACTGATCGGTCTGGTTAACATGCTTTATGAAATGGATGACCCGAGCAGTATCGGACCTTCCATGGCGGTAGCACTGGTTACCACCTTATACGGATCCCTGCTTGCCAACTGGATCTGTACGCCGGTTGCAACTAAATTAAAGTTAAATAATGCAAATGAAATTACCATGAAAGAAATTGCTATTGAAGGATTGCTTTCGATTCAGGCGGGTGAGAATCCACGTGTTATCGAAGAAAAACTGAAATCCTTCCTGGCACCGGCAGACCGTGCCAATGCATCTGCCGAGGGAGGTGAAGAGGTTGGCTAAGAGAAAGCCGGAAGAACCGCCGAAGGGAGCGCCAGCGTGGCAGTCGACCTTTGCGGATCTGATGAACCTTCTGCTTTGTTTCTTCGTTATGTTGTTTTCCATGTCCACAATGGATGCCCAGAAGTTTGAACTGATGGCAGCATCCTTTAACCAGACCTTCAGTATTTTCAGCGGAGGTGCTTCTGCGATTGGCGATGGCATGCTGATCAGTAACGGTGTAAGCCAGTTGAATGAGCTGGATAAGTACATTAACAGCACCGGCATGAATCCGGAGGGTGAGGAAATGCCCAAGGAATTCGAGGAAGCCAGGGAAATGGTGGACGAGGAGCAGATGAAGCAGTCTGAAGAACTGGCAGGAAAGGTGGAAGAAGCTCTCGAAGAGAAAAATCTGGATAAGGAAGTGGACATCGAGTTTACTTCACAGTATGTGCAGCTTACAGTAAATGGAGCGTTGCTTTTTGATTCGGGAAAAGTAGAATTAAAACAGGAATCTCTGTCCATGATGAACCAGCTCGGTATTATTTTGCAGCGGTTTGCAGAAGGGACTATCGAAATAGAAGGACACACAGATAACGTTCCGATGTCCGGTGCGAAGTATTCGAATAATGATGAACTGAGTGCGGGGCGTGCACTTTCCGTATTTTACTATCTGCGCGACAATACAACACTTGATATGAGCAGGGTGAAGCATTCGGGAAGAGGTGAATACATTCCTATTGCCGATAATTCCACACCGGAAGGAAGAGCAATGAACCGTCGGGTGGAAATCCGGATTTATAACGCATTAAGTTCTTATAACTAGAAAGGTGTTACTATCATGAAGAAAAACCTCATTTCGGTCGCAATTCTTGTATTGTTGATCGTGAATATTGTTCTGACCTCAATTATGATGTTCAGTGTACTGAATACGAATAAAAAAACAGCAGCATTTGTCACGGAAGTGGCATCTGCAATCCAGCTAGAATTAGGAACGGATGAAGAGTCACAGGAAACAGAAACAGTCGCCATTGATGATATTGATACTTATACGATCGCCGATATGACGATTCAGCTAAAGCCCTCCGCTACCACAAACAGCAGTGGGGAAAATACCGGTAAAGTACATTATGTAAGCACTTCGATCGTTCTGTCCATGAATAAGAAGAATGCAGATTATAAGACTTATTCTGCTGATCTTGTAAACAAGGAAGATCTGATCAAGGGCGAAATTACCGAAGCCTTCAGTCAGTATACCATGGAGGAAGCATCTGAGAATCCGCAGGCAGTAAAGGATGAAATCCTGAGCAGAATTCAGGCTTTGTATGGATCTGATTTCATTTTTGATGTAACCTTGAGCAATCCTCTTTATCAGTAATACGCAGGGCACTGCGTAAAGAAAGAAGGAGGTGAGGACCGGTGGGCGAGGTACTATCGCAAAGTGAAATTGATAATCTGCTCGCACAGCTAAGCAGTGGCGAGCTTGATATGGAGCAGATGCAGGAGCCGAAAGAAAAACAGGTTAAGGATTATGACTTTAAGCGCCCTGCCAAGTTTTCCAAAGAACACCTGCGGACATTGGAAATTATATATGAGCATTATGGACGGCTGCTATCGACCAATCTGCCGGTTTATCTGCGCAAGAATGTACAGGCTACGGTAGCAAGCTCCGAGACGGTTACATTTTCGGAATTTACGAATGCACTTTCCAATCCGGTTATTTTGGGAATTGTGGACTTTAAACCCTTGACAGGGAATGTTATTATAGAATTAGCACCTAATCTTGGCTTTGCCATGATTGACCGTATGCTCGGAGGACAGGGAGCACCGCTGGAGCGGAACCGTGACTTCTCCGAAATTGAAATGACCATTATCCAGAAGATGATGATTGTGTGCATGCAGCTTATGAGAGAGCCATGGAAGAATGTACTTGACATCTCTCCGATGCTGGACCGGATTGAAACGAATGTCCAGTTCGCACAGGTCATCGCACCGAGTGACATGATCGCCATTGTGACGATGAATGTGAAGATCGGTGATGTTGAAGGGTTTATGAATGTCTGCCTTCCGTTCTTTACACTGGAAGACATTATTGATAAGCTGAATACAAAGTACTGGTTCTCCACGATGAAAAAGGACGATTCCACGGATTATGAAGAGCAGATTGAATCTCTCATCAAGAGAGTGGATGCTCCGATCCGGGCGGTTCTCGGTAAGAGCCAGGTATCCGTAAATGATTTCCTTGGTCTGCAGTGCGGTGATATCATCCGGCTGGATACCAATGTGAATTCTGAAATGTCAGTCTATGTAGGAAATATCCGCAAATTTACAGCATTGCCCGGTTCAAGTCAGGACAAATATGCTGTCCGGATAACATCAGTAATCAGAGAGGGGGAGTAAGGCATGGACGGAACGTTAACGCAGGATGAAATTAATGCACTACTCAACGGAATGGATTTGTCCGACAGCAGTAATAATGCTTCAAAGGACGAACCGGCAGGATCATCCGATGATGCACCGGCAGCTACGGCGGGTGCAGCTCCGGCATCCAACGAGGATGCGCTGACCGATATAGAGCGGGATGCAATTGGCGAAATTGCCAATATCAGCATGGGGTCCTCTGCAACAACGTTATACTCACTGGTCAATCGTAAGGTCAATATTACAACACCGGTAGTTACCATGGCTACCTGGGATACGGTAGTAGAGGATTACCAGAGACCATGTGTTTTTATTAAAATTAAATATACGGCAGGTCTTGATGGCGCCAATATTATGGTGCTGAAGGATCATGATGTGAAAGTAATCGCAGATCTGATGATGGGCGGAGACGGAACCAACACCGATGGAGAACTTGGAGAGCTTCACTTAAGCGCCATTTCAGAAGCGATGAACCAGATGATGGGATCTGCTGCAACCTCACTTTCCACAATGCTTGGAAAGGTGATCGATATCAGCCCCCCGGAGGCAAGTATCTTAAATCTGGAAGAAGTTGAAAGCGGGGAATCAATTGAAGGATTTCTGGCAGGAAACTTCGTAAAGATTTCTTTCCGGATGCAGATTGACGATCTGGTGGACAGTACGATCATGCAGCTTTACCCGATAGAATTTGCAAGGAGCCTGTATGAAACCTTTGTAGCATCAAGCTCCGGAGAATCAGAACCTGCTCCGGCAGCTGCAGGCGAACCTGCACCCGCTCCGGAACCGGTGCCGACACCGGCTGTGGATCCGGAACCATATGTTCCGCCGACGGCTTCCATGAATCAGAATCAGACGATGAGTAATCCGGCCAATATGGATATGAATCAGATGAATATGGGAATGCCGAATATGAACATGGGAATGCCGCAGATGGGCATGCCGAATATGAATATGGGAATGCCGCAGATGGGTATGCCACAGATGGGTATGCCGAATATGAACATGGGCATGAACCAGATGAATATGGGAATGCCCCAGATGAATGCACAGCAGCCCATGAACGTGCAGCCTGCACAGTTCCAGAGCTTTAACAATGCTGCCGCCGCCATTCCGGGACAGGAAAACATCGGTTTGATTAAGGATGTTCCGTTGGAAGTTACGGTAGAGCTTGGCAGAACCAAGAAGTCGATTGCAGAAATCCTGGATTTTGCACCGGGAACCATCATTGAACTTGACAAAATTGCCGGAGAGCCGATTGATGTGCTTGTAAACGGCAAGTATGTAGCCAAAGGCGAAGTAGTTGTAATTGAAGAGAGCTTTGGTGTCCGGGTAACCGAGATAATTAACTAGAAATAGGAGAAAAATTATGGCAAAGAATATTTTAATCGTTGATGATGCAGCATTTATGAGAATGATGATCAAGGACATTCTTACCAAGAATGGATACAATGTTGTAGGAGAAGCTGAAAACGGATTAAAGGCAGTTGAAAAGTACACTGAATTAAAGCCGGATCTGGTGCTGATGGATATTACCATGCCGGAGCTTGATGGAATCGGAGCTTTAAAGAAAATCAAGGAAGCTGATTCCAACGCTCTTGTAATTATGTGTTCTGCAATGGGACAGCAGGCAATGGTTATCGAATCCATCCAGGCAGGAGCAAAGGACTTTATTGTGAAGCCGTTCCAGGCAGACCGTGTATTGGAAGCTGTTAAGAAAGTAGTTGGTTAATTATGCTCCTTGCCATTACATCAAGGACTGACAGCTATCTTCAGTTTCTGACCGTTCTGCTGTTGTTTGTGTTTGTTCTGGTGATTACCTACTTCACAACACGCTGGATCGCAAGATACCAGAAGGTAAAGAGCAATGCAGACAATCTGGAGGTGATCGAAACCTGCAGAATTACTTCCAACAAGTATCTGCAGATTGTGCGTGCCGGGACGAAATATGTCCTCATCGCCATTGGCAAGGATGAAGTACATATGCTGACCGAGTTATCGGAGGAAGAGTTGATGCTCACAGCCGGGAAAGGACAGCAGCAGATGGATTTTTCCAGGGTGTTTGCCAGTGTAAAGAATCTGGGGAAAAAAGAGAAAGAATAAATGAAGCACTTTATGAAAAAGATCATAAACATGGTATGCCTGCTGATGACGGTAGGCATATTGTGTATTATTCCGCAGTTTTCCGTACAGGCATCTTCCACATCGACAGGGCTTACCGGGGAAACCACGGAAAGCACCACAAGGCAGGATCCAGGAACAGCTGAGGATCAGAGTGATTTATCGCAACTGAATATCGGTAATACCTTTACCATTACCAGTAATGAAGGTAATGGGCAGATTAACGGGACATTAAGGATTCTGATTATGCTGACACTGATCGCACTGGCACCGACGCTGCTGATCATGCTCACTTCATTTACCAGAATCCTCATTGTGTTACATTTTACCAGGGCAGCACTGAATACCCAGACGGCACCTCCAAACCAGGTGTTGATTGGGTTGGCTTTGTTTCTGACCTTTTTCGTGATGCGGCCGACGATTACAACGATTTATACGGAGGCCCTGGTTCCCTTTGAAAACGGGGAGATCACGCAGGAGGAATTTTTTGATGAAGGCTTACAGCCCTTACGTGAATTTATGTATGGGCAGACCCAGAAGAAGGACGTGACGTTATTCTTTGAGATCAGCGGAGAGGAATGGGACGGAACACTTGATGGAATTCCTACGGAAATTCTTATCCCAAGCTTTATTATCAGTGAACTCAGGACTGCATTTATTATCGGCTTTTATATTTATATTCCGTTTATTGTCATTGATATGGTCGTGGCATCAGTTCTCATGGGTATGGGTATGATGATGCTGCCGCCGACAACCATTTCCATGCCGTTTAAGATCCTGCTGTTTATTCTGGCAGATGGCTGGAGTCTGATTATTGGAAATCTGATTAAAACCTTCTATTAGCAGGTAGCAGGCAGAATCAGGAACGCACTTAAGAATTTGGAAGGAGCAGATAAATGGGGATTGAAGAGGTAACTGCTGTTTCGAGCGAGGCACTTTATCTGGTGATTAAGGTTGCCGCACCGATATTGCTTGTTTCGCTGGTGGTTGGTCTGATTATCAGTATTTTTCAGACCGTCACATCCATTCAGGAACAGACACTGACCTTTGTTCCAAAAATTATAGCAGTATTTTTTGCACTGATTGTACTTGGTCACTGGATGCTGAATGAGATGACACAGTTTATGATCCGCTTGTGGTCTGATTTTCCGTTATATATCAGGTAGCTTATGATCAATTATGATTTTACTTACAATGAATTGCTGTATTTTCTGCTGATTTTTATACGGGTGGCGAGTTTTGTTTTTGTTGCACCGTTTTTCAGCATGGGAAATACACCGGCAAGAATCCGTGCCGGACTGAGTTTTTTTATTACCCTGCTTCTGTATCACACTCTGCCGGAAACGGAGATCGTTTATAACGGACTTCTGGAATATACGGTGATTGTGATGAAAGAGGTGGTTACAGGCCTTCTGCTGGGGTTTGGAACGAATTTCTGTACTTCGATCATGTCCTTTGCCGGACAGATCGTGGATATGGATATTGGTTTGTCCATGGCGAGTATGTTTGATCCGACGACGAAACAGCAGACATCCATATCAGGTGTTATTTATAATTATATGATTATGCTGATGTTGATTATTTCAGGAATGTACCGTTATCTCTTATCTGCGTTTGTAGAAGCCTATACGCTGATTCCGATTAATGGAACCGTATTCCGTTTTCATAAAATGCTGACCGGTTTTATCAGCTTTATGACCGATTTTGTGATCATTGGATTCCGGATCTGCCTGCCGGTTTTTACCGTGATGATTCTGCTGAATGCCATTCTCGGTGTGCTGGCAAAGGTGTCTCCGCAGCTGAATATGTTTGCGGTTGGTATCCAGTTGAAGATTCTGGTCGGTCTTTCCGTATTATTTTTATCCATGGCGATGCTGCCTGAGGCGGCAGGCTTTGTCTTTGACCAGATGAAAAAGGTCATGGTGAGCTTTGTAGAGGCAATGAGTTAGGAGGATTGGGCGCGGTGTTGGAATATCAGCTTCAGTTCTTTGCAAAGGATGGTCCTGGCGGAGAGAAAACCGAGCAGCCGACTTCCAAGAAGTTAGAGGATGCCCGGAAGGAAGGACAGGTTGCCAAGAGTAAGGAGGTTGCAAATGCGGCCGGAATCCTGGCGCTGTTTCTGATTGTCCGGTTTTATGCAGGGACTCTCGGAGAAGGCTTTGTGAATTATTTCCGGGGAATGTACAATGCGATTCCGGATGCCATCCAGATGTTTGACAGTGCTGTTCCGTTTGCAACAATTTCCGTGATTCTGCGTCAGATGATTCTGCAGATGCTGCTTATGATGGGACCGGTTTTACTGATTGCGGTTGTCATTGCGTTTGTCTGTGATGTCGTACAGGTTAAATGGAAGCTTACCGGGAAGCCGTTACAGCCTAAATTCAGTAAATTAAACCCGGTAAAGGGTTTTGGAAGGATTTTTTCAAAGAATTCGATCGTGGAACTGATCAAATCGATTGCAAAGATTGGCGTGATCGGTTATATTGCATTTTCTGAGGTTCAGAAATATGCATCAGAGCTGTATTTATTGTATGATATCGGTCTGTATCAGGCAATCGGACTAGTAGGGGATATCCTGTTTTCTGTAGGAATCAAGGTGGCGGCAGCTTATCTGGTCATTGCACTGCTTGATTTTGCTTATCAGAAATGGAAGTTCAGGCAGGATATGATGATGACCAAGCAGGAAGTGAAGGACGAATATAAGAACCAGGAAGGGGATCCGCAGATCAAGGGAAAGCAGAGACAGCGTATGCGTGAGGCTTCCCAGCGGAGAATGATGCAGCAGCTTCCGGAAGCAGACGTTGTTATTACGAACCCGACACATTTTGCGGTAGCGATCAAGTATGACCCGGACAGGTACGATGCTCCTTATGTGCTTGCAAAAGGTGAAGATTATCTGGCACAGAAGATCAAGGAGATTGCCAGGGAGCATGACATTGAAATTGTAGAAAATAAGCCATTGGCACGTATGCTTTATGCCAATGTGGATATCGGAGGCCTGATTCCTCCGGAACTTTATCAGGCGGTGGCGGAAGTGCTTGCTTTTGTATATCACCTGAAGGGGAAAGCATAAAGGATTAAGTAGACCGAAGACGACAGGAAAGGAGAGCAGACATGAAAAAGGCAGACGTTGGTGTAGCGGCATATATCGTAGCAGCCTTTGTAATGCTGATTGTACCGATTCCAAGCTGGCTTCTGGATGTTCTGCTTGCATGTAATATTGCGATTGCATTTACGATCCTGTTTACTACGATGTTTTCCAAGGAAGTACTGGATATGTCATTCTTCCCGACCATTCTGTTGTTCACCACCATTTTCCGTATTGCACTGAATGTATCTTCGACCCGTCTGATTCTTACAACCGGTGATCCGGGACAGGTGGTAACAACCTTCGGAAGCTTTGTTGGTGGCGGGGATCTGATTGTAGGTGCGATTGTATTCCTGATTTTGCTGATTGTGCAGTTTATGGTGATCAACAAAGGTTCCGAACGTGTGGCAGAAGTAACGGCGCGGTTTACTTTGGACGCAATGCCCGGTAAACAGATGGCGATTGATGCGGACTTAAATACGGGAGCAATCAATGATGCCGAAGCAAAAAGGCGAAGAGACAAGATTCAGGAAGAAGCGAGCTTCTTCGGATCCATGGATGGTGCGGTAAAGTACGTAAAGGGAGATGCAACGGCAGGTCTTATTATTACCGCAGTCAATGTCATCGGCGGTATCGCCATGGGTGTACTGCGGCAGAATATGGATATTACAGCGGCACTGAATAAATATGTTATTTTAACAATCGGTGACGGTCTGGTAAGCCAGATTCCTTCTCTTCTGATCTCACTTTCTACAGGTATTCTGGTTACGAAGGGATCGAAGGATGCAGACTTTGGTACGGTACTGATCAGACAGTTATTCGGTGTACCAAGAGCCTTGTATCTGGTAGGTGCAATTATTGCAGGACTTGGTATTGTTACGCCGCTTCCCACAGTGGTTTTCCTGGCATTGGGACTGATTTTTGTCGTGACGGGACGTGTGATTGCGGGAACGATCGAAACAGCGCAGATTGAAAATGAAGTTGATACGGAGGAGGCAGCGGCAGAAGAGATCCGGCAGCCTGAGAATGTCAACAGTCTCCTGCAGGTGGATCCGATCGAGCTGGAGTTTGGCTACGGTATTATTCCGTTAGCGGATGTGAATCAGGGCGGTGACCTGCTTGACCGGGTGGTGATGATCCGGAGGCAGATTGCACTGGAATTAGGTACGGTAGTGCCGATTATCCGACTGCGTGATAACATTCAGCTAAATCCGAACCAGTATATTATTAAGATTAAAGGCATACAGGTGAGCGAGGGCGAAATCCTGTTTGATCACTATATGGCAATGAATCCGGGCTATGTGGAGGAAGAGATTACCGGTATTCCAACGTTTGAACCGTCCTTCCATCTGCCGGCCATCTGGATTACGGAAGGGCAGCGGGAACGTGCAGAGAGCCTTGGCTATACGGTAGTGGATCCTCCTTCTATCATTGCAACCCATCTGACGGAAATTATCCGCCAGCATATTGCAGAGCTCCTGACCAGACAGGATGTACAGAATCTGGTAAACAACTTAAAGGAAACAAATCCTTCGCTGGTAGACGAACTGATTCCGAAGCTTCTTGGACTTGGCGAGGTACAGAAGGTATTGCAGAACCTGCTTAAGGAAGGAATTTCTATCCGTGACCTTCTGACGATCTTTGAAACACTGGCAGATTATGCACCTTCTACGAGAGATACGGATATCTTAACCGAGTATGTGCGTCAGAGCCTGAAACGTGCGATTTCCAATAAGTTCTTCCCGCCGAATGAGACAACGAGCGTGGTAACGCTGGATCCGAAGATCGAGCAGGAAATTATGGCAAGTGTGAAGCAGACGGAAAACGGTGCTTATCTGACACTGGATCCGGAACGTACGAAGGCCATTATCAAATCAGTGGAAACGGAGATTGCAAAGCTGGAAAACCTGGGGAAGAATCCCATTATTATTACTTCTCCGATTGTCCGTATGTATTTCAAACGACTGACAGAGGATTATGTGAAGGATCTGATTGTAGTATCCTATAATGAAGTGGAAAATAATGTAGAATTACAGTCTGTAGGAATGGTGACAGCATGATAATCAAGAAATTTCAAGGGAAAACAGAAGCAGAAGCAGTAGAAAGTGCGAAGAAAGAATTGGGAGACGGCATTGTCATTATGAATGTCCGGAATGTAAAGAAGAAGGGGATGTTCAGTTTTCTTAAGCCTCAGATGGTTGAAGTAACGGTGGCGCTTGAAGAAGAACCGGTAAGACCGGGAACAGTGCCGGAAAAGGACCTGAATCTGACAGATGCCATTGCAAATATCCGCTCCGTCAGTGAGAAAGCCCTGCAGCAGGAGGCAGCAGGGAAAAAGGAACAGGGCAGTCAGGAGGAGAAGCATGCGGACAGCACAGTCATTGAAGAAAAGCTTGACAGCCTGCATTTCCTTTTGGAGCAGCAGATGCAAAAGCCTGAAGAGAATAAGACAGAGGACAGGGCAGAAGCAGAAGAAGAGACGCCGAGTGAAATGGAGCAGTTTATGAAGCTGCTTTATAATACCATGCTGGAAAATGAAGTCAATGAAAAATATGCCAACCAGATCATTGATGAAATTGAAAAATCCAACAAGCCGAACATGCCGTTTGACTATGCACTTTCCAATATCTACCAGAAAATGATCCTGAAATTCGGGAAGCCGGCAGGCATTACTCCGGCGGCCCAGGGACCGAAGATGTTATTTTTTATCGGACCTACCGGCGTTGGAAAGACAACAACCATTGCCAAAATAGCCTCACACTTCTGCGTGGATGGAGGTAAAAAGGTGGCATTGCTTACCGCAGATACTTATCGTATTGCAGCAGCAGAACAGCTGCGGACCTATGCAAATATCCTGGAGGTTCCGTTCCGGATTATTTATTCGGTTGAGGAGCTTTCCCAGGCCATGCGGGACTTTAAGGATTGCGACTATATTTTAGTGGATACGGCAGGACATTCCCACCAGAATGCCGAGCAGAAGAAAGTGATGAAGGAGCTGATTCATTCTGTGGATGGTATTCTTGAAAAAGAGGTATTTCTGGTATTGAGTGCAACGACGAAGTACCGGGATCTGCTAAGCATTGCGGATACTTATTCGGATATGACAGATTACAAGCTGATTTTCACAAAGCTGGATGAAACCATAACGCTGGGAAATCTGTTAAACTTAAAGCTTTATACCGGAGCGCCGCTCTCTTATGTGACCTGCGGACAGAATGTACCGGATGACATTGAAGATTTCAATCCGCAGAAGACTGTAAAAAGATTGCTTGGAGGGAAGCAGAAATAGTACGAAAATACGATTCAATACAAAAGATCAAAAGATCGGGGATAGGAAATGGATCAGGCAGAACAGTTAAGAAATATCATAAAGGCAGGTAATGTGAAACGCAGCAGGCCTTTGGCACGGGTGATCACGGTCACAAGTGGAAAGGGCGGTGTTGGAAAATCCAATACAGCGATCAATCTGGCAATTCAATTCCGTAAGATGGGAAAGAAGGTCGTGATTCTGGATGCGGATTTTGGACTTGCCAATATTGAGATTATGTTTGGCGCAGTACCAAAACACAATCTCAGTGATTTGATTTATCAGGGTAAAAATATTAAAGACATCATCACCTGGGGACCGATGGAGGTTGGATTTATCTCCGGTGGATCCGGGATCACGGGGTTGTCGAATTTAAGTAAGGATTATCTGACGTATATTGTCCATAATCTTGCGGAACTGGATACCATTGCAGATGTTATTATTGTAGATACCGGAGCCGGAATTTCGGATGCGGTACTGGAATTTCTTGTGGCAAGTGGCGAAATCCTGCTTGTGACAACACCGGAACCGACTTCCATTACCGATTCCTATTCGTTGTTAAAGGCATTGAACGGACACCCGGGACTGGAACGGGACAATACGCAGATTTGTATGATAGCCAATCGTGTCAGCACTGCAAACGAAGGAGAAGTATTATTCCAAAAACTCGATGTAGTGGTAAGCCGTTACCTGAAGCTTCCCATTACCTATTTGGGTGCTGTGCCGCAGGATCCGCTTTTGGCAAAGGCTGTGATGCAGCAGCTTCCGGTTTCCTTACAGAATCCGCAGGCAAGGTCTGCGCAGGCCTATGAAGAGATCGCAGCAAAGCTGATGAAACAGGATGAAGGACAGAATACACAGAAGCGTGGTGTTGCCGCATTCTTTTCACATATTATAGGAAAGAGAAACAACGGTTAGAGGGGGAGCAAAATGCTGTCAAAATACGTGAAGCCCGGAGACAAGGTGGAAGTTCAGGCGGTAGAACGGGTAAAATTCGCAGATGAAGGAGAAAAGAAAAAGGTTTACGCCAGTATGGTCAGTGATATTTTATCGGATGACCAGTTGGAAATTGTGATGCCGATGGAAAAATCCAAGCTGATTCTGCTTCCGGTAAATGCTGAGTATGACGTGTATTTCTATACGGAATCAGGGCTTTACCAGTGCTTTGTGAAGGTTGTTGACCGTTATAAACAGGATAATCAGTATATTCTTCTACTGGAGCTTACGAGTAATTTGAGAAAATTCCAAAGGAGAGAATATTATCGTCTGGGCTGTGCTCTTGAAATGAGTGCCCGTCCACTGGAAAAGGAAGAGATCAGGGCAGTTGAGAACAATGATAAGTATCTGGTGCCGGGACTTCCTCTTAAGAGAAGTGTGATTGTGGACATCAGCGGTGGGGGAATCCGGTTTGTCGGGGATTACTGTTATGAGCCGGATAGTCTGGTCTGTTGCAAATACAATCTGGCAACCGATGGAAAGAGTAAAGAATATACGCTGATTTCAAAGATTTTAACAGCACGGGAGCTGCCAGACCGGCCGGGACTTTATGAGCACCGTGCTCAGTACATTCATATTGATACAGCAGAGCGGGAAGAAATTATTCGGTTCATTTTCGAGGAAGAAAGAAAACACAGAAAGCGGGAAAAAGGAATATAGACGATTACTTTGCACTCACGTGAAGGATAAAGTGTGGTATACTAAGTATATGTAAATACCAGCATCGAAAGATGAGGCAGACACATCAGGTCAAGAACATGTGAAAGGAAATAAAGTAAATATGATTAGAACGGATTCCGCAGGCAAGGTGGTCGCGATTGCCAGTTCTACCGGGGGTCCCAAGGCATTGCAGAAGCTGATACCTTTGCTGCCGAAGGAACTAAATGCTCCGGTATTGCTCGTACAGCATATGCCCGCAGGCTTTACAGAAGCACTGGCGTCCAGACTGAACGACCTGAGCAGAGTTACTGTGAAGGAAGCAGAAGAAGGTGATATCCTTCAGAAAGGCTGTGTTTATCTGGCCAGGGGTGGCAGGCATATGAATGTGGTCCGGTGTTTACGGGGCCATATGATTCATTATTCGGATGAGCCGCCAAGAGAGGGCGTGAGACCATGCGCCAACTATATGTATGAATCGTTGGCAGACAGTGCATATGATTTGATCGTATGTGCGGTTCTTACAGGCATGGGTGCCGATGGCACGGCTGGAATCGCTGCATTGAAGCAAAAGAAAAAAGTACTTGTTTATGCGCAGGATGAAGACAGCTGCACGGTGTATGGAATGCCGAAGTGCATTATCAAAAGCGGACTGGCTTTAGTGGGAATTCCACTCGAACGTATTGCGCAGGAAATTATTAAGAACGTGGGGGTATGTTAAAATGGATGTAAGTCAATATTTGGAAATTTTTCTGGATGAAGCCAAAGAACATCTTGAGAATCTGAATACGCAGATTCTGAAGCTGGAACAGGAGCCTGAAGATACGGATACCATTAACGAGATCTTCCGGGCAGCGCATTCCTTAAAGGGAATGGCAGGCACCATGGGATATAAGAGAATGCAGACGCTGACTCATGATATGGAAAATGTATTCTCTGAGATCCGTAACGGCACATTGAAGGTGTCTGCAAACATGATTGATACTTTATTCCAGTGTCTGGATGCACTTGAAGAGTATACCAATAATATTCAGGAAAGCGCGGATGAAGGAACAAACGATAACCAGCCGCTGATCGAAATGCTGAACAGCTTCTTAAAGGGCAGCAATGCTCCTGCAAAGGAGGAAAAGAAAGAGGATCCCGCAGCTGCGGAAGCAGAAAAGAAAGCAGCTGCAGATGGCGAAGAAAAGTGGAAAGAAATTGTTCTTACCGATGATCAGAAGCATGTATTCCGTACCGCTAAGGAACAGGGAAAGAATACATATGGTATGACGGTTTATATTCAGGAGAACTGTCTGCTTAAGGCAGCAAGAGCGTTTCTTGTATATAAGGCTGTGGAGGAACGGGCAGAGATTATTGTCTGCAATCCTTCAGCGCAGGATATAGAGGATGAGAAGTTTGATCTGGATTTCAGCCTGATCGTGGTAACCGATAATTCCTTAGACGAAATCCTTCATGCGGCAAGAAACGTATCCGAAATCGATAAGGTTGTCGGATCGGAGTTAGAGCTTAAGGACGACGAGGCTTCCGGAGAAGAAGAAACTGCAGTTTCCACAGAAACCGCAGCAGAAAGAAAGCCTGCACAGAAGACCGCCTCTGCAGTTCCTGCCAAGAACGATAAGAAGCCGGCCGGTAAACCGGTAGTAAACCGTACCGTCCGTGTCGATATTGAAAAACTGGATGTTTTAATGAATCTGGTGAGCGAGCTGATCATTGCAAAGAACTCCCTTGTATCTGCATCCAGTGTAGAAGGTGTGAACAGTACCACCTTTAACGAGCAGATTGAATATCTTGAGAGTGTAACCACGAATCTTCACGAATCTGTTATGAAGGTACGAATGGTTCCTATTGAGAGTGTTGTATGCAAGTTCCCAAGAATGATCCGGGATCTGTCCAAGAAGCTGGATAAGAAGATGGAACTGTATATGTCCGGTGAGGAAACGGAGCTGGATCGTACCGTGGTAGATGAAATCGGTGATCCTCTGATGCACCTGCTTCGTAATTCCGCCGATCATGGTCTGGAATCTGCTGAGGTTCGTGCAGAACGTGGAAAGCCGGAGGTTGGTTCTATTTTCCTTGATGCTTATCAGGATGGAAATAACGTTGTCATTGAGGTCCGGGATGATGGTAACGGAATTGATGTGGAGAACGTTAAGAAAACAGCCATTGAGCGTGGCGTGATTACTCCGGAACAGGGAGATAACATGAGTGAGAAGGATATCATTAACCTTCTGTTCCATGCAGGATTTTCTACTTCAAAGAAGATTACGGACGTATCCGGCAGAGGTGTCGGTCTTGATGTTGTGAAGTCCAAGATTGAATCCTTAAGCGGTGAAGTGGAAGTAAAGAGCAAGCTTGGTGAAGGAAGCACCTGGATTATCCGTCTGCCTCTGACCCTTGCAATTATCCAGGCATTGATGGTGACCGTTGGTGGAGAAAAGTATGCAATTTCTCTCGGCAGCATTCAGACCATTGAAGATATTAAACCGGAAGAAATCAAGCTGGTACAGAACAGCGAAGTGATCAATTTAAGAGGAACCGTCATTCCGATTATCCGTCTGAGCAATGTCCTCGAGATCGAAAGCTTAAAGAAGCCGGATGAGGATATGGTTGTTGTTATCGTTAAGAAGGGCGAGAAGCTGGCCGGTCTTGTAGTTGACGAGCTTATGGGACAGCAGGAAATCGTTATTAAGTCACTCGGTAAATACATCAACAAGTGTAAGTTCATCAGCGGCGCAACCATTTTAGGTGACGGCGAGATCGCATTGATTCTTGATGCAAATGCACTGTTTTAGAAATGGGGGAGAGAATCATGGACGAATTAAGAGTAAACAATGAAGTAAAAACAGAAGGCGACAGTATCCAGTATATTGTAATTAAACTGGGCGCCGAGCAGTATGGAATTGATATCAAATATGTGGACAACATCGTAAGAATGCAGCATATCACCAGAGTTCCAAAGGTTGCCGGTTATTTAAAGGGCGTGATCAATCTTCGTGGAGAGGTCATCCCGGTTATGAATCTGCGTCTGAAAATGGGACTTCCTGAACAGGAGGCAACGAAGGCATCCCGAATTATTATCCTGAAATTAGAGCAGCATGGAACCATTGGCTTTATCGTGGATGAGGTTCGTGAGGTAGTAACCCTGTCTCCGGATCAGATTGATAAGGTTACCTATGATGCAAACGAAGAAAAAACGAATTTTATATCGGGTATCGGCAAGTTTGAGAATGAGCTGATTTCCCTGCTTGATATGAATGTAGTTGCTGCAGAACGATAACAGATACTGAAGATATAACGAAATGATACATAATAGGAGGGACCATGAAGGACCTTAGTATGGAACAAATAACACAGCAGTATTTTGATGTGTTAAAGGAATTAGGAAATATTGGTGCGGGAAATGCAACAACCGCACTGGCACAATTGATTAACTGCAAGGTAGACATGAAGGTTCCACAGGTGCGTCTGCTGAATTTCAATGAACTTGGAGCATTGCTTGGCGGGGAGGAAACAATTCTTGTGAGCATTTATCTTCAGGTGGAAGGTGATGTGGAAGGAAGCATGATGTTTGTTCTTTCCGAGGATTCCGCACTGCATCTGGTCAACAAATTAATGAGTGGTATGCTTGGTGTCCCTGAGAAGCCCATTGAGGAATGCCATTTCGGTGAAATGGAATGTTCCGCAATGAAGGAAGTTGGAAATATTATTACGGGTGCTTATCTGAATGCCTTATCTTCCTTAACCAATATGAAGATTTTTCCATCGGTTCCACAGCTTGGAATTGATATGGCGGGGGCTATATTAAGCGTTCCTGCAGCAGAATTCGGAGTAATGGGGGATAATATTCTGCTGATTCAGACACAGTTTTCAGATGATATTGAACTGGATGGTTATTTTATACTGATTCCGGATGTGGAATCATATGAGAGAATTCTTTCTGCATTGGGAGTTATGTAAGATGAGTGAAATAATTAAGGTTGGTATGGCTGACTGGAAGGTCTGTTCCGGTCAGGATGGGGTAACCACGCTGGGGCTTGGCTCCTGCGTTGGAATTGCAATCCGTGATCCAGCGACAGGCATAGGAGGACTTGCCCACATCATGCTTCCGGACAGTACCGAGATCCGAAACAACTCAAACAGATTTAAGTTTGCCGATACCGGAATTACCGATATGGTAGCGGAGATGGTAAAACGTGGAGCAGTACGCAGCCACATGGTTGCAAAGATTGCGGGCGGTGCACAGATGTTTGCTTACGGAAATACCAAGAGCGATATGATCCGTGTGGGAGAGCGTAATGTAATTGCAAGTAAAAAGAAGCTTGAAGAATTGAAAATACCGCTTATTGCCGAGGATACCGGGGATACCTATGGACGAACGGTAATCTTTTATCCGGCAACAGGTGTATTCACAATTCGGGCAGTTGGAAAACCGGAGAAGAATATATGAGAAAGATAAAACTCCTTGCTCCCTTTCTGATGTTGCTTTCCGGTTTGATCGCGAGTATTATGATGTTTTATTACCATTATGAGAAAAAACAGCTCCTGCTGATTCTCGTATTGGTAATGCTTCTGTTTTATGCTGCGGGGGCTTTTATCCAGAAGAAGGTCAATCAGTTCATACAGAAGTACGAAGAGGAAGAAGAGAAGAGAAAGGCACAGGAGGGAGAAGTGATTGAGAAGGAACCTGTGGAGAATGATAGTGCTTCCATAGGAAAGGAAGAAACAGATTCTGATTCGAAACAGGATACAGAATAAAATAAAATGCATTGGAGGAGGCTATGGACGAGGCATATAAGAATAAGCTCTGGAACGAATATGCAGCAACAAAATCGTCGGAAGTCAGGGAACAGCTGATTCTTGAGTATGCACCTCTTGTAAAGCTGGTTGCAGGCCGTTTAAGTATGTATCTTGGCTACAATGTGGAATATGATGATCTGGTAAGCTACGGAATCTTCGGATTGATCGATGCAATTGATAAGTTTGACAGTATGAAGGAAGTGAAGTTTGAAACCTACGCAAGCCTGAGAATCCGGGGATCCATTCTGGATCAGATCCGGAAGATGGACTGGATTCCAAGAACCATCCGGCAGAAGCAGAAGAAGATTGATGCGGCAATGAAGGAAATCGAAACGGCAACGGGAAGGGCCGCGACCGATGAAGAAATTGCACAGAAGCTGGAGATCAGTACGGACGATTTTGCCGATTGGCAGTCTCAGATGAAGATTACCGGGGTGGTTTCTTTGAATGAGTTTATGGAATCGGGAAGTGAAATCCCTGCAGAGCAGCATAACCAGCATCGTTTTGAAGAGCCGGAGGAGGTTATTGAGAAGGAGGAACTTAAGGAAGTGCTGGGACAGGCACTGGAGCTTCTTACCGAGAAGGAAAAGAAGGTCATCCTTCTATATTATTATGAAGATCTGACACTCAAGGAGATCAGTAATGTTCTGGAGGTTTCAGAATCCAGAGTTTCACAGCTGCATACACGTGCACTGCAGAAAATGAAAGTCAGGATGGGGAACTATATGGGGGTGTTCAAAGCGTGAGAAATGGGTATTTTCAGATTGGGTGTACCGGGGGCGGTACGGTTGTCAGGCTTGTTAAGCCTGTAGATGGCGGTAACGAGGTGACTGCAAGAGAAATTGCAGAGTATTTGTCCGGTCATGGTATTGTGTATGATGCCGGACTTTTAACCAAGGGAATTCAGACTGCGGCTTCTGTCGCAAACAATGAATTCCTGTTTTTGGTAAATAAGGATATCATTCCGGAAATCAGGGAGAGTTATGTCCTCACGATCCGGCCGGACAAGATGATTGCAAGTGTGCGGTTCTATCCACCCTCCATGAAGGGAGAGCGCATGACAGCACAGGAATTCCTCATGGATTTAAAGGTGAAGGGAATTGTGTTCGGCATTAAGGAAAAGGAAATCGAGGCGTTTTTTGAAAAACCCAGATATTGTACGGATTTCATTGTTGCAATGGGTGTTCCTGCGAGAAACGGATGCGATGCCCGCATTAAATATTTTTTTAATACGGATCTTCATTCGAGGCCGGCCTTAAGCGAGGATGGAAGCGTGGATTTCTTTCATCTGAATACGATCTGTCACTGTAAAAAGGGCGAGGTGCTTGCCAGACTTTATCCGGAGGATCCCGGAGAGAATGGCACCACAATTTACGGAGAAATCGTGAAGCCCAGGGAAGTAAAGCGTAAGCATCTGGAATTTGGACGTAATATTACCCTGTCTCCGGACCGGCTGCAGATTACTTCTGATGTGAATGGGCATGTGGCACTGGTACAGGATAAAGTATTTGTTTCGGATGTTCTGGAAGTGGAAAATGTGGATACTTCGACCGGAGATATTGAATACGAAGGCAGTGTTCTGGTAAATGGCAATGTCTTAACCAACTTTTCCATCAAAGCCCAGGGACATGTGGAGATCCGGGGAGTTGTGGAAGGTGCATGCATTGAGGCGGGCGGAGATATCATTATTGCCCGTGGCATGAACGGTATGGGAAGAGGTGTACTTGCCACGAAAGGAAACGTGGTGGCAAAGTACCTGGAGAATGCAACGGTCAGTGCGAAGGGCTATGTTTCTACCGAATCGATTCTGCACAGCCGGGTCATGGCGGGTACGGAAATTAATGTTACAGGGCGAAAGGGTTTTATTACCGGCGGAAGAGTGAGTGCAGCCAATGTAATCCGGGTGAAAACGTTAGGATCACCGATGGGCGCAGATACCATTGTAGAGGTTGGTGCGGATCCGTCTGTGAAATTGAGAATACAGGAATTACAGAAATTAGTTGTTGAACATAAAAAAGCAATCGAAATCAGTCATCCGGTGCTGACTGCGAATATGCAGAAGCTACGGCAGGGAGTGAAATTAAAGCCGGATCAGATGAAATATTTCCAGGAAATGCTGCAGGAGGAGAACCGCAGAAATCAGGAAATAGAGCAGTATTTACAGGAAATGGAAAGTCTGCAGGCGATTCTGGATGCAAGCTCGAATGCCAAGGTGGAGGTAAGCGGAGAGGTGTTTGCCGGAACGAAGATCTGTATCGGTGATGTCTCCATGGTTGTAAAGAACTCCATGAAGTTCTGTAAGTTTGTGAAGCAGCAGGGTGATGTGAAGATGACTGCTTTATAGAAATCGAATTTGGATAATCGAGGTGAAAGCTATGACAATCAGTCGTGTGGAACTCCAGGGACAGGTAACACGTGCCCAGGACTTTACCAATATCAAACAGAATGAAGATCATAAGGGAATGATTGACCAGTCGAACTTTCAAAGTCAGACGCAGCAAAAGGTTGAGCACAGGATGCATCAGGTCAACAAAAGTGATCAGGCCGAAAACCGGCAGAAGAAATTTGATGCCAAAGAGCAGGGAAACGGAACCTATGCAGGAGATGGAGGACAGAACCGGAAGCATCATCATGCGGAGGATAACGGCAAAGTTTTTGTGAAAGGACAGGGCGGCTTTGACATTCGGGTATAGCGGCTTTGAGGAAAAGAAATGTCAGTATTGGAAATTGTATTGCTTATCATGGGAATTGTGATTTTTATCGGAAGCTTTCTGATTCCGGAAGGGAAAACCCGTTCCGGAGAGGATAAGATGGCTATTGATGAAAACAAAATCCATGATCTTGTAGCAAAAGAAGTAGAGGAAGCACAGGGGAAGATTACGGATATTGTGGATGAAACCATAACCTATGCCATGGAGAAGACGGAACGCAGCATGGATCGTCTGACCAATGAAAAGATGATGGCAGTCAATGAGTATTCGGATACAGTGCTTAGTGAAATCAATAAGAACCATCAGGAGGTGGTGTTCTTATATGATATGCTGAATGACAAGCATGAGAATCTGAAAAATACCGTAACGGAAGTGGAGAAGACTGCAAAGGAAGTTCGTCAGACGGTGAAGGATGCAGAAATTAATGCCAAAGAACTGACGGTCAAAGAAGCAGCTTTGAAGCCGGTATCTGCAGAAATGCAGACAGCCATGCAGGAAGTACCGCAGCAGCCGGAGTTTGAATTGTTTGGTACATCCGGGGCTTTTTCACCGGAGAAGGTTACGGTGGAAGAACCCAAAAAGACTTCAGGAAAGAGTGCAGGAGCTGCGAAAGCAAGAACACAGGCGGTATTGGAAGCAGACAGGGAGAGCACTTCAAAGGGACAGGAGATCACAGGAAAAGGTACGGTAGAGAACGCAGGGAAGGGTGCAGCAGAAGAGACAGTAGAAAAGCCGGCAGCGAGGAAGCGCACCGCAAAGTCAAGGACAGAGGCTGAAGTACCTGATGTTGCAGTTTCTTTGGACAAGGCAGGAAAGAGCAATGCCAGAAACAGCAATGAAAAGATTCTTGAACTCCATAAGGCCGGAAAATCCAATATGGCAATTGCCAGGGAATTGGGACTGGGTATTGGAGAAGTAAAGCTTGTAATTGATTTGTTTGAAGGGATGTAACAGAACATCATGAACTTGAAATACTATTTAAGAGGACTGGGAGTTGGCATTGTTGTTACTTCCCTGATTCTCGGAATCGGACTTGGCAGCCGGAAAGAAACCTTAAGCAATGAAGAAATTAAGGAACGGGCAAGGGAGCTTGGAATGGTGGAGGAATCCATTACTGTAGCAGAGGCCGCTGCGCAGAAGGAGGAAGAGGCGCAGGAAGCAGAAGTTACTGTTGCTCCGGTGCCTGAGGAGAATGCTGAGAGTGATGCAGAGCCGATCGTAAATGCAGAACCGGAAGTGAGCAGTGAACCGGCGGTGAGCACAGGTGCAGCACCGGGAGTGAGCAGTGAACCGGAAGTGAGCACAGGTGCAGCACCGGAAGCAAGTGAGAAACCGAATGTAAGTGCGGCATCAGAACCTGCAGCAAGTACAGCAGCGGAAGCGGGGGCAACACCTGAGGCAGGTGTGAAGCCGGTGGCAGATGAAGCAGAAGAGGACAACGGGACAGCACCGGAAAAGGAAATCGTGGATATCACGATAAATCCCGGCGAAGGCTCTTATGTCATCAGTCAGAAGCTGGAACAGTCCGGTCTTATTGACGATGCGGCAGAATATGATGCCTATCTATGTGATAACGGATTTCACACGAAGCTCCGTGCCGGAGTCCATAAGATCCCAATGGGATCCACCAGGGAAGAAATTGCAAAGCTGTTGTGCCGGTAGAAAATTCCATCTTGCAATCTTATATACAATATGCTAAAATATCAGCGTTGCGATTGTGAGAAGCTTCGCAGCAGAAACTATTAATCACGTATATTTTGGCTGAATGGTGCCTCATGCTCGGAGGTTTGCAGCGTACGAAAGTATGAAAATATACGGAAGTCTAACCAAATGGAGGTAAGAAACATGAGCGTTATTTCAATGAAGCAGTTACTCGAGGCAGGTGTTCATTTCGGACATCAGACAAGAAGATGGAACCCTAAGATGGCTCCTTATATCTTCACCGAAAGAAATGGTATTCACATCATCGACTTACAGAAGTCTGTAGGTAAGGTTGATGAAGCTTACAGAGCAGTATTTGAAATTGCTGCACAGGGCGGAACCATTCTTTTCGTTGGTACCAAGAAGCAGGCACAGGATGCTGTTAAGACAGAAGCTGAGCGTTGCGGAATGTACTATGTAAATGAGAGATGGTTAGGTGGTATGCTTACTAACTTCAAGACCATCCAGAGCAGAATCGAAAGATTAAGAGCAATTGAAACCATGTCCGAGGATGGAACCTTTGATGTCCTTCCCAAGAAGGAAGTTATTGCATTAAAGAAGGAATGGGAAAAGCTTGAGAAGAACCTTGGCGGTATCAAGAACATGACTAGAATTCCTGATGCAATCTTCGTAGTTGATCCTAAGAAGGAAAGAATCTGTGTACAGGAAGCTCATTCCCTTGGAATTACATTAATCGGTATTGGTGATACCAACTGTGATCCGGAAGAACTGGATTACATCATTCCTGGTAATGATGATGCAATCAGAGCCGTTAAACTGATCGTTTCCAAGATGGCTGATGCAGTAATCGAAGCAAACCAGGGTGAGGAATCTCTTACCGCAGCAGATGCAAATGCTGATGCAGAAGTAGAAGCTACCGATGTAGAAGAAGTAGCAGCAGACGCTGAATAATTTCATTGCAGGGAAAGGACAGGTATACAAACATGGCAAATATTACAGCAGCAATGGTTAAGGACTTAAGAGAACTTACCGGAGCAGGTATGATGGATTGTAAGAAGGCACTTGGCGAGACCGATGGAGATATGGATGCAGCAGTAGAATATCTTCGTAAGAATGGTCAGGCCAAGGCTGAGAAGAAGGCCGGAAGAATTGCAGCAGAAGGTCTTTGCAAGGTTGTACTTAAGGATGACAGGACAGCAGCAGTTGTAGAAGTAAACTCTGAAACAGACTTCGTTGCTAAGAATGAAGTGTTCCAGAGCTTTGTTGCAGCAGTTGCAGATCAGGCAGTAGACTCTTCCGCAGCAGACATGGATGCATTCATGGCTGAGAAGTGGAATCAGGATAACTCCATTACTGTTAAGGAAGCATTAGTTGCACAGATCGCCAAGATCGGTGAGAACCTCAACATCAGAAGATTTGAGAAGGTTGTTGCTGACAACGGATGTGTTGTTTCCTATACACATGGCGGCGGACGCATCGGCGTTATCGTAGAAGCTGAAACAGATGTTGTAAATGATGCAATCAAGGAAGCAATGACTAATGTTGCAATGCAGATTGCAGCACTTTCTCCGAAGTATGTATCTACAGATGATGTATCTGAAGAATACAAGGCACATGAGAAGGAAATCCTTATGGCTCAGATCGCAAACGATCCTAAGATGGCTGGTAAGCCGGAGAAGGTAATCGAGGGAGCAGTAGTTGGACGTCTTAATAAGGAATTAAAGGAAGTATGTCTTCTTGAGCAGCCTTATGTTAAGGCAGAGGACGGCAAGCAGACTGTAGCACAGTATCTTGCACAGGTTGCCAAGGAAAATGGTGCAAAGCTTTCTGTTAAGAAGTTTGTCCGTTTTGAAACCGGTGAAGGTCTTGAGAAGAAGGTTGATGACTTCGCAGCAGAGGTTGCAGCACAGGCTGGAATGTAATTCTGAAGTCACAAATCAGGCTGGTTTATAAGCAGTATATAACGAGTTGAAGCAGTTCTATCTGCATTTGTGCATAAGATAAAAGAGTAAAGGACCGATTTTGCAGAGATGACAAATCGGTCCTTGTTGTTGTCATACATATGAGAAAAGGATCCAGTGGATCTTTTTTGAGTTTCGGAGAGGAGAAAGCATGTATCACGTATCAACCCTGACTATTCTGGCGATTATTTTTACCATGTTTGTTTCAATCGGAGGACCTGTTTTTCTGTGTTTTCTGGTTGTGAAGAAGTTTCATGCCAAGTTCTACCCGGCTGTGATCGGTGCAGCAGCCTTTGCGTTTTTCGTGCTGGTGCTGGAATCCCTGATGCATAGAGCGGTTCTTGGTGTAACCGGAGATGTGATTACAGGAAATATCTGGCTGTATGGCTTATATGGCGGACTTGCTGCAGGAATTTTTGAGGAAACCGGACGTTATCTTGCCATGCGGCTTTATATGAAGAAGTCCCTGACGAAGGAAAATTCCCTGATGTATGGTGTCGGACATGGTGGAATTGAGGCAGTCATGATTGTGGGAATGTCCTATATCAGCAATCTGATGGTAGCTTTGATGATTAATTTGAAAGGTCTTGACAGCCTTCTTGCCGGACTTGATGCTGCAACAGCCACAGCAACGACGGAACAGTTGTCGGCACTATGGACGATTCCGTCCTATCAGTTTTTCTTTGCAGGAGTGGAACGGATTTCTGCCATGATGCTGCAGATTGCGCTTTCCTATCTGGTATACCGTGCTGTGAAGGAGAAGCAGATGAAGTTTTATGGAATCGCTGTTGGAATCCACTTTGCTGTAGATGCGATTACCGTGATTTTGTCCGGATATCTGGGAAGCAGCTTTGTGGGACTCCTTGTTCTGGAGGGAGTATTGCTTGCCCTTGTGATCCTGATCTGTATGAAGGTAAGTATGCTGTACCGTGCAGAACCGGAAACCGTACAGGCTGACCGGAGAGCGACAGCTCCGGTGGCAGCAGAAAGAGAAAAACAGGCAGCTGCGGTAAAGAAAAATGCCGGAATTGCACAGGCAGCAAACGCCGTAAAGCGAATGTCCGGAGAGATAGAAAATGCCGAAGCTGCTGAAATAACCGGAGAATCAGAAATGTCGAAAGAGACAGAAACAGCCACAGAGAATGAAACAAAAGATGGAGAGTAATACAATGAATCAGACAACAGTACCAATGAGAGAACAAGAGTCAAAGTATATCACGAAACTGGCAAGGAAACAGTTGTCACGAATCGGGTTTGTTTATCTTGCAGGAACCGTTCTTTTGCTTGCACTGGAGCTGTCTTTGGTAAGGCTTTTTCAATTTGGAAATCCGGCTGGAGGTTATGACAGCAGCGTTTTGACTTTCTGCAATCTGTTTTTACGTTTTGTACTGGGATATCCTCTGATGCTGTGTCTGATTCATTTAGTGAAAAAGGGGAAACCCATTCCGGAGAAAAAGATGAAGGCAGGAAGCATTTTTACTGCATTTTTCATGTCCTATGCCATGGCGATGATTGCAAATATCATCGGGCTTCTTCTTACGTCAATTATCAATGCGTTTCATGAGGGGGTCAATATAACCGATTTGCAGGAAACCATGCTTGCGCTTCCTTCGGTATGGCTGATCCTGTTTGTCTGTGTCGGCGCTCCTGTATTCGAGGAGCTGATCTTCCGGAAAGCACTGATAGACCGTGCCATTTATTGTGGAGAGGGCATTGCCATTGCCATGTCCGGAGTGATGTTCGGACTGTTCCACGGAAATTTGAATCAGTTTGTCTATGCGGCAGCACTGGGGGCGTTCTTTGCTTTTATTTATGTACGTACCGGAAAAATCAGGTATACCATGATTTTGCATGCAATGGTAAATAGTATGGGAACCATTGGTACACTGCTGCTGAAGCTGCTTTCAGAAGGAACGGACGGGTATCTTCAGGGAACGGAGGTGCTTACTTTGGTCAGCTCTCCGGATCTGTATGGGCTGCTTAAGGATCCCTTAAGTGGTGTAATGTATCTTGGGGGTGCCATTGGACTGTGTATCTGGCTTCTTGCAATAGCAGCCTTTGTCATTACAGGAATCATTCTGTGGATTATAAAGGGGAAGAGGTTGTTTCTGCTTCCGCCCAGAGAACTTTCCGTACCGAAAGGAAAACGGTTTTCTACAGCTTTCCTCAATCCCGGTATGATTTGCTTCTGCATGGTGTGGATTTTGTTAATAGGCAGTTCCCTTTTGGGCTGAAATTTTATATAATTATAAGAAGGCTCTTGGAACGGCTACTTTCTTTTGGAGGCATAATTATGGATAAGGGAAATGAGAGAATTACAATTGGGGTTTTGGTCGGGGGTATCATGGATTATTTCACGATCGAGATCTGCCGTGGTGTGGCACAGATGGCAAGAACCTTTGATGTGGATGTAGTGGTGCTTCCGGGGAAATATCTGAACCGTGATCTGAGCGGTAATAAGGAATTAACCTATGAATATCAGTTTAATACTCTCTTTCAATATGCGAAGATCCCACAGATTCAGGGAATTATTGTGGCAGAAGGAAGCATTGGCTGTTTTGCCAATGAAGAGATTATGAGGGAGATGTTAAGCCAGTATGAGGGAATTCCGAGTGTCCTTATTGCTTCCCGCCAGGAAGGCTACACGACCGTGAATTTTGATAACCGGATCGGAATCCGTGAAGGTATGCGTTACCTGATCGAACAGGTAAATTGTAAAAAAATCGGAATGCTGGGAGGACCGCTATGCAATTCAGATGCCAGAGAGAGGAAAGAGGTTTACGAACAGGTCCTGGCAGAATATGGACTTCCCTTTGAAAAAAAGCAGTATGTGGGCGGAAGTTATGAGCGCGGGTGCTATCAGGAGGCAGGGCGGCTCCTTGATGACAATCCGGATCTGGATGCCATTCTCTGTGTGAATGATGATACAGCATTGGGATTATATGAAGAAATGAAACGGAGAGGTCTTGTGCCGGGACGTGATATTTCAGTGCTTGGCTTTGATGATACCAGACTTGCGGCACGTGCAACGCCGCCGTTATCTTCGGTGAAGGCAGATCCCATGGAGCTTGGAAATGTAGCATTGAAGATGCTGCTTAACAAGATTGAAGGACGCAGTGTCTGTGATATGGAGCTCCCGACACATTTTGTGCGGAGAGGCTCGATTGCGAAGGTGAAGCAGAAAATTGTGACAGAGGAAGTAGGAAAAGCCAGTGAACTGGCAGATGCTTATTTTGGTGACATCTATTATCGTTACCGTGACGGGGAGCAGGCAGATGTTATTTATCGTCTGAAGGACAGCTTTATCCGTCTGGTGGATCTGCTTGAAGAGGCTGCCGAAGGTGAGGAGCTGTTAAGTAATCAGGCGTTCCGTATTGAAATGGCCGTAGATGAATACATCGCATCCGGAGCAATTACTTATGCGGATATGGGTGTGCTGATTCCGAACTTCCAGAAGATTTTCCATGACGTCGAAAGCAGTGTTTCTAATATTGAGAAGAGATGTGAATTAAAACAGCTTTTTGCAAATATTTATTGTAAGATGCTTCAGGCGATGGATAACCGCTGGGGTGAGGATATGGAGTATAAGATCAGGGAAGATCACCAGACGAAGCTCTTTGTACGCGAGACCCTTCTTTTTGAAAAGGGAAATGATTTAAGCTATGCAATGATGGTTGGCCGCCTGCAATGGCTTGGGGTCCAAAATGCCATGGTATACATCTTTCCGAAGATTATTTCCCATCTGGCAAGAGAAAGCTTTGAGATTCCGGATTATCTTTACCTGAAAGCCTATTTGAAGGATGGAGTGGCCATTTCGATTCCGAAGCTCCGCCAGAAGGTCAGCAGGAATATGCTGTTCCGGAACAATGTGGTGGATCCGGACCGCCGTATCTTTGAGGTGATGCTCCCGCTTTACAGTAATGAGAACCTGTATGGCGTGGTACTCATGGACCTGACGGAAAAGGTATTTGAAAATGGAGAGTTTCTGGTAAATCAGTTAAGCTCGGCAGCAAAGATGATTGATCTGCTGAAAACCAATGAGAAGGTACAGCAGAAGCTGGAGGAAAGCCTTGCTGTCTTAAAGGAAAACAATATTGCACTCGATAACCTGTCAAGGATAGATGCCATGACCGGAATCCTGAACCGGAGAGGCTTCATGGATGCGGCACAGAAGATGATTGACCGGAAGGATGGTACAGTCTATGTCATCTATGTGGATATGAATAATCTGAAGATCATCAATGACCGTTATGGTCATGAGGAGGGCGATTACTCCTTAAAGCTGATCGCAGATATCTTAGGAAAAACAGTAGAAGGAAGAGGAGTTGCCGGACGGATTGGTGGCGATGAGTTTGCCTGTGCCCTTGTCTATGACAAAGAGGATGAGGGAGAAGCTGTTTTACAGGAAATATATCATCAGTTTTATCTGCATAACCAGAGTAGTGACAAGCCATACAATGTAACCGTATCGGCAGGGACCAGCAAGGTCGATGAGGAAAGCGGACTGACGCTGCAGCATGCACTGACACAGGCGGATGAAGGCCTGTACCATGTGAAGATGCTGCGGTCCAAAGATGTTGCCAAAGAGTAAGGACATGTGATACAATCAAACAGAACTATCAAATCAAACTATAATGATCTTATATTCAGATGGAAAGGTCATGACAATATGAAGAAGGAAATCAATCGTTCGCAGCGTGTGAAACGATTGAAAAAAATGATTTTATGGACAATTGCCCTTGCAATTCTGATTCCGGTCACTGGCTGCATTTTACTTTCAGTACGTGTATTCCAGTTAAAAAAACAGGTTGCTGTATTGACGGAGCAGCTCCCTGTGGAGGAAATACAGGAAGAGGCTTCCGGCGTTTATGAGACCACAAAGGTTGAAGAGTCTGTAAAGGATACAGAGACAAAAGCGGAGGAACCGGCGAAGATAAATCCGGTAAAGAGCAGCGGTAAGAAGGTATATCTTACCTTTGATGACGGTCCGAGCAGTAATACGGATCAGATACTGGACATTTTAAAGGACTATGACGTAAAAGCCACGTTTTTTGTTGTAGGCAAGACGGATGAACGGTCTGTGAAAGCGTATCAGCGGATCGTAGAGGAAGGGCACACTCTGGCAATGCATTCCTATAGTCATAGGTATGATGAAATTTATGAATCGAAGGAAGCTTTTGCAAGAGATCTGAATTCCCTGCAGGAATACCTGTACGAAACAACGGGAGTATGGCCACGTATTTACCGCTTTCCGGGAGGCAGCTCGAATACGGTGAGCAAGGTGGATATGCAGGAATTAATCGAATATCTGACCGATATCGGAATTACCTATTTTGACTGGAACGTTGCATCGGGGGATGCCGTGTCAAGAACGCTTCCGGCAGAAACGATTGTGAATAACTGTCTTTCAGGCATTGAGAAGCAGAAGGAGAGTGTGATTCTGATGCACGATGCTTCCAATAAGGGAACGACGATAGAGGCACTTCCCCAGATTATCGAAGCAATTCAGGAACAGGGAGATGCCGAGCTTTTACCAATTACGGACGAAACGGTGCCCGTACAGCATATTGCGGCGCCTGAAAAGCAATAACAAAAGTGAATGGAGGATTTGAAAATGGGTTTTTTCTCAGATTTAAAGGAAGATTTATCACAGGCAGTAAACGAACTGATTCCGGAGGACGGAGCTGATGTCAAAGAGACGGAAGCGGAAGCAGGGTCCGGTGCAGAAGCGCAGGAGGATGAGACAGCAAAGGGACCTCAGACCGTCAATAATTTCCATGCAGATTTAAGTGCAATGCTGGATCATGTGGATGATGCAGAGCCGGAGACAGACGAGGAGGAAGAAGAGGTTTATGTAGCGCCTGTTGTTCCTGAGAAACCTGTTTTCGAACAGCGTACTACCAATAAAGTAGCAAATGATGAAGTTTCCGTGATTATGGAGAGCATGATTATCAATGGTAATATCGCAACCGAAGGAGCTCTTGATATCCGCGGAAGTATTGTAGGAGATGTGGAAGCGTTAGGAAAGCTTAACATTACAGGAACGATTCAGGGTAATTCCCGTGCAACCGAAGTGTTTGCAGAGGGAGCGAAGATTACCGGTGAAATCCGCAGTAACGGAGCCATCAAGGTAGGACAGAGTTCCGTAATCATCGGGGATATTTATGCAACAAGTGCAGTGATTGCCGGGGCAATCAAGGGTGATATTGATGTTAAGGGACCGGTGATCTTAGACGCATCCGCAATCGTTATGGGTAACATCAAATCCAAATCCGTACAGATCAATAACGGCGCAGTTATTGAAGGTATGTGCTCCCAGTGCTATGCAGAGGTTAATCCTACATCCTTCTTTGAAGAGCTTAAAAAGATGTAACGCAGCAGTTTTTCGAATGGGGTTCTGAATAGTTACAAATACAAATATAAAAAATATAGAAATCGAGGACATGGTATGCAGCGTATTTTATTGAAATTAAGCGGAGAAGCGCTTGCCGGAGACAAGAAGACCGGCTTTGATGAAGCTACCGTGAGAGAGGTTGCTTTACAGGTAAAGCAGCTTGTAGATCAGGGAATCCAGGTTGGAATTGTTACAGGAGGCGGTAACTTCTGGCGTGGAAGAACCAGCGAGAACATTGACCGTACCAAGGCCGATCAGATTGGTATGCTGGCAACGGTCATGAACTGTATTTATGTATCGGAAATCTTCCGCAGCGTTGGAATGAAGACCGCCATCTTAACGCCGTTTGAGTGTGGATCGTTCACGAAGCTGTTCTCTAAGGACAGAGCGAACAAGTATTTTGAACATGGCATGGTTGTATTCTTTGCAGGTGGAACCGGTCATCCGTACTTCTCAACTGATACCGGAGTCGTTCTCCGTGCGATCGAAGTGGATGCCGAAGTGATCTTGCTTGCAAAATCCATCGACGGAGTTTATGACAGTGATCCGAAGCAGAATCCGGATGCGAAGAAGTATGATGAGGTCACCATTGATGAAGTCATCGAAAAGAATCTGCAGGTTGTCGATATGACCGCATCCATCCTGGCAAGGGATAACAGGATGCCGATGTGGGTATTCGGTTTAAATGAAGAAAACAGTATTGTAAATACCATGAGTGGTAAATTTAATGGAACGAAGGTTCTGGTATAAGGGAGGCTATTATGGACGAGAGAATTCAGGTATATGATGATAAGATGAAGAAGACACTGGAGCATTTGGCAGCAGACTATCAGGGAATCCGTGCAGGACGTGCCAATCCCCATGTATTGGATAAGCTTCGTGTGGACTATTATGGAACGCCGACACCGATCCAGCAGGTTGGTAATATCACGGTTCCGGAAGCAAGAATGATTCAGATTGCACCGTGGGAGAAGTCTCTGATTAAGGATATCGAGAAAGCAATCCTTTCTTCCGATATCGGAATTACACCTTCCAATGACGGTGTCGTAATCCGTCTGGTATTCCCGGAGCTTACCGAGGAACGTCGTAAGGATCTTGTTAAGGAGGTAAAGAAGAAAGCGGAGGAATGTAAGGTTGCAGTCCGCAACATCCGCCGTGACGGTAACGATGTATTCAAGAAGCTTGCAAAGGCAGAAATTTCCGAGGACGAGATCAAGGAACTGGAAGAGAATCTTCAGAAGATCACCGATAAGTACATCAAGGAAGTGGATGCAATGACGGAAGAAAAGTCAAAGGAAATTTTAACCGTTTAGTATCATTGTTTAAAATAAAAGGGGGGCAGGCGATTCATCGTGTCGCCCTCTTTTTTGACTTTACAGGAAATTCCGGCGGAATTTCCTGTAAAGCAAACAGCTCCGCAGGGATGTGCAGCTCGCGGAGAAGAAATGAAGCACGATTTTAGTGCATCAGATTGAGCAAGGAGTGAGACTATGCCAGATTTACAGGATTTGAAGATGCCGCAGCATGTTGCGATCATACTGGACGGAAACGGACGTTGGGCGAAGAACAAGGGAATGCCGCGTAATTATGGGCATGTGCAGGGGGCCAGGAATGTGGAAACCATCTGTGAGGAAGCTTACAAAATGGGGATTCAGTATCTGACGGTATATGCCTTCAGTACCGAAAACTGGAATCGTCCAAAGGATGAGGTGGAAGCACTGATGAAGCTTCTGCGTAATTATATGAAGACCTGTCTGACAACAGCGAAAAAGAACCGGATGTGTGTCCGGGTAATCGGAGATAAAACCGGACTCGATAATGATATCCGTAACCGGATTGCAGAGCTGGAAGAGGCAACAAAGGACAATGACGGACTTCATTTTCAGATTGCACTTAATTATGGCGGCAGGGATGAAATTGTGCGTGCCGTAAAGAAGACCTGTGAGAAGGTGCAGGCAGGAGAGCTTAAGATCGATGATATTAACCAGGAGCTTTTTGGAGAAATGCTGGATACACACGGACTTCCGGAGCCGGATCTGCTGATCCGTACCTGTAATGAGCAGCGGATTTCCAATTTCCTGTTGTGGCAGCTTGCCTATACGGAATTTTATTTTACGGAAGTGCCATGGCCTGATTTTTCAAAGGAAGAGCTTATCAGGGCTGTGGAAGCATACAATCACAGAGACCGCAGATTCGGACTCGTAAAGGAGGAGTAGGCATGTTTCGAACCAGAGTGATCAGCTCCGTTGTATTGGTAATTCTTGCCCTGGTAACCATACTGGGAGGAGGATATCTTCTTGCGGCAACATTATTATTCTTAGCCCTTGTTGCTTACCGGGAATTGATGAAGGCCTGTAAGCTGAGTGGGGAAGGAAAGAAGCTTTCGGCACTCGAAATCAATGGTTACATAGGAATCCTTGCCTATTATCTGGTGATGGTATTTGTACCGGACCGGATTTACCTGTTTCTGGCGGTGGTATTAATTCTTATTGGATTTATGTTTATTTATGTATTTTCGTTCCCAAAATACCATTCTGATCAGATTATGAGTGCTTTTTTCTGTGTAGCCTATGCGCCGGTGATGCTGTCCTTTATTTATCTTGTAAGAGAGCTTCCCTATGGCGTCTATACGGTGTGGATGATTTTCATCAGCTCCTGGATCTGTGATACCTGTGCGTACCTTACCGGAATCTGTATCGGTAAGCATAAGCTGGCACCCATATTAAGTCCGAAGAAATCCATTGAGGGAGCGATCGGAGGAATCCTTGGTTCGGCCATTGTTGGTGCACTATATGGATATTTCATTGTGGAAAGTGTGGTTGTGGAACAGAGTATTACATGGATATTTGTAGTAATCAGTGCGGCTGGTGCAGTGATCTCCCAGGTAGGTGATCTGGCGGCCTCTGCAATTAAGCGTAATCAGGAGATCAAGGATTATGGAAAGCTGATCCCCGGACATGGAGGCGTTATGGACCGGTTTGACAGTGTGATCTTCACCGCACCGATGATTTATTTCCTTACTCTGCTTTTAATCAGAGCATAGAACAGGAGGTACTAAATGAAGAAAATTGGTATTCTCGGGTCTACCGGTTCCATTGGAACCCAGACACTTGAGATTGTACGGAGTAATCCTGACCTGCAGGTCATTGCACTGGCGGCGGGAAGCAACGTGAGTTTAATGGAGCAGCAGGTACGGGAATTTCATCCCATGCTTGCCGTGATGGGATCTGAGGAAGCTGCTACAGACTTAAAGAACCGCATTGCAGATACCGATACGAGGGTATCAGCAGGAATGGAAGGGATGCTGGAGCTTGCAATTCTTCCGCAGATGGAGGTTTTAGTAACAGCGATTGTCGGCATGATCGGAATCCGTCCGACGATTGCAGCGATTAAAGCCGGAAAGACCATTGCACTTGCAAATAAAGAAACGCTGGTGACCGCAGGACATATCATCATGCCACTTGCCAAAGAAAAGGGAGTATCCATTCTTCCGGTAGACAGTGAGCACAGTGCGATTTTTCAGTCGATGCATGGCGAAAACCGTGAGCGGGTAAGTAAGATTCTGCTGACCGCATCCGGAGGACCGTTCCGTGGAAAAAAGACGGAGGAATTACAGGATATTACGGTTGAGGATGCATTGAAGCATCCGAACTGGTCGATGGGACGGAAGATCACTGTGGATTCTGCTACTCTTGTCAACAAAGGATTAGAGGTTATGGAAGCAAAATGGCTGTTTGATGTGGAGCCGGAGCAGATTCAGGTTGTGGTTCATCCGCAGAGCATCATTCATTCCATGGTAGAATATGTGGATGGCGGAATTATGGCACAGCTTGGAATGCCGGATATGAAGCTTCCGATCCAGTATGCGCTTTTTTATCCGGATCGCAGGCCGATGGATGGCAGGAGGGTGGATTTCTTTGCGTTAAAGAGCATTTCCTTTGAGGAGCCGGATATTAAGACGTTCCGCGGACTGCAGCTTGCCTATGATGCCATTGCGGCAGGAGGCAGCATGCCGACTGTATTTAATGCGGCAAACGAAAAGGCAGTAGGACTGTTCCTGGATAAAAAAATCCGTTTCCTTGCGATCTATGATCTGATTCAGGGAGCGATGGAGCAGCACAAGGTCATTGCCAATCCTACGGTGGATGAGATTCTGGAAGCCGAAGCACAGGCACATGCGTATATTTCCGGGAAATTGTCATAAACTAAAACAGGGTCAGTATTTGGAGGAACTTCATTGATTGTTTCAATTATTTTGTTTATTGTTATTTTCTGTGTGATCGTTGTCGCACATGAATTCGGACATTTTATCATAGCCAAAAGCAATGGAATTCATGTCGTGGAATTTTTTGTGGGAATGGGACCGACATTAGTATCCTTTACGAAGGGAGATACGAAATATTCCATTAAGCTGCTTCCGCTTGGAGGTGCATGCGTTTTTGAGGGCGAGGACGGACTGAATACGAAGGAAGGCGAGGTATCGGAGGGAGCATTCCCGAATGCCCCGGTGTGGGCACGGTTCGCAACCGTTCTGGCAGGTCCGGTGTTTAACTTCCTGTTAGCGTATCTTCTGGCTGTGATTCTGGTTGCCAATACCGGTGTCCTGCTTCCCACGGTCACGACCGTACAGGAGGGAAGTAACGCAGAAGCAGCAGGTCTTGAGGTTGGAGACCGTATTGTGAAGATGAATGGTAAAAGCATTCATCTGTATCAGCAGGTGCTGTTGAATTCCCAGCTCAATGTGAAGGGAGAACCCTTTGAAATTGTATATGAACGTGATGGAGAGCAGCATACGGTAACGGTAACACCGACCTTTAATGAGGAGGCGAACCGTTATCTCATGGGAATTTCTACAGGAGAGTATCTGAAGTGCAATGCCCTGCAGAATTTCCAGTATGCCTTTTACATGATGAATTTTGAAGTGGAAATGACCTTCAAGAGCCTTGGCATGCTGGTGACCGGACAGCTTTCGTTAAATGATCTGTCGGGACCTGTGGGAATTGTGAAGGTGGTGGATGACACCTATACGGAAGCGAAGGTATATGGAGCCTCTACGGTGATTCTGTCCATGATTGAGCTTGCACTGCTTCTTTCCGTGAATCTGGGTGTCATGAATTTACTCCCTCTTCCGGCACTGGATGGCGGACGCCTTGTTTTTTTACTGGTGGAGGCAGTCCGTGGAAAACCGATTCCACCGGAAAAGGAAGGAATTGTACATCTGGCAGGCATGGCGGTACTGATGATTTTAATGGTTGTTGTGATGTTTAACGATATTTCGAAGTTCTTTGCATAAAATCATCTACAAAAATAAAGGGGATTCATTGTATAGAATTGCCAAAGATTCACTTTTGGTAATTTTGTACAATGGATTCTTTTTTATTTGTCAATTATAATAATTCTACATTTCAATTCTGAAAGAAATCTAGGGTTCATTTTAGCACTTCGCTATAATCTCCCCGGAAACCATTTGCTTATGCGTAAAGAAAACAGGACACAGGGGTAGCTGTGGACGGAACAGTTACAAAACAGAATAGTAAGAATATACAGGAGGCAGGAACAGGAATACATGAAATTTTTAACAGGTGCATATTGGGACTGCGGTCAGCAGCTTTGTAATCAGGATTCCATCACGATCCAACAGGTGATGACAAGCAGAGGAAGGGTACTGATGGCAATCGTTTGTGATGGTATTGGTGGCCTTTGGAAGGGAGAAGTGGCAAGCGGTTATGTGATTGAGCGCATGGTTGCCTGCTTTTACCGGCAGATCGTTGATCTGATCGGAAAAGGGAGAAGAGCTTCCTTCATGGAAAAGAGTATAATGCGATGCCTATACAGCATCAATGAGGAGTTTTGCAGATATCGGAAGGGAAAAGAAGAACAGCTCGGGACAACGATGTCGCTGCTGTTGATCTGGGGACACCGGTATCTGATCTGTCATATCGGGGACAGCCGGATTTATCGTTGCCGTAAGAAGAGGATGGAACTTCTGACAACGGATCACAGTGGAGGCGGACACCGGCTGTTGAAGTGTATTGGGAGCTTTCCGTTCCAGAAGCCGGACATCCGGAGGGGACGGGTGAGAAAGAAACAGGGATTTTTGCTGTGTACGGATGGATTTTATAATAAGCAGTGCTGGGGAGAGATGTTCGAGCCGGTTTCCATTTTAGAGGAGGGGCAGATTGAAAGAAGACTTCAGGAAAACGCTGCCTATGTGAAGAAGCAGGGCGAAAAGGATAATCTTTCCGCAATTTATATCAGAACCTGCTGAAAGGGGAGGAGAGATGCCAATGAGAAAAATCTGGAACAATCAGTATGAGCAGCTCCGGAAGATAGGAGAGGGCGCATCAGGGCGTGTAATGCTTGCGAGGGATCTGCATTTAAACCGTCTGGTGGCAATAAAGGAGATGGAACAGATCCGGGAGATCCGCAGGGAAATGGAGCTTTTAAAGGCATTGAAGCATCCGGGACTGCCAGACATTTATGATTATTTTGAGGAGGACCGGCATGGTTTTCTGGTGATGGAATATGTGGAGGGCGTTACGTTAAAGGAGTATCTGGAGCAGCATGGGAAACCGGAGCTGACACAGGCGATTGTCTGGATGAAGGAACTCCTGGACATCCTTGTTTATCTTCATGAACAGCATCCGGCGGTGGTTTACCGGGATCTGAAGCCAGCCAATCTTATCATTCAGGAGGAAGGACATTTAAAGCTCATTGATCTGGGAGGTGCCTTTTTCCGGTGCCACAACCAGAGTGAGGAACGGGTGAGTATCGGGACGCCCGGTTACAGTGCGCCGGAACAGTGGAATGGCATACAGGCGGATGTGTCATGTGACATTTTCAGCTTTGGGGCGGTTGCCCATGAGCTTTTAACCGGCGTTAATCCTCTAAAGCCACCCTATGAGCGGCGGCCGGTGCGCCGGTATGACCGGAGGATCCCTGTTTCTTATGAGCAGATGATTCAGAAATGTACAAGAGAGCATCCGAAGGAACGTTATGCTTCCATGCGGGAGGTACTAAAGGCGTTGGAGGACTGTGAGACCATAAAAAGGAGATGGAAGTGGAAGGGATTACATCTCTGCAGGTGTCTGCTGACGGCAATTCCTGTTACCATGGGAGCCCTGCTTGTGATTCTGCCTCTCTTAAATGGAATTCCAAGATCCAGTTTTCCGGATCCTTTTTTACGAAAGCCGATTCTTTGCCTGTTGGTCGGAATGCTTCTTTATCTCATTCTGTTCCGGCTGGGGAAAAGGAAGGGGAGCCTGCTCCGGCAGGAAAAGGAGGTATGGCTTACTGCAAAGAAGGGAATCGGATTATGGAGTCTGGGAATCGGACTTCTGTTGGGAGGACTGGCCTTCGGCCTACAGCAGCAGACAGGGGTGCGCAGCAGCTTTGCTTCCGGAAAGGAGACCTTCTGGGTGGATATGAAGGATGAAAATGACCGGCTGCTTTTGGTGAAGGAAGGAACCGTACTCCCTGTTGGAGATAAGGTACGTCTTGAGATTCCTATGGAGCGGATGCCGCGGCAGCAGATGTCACTGCAGATCATAGCCATTGATGAAAAGGGGGAGGTTTTCGGAAGCCGCATCATCCGCATTAAAGCAGAGGATTAAATTTGCGTTTTTGCTGTATGTGGGGTAATATAATATAATAAGTACAAAAGAAAAACAAGCGGCTGCGAAGCAGACATTTGTTTTTCTTGTACTTATTAGCGAACATGCGTCTGCTGAAAGCAGACAGGGAGTGCGAAGCACGTGCATGTGAGCCAGAGATTAAAGCAACGAAGCGGCTGCGAAGCAGACATACAAATATAAGATTCAGGAGGATTTAAGATGGCGAATCGTGAACATACAAGAGTAATTCATATCGGTGACCGGGTGATCGGAGGGGGCAATCCCATCCTGATCCAGTCCATGACCAATACCAGAACCGAGGATGTGGAGGCTACCGTGGCACAGATCCTGCGGCTTGAAAAGGCAGGCTGTGAAATCATCCGATGCACCGTACCGACCTTAGAGGCAGCCCGGGCAATCAGGGAGATCAGGAAGCAGATCCATATTCCGCTTGTTGCAGATATTCATTTTGATTACAAAATGGCGATTGCGGCGATTGAAAACGGAGCAGATAAGATCCGGATCAATCCCGGAAACATCGGGGGGCGTGAGAAGTTAAGTGCGGTTGTGTCTGCTGCGAAGGAGCATAACATTCCGATCCGTGTCGGAGTGAATTCCGGATCCTTAGAGAAGGAATTAGTGGAAAAGTATCATGGCGTTACGGCCGAGGGAATTGTGGAGAGTGCTCTTGACAAGGTACATATGATCGAAGAGGAAGGCTATGAAAATATGGTCATCAGCATTAAATCCTCGGATGTACTGATGTGTGTCAGGGCACACGAGATTCTGTCACAGAAGACGGATTATCCACTTCATGTAGGAATTACTGAGGCAGGAACAATCATCAGCGGAAATATCAAGTCTTCGATCGGACTGGGACTGATTTTGCATCAGGGGATTGGAGATACGATCCGTGTATCGCTTACCGGTGATCCGGTGGAGGAGATTAAGTCGGCAAAGATTATTTTGAGAACCCTGGGACTTCGGAAGGGCGGTATTGAAGTCGTTTCCTGTCCGACCTGTGGAAGAACAAAGATAGATCTTATCGGACTTGCCAATCAGGTAGAAACGATGGTGGCAGAATTCCCGCTTAATATTAAGGTAGCCGTTATGGGCTGTGCCGTAAACGGACCGGGAGAAGCGAAGGAAGCAGATCTTGGAATTGCAGGCGGTATTCATGAAGGGCTTCTGATTAAAAAGGGCGAGATCATCCGCAAGGTTCCGGAGGATCAGCTTTTATCCGTGCTTCGGGAGGAACTGGAGCATTGGGAATCGTAGGTTAGAAAGAAGAACGGGTATGGAAAAATCATTTTTTGATGTATTTCCCAAACTAAATCTGGATAAAAAAAGCAGTGAGCTGTTTGAACAGGTCACCGTATGTAAAGTCTCTGCAACCAAAAGCAGGGACTTTGTCCGTGTGAGCATTGTAAGTGATTATCTGATTCCGAAGGAGACAATCTATAAGGTTGAAAAGGAAATCAAACGGCAGTTTTTTGATAAGCATCCGGTGACGGTCAAGCTATATGAGAGCTTTCATCTGTCGGAGCAGTATACGCCGGAAAATCTGATGCGGGAGTATGAGTCCAGTATTTTGCTTGAGCTACGGGAATACAGCCCGGTGGAATATAACATTTTCAAGATGGCAGATCTTTCCTATCCGAAGGAGAATCAGATCCTGATTACGGCAGAGGATACGGTTTTAGCCAGAAGTAAGTCACAGGAGCTTCTGCGGATCTTAGAGAAGATCATTGTGGAGCGGTGTGGACTTAAGGCAGAATGCCTGATGGAATATAAAGAGAAGAAAACAGGACGTCATAAGGAAGAGGATGACATCATGATTTCCCGGCAGATCCGGGAGATCACACTGCGTGCCTTTGGTAAGGCAGGAGCGGCCGCAGAGGAAGCTTCGGAAGAAATGGAGTCAGGTGCTGCAGGGCGTGCGGAAGGAGCAGGAGAAGGCTCATCCACAAATGCAGGAGCCATTGGAGGTACACCGGAGAAGCCGGCAGAGCAGGGAAAAGGAACGGTCAGCAAGGGAGTCGGAGAGAAGCGCCCATTCGAGAAGCGCAGCTTTGGAAAGAGAGAGGATCGCGGCGATTTCCGCAGAGCCATTAAGAAATCGGATAATCCGGATGTTATTTACGGACGTGACTTTGAGGATGAGGTGATGCCCATGGAGGATATCATGGGAGAGATGGAGGTCACGGTAAAGGGGAAGATCATCCGTGAGGATTCCCGTGAAATTAAGAACGAACGTACCATTCTCATGTATGATATTACGGATTATACGGATACCATGACCTTTAAGATGTTCGTGCATAACGATCAGGTGGCGGAGGTAAAGGCAGATCTTAAGATGGGCGCATTCGTGAAGCTTAAGGGAATTGCGGCCATCGATGCATTCGATAAGGAGCTGACGATCGGTTCAGTAATCGGAATCAGGAAGATTGCAGACTTTACGACGTCCAGAAAGGATTTAAGCGTCCGGAAGAGAGTAGAGCTTCACTGCCATACGAAGATGAGTGATATGGATGGTGTTTCAGAGGCGAAGGACATTGTTAAACGTGCATATCAATGGGGACATCCGGCAATTGCCATTACGGATCATGGAGTGGTACAGGCATTCCCGGATGCGAACCATGTCTGGGAGGATCTGTGGAAAGCGGAGAAGGCAAAGCGTAAGGAAGCCGGAGATCCGAATCCGGATAAGCAGGATTTCTTTAAGATCATTTACGGCATGGAGGCTTATCTCGTTGATGATCTGCAGGAGCTTGTCGTGAATGAGCAGGGGCAGGATTTTACCCACGATTTTGTAGTATTTGATATTGAAACGACGGGATTTTCACCGGTAAGCAACCGGATTATTGAAATCGGAGCCGTGAAGGTGGTCAATGGTGAGATCGCAGACAAATTCTCGACCTTCGTAAACCCGCAGGTGCCGATTCCGTATCATATTGAAAAGCTTACCGGCATCAATGACAGTATGGTAATGGATGCACCGGTGATTGAAGAGGTTCTTCCTCAATTTATGGAGTTTTGCAAGGATGCGGTTATGGTGGCGCACAATGCGTCCTTTGATATGAGCTTTATCAAAGAAAATGTGATGCGGCAGCAGTTAAACAAGACCTTCACATATGCAGATACACTGGGAATTGCACGTGTGCTTTTCCCGAATCAGGCAAAGCATACATTGGATGCGGTCTGCAAGACCATGGGAATATCCCTTGAAAATCATCACCGTGCGGTAGATGATGCCGGTGCAACAGCAGAGATTTTCGTAAAGATGATCCCACTTTTAAAGGAGCAGGGAGTTACGAATTTAAAGCAGGTTAATGAATGGGGAGCTTCCAGCAAGGAGATTGTGAAGCGTCTTCCTTCTTATCATGCGATCATTTTAGCAGAGAATAATGTCGGAAGAGAGAATCTGTACCGGCTCGTTTCGGCATCGCATCTGGATTATTACAGCAAGCGTCCCCGTGTACCGAAAAGCTTTCTGATGAAGCACCGGGAAGGCCTGATTCTGGGAAGTGCCTGTGAGGCAGGAGAGCTTTACCGGGCTTTGCTTGAAGATAAGCCGGAAGCCGAGATTGCGCGGCTTGTGAACTTTTATGATTATCTTGAAATCCAGCCGCTTGGGAACAATGAGTTCATGATCGAATCCGAAAGGGTTCCTTCCATTAACAACATGGAAGATATCAGGAACATCAACCGCCGGATTGTGGAGCTTGGTGAAGAATACGGAAAGCCGGTGGTAGCAACGTGTGACGTACATTTTCTGGATCCTGAGGATGAGGTTTACCGCCGGATTATCATGGCAGGTAAGGGCTTTGAGGATGCAGACAATCAGGCCCCTCTTTATCTGCGGACAACAGAGGAGATGCTTGCAGAGTTTGAGTATCTTGGCAGTGACAAGGCAGAAGAGGTTGTTATTACCAATACGAATAAAATTGCGGACCGGATCGATGTCATGGCACCGGTTCGGCCGGATAAATGTCCGCCGGTTATTCCGGACAGTGATAAGACATTGACGGACATCTGTTACCGTCGTGCCCATGAGCTGTATGGGGATGAACTGCCCAAGATCGTCGAGGAGCGTCTGGAAAAGGAGCTTCACTCCATTATCAGCAATGGATTTGCCGTTATGTATATCATTGCACAGAAGCTGGTGTGGAAGTCGGTGGAGGATGGTTATCTGGTTGGTTCCCGAGGATCGGTAGGATCTTCCCTGGTGGCATTTATGGCAGGTATTACGGAGGTAAATTCCCTGGCAGCACATTACCGCTGTCCGAAGTGCCGGTACTACGACTTTGATGCACCAGAAATTAAGGAAAATGCCGGTATTTCCGGATGTGACCTTCCGGATAAGATCTGTCCGAGGTGTGGGGAGCCGCTGATGAAGGATGGATTTGACATCCCGTTTGAAACCTTCCTTGGATTTAAGGGAGATAAGGAGCCGGATATTGACCTGAACTTCTCCGGGGAATATCAGAGTAAGGCTCATAAGTACACGGAAGTTATTTTCGGTGCCGGGCAGACGTACCGTGCCGGAACGATTGCAACACTGGCGGATAAGACCGCATTCGGTTATGTGAAGAATTATTACGAGGAACGTGGCAGGAAGAAGCGGACCTGTGAAATCAACCGTATCGTTTTAGGGTGTACCGGAATCCGGCGTAGTACCGGACAGCATCCCGGCGGTATCATCGTACTTCCGATGGGTGAGGACATCAATTCCTTTACACCGGTGCAGCATCCGGCAAACGATATGACAACGGATATTGTTACCACACATTTTGATTATCATTCCATTGACCATAACCTGTTAAAGCTTGATATTCTCGGGCATGATGATCCGACGATGATTCGTATGCTGCAGGATTTAACCGGAATTGACCCGACGAAGATTCCTTTGGATGATAAGCAGGTCATGTCCCTGTTCCAGAATACCTCGGCTCTTGGCATTACGCCGGATCAGATTGGCGGCTGTCCTGTGGGCTCCCTTGGAATTCCGGAATTTGGTACAGACTTCGTTATCCAGATGCTTCTGGACACAAAGCCGCAGAGCTTATCGGATCTGATCCGTATTTCGGGACTTGGCCATGGGACAGACGTATGGCTTGGAAACGCACAGACCCTGATTCTCGATGGAGTTGCAGATATTTCACACTGTATCTGCTGTCGTGATGATATTATGATTTACCTGATCAGTATGGGCGTGGACAGTGCATTATCCTTTACCATTATGGAAAGTGTCCGTAAGGGAAAGGGCCTGAAGCCGGAGTGGGAAGAGGCCATGACGGCGCAGGGTGTACCGGACTGGTACATTGCGTCCTGCAAGAAGATCAAGTACATGTTCCCGAAGGCCCATGCGGCGGCGTACGTTATGATGGCGTGGCGTATTGCCTACTGTAAGATCAACTATCCGCAGGCCTACTATGCTTCGTATTTTTCCATCCGTGCATCGGCGTTTTCCTATGAAATCATGTGTCAGGGACAGAAGCACTTAGAGGATGTGATGAAGGATTATAAGAGCCGGAGTGATTCCTTAAGTAAGAAGGAACAGGATACCCTGAAGGATATGAAGATTGTGCAGGAAATGTATGCCCGGGGCTTTGAATTTGAGCCAATCGATATTTTCCGGGCACATTCCCGGAACTTCCAGATTTTCGACGGAAAGATCATGCCGTCCTTAAGCAGTATTGACGGACTTGGTGAAAAAGCTGCTGATGCAATCGTCGAAGCAGCCAAGGACGGCCCGTTCCTTTCGAAGGATGATTTCCGGATGCGTACGAAGGCATCTAAGACCATCATTGATCTGATGAGTGACCTGGGGATCCTCGGGGATCTGCCGGAATCGAACCAGATCAGCCTGTTTGATTTTGCGTTATCGTGAGAAGAGATATAAAACAAAATAAATAAGCAATATTTCTGAAATAAAGAACAAATAATCAAAGAACTACAGGAAAGATGTTTACTAGAAGAACAGGAAGCAGAAAAGAAAGTCACTCTTTACTGGAATGAATAATCATATGAGACAGTCCCTGAATAACCTGAAAGGGAAGAACTTGAAAGTTAACTTCTCCTTGCCTTTTTTCATGAGAGAAAATATAATGATATATGTGCTGAATTGTGGGTACTGCTTTGGCAGGGAGACAATTTGCAGATCAAATGATATAAGCAATAAATAGAATGGGAGTGGTTATAACATGAAGGAACTGAAAGATTATGTTCGCAGTATTCCGGATTTCCCGGAGCCGGGGATTATTTTCCGTGATGTGACGAGCGTGCTGCAGGATGCAGAGGGATTTAAGCTTGCGATTGATTCCATGATCAAGCTGCTGGATGGAGTAGAGTTTGATGTGATTGCAGGTGCGGAGTCCCGTGGATTCATTCTGGGAGCACCGATTGCCTATGCAATGGGCAAGCCGTTTGTACTGATCCGCAAGAAGGGCAAGCTGCCCTGTGAAACCATTGAACAGACCTATGATCTGGAATATGGTACTGCAACGATTGAGATGCACAGGGATTCGATTAAGCCGGGACAGAAGGTTGTTCTTGTAGATGATCTGATTGCAACAGGCGGTACGGTAGAGGCCGCAATTAAGCTGATCGAGCAGCTTGGCGGCGAGGTAGTGAAGGTAATCTTTATGATGGAGCTTGCAGGCTTAAATGGAAGAGCTAAGCTTGCCAATTACGATGTGGCATCCGTTATTACATATGAAGGAAAATAAAATCTGTAAGCCGTGTTCTGAAAAATCATTGAAAAGATAACTTTGGATGTAATATAGGCACAGATATTCCACAACAACAAAAGGAATGGAGATAGTTATGTTAGAAAAATTTTTTAAACTGAAAGAAAATGGTACGAATGTCCGCACGGAAGTTGTAGCAGGTGTTACTACCTTTATGACCATGGCATACATTCTTGCAGTAAATCCCAGTATTTTGTCTGCATCCGGAATGGATGCACAGGCAGTATTGATTGCAACAGCGATTGCATCCTTTATCGGAACCATATGTATGGCGCTGCTTGCAAATTATCCGTTTGCACTGGCACCGGGACTTGGATTAAATGCGTATTTTGCATATACGGTATGCGGATCTATGGGTTATTCCTGGCAGATCGCATTATTTGCCGTATTCGTAGAAGGTCTCATCTTCATTGTATTGTCCCTTACGAATGTCCGTGAAGCTATTTTCAATGCAATTCCGCTTCAGTTAAAGAAGGGGGTTTCCGTTGGTATTGGCTTATTCATTGCTTTTATTGGTCTTCAGAATGCAGGAATTGTTGTAAACAATGATTCCACACTGGTTTCTATTGTTGACTTCACTGCAGACTTCCATACTTCCGGTATTTCTGCATTATTGGCAGTGATTGGTATTTTTATTATTGCAGTTCTTTATGTAAAGAAGGTAAAGGGTGCAATCCTGATTGGTATTTTTGCAACATGGATTCTGGGTATTATCTGCCAGCTTACCGGATTATATGTGGTTACTCCGGATGCAGGATATTATTCCCTGATTCCGGCATGGAGCAGCTTTAACCTCGGAGCAATTTCTTCCGTTTTCGGACAGTGTTTCAAGGCCGATTTCTCCAGCCTGCGAGCATTTGACTTTGTTGCAATTGTATGCGCATTCCTTTTTGTTGACATCTTTGATACACTTGGAACCTTAATCGGATGTGCAACCAAGGCCGATATGCTGGACAAAGAAGGAAAGCTTCCCCGTATTAAGGAAGCACTTCTTGCAGATGCGATTGCAACGACAGCAGGTGCAGTGCTTGGTACTTCTACAACAACGACCTTCGTAGAAAGCTCTGCAGGTGTGGCAGAAGGCGGAAGAACAGGTCTTTCTTCTGTTGTAACAGGACTTTTGTTCCTGCTTGCTGTTTTCCTTTCTCCGATTTTTATTACCATTCCGAGCTTTGCAACAGCTCCGGCATTATTGTTTGTAGGTTTCCTGATGATCTCTGCTGTTACAGCAATTGATTTTAATGATTTTACAGAAGCTGTTCCGGCATATCTTGCATTGATTGCAATGCCGCTTACCTACAGCATTTCCGAGGGTATTGCAGCCGGAGTTATCTCCTATGTGGTAATTAACCTGATATCCGGAAAAGCAAAGAAGATCACACCGTTAATGTATGTACTTGCAGTACTGTTTATCTGTAAATTTATTTTCTTATAACTATTCAGAGCTATGTCCATTCATAAGCTGCCGGATTGTACAGATTAGCTGATCAATATACGTGCTTTCCGGCAACTTATTTCATGTCGGGCGTTTGCCCTATAGAAATGAATTCTGGTTTATGAAGTGAAGGAGCAGTCATGGAGAAACAAAAAGGAAAAGCAGGGTACTATGTGTTAAGTGTTGTACCATTACTTGCAACATTAATGATACAGGTTCTTTCGGGGCTTACATGCAGTGTAATTGGTACAGTAGTCTATTCTGTGCGTATTGCAATGAACGGAGAAGCCGAGCTTCTGAATGACCCGGCAGCGTTACAGGCAGCAGTTACGGATTATATTATGCAATTTATTATTTATGCTGTCGTTGTGGCACAGATACTGACACTGATTGGAGCAGCGGTCTGGTATGGTATTCTGGTTAAAAGAAAGAATGTGAACCGGTCGATTAAAGAGTGTGTCAACGTGCGGACAGTATTGATGTGTATACTGGCAGGTATTGGATTACAGCTTGTAATTGATTTCTTATTAAATATTGCAGCTCTGGCTTTCCCGAATGCAATGGAAGCTTATTCGCAACTCGTTGAGACGGTAGGTATTGGTGAAACAACCTGGATCTCTTTGTTAGCTACGGTGATACTGGCACCAATTTCCGAAGAGCTTCTTTTCCGTGGACTCACGTTGCGTTTCCTTCGGAGTGCAGGTGTGAAGTTTGCAGCAGCAAATGTAATTCAGGCATTGTTTTTTGGAATTTTACATATGAATCTGGTACAGGGGATCTATGCTTTTGCAGTGGGACTGGTTTTAGGATATGTTGCTGGAAAGTGCAGAACGGTTTTCCTGCCGATTTTGTTACATCTGTGTTTCAATATTGCAGGAACAGTCCTTGCAGCGTTGTTATCCGGAAATACGGGATGGCTTATGCAGGGTATCCTTACGGTTGCAGGTGTTCTGATGCTGACAGGTGCATTTCTGCTTGTTCAGAAAGAAATGAAAAACTTATAGGAATTAATTTCATAGGGTTACACTAATGATGAAAAACAGACCTCCGGATAAACAATGAATGCTCCGGAGGTCTTGTAATATGATGCAAATGGAAACAGTTTCTATTCAGTATCGGTTCCGTTTGCTCTGATTGCAACAAGCACAGAATCAAATACTTCAGCGAACATCATCTGGCTCATCTGGCCGGAATATTCGAAGCTGTAATTGACATCGCTGATGGCAAATTCATACACCTTACATGGGAGTGTTCCCGGAATCTTCAAAAGGACAGGAAGTTCGTTCCCGTCATCCAGTGTAAAGGTCAGATTATCTTCCTCCATATCGTCATAAATGCCGCTTAAGGATTTGGCTGCTTCTGTATCTTTGGTAGCACGCAGGGTACAGACAATGGGATCGCCGTCGACACCTTCCTTATCAAACTCGATCTGTGCGACAGTATCTCCGATAATGGATAATTGATAATCGTCATCCATAAGATCCGGCATGATGGTGATACCAAGCTTATTTTCGAATTCAGAAGCATCGCTAACCGGTACAATCGGATTTGACATTCCGCTGATGGTTTCATCAGAGGCATCATCTGCAGTTTCCACTACGTCGGTATTATCATTTGTACTTTCCGCAGATTCAGAAGTATCAGCAGCGGCCTGACCGGTAGAACCGGATGTTCCGATACTTGTGCCACAGGCACTCATGGAAAAGAGCAAAGCAACACATAAACAACAGGATAATAATTTCTTTTTCATAATAAAGCTCCTTTAACTTGGTAACCTTGTTATTACAGCTTGTTTGGCTGTATGAAATTAAATACGGCGAAAGTATAGCATAGCCAATCGTAAGAATCAATATAAGAAAATAAAAGTTAGGAAAGTTAAAAAATTATATGAAAAATTATATGAAAATTGCAAAAAAGTGCTTGCATTATTTCTAAATATATAATAGAATAATCAAGTGCGATGCAGACGGATCGCATCTGATATGGCTCGTTGGTCAAGCGGTTAAGACGCCGCCCTCTCACGGCGGAATCAGGGGTTCGATTCCCCTACGAGCTGTTGACTATTTTAAAATAGCCCAACCCTGGAAGACGGAACATATAGAATATATATGCTCCGCTTTTTCATGTAGAGCACTTAGCGAAAGCAAGCCGAAGGCGCAGCTTGAGGTTAGTGCGAACGGTACCTGGACACTTAACGAATGCGAGACGAAGACGAAGCATGAGTTTAGTGAAACAGGTGCATGTAGAGCCGAAGGAACCACTTAGCGAAAGCAAGGCGAAGGCGCAGCTTGAGGTTAGTGCGAACGGTACCTGGACACTTAACGAATCATATAATCATTGAAAGAAAGCGAGATAGAGCATGGGAACAGACAACTATTATTCCGTAAAAGAGGATGTACAGAAGTATATTGATGGATGCAAAACAAAAATGAATGTTAGAACACATAAGGTATTTGGACGGGCTGTTTTAGCAGGAATGATGATTGCATTTGGCGCATCAGCAAGCAATGTAGCAGCTCATGCAGTTACGAATGTCGGTCTTTCACGACTGGTGGCCGGATGTGTATTCCCGGTCGGACTGATGATGGTTGTTCTCCTCGGTGCAGAGCTGTTTACCGGAGACTGCCTGATGGCAATGGGAAATGCAGAAGGAGCCTGCACCATATTGGATTTGATTAAATTTCTGTTTGTAGTTTATGTGGGAAATTTTGTGGGTTCTATTTTACTGGTGGTTGTGAATGTGATTTCCGGACAACTGAATTATTCCTCCGGATTGCTTGGAGCATATACGATTAAGGTGGCGATGGGAAAGGTAAATATGTCCTTTGGACAGGCACTGTGCTCCGGAATTCTTTGTAATATTCTGGTATGTGCTGCTGTTCTGATGGCAATGTGTGCAAGAGATATTGTTGGTAAGCTCTTTGCCTGCTTCTTTACGATTATGCTGTTCGTGGTAGCGGGATATGAGCATTGCATAGCCAATATGTATTATATTCCGGCAGGACTGATCGCAGCCAGAAACCAGAATTACGTGCAGGTTGCCATGGATACCTACGGATACACGGCAGATCAGCTTTCATCCTTAAATCTCTATGGGTTCTTTGTGAAAAATCTGGTTCCTGTTACGATTGGAAATATTATTGGTGGAGCAGTGCTTGGTCTGATCCTTCTTTATCTTCACGGATACGATAAGAAGAAAGCTGCTTAATTATTACATAACTATTCAGCGCCATGCCCATTCATAAGCTGCCGGATGGTACAGATTGGCTAACAAATATACGTGTTTTCCGGCAGCTTATTTCATGTCGGGCGTCCACCCTATAGAAATGATTGTATAAGCTGCACTTAGTGAGCAAGCTCCCACGGTCATCTTATACAATCATTTCTGCACGGCTGAACTGTTACACAAAAAGACCATGGCGCAAGCGGTGCATATACACCTGCTCACGCCACGGTCTTCTGTTGCAATTTCCTTTTATCAAATGCTTCAAACTTTTAGGGAGATTTTTATTTTATTCTTTCCCATATTACCAATCTTTAATCACTGTTACGGATTTTTACTGGGCATTCATCTGTTTTCCAAGCGTAACCTGTACATCCTTGGACTGATATCCGGTCGGGCTTCCCTGCATAATGGTCAGAGTCACAACATCACCGGCCTTGTAATAGTTCATCTCTTCCTTTAATTCTTCCATGGTTTCTACGGTTTCGCCATTGATTGCGGTAATAATATCACCACGGACAAGTCCTGCTGCCGCAGCTCCTGAATTATCGGTTACAGAAGAAACGTAAACCCCCATCGGGATTCCATAGACCTCGGAATACTGTGCTTCGACATTCACACCGGTAATACCGAGAACGCCCTTATTGGCTTCATCCACCTTCAGTCTTGTTTCCTTTTGCATCAGTTCTTCAATGATCGGCTTTGCATCGGAAATCGGAATTGCATAGCCCATACCTTCTACGGTGCTTCCACCAATCTTGTTGGAATTGATACCGATCACTTCACCCTTGGTATTCAGTAATGCACCACCGGAATTACCGGGGTTAATTGCTGCATCGGTCTGGATAAAGGTATTAATCTGGGAATCCCCGGTCTGACCCTCCTGTGAAGTAACAGCGATTGGACGATTCAAAGCACTGACAACACCGGTTGTTACGGACTGACCATAGCCTAACGCATTACCAATGGCGATAACAGGTTCACCTACCGTCAGATCATCCGAGCTTCCTAACGATGCAATTGAAATCTGGTTCAGGGTATCCTCCTTGATATCAGAGAGCTGGACTGCCAGTACTGCCAGATCCTTATCCGCATCGGTACCCTTAATCTGTGCCTGTACCTGTTCCTCATCGACAAACTGTACCGACAGGGTATCAGCGGATTCTACAACATGATAGTTCGTGACAATTAACAGCTCGCTGTCATTTTCACCAACAATGATGCCGGAGCCAGAGCTTACTGCTTCACTGCTGTATTCCTGTCCGAAAAATGTTCCACGCTGTACATAGGTATTGCTCACCGATACAACGGACGGCATCACTGCTTTTACCACCTGTGTAACATCCGTAACAACTGCCTCTGTCTGCGTCTGTGGTGTCAGATTATCCAATGTCTGTTTAATGCTGCCGGAGGATGCCTCTGCCGCATCGGAGCTGCTGTCCGGAAGCAGCACATCCTCTGCTGCATCTCCTGATCCGGAAGCCTCTGCCAGGGCACTGTCCTGTGAGGAATTCCCCACTATTGCGGAAAAAGCACTTTTGGCACGGGTAAATCCGTCATGTGCTGCATCCACTGCCTGAAAACCGATTCCTGCAAAGACACCAAATACCAATCCACAGCACAGACCTGCTAAAACTTTTTTCCCCAATCCACCGGATTGTTTTTTCTGTTTTACGGGTTTTGTCTGCTGATGATTCATCTGAGACTGCTGAAAATTGGTTGAAGAGGTCTGGTAATAATTGGTTCCCTGCGTTCCCGAAGAGGAATTCTGGTTCTGATTTACCTGCCCCTGATTCATCTGGTTCCGGTTTGTATAATAATCATTCGTATATCTGTTCTCATCCATGATAACTGCCTCCTTTATAAACCTTTCCTTAAAACCTTTCCTTTCTTCTATGATTCACAGTATAGGAAACAAATGTGTTAAAATTGTGTCTTAAATATGATCCTTTTGTGTAATCTAAAAATTCCGCATCCTCTTTCCTCGAAGATGCGGAATCAGGCTTCCTTACTCTACAGTTACCGATTTAGCAAGGTTACGGGGCTTATCAACATCAAGTCCCTTACCAATGGATACATAATAGGCAAACATCTGGAATGGAATAATCGCCAGTGAATTGGTGAAGTACCTGTTCGTCTGCGGAATATAAAGTACATAATCGGCAGTATCCTCTATATCATCATGTCCGGTCGTTGTAAGCGCTAATACAAATGCACCTCTGGACTTCACTTCACGGATGTTGCTGATAGTCTTTTTATACAGATCCTCCTGAGTCAGGGAGGCCATAACCAGTGTTCCATCCTCAATTAAGGAAATCGGACCATGCTTTAATTCACCTGCTGCGTAGGCCTCAGAATGCATGTAGGTAATTTCCTTAAGCTTTAAAGAGCCCTCCATGGATAATGTATAATCCAGGCCTCTTCCGATAAAGAAAACGCTCTTTGCGGCCACATAACGGTTGGCAAACCGCTGAATCCTGGTCTTATTACCAAGAAGCAGTTCAATCTGCTCCGGCAGACGGCGGAGATCAAAAACAAGCTGCTGATACTCCTCTTCCGAAATTGTACCCTTAACTCTTGCAAACTTCATTGCCAGCAGATAAAGTGCAATCAGCTGTGCAGAATACGCTTTTGTGGACGCAACCGCAATTTCCGGTCCTGCCCAGGTATACATGACGCTGTCTGCTTCTCTTGCGATAGAGGATCCAACCACATTTACAATACCAAGCACCTTTGCTCCACGTGCCTTGGAATCGCGGAGTGCCTGCAGGGTATCGGCAGTTTCTCCGGACTGGCTGATGACAATCACCAGTGCTCCCTCTTCGATGATTGGATTCCGGTAACGAAATTCGGATGCCATATCCACCTCTACAGAAATCCGTGCCATGGATTCAATAACATATTTTGCCGTCATACCGGCATGATATGCGGTACCACATGCCACAATATGAATACGGGAAAGCTTCCTGATTTCTTCATCGGCCATACGGAGCTCTTCAATCTCCACATTGCCATCCTTCATATGCTTTTCAAAGGTCTCACGGACTGCTCTGGGCTGATCGTAGATCTCCTTTAACATGAAATGCTCATATCCGCCCTTTGCAACCGCTTCTGCATCCCAGTCCACATGAGAAGGTGTCTTCTGGATCTCTTCTTCGTCTACGGTATAGAAATGAATTTCATTTTCCTTTAATGCAACGACTTCCTGATTATCAATATAATAAACTTCCCTGGTATACTTCAAAATTGCGGGCACATCCGATGCAATAAAGCTTCCTTCACTGCTTGTTCCTACGATCAAAGGACAGTCCTTACGTACTGCAAAAATTTCCTCCGGATGATCTGCAAACAGAATGCCGAGAGCATAGGAACCTTCCACACGGTGAAGCACCTTCGTAATTGCTTCTAACGGATTTCCTTTATAATAGTAATCAATCAGCTGCACCAGAACTTCGGTATCGGTATCGGATACAAATTTGTAGCCACGATTTATAAGCCGCTGCTTTAACTGCTGATAGTTCTCGATAATTCCATTATGTACGACAGCAATCGTCCCATCCTGATTATCATGCGGATGCGCATTAATATCCGTTGGCTTTCCATGCGTTGCCCATCTGGTGTGTCCGATTCCGACACAGCCCGGCATCGTCTCTCCGCCTCTTGTCATATTCTCAAGCACCTGCAGTCTGCCTGCTGCTTTCTGAATATTAATCTTCTTTCCATCAAAAACTGCCATACCGGTTGAATCATAACCACGGTACTCCAGCTTTGCAAGTCCCTCTAAAATAATCGGGGCAGCCTGATGTTTCCCAATATAACCAACAATTCCACACATATCTGATCCTCCAAAATCAACTTAAATATACTTATATCATTTTTCAGCCTTGCTGACAACCCTCTTCCCGGTCAGCATTCACAGCATCAGTCCCAATAGCTATGGTTCATGCTGCACCGCTTTACGAACCATGCAGGGAATTTCTGATAACGTTTTCCTAGAAAATATCCGATGTATTTACATCCACTCTGCCAGATCAGCTTCACAATCAGCCAAGGCTTATGAAGCTTCAAAAGATACCGGCAGGTCTGTAAAACCAGTTTCCTGCCTTCAGATTCTGCCCGGATCCCGCTAAATTCCTCCGGAAACTGTGCATGCGATACGCCCAGATCGAAATTCCGGTGAAGCTGCTCTATTCCACTGTAATTGTGTGAATGAATCACCTCTGCCTTTGCCGTATAGGAAATCGCATATCCGGCATCAATCAGATGCCTTGCATAGATCATGTCCTCATTAAAAATCGTATGATCCGGAAATCCTCCCAAGGCGTCAAAATAACTTCTCCGGTAGGCTGCACACACATTGGAGGCAAAAAAGGTCTTAATACCAAGCTCCGGCAGATCCTTTGCAGTTTTAATCTTTGCCGTCTCCGGATAATTAAAGCTTCGCGTGTACCGCTCAATGATTCCGCAATCCGGATCCGGAAGCTGTCGTGCATAGGAAATCCCAATGCTTTCCGATGAAAAAGGCTTTAACAGCTCCTCCATCATCGTATCCCCTGCCGGTACCGCGTCATCGGTCATACAGACAAAGAACGGTGCATCACTTAGCGATACTCCATAATTCCGTGTTGCCCCATGGTTAAACTCTGCCTTACTAATATGGTACAGCTTAAGCCGCGGGCTCTGTGCCAGAAACGCTTCCTCCGGGCTGAATTTCAGGAATTCCTCCCGTTCTGTATTAATCAGAATGATCTTCCGGGGAAGCAGGGCCTGTGACAGCAGCGCATCGATCAGCTTATTCAGTTTTTCATCCGGCCGGTACACCGGAATGATCACATCGTATATAAGCATCATTTCCATTCTCTCTCATATAAGCGAAAAGGGTCTTTCACAAAGACCCTTTTCTTTTACATTTATTTCACATAACCATTTGTATCTGCCGCAATCTTCGCACTATACTCCTTAACGGCTGAAGAAGGTTCATAATCCTTCTCATCAAACAGGAATTCATGCAGCCAGGTAACATTGGATTCCAGACTCCTTGGAACCACGCAGCTTCCCTTCTTACCGATACTACCTGTGGTCAGCATATCGGAATTCGGGAACCCTCCTTCATCCACGATATTATACTTACTGATATTTCCAAGAAGTGATACAATTTCAGAAATATCAAGAGACGTATATACCTTATCAAATACAGAGTTTGCAATCTTCTCAAGCTGTGCAGGAGATGCCTTCTTTGCTTCATCTGCAACCGCCTTTACACGACGCTGTCTTGCTGTACGCTCAAAATCGTTGCCTACATAACGGATACGGCAGTAAGCAGTTGCCTGCAGACCGTTTAACTTCTGGTATCCTGCCTGTGTTACCGGTGTGTAGCTTCCCTCTGCTGCGGTATAAGTCTTACCATCCTTCGTTGTACCGACAATACTGATCTGGTAGTTATTCAGATGGGAAATTTCTTCTTCCTTAACATCAATATAAACACCGCCCAGTGCATCAATTGTCTCTGTGAGACCGCTGAATCCGACTGTTACGAAATCGGTAATGTTCATATCCAGGTTCATGTTCAGCATATTGATCGCCTGCATCGGTCCACCCTTTGCATAAGCAGCATTACATTTATTGTAGGTATCATTGCTTAAGTTCAGGTAGGTATCACGATATACGCTGACCAGCTTACAATCGCCGGTATCCAGATTAATGGAGGCAATCATAATGGTATCGCTCCGGGTATTCTTGGTCAATGCTCCCTCTGTGGAGTCTACACCGAATAACGCAATGTTACGATACCCCTGCAGCACCGAGCCTTCCTGCTCCTGCAGCTTTTCAACCTCCGGATTGATGACAATGTCTTCCTCCGGCAGATCTACCTTACCAACCTTTTCCGTCTTTAAAACAGTCCATAATACCATAACCATGAGTAACAGAACCAGGATTTCTACAATAAATAAAATAATCTTGGAGGTTTTGTTCTTTTTCTTATGACTCTTACCATTTGAGGATTTCTTCGAAGGGGCACTCTTTTTTCCCCTGGAAGAACGGCTGTCTTCATAATAATCGTCTTCGTAATAGTCATCCTCATAGTAATCGTCTCTACGGGATGATGTTCTCTTCTGTGAAGAGCTGCGTGCAGCCTGGCTGTGCTGTGCAGGTCTCTTCTGTACAGGTCTTCCCTGTGAAGGTCTGCCTTGTGATGATCTTCCCTGTGAAGGTCTTTGATTATTTGTGGTCATACCTTTTCTCCCTTTCAAATACCATATGTGGGTTTCTTCTTTCGTTCTCCCCATAATCTAGCATTTTACCATATTAATGTTCCCACTTCAACCAGATTCATACAAACTTGCAGTTATCGCACCTTTAATAGGCATTCTTATTCACAAAGCCTTTGAAAATCGTCATAAACAAAATCTTGATATCGAGGGCAAGACTCCAGTTTTCAATATAAAACAGATCATACTCGATACGCTTGCGGATTGATGTATCGCCACGATATCCATTGACCTGCGCCCAGCCGGTCAGTCCCGGCCGCACCTGATGCTTAATCATATATCTCGGAATTTCTTCCTTATATTTATCTACCCATTGTGGCCGCTCCGGCCGCGGTCCAACCAGCGACATTTCTCCCATCAGAATGTTAAAAAGCTGTGGCAGTTCATCGAGACTGGTCTTACGCATAAATTTACCAACCTTCGTGACACGCGGATCATTCTTGACCGTCCATGCATTTTCCTCTGCCGACTGCTTCTGCACTTCCATCGTCCGGAATTTGTACATCTTGAATACTTTATTGTGAAGTCCCACACGCTCCTGTTTAAAGATCACCGGACCTTCACTGGTAGCTTTTACTAAAATCGCACAGACCAGCATCACCGGAGAAGCAATAACAATACCAAAGCAGGCACCCAGAATATCCATGGTTCTCTTTAATATACTATTCACCGGATTCGTTAATGGTACATAACGGATATTGATCACCGGAAGTCCCATCAGATCCTCCGTATAGGGGTGGCTCGGCACCAGGGAATTATAATCCGGAATAAACTTTGTATGAACACCGGACTTCTCACACAGATCCACGATGTACTCCAGCTGCTCATAATCCTTCAGTGCAAGTGTAATCGCAATTTCATCCAGCTTGTTCTCCGGAAGAATATACCTGATATTCTCTATTCTTCCCACAACCTTAACTCCCTTATACACGGTTCCGCTTGGCATGGTATCATCGAGAATCCCCCGGATTACGTATCCCCACTGGGGATTTGCAATAATTCTGGTAATATATTCCTCCGCCGCACTGGAATAACCAACCAGCAGAATGTACTTCAGGTTATAACCCTTTCTGCGGAAAAAGTACAAAATGTTCCGGATCATTGTCCGGCAGAGTGTCATCAGAATAATATTGATAATATAAAAGGCTCCCAGCACGAATCGGGAAATATCCAGCTGATTGATGATATACAGCAGTGTCATAAACAGGATCAATCCTACTGTATTGGCCTTCACAATTGCAAAAAGCTCGTATTTACGCCTCGTTGCACGCTTTGGTGCATATAAATTAAAGAAATAATACAGAACCAGATAAAGCGGAACCAGAATATACAACGCACGGAAATACGTGTACATATCCAGTACTCCAACATTCGGATCCGTCTCCGCAAAGCCGGTAGCAAATTTCAGATACCATGCCATGAGATAAGAAATTGCCGTCACAACCGCATCAATCAACACATGGATTCGATTCAATAATTTCTGATTGTCCTTAATCATTGCACAACCCTTTCTACCACCACAGACGGCGGAACATATTCGCCCATAACTGCAGCTGTATTACCACATAATTTCCAAAATGCTTCATGGAAAATTTTACCTTATGTTCTCTTCCTTTTCCGGAAAAAGCAAGACGGAAGCCCTTTCCAAGACCCTTCATATAATCTGCACCCAGTCCCTTTTTCAGGAAAAACAAAATCTTCACAAGATACCCCAAAAGCAGGAACGGCAGATTCAATAACACCTGTAATACCGGCATATTTTTATAAATCAGATAAATACTGTTCCGGGAGGATAAATCTACCTTGAATTTATTATGTCTTGAACCGGAAGAGCCGCTACCTGCATGAAGAACCACAGAAGCCGGTGCGTAATAGTTCCGGTAGCCATAGATCTTCGCACGGTACCCCACATCGATATCCTCCAGATAGGCAAAATGATTTTCATCAAAATCACCGATTTTTTCAAAAACAGCCTTCCGGTAAAGAGCTGCCCCGGCACAGGCGGAAAACACAGAGGTTTCCTTTGAAAATGCTTCGTTCTTCCGGTCCTTTCCACGCGCAAATGCCCATCCTAATGCACAATAAAAATCTCCGGCACTGTCAATCAGCTCCGGATTCTTCATCTGCAACATTTTCGCAGCTACAGAAAACGCTTTCGGATGACGTTCCATTGCAGCTTCCAGCTCTTCAATTGTATCTTTTAAAACAACGGTATCGTTATTTAACAGAAAAACATATTCTGTCCCGGCCTCACGGATTCCAATATTCACCGCTGCACTGAATCCCCGGTTTTCGGGTAATGCGATCAGCTTCACCATCGGGAACCTTTCTTTCACCATGGCAGCACTTTCATCGGCAGAACCGTTATCTACAACAATTATTGCAGGAACCTCACTTCCCTCTAAAAGAGAGGTAAGGCAGTCCTGCAGATAGTTCCGTCCATTGTAATTGGGAATTACCACTGTCGTTTTCATGCTTCTGTCCTATCTTCCATCCACCCGCTGCACCATTTCCGGATCCCAGACGATTCGTTTTCCTCTTCTGCGCAGTTCCTCACAGAATCTGAAGCTTAACTCTTCATAATCAGCATCCTTCTTAAGGACATCCTGATATAAGAAATATCCCGTATGGGGCTGCACCGCATAGGGCAGTCCGGTAAGTTCTTCCCAAACTGTCTGTGCCTCCCCTGAACAGATCATACAGCGCACATCCACAGCATAGGCCTCCTGCTGACAGGATGCCCGGTGCATATAACCACTATATTCTCTATGGAGCCCCAGATATAAGGGCTCCCTGTTTTCATTATAAATACCGCCTACTACACGGTTATGCCGGTCAATCAGCTTTCCTCCGACCACAGCTACATCCGGCCGGTTACTTAACAGATCCGGCTGATAATTTACACGAAAAAATCCCAAATGACATGTATGAACCACATCGGCCTGATACTCCCGTGCCTTCAAAAAATCCTCTACTGCACGCTTGCCGGCTTCGTAAGCATAGCGCTTACTTTCCGGATTCTCTGACGTAGAGCCTTCATAACATCTCCAGTGATACAGTACCTTGGGGATATGGGCAACCGGCAGCTTAGCCCTTCTGGCTGCGTGCCTGTCCTCTCCCATCATCCGGTCTACCGCCCTCAGAATGATGTCATGATCCTGTGCCCCATCCACACTGCTCCGGAATCCCAATTCCTGCATGAGTTCTCTCTCCATCACAAGCAGATGACAGATATAATTGTTCGATAATATTAAATCCAGATTAAACTCCGGTTTCCTGTTGACCTCATAAAACAAAGTTCCATCGCTGTTACATTTATCCTCATCGGAATATAACATGCGTAATTCCAGATTATCCTTCCGGTACGCCTCAATCACAGAGGCGCATTCAAACAAGGCATCCTCCGTCAGTAAATCATCATGGTCAAGTAATGCGACATATTCTCCTGTCGCTGTCTTCAATGCTTCATTCGTGTTTCCGGATATTCCCAGATTTTCTTTCAGCCTGTGATACCGGATACGGGAATCGGTATATTCCTTCACAACCTCTGATACCCGGTCCGTTTTACTGGCATCTGCAAGAATCAGTTCCCAATTTCCGCAGGTCTGTGCAAGTACCGAATTGATCAGTGCCCGGAGGAACTCTTCCCTGGTTTCAAAAGCCGGAACCAGAATACTGAATCTGGTTGAAAACTCAGAGGCCTTGCCGGCCTGTTCCTTTAAAACAGAATCCGGCAAGGAATCATAATGATAGTCATCCTTTCTTTCGGAAGAAGCGCGTTCCACCGCTGCATAATAAGCCTTGCGAAACCCGTTCTTCTTCAGATAATATATGGTTTTCTTCAAATTACTCAGCTTTAATAATTTTGCCATCATTTTGACTTACAAAACGGCCTTGAGATCCTCTGTCAGCTTATTCAGCTTCTCTTCTGCATCCTGAAGGCTGGTTCCCTTTACTCCCATATAGAACTTGATCTTCGGTTCTGTTCCGGAAGGACGCGCACAGCACCAGGAATCATTCGTAAGATCAAAGTATAACACATTGGACTTCGGAAGTCCGGTAGGTCTGGTTGCTCCGGTGGCAAGGTCTGTGATCACATCCCTGTCGTAGTCACGAAGCTCTTTTACCTGTAATTCTCCGAAGTTCTTCGGAGGGTTGTTTCTTAATTTATCCATCATCTCTGCAATCTGCTTGGATCCGTCGATACCCTTTAAGGTGATGGCATACTGTGTTTCCTTATAATATCCGTATTCTTCATAGATCTTCAGCATCTGATCCCATACGGTAATACCATGCTTCTTGCACCATGCAGCTACTTCACACAGACACATTACGGCAACAACGGCATCCTTATCTCTTGCATGGGTACCTGCAAGACATCCATAGCTTTCTTCCAGACCGAATACATAATTGTTGGAGTTGCTCTGTTCAAAGAACTTAATCTGCTCACCGATATACTTGAAACCGGTCAGCACTTCCACGAAACGTACCCCGTAAGCCTCTGCAATGGCACGTGCCATATTGGTAGTAACAATAGTCGTAACCAGTGCCGGATTAGCAGGCATGGTCTTCGTTGCGGTACGCTCTCTTAAAATATATTCTGCAATCAGCATTCCGGACATATTTCCGGTAAACGGTACATATTCGCCGGTCTTTGTATCCAGTGCATAAATACCAAGACGGTCTGCATCCGGGTCGGTTGCCAGTACGATATCTGCATTCTTTTCCTTCGCAAGCTTTAATGCAAGGGTAAATGCCTTCGGATCTTCAGGGTTCGGATATTCCAGTGTGGTAAAATCAGGATCCGGAAGCTCCTGCTCCGGTACAACATACACGTGCTTGAAGCCAAGCTCGGAAAGAATACGGCGTACCGGTACGTTTCCTGTTCCATGGAACGGAGAATATACAATACGGATATCATCTGCAACTTCCTTAATAATATCCGGGTGAATAATCTGCTTCTTTAACTCTGCCATGTAGGCATCGTCAATTTCCTTGCCGATTACAACATAAAACCCCTGATCCATTGCATCCTTTTTGTCCATGGTCTTTACCGAATGATAATCGGTTACGGCCTTTACTTCTGCAATAATTTCTTTATCTTTAGGAGCGGTTACCTGTGCACCATCTTCCCAGTAAGCCTTGTACCCGTTATATTCCGGGGGATTGTGGCTTGCGGTAATGACAATACCGGAAATACAATGTAAGGTACGGAGTGCAAAGGAAAGCTCGGGAGTAGGACGGAGTGCGTCAAACACATAAGCCCTGATTCCGTTTGCAGCAAGACAAAGTGCTGCTTCATCTGCAAATTCCGGTGACATTCTTCTGGAGTCGTATGCGATTGCAACGCCTCTGTCCCTGCCGCCCTGCTTGATAATGTAGTTTGCAAGTCCCTGTGTTGCCTTACGGACCGTGTAAATGTTCATACGGTTTGTTCCTGCTCCGATCACACCGCGAAGTCCGCCGGTACCAAATTCCAGATCTTTATAGAAACGGTCTTCGATTTCCTTCTCATCTCCTGAAATCGCCTGCAATTCTGCCTTTGTCTTCTCGTCAAAATAAGAATCCTTTAACCAGAAATCATATTGCTCTTTGTAGCTCATAACTGCTCCTCCTGTTTACATTATTGGATCATCCTCCTGCCATTTAAACCGGCATTCAGACTATCAGAAATATTTTACCACACTATCCCTGTATTTTCAAAGCAAAGTCACTCCGATCCAGAGAAAAATTCGGATTATAGTACGGATCTCCCTTTGCAAGAACCTCCTTCCACTTCGTCCTGAAGTGCTCGGACTCCTTATTATAGCGCTCTGCCTTTTCTCCCTGATCATCCAGTCCTCTGGAAACCGACTCAAAATGATACAGCTCCGCAAATGGTGTAAAAACATTTAAGAAGCCCTTTTCCCGAAGCTTCAGACAGAAGTCCACATCATTTAAGGAAATGGCAAAGTCCTCCGAAAGGCCTCCCACCTCGTCGTAAAGACTCTTTTTTACCAAAAGGCAGGCTCCCGTCACCGCAGATACATTCTGCGCATAGCAGAGTCTTCCCATATAGCCGAGATTATCCCGGTGCTGGCCGTAATGGCTGTGTCCCGCCGTCCGGTGTGCCCCAAGTCCAAGCACCACGCCTGCATGCTGGATCGTTTTATCCGCATAATAGAGCTTCGCTCCCACAGCTGCCACATCCTGACGCTGCGCATACATCAGAAGCTCCTCCATCCAGTTCACCGTAATCACCTGTGTATCATTATTCAATAACAGGATATATTCTCCGGTGGCATAGGAAACACCATAATTATTCACCCTGGAATAATTGAACGTCTCTCCCTCCTTGGTGGTATAGGTGACTACACGTATTTTGCGGTCGTTTTCCGTCGCTCCATTTTCATATGCGGCCTGCAATTCCTTATAATAAGCAAAAATTTCCGGTGTCGTGCTGTTGTTTTCCACCACAATGATTTCATAATTTTCATAGGTGGACTTTTCAAGAATGGAATCAATGCACCGCTTCAGATCTGGCTGATGATCCTTATTGGCAATCACAATACTGATCTTCGGTGTCCCGATAATCTCATACCGGATCTTGAAGATGGTCTCGAATGCCCTTGTGGATGTGATCTGAAAATGCTTAAAGCCGTGGCGGCGCAGATGATCTGCCACCGCTCCCTTTGCTGCCTCCACAACATAAGGCTTGGCATCCACGCCGGATGCCACACTGCCCGGATGACACCGCCAGTAATAAAGAAGCTTCGGTACATGCACCACACACTTCGCCCGGTCTGTCAGCCGCAGAATCATATCATGATCCTGGCTGCCGTCAAACTGTGGGCGGAACAGCTCCGTACCATCCAGGAGTTCTCTCGCAAACACGCTGAAATGACAGATATAATTATTGGCACGCAGATTATCAATCGCATAGTCAGGCTTAAAATGCATCGTGAGCATTTTATTGATGTCCCCGCTCTTAAACGTGGTTTCATCGCAGTATATGTAATCTGCATTCTGCTCATTAATGACCTTCACATATTCATATAAAGCACTCGGATGCAGAATATCGTCATGATCAAACAGTCCGATGTATTCTCCCGTTGCCAGCTTCAGACACTCGTTGGTGTTTCCCGCAATTCCTTCGTTTTTCAAAAGCCTGTGATACACGATACGCCCATCTGCTTTGGCTTCATATTCCTTAACAACCGTGGCAACATAAGCATGCGCATCGTCCGAGCCGTCTGCCAGACACAATTCCCAGTTCGAATAGGTCTGATTCATCACAGAATCGATCATTTCCCGTAAGAATTCCTCAGGCGTATTAAATAACGGCACCAGAATACTGATCTTCACTCTGCGCGGAAAGTCTGTATTCTGCTCTGCCTTCCTCCGTGCTTCATCCGGAAAGCTCTTCGTTCCGAACTGCTCCATGGCATGCTTTTCGTGTTGCTTATATTTGATCTTGGCAGCAACGCCCTTCATCGAGCCGCAATTCTTTACTCTTGTCACCTGACGGATGCACCAGTGCATACACCTTCTGGCAGGTGCCGAGGCCTTCCAGACAGGATTACTCTTAATCCGGTTCAGTTTAAAGTTCAGATCATCCACCTTCGCTTCCAGATCTGCCACACGTCCGGCAAGATCTGCATTCCGCAGATGCTCTTCTTCATATGCCTTTTGATAGTCCATTTCTTCCCGACTCATGTTTCCGGTCCTTTCTCCACTCCACTTTCTGTCAAACAGTTTCATATATCACTTATAAAACTTCAATCGTCCAGCTGCTCCAGTTAACAAGTTTCACCCTGGAACAGGCATCCTTCGCCAGCATTCCGAACTGATACCTTCCGGGTGGGACAGCTCCCGGCTTTAGCTTTGCTGCATATCCGGTCAGATCCACATTCATCTGATCCTTCAGATTGGTTTTGATGTCCTCCCGGTATTTCTTCTCTATGGATATGCCATAAATAACAGGTTGGGACATTTTCTCATCGTTTCTGACAGAATTTCCCAGTGCCTGCTGGTTTCCATCAGTTATCCTGCGAAGCAGAAGCTCCTTTTTATAACATGCGTTATCCGATCCAATAACAAAAGAATATCCTTGAAAATAATACCCCTGATCTTCGCTGTCAATACTGTTATCATTACGGCTATCCTTTTTCTCTTCCCCATAATCCTCTTTATCTGAATTCCCGGTCTTCCTTTTCTCAGGAGAAACGCCGTATTTCCATTTATAAATATCCATGGCGCATTCCATACCAATTACCAGACATTCATCCTCTCTGGCAGCCAGTACCTCCTGCGTGCAATTCTTCACCTTCGCCCATGGCATTGAGAGATCTACCTGGTAGCGGAATGCCGGTGTATACTCGGTTTCCAGCATATCAGTCGTCAGATACGGGTGATAAAACGGATCCCTGCCATATAAATCCTGATGCTTCTCATACAGATAGTCCTTCTCCCGAAGAAGCCGCAGCTGCTTTTCCTCGGATTCCCCATCCTTCCCTCTGCTTAAGGATTCATGATGGAACAGAAAAAGATCATTCCTTACCACATTATAATATCCCTCTTCATAAATTTTATAGCACAGATCCACATCATTAAATGCAACGGCAAGCGTTTCGTCAAACCCTCCTGCCTTTTCAAAAATCGTCTTCTTCACAAGCAGACACGCCCCCGTTACCCCCAGCATATCATGCACGCCACGGTTCTGTCCAAAATAATGATCCTCCGTATCATGTGCAAACTGCAGCTTATGAGCCGGTCCCACCCGGAGATTCGTAATTCCGGCATGCTGGATGATGTCGGTATCCGGGTATAAGAGCTTCGCCCCTACTGCTCCCACATAGGGCAGGACTGCCTTTTCCATCAAAAGGACAAGCCAGTTTTCCCCGACAATTTCCATGTCATCATTTAAGAACAACAGGTAATCTCCCTGTGCTTCCTTCGCTCCCCAATTGCACATATAGGAAAAATTAAAAGGAATTTCCCTGTATAAATATCGAACGTTATTTATATTTTCATTTCTATTCTGCCCAGGATCTTCTATTTGATTTTGATCCCGGTATCGCTTATGATTTTGCTTCTTTTCTAAAGCAATCCCCAGTTCCTGCAGCTTCTGCACAATTCGTTTTTTGTTTTCTGCAGAGCTTCCGTTATCCACAATAATAAATTCTGTTTTAACTTTTGTCCCCAATCCTGACGTTTTATCCACAAAGGAGTCAAGACACCGGAACAAAACATCCGGATGATCCCTGGACGGAATGATAACAGAGACCGTAGGAAGCTGTATATCTGCTGTTTTATCTGCTATCACATTTTCATCTGATCCATCCCTGACATTCTCCCTGCCGCCGGCTCTCATCTGCTCCTGTATTTTTTCCGGTAAATGCAGGTTCTTCCAACGCTCATAGCTGGAAGCTTTTGTATGCATCAGCACCTGGGGAATATGAACCACAAGATGATCAGCAGTTTTCCATCCGGCAAATGCACCGTTGTCCCATAAGTAATCTGCAAGAAGCCCATACATGATCTGATCCCGGTTCATCTGCCTGCGCTCTATCCGTTCGCGCCGGATCTGTTCACACTTTTCCTGCTCGTGATCCTTTCCTTCCCGATCTTCCTGCTTTGCCTGCTGCAATTCACTTTCCAATTGATCATCAACAAATAAATCTGCTTCCACTTCTTTCTCAAAAATGCCATGTTTCTGTAGAAAATCTGCTATTTTCGCAGTCGGCACTGCAACAAACGCTCCAAAATAAAAACAGGAAAGGAAGGTATCCGGAGACCAGTCCGGCTTAAACCATGGATTCTGCCGTTTTCCATTCCTTATAACATCTTCGTCGCCATATACAAGCGCCGGTATTATGTCAGACTTTATGCAATCTATATGAACATGATCATGGTCATTTTCACTGTTTTGATGGTTATTGCATAAAGACTTTGTATCGCCGTGACCACGTAGTTTCGAAAATGCCTCTGCAATCATCGGAACAGTCAGTTCACTGTACTCTCCATCCTGAAAATTCAGCAGTAGAATGTCTTCCTCCAACGCTCCATCCTTAATCCGGTTTTGCAGCTTCAGAAACTGTCCGGCATTCATGGACAATAATGTCATAACAGGAGATTTTGTCGAATCCGGATGCTTTTTGCAGAACACCCGATATGAAATGCACTTCAAAGAAGGTTCTGAATTTTTTCCTGCATTTTCCATTTTAGATCCGCCATCTAGCCGCATTTTCGTTTCATTTGTCAGACATTTAGGAAAACTTTCTCCTGTATAGTCTGACACAGAGAAAGACTTCTCTGATTTTTCTGCCACATATTCCGAAACCAAAAGAGGGGTCTCCTGACCCCTGATCCAAGAATCGTAGTCCCGCAGCTGAGACGCCAGTTCCTTCCGATATTCTTTTCTTTGTCTTTCCTGTAAAACCCTCTTTATAGTTTGCTTCATCATGGTCTGTCTGTTCTCCCCTGCCGGTTCCTGCAGTAGATTTACTTATTATCCGGAATGGAATCGTTAGTTAAAAGAGCTTCTTAATCATTGAAATCATTTCTTCCGCAGCCTCTGCTGACACCGGTGAAACCTCCATCTTAAGCTCAACCTGATTTTCTTCCTCCGCACGCATTCCAGCCATTACAAGTGCTTCCACATGCAGTACCAGATTGGGATCTGCCGTTGCAAAAAGGTAGGTTCCGGGCTTTACCTGCTTCCCGTTTGTCTCTATAAACTTCTTTTCAAATGTCACCGGCATCCCATTCCATAACAACTGCTGCAGCTTTACGACACAGGGCTTATCTGCCGGATCCACACGAAAATTCCGTACGTCTCCCTCTACGGTAAGCGTCGTTTCAATCTGACGCTCTTTTACATAGACATCCGGAACATACCTGGAATCACTCTCACAAAATCCCTGTCCCCGGTCATAATATAACTGGATACGCTCGTCCAGGATTTCCTGCAGATGCTCTTCCATCAGCTTCTTCGGATCAACCGCATAAGTACCGATTGCCGCCCGGATTTCTCCCATGGACTTCCGCTTACCGGTCACCTTTTTCTGAAATATTGCTTCCTTATGGCGATATTCCTCTGCCTCGTCCTCAGTCACATTTAACTGCTGCATAATATAATCCAGATTTAATTCATTCCGTTTTTCATCCTCTAAAATATAACAATAGATTGCCCGGAATGCAATTTCTTTATCCTCAACCGTTTCCTTTGTCGTCCACTCATAATCAATAACGGTCCAGTTCTCTCCATCCACCAGAATGTTGGCAAAGATCAGATCATAATCGGCAATATTTCCCGTATATCCTTCCTTACGATAAGAAACCAGTTCCCAGTATTTGTCAAAAAGCCTCTGGAATCCGTCCAGATTCTTTTCTGAAAGGCACTGATCCATCAGGGTTTCCAGTGTCGTTCCCTGTTCAAACGGGAACTCCGCATACCCCTCCTGTTCGTGATACATACAGGGGTTGATATGCAGTCCGCTCCCTTCATAGCGCTCGCATAAGGCCTGATATGCCGCTTCCATCTCCCGGACATGGGCTCTCGCCTCTTCGGTCATCGGAACCTTCCGGACTACTTTCCCGGCAGAAGTTTCCACAATATCCGTACGAAGCTCATACCTTCCGTCACGATCATTGGAATACTTGGAGTAAATGGTCTGTGGCAGCTCTCCAATCACTACCATATAAGAATTGGAGAACAGATCAAAATAATCATCCTCAATCGTACTGTCAAATACATACTTTTCACGGAACAATACCATGCGGTCACGGTCAAAATTACGCATGTTATCCGTCAGCTCTCCCTCATAGGGGAGCCTCCGATCCGAATAAATCGTTGTCGGAAATTTGTAATCCGGGTACGGATAGTAGAAATGGTAGTTCGTTTCCCCACAGCGCCCGAAGATCTTTTCAAGTCCCCTTTTAGTAAAGGTTCTGGCACTTCCTCCCTCCGGATATCCCTCGAGTCCTGAGAAATAAGCTCCCACATGATCTTCCTTGCAGCCGGCCCAGTACTTTAATCCAAACTTGTTCTCAATCGCAATAACCAGAAGTCCCGTTGATTTCTTATGCTTCTGCATGATTTGAAAGAAATCTTCATAGGGTGTTTTCGTGTGAATATAGGAATTTCCATACTCAAATACCCCGATCAGACAGACCAGATCATAGTCACAATCAAGCGAAGGTTCTATATCATTAAAGTTTCCGACATAAATCTCTATATTATCCCGGTCCTGATTCCGGTAAGCATTGATCATGCTCCGCTTCGCAGACAGATCCACACAGGTTACCTTCCCTGCCTTTTCTGATAATTTATCCGTGATTGCTCCACATCCGGATCCGATTTCAAGCACCTTCATATCCTTTGTAATCGGCAGCCAGTCTACAATATTCCCCCGAAGAGCGGACAAATGGTAGAGAACCGGCCAGCTGTTCTTTTCCTCAATAATCTTCGGATACTCAATTCTTGCTGCATTCTTCGTAATCTCCAGAATTTCATCCTCGATCGCTCCATCGCTGTAGATGTCCTCTCCCGGATAAAACTCATAATTTAATTTCACATTTCCAATCTGCTTCGGTAAAGTTTCTGCAAATTCCATGAATTGCCCTCTCAACATCTGACCAGGAAATCAGACTTTCCACCTTCCGTCCGTTTTCCTGATCCTTTCCTGCCTGTACTATCTGTATCATAATTTCAAAGCTCCGTATATCAGCGGACTGTTATCTCGGAGTTCATGTCATAATATCCTACGGTATCCTTGTCCGAAATCACCGTAATATTCAACACATCATATAATCTGTGATAAACCACGAAATTTTCCTTTTCATACCCGGTAACTCCCAGCGAAAGAAGATATTCGCCGCCCTGCAGGTCGATTTTCTGTGTAAAGGTAATATGCTTCACTTCGCCCTTCTTTACAGGCTGCAGAAAGGCCTTTTCCACCATGGTATTGGTTCCCGTAATTTCCACACCCTTGATATTCTTAATGGTAAAGGCAAAAATCGGAGCCTCAATATCCTGCAGGAAACGTACCGACATATGAACGGAACATTTCTGGCCCTTGATAATGGCACCGGTCCGTCTTCCCTGACCATCCTCCACATCATATTCTTCAATCACGGCCTGCCTGGTGCCATATTCCAGCAAATCCGGGTTCTGCACATTCGCATTCTGTGCAGAATCCTTTGCTTTTCCTGCTTCCGCACCGTCATTTTCTGTGCGGCCCGCCTTACGTGCTGCCGAGGTGATGCTTTCATCATGGAGCAGATTCTGATCATCACTGTCCGGGAGCGGATACTGCCCAACAAGTACCTGCTTATAAGCATCAATCATTTCCTTCGGGGTTCCTTCCCCTAGCTTCACACCCTGATTCAGCAGGACCACCCGGTCACAATACTTGCTGATACTACTTAAATCATGGCTGACGAAAACAATGGTTTTCCCAAGCTTCTTGAATTCTTCAAATTTATGATAGCATTTGGCCTGGAAGAACACATCTCCTACGGACAATGCCTCGTCTACAATCAGGATTTCCGGCTCTATATTAATGGCAACCGCAAAAGCCAGACGAACGAACATACCGCTCGAATAGGTCTTCACCGGCTGGTTTACATACTCTCCGATATCTGCAAATTCCAGAATATCCGGTAGCTTTTCATCAATTTCCTTTTTGGAAAACCCGATCATGGTTCCATTCAGATATACATTTTCAATACCGTTGTATTCCATATTGAATCCGGCACCCAGTTCAAGCAGTGCCGAAATCCGTCCATTGACCTCCACATTTCCCTTCGTTGCATTCAAAACACCTGTTATGATTTTAAGAATTGTGGATTTTCCGGAGCCGTTGGTTCCAATAATACCAACCGTCTCTCCCTGACAAATGGTCATGTCTACACCCTTTAAGGCATAGTGCTCCCGATACTTCTTCTTTCCGGATAGGCCAAGAGCTTCCTTCAGACGGTCTGAAGGTTTATCATACAATTTATATACTTTTTCAACACCAGTTGCCTGAATGGCAATTTTTCTTTCTTCCATGATCTGAACGATCCTTTCTCACTGCTCTCTTCCTTTTACCGGCATTTCATCCATTCTGCAGTTTCCCTGTCTTCCTGTCGTTATCCATTCTGTATTTCCGTACACACTTTCCCGGTTTTGCTCCCATTACAGCACATCTGCAAAGTGCACCTTCAGACGCTTGAAGATCAGGGAACCCACGCAGAACAATGTCACTGTAAAAATCCAGAAATAGGTGGAGGAATAAAAATGCTCAAAGAACCAGCTTTCCTCATATATAGCGCTTCGATACCCGTTTACAATATAAGTCAGTGGATTCAGCTTAAACAATACCCGGAGCTTCGGATAATTTTCGAGCATACCGATATTCCAGAGGATCGGGGTAGCCCACATTCCTACCTGAAGTCCGATATTAATGATCTGCGCCAGATCACGGAAAAACACCACAATCGCACAGGTACAATAGCTCATGGCCAGCATCAGTACAAACAGGCAGAAGCTGTAATAAAAAATCTGCAGGGTATACAGATTGGGCATATATCCATACATCATTGCAATAATCAGTAATACTCCTACAAAGAATGCATGAATAAAGGTTGCCGCCACCAGCTTAATGATGGGCAGAATACTGATCTTAAAAACCACTTTTTTGACCAGATAACTGTATTCCAGCAGTGCATTTGTTCCATTCGTGATTCCTTCCGAAAAATAAAACCAGGGTACAAGTCCCGCTGTCAAAAACAGTACATACGGTACCTCTACCCCACTCGCCACCATCTGGCTTCTCGTATCAAACACCACATCAAATACAATCCAGTACATGACAACCGTCACGACCGGCTGCACCAGCGCCCATAAAAATCCAAGATAGGATCCTGCATAACGCTTTTTAAAATCATTCTTCGCAAGCTTCCAGATCAGCTCCCTGTTCTGGAAAAGCTCCTTCGGAATAATAAAAATACGGTCATAATAAATACCAAAAATAGTGCATGCCAGCAAAAGCAGCGCGCATGCACATATTTTCTTAAGATCCTCGGTCGGCTTATCTGCCAGAGGATTATTGTGAAGGATCACCATGGCTGCGGTTGCCGCACATACCATATAAAAGAGTGCGATTCCCACAGGCTTGGAGATCCGCCGTTTATTTTTCTTTGTTTCCTGTCTTACTTCCTGCATAGAATCATCCGTTCGCTTTCATTTACCTACCCGGTAATTATTGATTGCGGGACGCTGTATATTCTTTGATTCCGCCCCATTTAGTATCCTTATCTGACATAATCAGATCTTCTTTTGATGCAACCGGCCAGTCAATTCCGATATCCGGATCGTCAAATTTCAATCCTCCCTCGTCGTTTGGATGATAAAAGTCCGTACATTTATAGACAAATTCCGCGTAGTCGGATAATACCACAAAACCATGTGCAAAATTCTTCGGAATAAAGAACTGCTTCTTATTTTCAGCAGAAAGCGTCACCCCAAACCATTTTCCATAGGTCCGGGAACCCGGACGCAGATCCACAGCCACGTCAAACACTTCTCCTTCTACCACGCGGACCAGCTTGTCCTGCGGATAGTTTATCTGGAAATGAAGGCCACGCAGTACATTTTTTACCGATGCGGACTGATTATCCTGTACAAAGACCTGATCAATTCCGGCTTCTTTAAAATCATTATAATTATACGTCTCCATGAAATAGCCCCTGGCATCACCAAAAACGGTCGGTGTAATCACCTTTAAGCCTTCAATTTCACAGGTTTCTACGGTTATCTTACCCATTGCTTTGTCTCTCTTTCTTTCTCTGAATAGTTACTGTCATCGTTCTGAAGCATTACCCGCTTACAGTCCTTCAGCAACCTCTTTCATATACTTTCCATAGTTGGTTTTCATAAGAGGTTCTGCCAGCTTCAAAAGCTGCTCCTTCGAAATAAAGCCTCTCTTATATGCGATCTCTTCAATACAGGAAATATAAAGTCCCTGACGCTTCTGAAATGCTGCCACAAAATCTGCCGCATCCAGTAAAGAATCGTGATTTCCGGTATCCAGCCATGCAAATCCGCGCCCTAAGGTTTCTACACGCAGCGTTCCACGACGAAGATATTCGTTGTTAATGCTTGTAATTTCAATTTCACCTCTTGCAGAGGGCTTCACATTCTTTGCGATTTCCACAACATCATTATCATAAAAGTAAAGTCCGGGAACTGCATAATTGCTCTTCGGATTCTGCGGTTTTTCTTCAATGGAGAGTGCCTTACCGTTTTCGTCAAACTCTACCACTCCATACTCTCTCGGATCACGTACATAATATCCGAAAATGGTTGCACCGCTTTCTCTGGCAGCCACCTCACGAAGTACTCTTGAAAAGCTCTGTCCGTAGAAAATATTATCGCCAAGCACCAGAGCCACATTGTCCTTTCCAATAAAATCTGCACCTATAATAAATGCATCGGCAAGACCTCTTGGCTGTTCCTGAACGGCATAGGAAAACTTCATTCCCAGCTGGCTTCCGTCTCCTAACAGCTCTTCAAATACCGGAAGATCCCTGGGCGTTGAAATAATCAGGATCTCGCGAATCCCTGCCAGCATCAGCGTGGACAGGGGATAATAAATCATCGGCTTATCATAAACCGGCATAATCTGCTTACTGATTGCCTTCGTCAGTGGATACAGACGGGTCCCGGAGCCGCCTGCCAGAATAATTCCCTTCATATGAATTTCCTCACTTTTCCTCATTTTCACATTTATGGCATCCAAAACGGATATCCGCACATAAGCTGCAGCTATTCGTTACCTGTGCATTATTTTCCGGCGTACATATCCTCGTAATACTTCTGATAATCGCCGCTTGTTACGTTCTTCATCCAGTCTTCATGCTCAAAGAACCACTTAATGGTAAGCCTGATTCCGTCCTTGAACATGGTTTCCGGCTCCCAGCCGATCTCTGCCTTGATCTTGTCCGGAGCAATTGCATAACGACGGTCATGTCCCTTACGATCCTCCACATAAGTAATCAGATCCTTGCTTACCAGCTTCTTGCGGGGATCGGAATCCGGCAGCATTTCCTGCAGGGTTTCGATGATAATATTGATAATTTCAATGTTCTGCTTCTCATTGTGTCCGCCTACATTGTAGGTTTCAAATAAACGTCCCTTTTCCTGAACCATATCAATGGCCTTCGCATGATCCTCAACATATAACCAGTCACGCACATTCTTACCATCCCCATAAACCGGAAGCTTTTTACCCTGTAATGCATTGTTAATAATCAACGGGATCAGCTTTTCCGGGAACTGGTAAGGTCCATAATTGTTGGAGCAGTTCGTAATATTGGCAGGGAACTTATAGGTATCCATATAAGCTTTTACCAGCATATCCGAACTTGCCTTACTTGCCGAATATGGGCTGTGCGGTGCATACGGTGTAGTCTCATAGAAATATCCACCATCCTCTTCCAGGGATCCGTATACTTCATCGGTCGATACGTGGAGGAACTTCTTTCCTTCCCTGAAGCTGCCATCCGGAAGCTCCCATGCAGCCTTCGCGCAGTTCAGCATTACGGCTGTACCAAGTACATTCGTCTGGACAAACACTTCGGGATGTTTAATGCTGCGGTCTACATGACTCTCTGCCGCAAAATGTACCACACGATCAATGTCATTCTCTGCAAAGATCCTGGAAATGGCTTCCTTGTCACAGATATCTGCTTTGACAAAGGTATAATTCTCCCGGTTCTCAATGTCCTTTAAATTTTCAAGGTTTCCTGCGTAAGTCAGCGCATCTACATTGATGATCCGGATTTCATTATCGTACTTCTTAAACATATAATGAATGTAATTTGAACCAATGAAGCCTGCGCCTCCTGTTACTAAATATGTTCTCATGGGGTTTGTCCTTTCTTTTCTTAACATTATATTTATCTATGCATGTACATAAGATGAAATTTTACAATCCTACGCCCATTCGTAAGTCACTGATTTTCTTCGAAAATCGTTCCTTACTCATGTTCGTGCGGTCCTCAAAGACATGTGCTGCTTTGTGCAAGCACAGCAGCGCATGGCCTTGAGTCCCTAGTATCCCAGGTAACTGATGTTCATATCCACGTTTCCACTGATACCGGCAACCGATCCCTTGGAGGAATACTGCCACATATCATAACGGGTACGTGTATAGCTCGGGGATGCCGCATACTGTGCCAGCCAGATCTTATAGCTGCTTAAGCCCGGTGCATCCAGATAGGAATTCAGCCAGGTTTTATTAGCATAAATACCTGCCTTGTATCCGGAGTTCTGAATGGTCTGGCAGAATGCACGGCATACCGCCGTTCTTGTGGCTGCATCAATCCGGTCTCCACGTCCGTTACTTGCTTCCACATCAAGGAATACCGGATAGGATATATTATACCCCTTTACCAGACTGATTACCATAGAAGCTTCTTCAACCGCTTCCACTTCATTCACTGCCTGCGTAAAGAAATAAACTCCAACCTTAAGCCCTGCCTTCTGGGCTCCCTGAATATTACTCCGGAACTTTGGATCTTCGATCAGGGCACCAGTCGTTGAACCACGGTATCCACAACGGATAATGACATAGGAAACGCCACTGTTCCTTACTGCGTTCCAGTCAATATTACCATTCCATTTGGATACGTCAATCCCCATATGGCCGGATCCACTGTTCAGACTTCCGTCGCTGTTAAAATTATATTTTGCTCCCTGAATGACCTGCTCTCCGGTGACCTTGTTTCCGTTCTTATCAAAGAAATAGGTGCGTCCGTCAATGGTCTGCCAGCCTGTGTAACGGTACTGTCCGGTTGTTTTACTGGTTTTTAAGTAAAATTCCTTCTTGGTATAATAATCCGCATATTTGGCTTCGCGGAAGCTTCCGTTATCATCCTTAACATAAATCACCTTGCCATCTGTTGACTTCAGGGTAGTGGTTGTGTCCTTCTTTGCCTGTTCTTCCTTGCTCATGGTGGGAGAAGGCGATACGCTTGGTGAAACCGAAGGAGATACACTCGGTGACACGGAAGGACTCGCAGACGGTGAGGTGGAAGGAGATACCGATGGCGATACGCTTGGCGTCGGTGTCTGCGTTGGAGTTGGTGTCACCTCCTGTGTCGGTGTCGCGGCTGCTGTCGGGGTTGGTGTTGCCTCCTGTGTCGGCGTCGGCTCTTCCGTTGGGGTCGGTGTTACTTCCTGTGGTGGTTCCGGCGTTGGTGTTTCTGCCGGAGCCTTCGATGGCTCTTCCGTTGTTCCTTCGGTTGCAACCGGCTGTGGATTTTCGTTTTCCTGTGTCCCAAGCTGTCCCCGCAACACCACCGGATTCATGGAATCCAGCAGCATGGAACGAGTCAGCAATAAGGAAGTACTCTTCCCTGGATCTGCAATCTTCTTCTTATCAAGAACCTCGTAGGTGTCCTCACTTGTTTCTGTTCCTTCGATGATGGTCTTCGTGGATTCTACCCATTCTACTGTATCGGTATTGGTTGACTCCACAACCGTCTGATTCACCTTGGTGTCTTCTGCGGCTACATTAACCTGGGATTCGGATTTGATTTCGTTTGCAACATCGACTTTCTTATATTCAATGTCTTCTTTCACGGTGATTATCACCGGATC
>ENA-ORSL01000081-ORSL01000081.1-human-gut-metagenome-genome-assembly--contig:-NODE-81-length-108656-cov-21.102255_pt1 | contig 108656 bp, 99 predicted proteins | sample MGYA00242190_ERZ509157 | MGnify/ENA primary metagenome ERZ509157 (study PRJEB26280, sample SAMEA2338664) | human gut metagenome | biome: human gut; feature: human-associated habitat; material: faeces... | reverse complement strand
GAGAGACACAGTGGAATCCTGCAGGTACGCTTGGCAATGTTGTGGTCAGCGGCAATGAGGTTACAGGCGCAAACGCCCTGCTGACCTTCTTTAATCCCAGCCAGATCACCATGGCTGACGGCGCAACCTTCACGGTTTCCGACAATACGCTTAACGGCACAAAGCTCAGCGTTGAGTGGAAGACCGACACAGATTACAAGCCCGATTTCGTTAATTAATCAGCTTTTTCAAATGCCCTCTTCCCTCTGGGAGGAGAGACAACTGATAAAAACCATACGCCCGCGCATTTGCGCGGGCGTGTGGTTTGTTTTATGGCGGGCACGCATTTTTCGGAAAGGTTCGGCGATAAAAACCTTTTCATTGACGCTCGCGTGTGATATAATATAAAAAATGAAAATTTTTCGCCGGTCGATGAGATAATCTCGTCGCTTGTGCGACTAATGGGCAAAGGAGAAAAGAATATGCCGGAAAATGAAAATATCGGAGCCGGAATGTCCGGAAAGGACATTGGCGCAGAGCTTTATGAAAAGTGGCTCGGCGGCGACGAGAAGGCTTTTGACAAAATAATGGATATATATCATGACGCGCTGATATTTTTCGTTTACGGTACGGTGAAAAACTTTGCTGACGCGGAGGATATCGCCGCGGACGCCTTTGCGGAGCTTATCGTTCATAAAAACAGATACTCCTTCGGCTGCTCGCTGAAAACTTATCTTTTCTCCGTCGCAAGAAACAAGGCAATCGACAGACTGCGAAAACGAAAGCGCTTTGCCGACTCCGATATAAGCGAAAATGAGGAAAGCGTATCGGACGGAAAGTTGCTTGAAGAAAAGCTCATATCGGATGAGCGGGCAAAGGTCGTGCGCGAAGCGCTTGAAACGATAAACAGCGAATATGCGCAGATACTCCGCCTGACCTATTTTTACGGTTTTTCGGGCGATGAGATATGTATTATAATGAAGAAAAATAAAAGGCAGACCGCAAATCTGCTTTACAGGGGCAAGGAAGCTCTGAAAAAAGTGCTTGCCGAAAGGGGGATAGAGTCGGTATGAAGGATATGAATGAATTCCGCCGCGCGGTTTATGAAAAAGCCGGAAAGAAGACGGCGGAGGAGAAGGTCAGAAAGCTCAGACTGAAAAAGTTCGTGACGTTTGCGGCTTGCTTTGCCGTTGTTATCGCGCCGATGCTTGTCGCGCTTGGAACGGCGTCAAAGAACAAGAACGAAAACATTCTTTTCGGGCCGGACAGTACGTTTTTTGCTGACGGAACGGCGACGACCGATACGCCGACTTACGATAACGCCGGAGGCACAACCGATTATACATCGGGGGCGTCCGGAACTCCGGAGAAAGGAGAAACATCCGCAAAATATACGACGACAAGACCGTATTTCCCGACAGAAAGCTCAACCGAAACGATGGCGACAATTGTGACAACGACCCCACTTTTCACGAAGGCGGAAACCGTGCAGACGTCGGCTTCGCGCACCCCCGACACGACGATGTCGCAACAAACGGAGACTGCGGGCGCAGAATCCGGCGAACGCGCGGATATAACGGTCGGCGGTAAGTCCGTCATTTTGAAAAAGGGAATGTCGTATGCGGAGATTTGCAAATTGCTCGGCGGAGAGGGAAGAGTTGCTCTCGGCGCGCCGATATACACATGGTCATGCGGTGACGGCGTCACGCTGACGGTCAGATTTGAACTTACGGGCGATGCGGATACGCCGTATCCCGAAAGAATGAAAGCCGTTTATTTCACCGTCATTCGCTGAACGGAACATATTATAATATATTGAGGAGGATTTCCCGCAATGAAAAGAATTTTTGCAATGATACTTGCGCTTTCGATGCTTGCGCTTGTGCTTTGCTCTTGCGCAAAGACAAAAGTCGAACCGAAGGTGACGAGAGGCGACATTCCAAAGGTTGAGCCGACGAACGCAAAAGCCGCAGGCGATCTTTTGAAGGACTTTGTCGCAATCGAAGTCGAAGGCAAGGATGCAGACGACAAATTCAAAAGCGGCATGCTTGATTTTGCCGTCAGACTGATGCAGAGCACGCTTGATGAAAACAAAAAGAGCTCGCTTGTCTCGCCACTTTCCGTTATAGTCGCTCTCGGAATGACGGCAAACGGCGCAAACGGGGAGACGAAGGAAGAATTTGAAAAGCTGTTCGGCTTTTCCGTCGACGAAGCGAACGCGTATCTTTATACGCTCGCGCACTCGCTTTACAACGGTGACGGAGCGAAGGTTGAGCTTGCGAATTCAATCTGGTTCGGCAAGGACGGCAGAATTGCCGTGCATGACGACTTTTTGCAGGTAAACAAAAATTATTATGACGCGCAGGCTTATGAGGAGGACTTTTTCAGTCAGAAAACCGTCGACAAAATCAATAAATGGGTGAGCAAGCATACGGACAAAATGATTGATCAAATCATAGACTCAATCGACCCGGACACCGTCATGCTGCTGATAAACGCACTCGTTTTCGACGCTCTGTGGAGCAAGCCTTATGAGAATTTTCAATGTCAGAAGGGCACATTCAACGCTTACGACAAGAGCAAAAGCGACGCAACGTTTATGAGGAGCGAGGAAACGCTCATAAGAACGAAAAACGCTATCGGTTTCAGAAAATATTATAAGAACGGATATGAATTTGTTGCAATGCTGCCGGACGGCGACGTTTTCGATTATGTCAATTCTCTTTCCGGCAAGGAGCTCGGGAAGATACTTTCCGGAAAGCAAAACGATTACGGCTATCGTGCAAAGGCATATCTGCCGAAGTTTGAATACGATTATGACGTCAGCCTTTACAAAGCGCTGGAGTCCATGGGACTGAAAAAGGCATTTTCTTCTTCAGAAGCAGACCTTTCCGGCATAGGCTCTTCGCCTTGGGGCAATCTCTATATCGGCGACGTACTCCACAAAACACATATCGAAATGACGCAGGCGGGAACGAGGGCGGCGGCTGTTACGGCGGTTGAGATACTTGCCGAATCGGCAGCACCGAAAAAGCCCGTTGATGTGAAGCTCGACAGACCGTTTGTCTATTATATTGTCGACTGCAATACAAATCTTCCGATTTTCATGGGAGTTGTGACCGAAATAAATTAAAATCGCACGAAAAAGCACGGCGGGGCAAAAAATATCCGCCGTGCTTTTTGCATGAATAAATATTTATAAAAATGCGTTTTGGATGTATTATTATTCACCGTTATTTCTGCTTTGCCCGCGAAATGCAGAAAAAAATTGCATTTTTTGCACAAATGCATTAAAAATTATTATTTCAAACTCCGTTTTTTTGAATAAAAATGCTTATATTATGAAATTATTTTTGCGAAAATATTGACAAACAACCGTCAATTTGTTAGAATGTATAAAATATTATTCATAGGTTTGAAAAACAAATGAGTGAATGATATACCGCCTTTTGCTCATACTAAACAAAGCTATCGGCGGTAATTCCGTTTTCCCAAAGGGAAACAGAATAAAAAATATTATGAAAAGGAGAAAAACACACATGAAAATCACAAAGATTTTGGCTCTTGCCCTCGCTCTTTGCATGGTTGCTCTTGCGGTTGCGTCCTGCAACGGTGACAAAAAGCCCTCCGGCACAACAGACGGCACAACAACAAACGGAACAACAACCGGCGGCTCGACAGTAGTAAATCCCAAGACACCCACGGATCCCTACGCAGGCAAGACCCACGCAGAAGTTTCCGACGATCTCTATCAGAAGGTTCTCGGAGAATTCAACGAATACTATCAGAAAGCTCTTGTAGCTAAGAGCACATCCGAAAGATTTGCTCTCATGGCAATTGCAGAGGCTAAGCTTCTCGGTCAGGGCGTAATGCTCCCCTCGTCTTCAAAGGGCGGTAACTATGCTATATCCAGAGTTGCTCCCTATACGATCACATCCGTGCTCTGGGGCAACGACTCCGACAGATTCCATCAGGCTGTCATCGTCAAGGGCGATCCGCTTACACCCGAGGTTCGTGACGAGATGAAGGCTAAATGGGCAGAGCTCAAGGGCACAGGCACGTATGAAGCTTGGGCAAAGAGCTATCTCACAGGCAAGGGCTATGAGCTCAACGACGTATATACTTTCGGATACACATCCGATCCTACGACATGGGACGCACTTGCAACATCGCAGGCTGCTGATGCCGAAGCTATCGTAAACACTTATGACGGACTTTTTGAGTACGATGTTGAAAACGTTCAGAGACCCGCACTTGCAGAGTCTTATGAAGTTTCCGAAGACGGCCTCACATACACATTCCACCTCCGTAAGGGTGTTAAATGGGTTGACTATCAGGGCAACGTTATCGAAGACGTTACGGCAACCAGCTTCGTAAGGGGCATGCAGCACATGATGGACGCTCAGGAAGGTCTTGAATTCCTCGTTGACGGCAAGATCAAGAACGCTACAGAGTACATGGCAGGCGAAATCACAGACTTCGACCAGGTTGGCGTTAAGGCTGTTGATGCCTACACGCTCGTTTATACTCTTGAAGCGCCCTGCTCATTCTTCACAACAATGCTCGGATACGGTTGCTTCGCTCCTATCAGCGAAAAGTACTTCCGTGCAAAGGGCGGCGCTTTCGGTATGGAAGAATATGCGGCAGCAAAAGAGAAGGACACGTACACATACGGTACTTCTTTTGAAAACATCGCTTACTGCGGTCCGTACCTCGTAACATCCGCAACAGAGAAGAACTCCGTCGTATTCGACCTCAACCCCACATACTGGAACAAGGACAACGTAAACCTCAAGAAGATCGTTTGGAGATTCATTGACGGTCAGGATCCTACAGAGTCTTATACGCTCATGAAGGATGGCACATTCGCAGGCGCAGGCCTTGTTACTCAGGCTATCGCGAAGGCTAAGGAAGACGGCATGTTTGATAAATATGCTTATGTTTCCGGCACAGACGCAACTGCTTACCCGATGTTCCTCAACCTCTACCGTGCAGCTTACGCTAACTTCAACGACGCAACTGTTGCAGTTTCTCAGATGAACGACATGGATAAGGTCAGAACAAACCTTGCAATGGAGAACAAGAACTTCCGTCTTGCAATCGTAACAGCTCTTGACCGCAGCGTTTACAACGCAACGACACAGGGCGACGACCTTAAGTATACAAACCTTGTTAACTCTTACGTTCCCGGCACATTCGTATCCCTTGAGGAAGACGTAACTGTCAAGATCGGCGGCGAAGACAAGACATTCAAGAAGGGCACATACTATGGCGAAATCCTTCAGGCTCAGCTCGACGCTGACGGCATAAAGGTTAAAGTTTGGGATCCTACGGCTGACGAAGGCGTCGGTTCTTCCGCAGGCTTTGACGGCTGGTACAACGTTGACTATGCTCGCGAAAACCTCAAGAAGGCTATCGAAGAGCTCAAGGCAGAAGGCGTTGAAATCTCCAAGGAAAACCCGATCATCCTTGAACTTCCTTACTTCGATGTACACCAGACATACGCCAACAGAGCAAACGCTCTCAAGCAGACCATCGAGTCTTCTCTTGAAGGACTTGTTGAAATCAGACTTATCAAGTGCGGCGGTTCAAACGCTCTTAACTGGTACTACGCAGGCTATTATCCGTCCACGGGTGACGGCATGAACTATAATATCATGGATAACTCCGGTTGGGGTCCTGACTACGGCGATCCTTCCACTTATCTTGATACAATGCTCCCGGACGGCGACGGCTACATGACGAAGAGCATCGGTCTTTATTGATTTTTTGCCTCAATAAAAATTAAATAAATAACAGTCATAATAAGGGGACGGTGATTTTTCCTGTCCCCTTATTATGCATATAATGAGAGAATACGGCTTATGACAAAATACTTACTGAAACGGTTGCTTCACGGGGTTATTTCCGTGGTAATCGTCGTTGCGATAGTTATGCTTCTGGTTTATACCTTTATGGACCGCGAGCTCATATTTGCCAATGACGGCACGTTCACAAAGCGAGTCAACAATGACCGTGAGATATATAAATATTCGCAATGGAAAAAATTCGGCTATCTTGACTATTTCACATATAACGACTATCTTAATTCGCTCCTGAAAGAGGGCGAAATTGACGAGGAGACACGTTCCGCGGCGACTTCAATCGGACGCACGGCGGACAAGGATTCCGAAATCGTAAAGGAATATACGGAAAAATTTCAGGAATACTGCGACTCGATGGGGTATACTGTTGTCCGTCTGGACGCTGTGATGGTTTCATCCAAAAAGGTTGCCAGCGGCGGCAAACAGCAGCTGTTTGCTTATAAAAATACTCCGATGATCAAGAGAGTGCTTGCTTTCTTCGGAAGAATCGTTTCTGTCGATAACATTCATTATGTTGAAGATCAGGAACTCGAAAACAGAGGGCTCAGCTTCACTCTTTATGACCCCGTATATAACACAATGCCGGAAACGGGAGAAGTTGTGAAAGACAAATTCTCGCCCGCAATCATGGGAAACGGCACAAAATATAAATATCTTGTTTACTTCGACAATAAATTCCCTTATGTTCATCAGAATCTGGTGAAGATCAACCTCGGTATTTCGATTTCCGTAAACCGCAATGTTGACGTTTTCCAGACGATGACTCAGTCTCAGGGTGCTTATATAAAATCAGAAACGGTCTACCCCACAGGATTTGTTGAAGACAGCGCATATGATCTTCACTCCGCAACATATGCCTATGCGGGCGCAAAGGACACGGCAGACATCTATTCCGACCGCTATGCCGACGATTATATCAACACGGGCTCGGTCAAAAACAACCGGTCAAAGCTCGGATATTCGTTTATAATCGGCATAATCGCGGTTATAATGTCATATTTTCTTGCAATTCCTCTCGGCATAATCATGGCGAGAAAGAAGGATAAACTGGTTGACAAAATCGGCACGATTTATATCGTGTTCATCCTGGCGGTGCCGTCCTTGGCTTACATTTTTATGTTCAAGGCGATAGGCGGCAAAATCGGACTTCCGACCTCGTTCCTTATGGAAAGCGAGACGAAGATGATGTATATCCTTCCGATAGTTTCTCTTGCGCTTCCTTCGATTGCGGGACTTATGAAATGGCTCCGCCGTTACATGGTTGACCAGATGAACTCGGATTACGTCAAGTTTGCGCGTTCTGGCGGTCTTTCGGAGGGAGAGATATTCTCCAAGCATATCCTGAAAAACGCGGTCATCCCGATAGTTCACGGTATCCCCGCGAGCGTTTTCGGAGCGCTTTCCGGTGCGATTATAACGGAGCGTGTATACCTCGTTCCCGGTGCCGGTAACCTTCTCACAACGGCTATCAACACCTATGACAACGGCGTTATAGTCGGACTTACAATGTTCTATGCAACTCTTTCGATACTTTCGATAATTTTCGGTGATATACTGATGGCTCTGGTTGACCCGAGAATTTCATTCTCAAGCAAAGCGAGGTGACAGATATGAATAAAGAACTCGTTTCTCTCGATGAATTCGGTATGACGGACGAAGAGCTGTTTTCCCATGTGGACAACAGCGAAGCGGAAGCGGAAAAAATCACGGCTCCGCGCTATTCATACTGGCGCTCGGTTATGAGAGTTTTCTTCAAAAAGAAGATAAACATCATAATCCTTTCAATCCTCGCGGTGCTTGTTATATTCGCATATGTTTACCCGATGTTCTCGGGCTATGACAAGTATGCAAACCTCATGCTTGAGGGCGCGAAGCACCTTTCGCCTAAGCTCGCGATTGAAAAATTCGGCTTCAGTATCCATTGGATATTCGGTTCGGGAAGCGTCGGTCAGTCGACGTTTGACGCTCTCTGGAGCGGCGCGAGAATATCGCTTTCCCTTGCGTTTGTCTGTGCGCTCATCAATATGACGGTCGGCGTTATAATCGGCGCCGTATGGGGACTTTCCAAGCGTGTTGACGTCATTATGACGGAGGTCTATAATATCATCGGTAACGTTCCTTATATTCTTCTCATTTCCGTGCTTGTAATGATACTTTCCGCCAGCTTCTGGACGATGGTCTTTGCACTGACAATCACGGGCTGGCTCGGCATCGCGTACTTTATCAGAACGCAGGTCATCATCATCAGAGACAGAGAATATAACCTTGCGTCGAAGTGCCTCGGCACGTCGACCTTCCGCATAGCGATGAAGAACATTCTTCCGTTCATGGTTTCCGTAATAGTTACGCTTGCCGCAACGGAAATTCCTTCTTATATTTCATACGAAGTGTTCCTTTCGTATATCGGACTTCAGATGTCCGATATGTCGCTCGGTAAACTCATTTACGAGGCTGAGGGCTCAATGCTCACGCCCGGATTTGAGGCTGAATTCTGGTGCCCTGTTGCAGTGGCGTCGATAATCACGGTTGTGCTCTACGTTGTGGGACAGAACCTCGGCGACGCTTCCGACCCCAGAACGCATACCTGATCGGGGAGGTAAAGACGAATGGAAAATAACAAAGTTTTGCTCTCCGTAAAGGATCTTGTGGTGAAATTCCGCGTCAGAGGAAGAATACTGACCGCCATCAGAGGAATTTCGCTTGATATTTATGAAAACGAATCGATTGCGATAGTCGGCGAGTCGGGATCCGGTAAATCCGTGTTTACAAAAACATTTGCCGGCATGCTCGATGAAAACGGCTTTGTCGACAGCGGCAGCATTGTATTCAGCGATGAAGAACTTGCCGACACCTGCGTAAAGAAGGGCAAAGTCGACCGCATGCTTGTATCCGGTATAAGAAAAAGACTGAACCGCTATTCAAAGCTCGAGCTCGGCTCGGAAGCTTATAGGGAAATGGTAGCCCTCAAGGCAGAGAGACGCGACAAGCTCGGTCTTAGCGGCGACGAAATCGAAGCGATTGACGAAAAGATTGCAGACCTTATGTTCAAGAGAACAGAGGATTTCAACCTCAGACAGACAATCGACCCTTCGAAGGAAAAAGACAGAATCAAAGAGGTCTCGAAGCGCATTTCGAATTATGATTCCGAGATAAAGAAGCTCCGCGATGAGAAAGCGGCTCTTGCAAAATGGCATCGTAAAGAGGCGAAGGCGGATGTCGGCTATCTCCGCGGCTTTGAAAAGAAAATGGCTGCACTGAAGCTCAGATATGCAAATGAAATTTCGGGCGAAGTCAGCGGGGAAACGCTTGAAAGAAACGACGTGCTCGCAAAGGAAGTTTATCTTTCTGTCGGTCGTTACGGATTTTTCAAGCGCATAAAGCTTATAAGATCGCTTGAAAAGAGCCTGAAAAAGGCAATGCAGATCGGCACTGATCTCGGCTCGGAGGATGTGAGAAACTCGATCTTCGACTCAACGGTGTTCAGAGTCAGATATCTTGACGAAACGGATGAAAAGCTCCATGGTACCTGCATTATCAACCTTGCAAAGGTTCAGTATTCGCAGGACTGGGGGCAGATCCGCGGAAAGAAGATCGCAACGGTCTTCCAGGACCCGATGACATCCCTCAATCCGATAATTACAATCGGCAAGCAGATAACCTCCATCATCATGAAGCACCAGAAGTGCTCGGAGGTTGAGGCGAGAGCCCGCGCGCTCATTCTCATGAAAAAAGTCGGCATACCGAATGCGGAAAACCGTTTCGACGATTACCCCTTCCAGTATTCCGGAGGAATGAGACAGAGAATAGTTATCGCGATAGCGCTTTCCTGTCAGCCGAAGATTCTTATCTGCGACGAGCCGACAACGGCTCTGGACGTTACAATCCAGGCGCAGATACTGAAGCTCCTGAAAGACCTTCAGAAGGAATTCCAATATACAATCGTATTCATCACGCACGACCTTGGCGTCGTTGCAAACGTTGCTGACAGAGTTGCCGTGCTTTATGCGGGACAGGTCGTTGAACTGGGAAAGGTTGATGAGGTATTCTATGACCCGCGTCATCCTTATACATGGGCATTGCTTTCGTCACTTCCTCAGCTTGCGCAGAGGGACACAAAGCTTTATTCGATCACGGGCACCCCGCCGTCACTTTACAACCGTATCGTCGGCGACCCGTTTGCCCCCAGAAACCCCTATTGCCTCAAAGTTGATACGCTCAAAGAGCCGCCCATGTTCCGCGTGACCGATACGCATTACGCAAAGACATGGCTCCTTGACCCGAGAGCGCCGAAGGTTGAAAAGCCGGAGGCTATCCGTGATATTCACGAAAAACTGATAAAAGCATTTAACATATAGGAGAATCAGGCTGTGAAAAAAGAAAATAAAAATACCGAACGTAAGGTAAATCACTTGCCTGAACACGGACCGCTGAACAGTGAAGGCAAGGAAATACTTCTTTCTCTTAAAAATGTTGACATAACATTCGGAAAAGGCGACCGTGCCGTGAAGGCTGTGAAAAATGCTTCGTTTGACATTCTCAAAGGCGAGACGTTTTCGCTCGTCGGTGAGTCCGGCTCCGGAAAAACGACAATCGGCCGTGCGGTCATCAGGGTTAACCCCTGCGCCGGCGGCGAGATCGACTATAAAGGCGTGCGTATTTCCGGAAAGATTCCGTATTCGCTTGACCGCGAGGTCATCCGTAATATCCAGATGGTGTTTCAGGATCCGGCGGCGTCGCTCAATGAACGCGCAACGGTCGACTATATAATTTCAGAAGGACTTTACAACTTCCACCTCTTTGAAAACGAGGCTGACAGAGTACGCAAGGTTGAAAACATGGTAAACGAGGTCGGACTTCTCCCCGAACATCTGACAAGATACCCGCATGAGTTTTCGGGCGGGCAGAGACAGAGAATCGGTCTCGCGAGAGCGATGGTCATGGAGCCGGAACTTGTCGTTGCGGACGAACCTATCTCCGCGCTTGACGTTTCCATCCGTGCACAGGTGCTCAACCTTCTGAAAAAGTTCCAGAAGGAAAGAGGAACAACATACCTCTTTATCGCGCACGACCTTTCGATCGTCCGCTTTATTTCTGATCATATCGGCGTTATTTACAAAGGCGATATAGTTGAAATTGCGACGGCGGAGGAGCTCTTCAATTATCCGCTCCATCCGTATACGCGCTCGCTTATATCGGCAATACCGATACCGGATCCCGAGCTTGAAAAGAACAAGGTTCTCTTTACTTACGATCCTTCCGTTCATGATTACAGTGAAGATAAACCCGAAATGACGTATATCGGTCATGACCATTATATCTTCGGTAATAAAAAGGAAATTGAAGAATACAAGGCGATAAGAGAGAAGGGCGAACCCATCAAATCTATCACCATTGCACCCGCCGGCGCAACGTCAACCCAAACAACTGATGACGAAAGAGCCGAAGAAGCGGCGGCAAAAGAGATTATTCTCGAAACGCCTCTTCATGACACGGGTAGCCTCTGGTATTCTGTCGGAGGATTTTTCCTCCCGATAACAGGGCTCATTGCGGGCGCGATATTCAAACATCACAAGTATATCCGCAACTTCAAGGCATGCAGAAAGGGCTCGATAATAGGACTCATTCTGCGCGGCGGACTGCTTTTGCTGTTCTTGATATGCCTGCTTCTGGCGTTGCTTTGACGGTGAAAAGATATGAGTAAAGGCAGAGGATTTTTCGGAGGCGAAAAACGCACTCCGGATGTTAAGCCCGTTACAAAAATAGAGCTTGAAGAAAAAAATCCGACAGGAAGAATAATAGCCATTGTTGCGCTTATAATAATCGCGGCAATGGCTTTTGCCTATGCGGCAAATCTGCTTTTTTCGGGCGAAAGCGGCTGGCGCGAGGTCAGCATCAGAAGTGACAGAGCGTATACCTGCGGCGACGATTTCAGGTTTATGTATGACATCGGCTCGGGCAATCTTTCCGCAAGCGCGGAATACAAGCAGCTCTCCCTGCTGTATACGGACGCGATGGAAAAGGCATATTTCGTTTTTGACGACGAATTTCTGCGCAATGATGTGAAAAATGTGGCTTATATAAGCCGTCACGTCGGCGAGGAGGTTGAGGTTGACAGTCTGCTTTATTCGGCGCTTGAAAAAATGGACGGGGAAAAGCTGAAACTGCTTTATCTCGCGCCTGTTTATTATGACTATGCGGATCTGCTCGACAGCACGGACGACGAAGAGGCAAAATCGCACGATCCTTATGAAAATGATGAAATACGCAACTATTTTTCAAAGGTGACCGCGCTTATAAATGCAGGAGATATTCGTCTTGAACTTCTCGGTGATTGCAAAGTTAAGCTTACAATATCGGAAGACTACAAATCACTCATGAACGAAAACGGCATTAAAAATTATCTTGATTTTTATTGGCTGAAGGATGCGCTTATAATCGATTATATCGCCGACACGATAATCGCGGCAGGCTTTGAAAACGGCTATATCACCAGTTACGACGGCTACACAAGATATCTCGGAGGCTCGGAGGAGATTTCGTCCGATATTGTCGTGCGTGACGGAAAATCGCTTTATCGCGCCGCGACTTTCAAAATGAACAGGGCGTGTGCGTCGGTTTGCATGCGCGATTTCGGACTGTCTGCGGGCGAAATGTATGACTTTTATGTTTATGCCGATGGCACTTCAAGGACGAGATATGTAAGCCCCGAGGACGGTCTCTGCAAGGCAGCGACGGACATGCTGTTTGTATATTCGGAGAAGCTTTCGTGCTTTGAGACAGCGCTTTCGGCGTCTGATATATTCATCGCGGACAGTCTCGGCGATGATATTTCAATCGACGGCGCGGATGTAATCTATCGCGAAGGAAAAGAATTTTTCGCGAGCGGAGACGTCGGCTTAATTGTCGCTTCGGAAGGCTTTACCGTTTCGGAAATCAAATAAAAACAGACAAAAACGGCGCGTTCCGCAGGGAACGTGCCGTTTTATTTCTATATATTTATACGGATGTATATAATCACAAAAATCCCGATAGCACAAGGCTTTTCGAGATTTTTATTTTTTGCCTGTGACCTTGCGCAGAATGGGAAGATATATGCTCTGGTCGCGGATGGGACAGCCGACAGTCTCTCCGGAAAGATATAGCTTTGTGCATTTTCCGCAGGCAACGCACGACTTTTTCGCGTCCGTCCTGCAGTTTATGAAATCATCGGCAAAACTACCGCTTGCGAGAGCCATTCTTCCGAAACCGACCATGTCGCACATGCCGCTTTCAATTGCGCCGGACGCGACAAACGGGGCGAGCTCTTTGAAATAGCTGAGACCCGACGCTATGACGCAGACGTCCGGTGCAAGTATTTTTATCCTTTGAGCCTCCGAAAGAAGTTTTTCGGCAGCTGTCAAAGGAGAGACGGAAATGCTGCTTTGCGGTATGTTTGCGGGCATGCAGACATCCGGTTCTTCCTCCTGAGATCCCGCCGTGACGCTTATGACAGAAAGCCCGACTCCGGAAAGAGCGGATATAAAATCCGGACCCGCATCAGAAAAGTCCGAGATATATCTCAGCGACAGTATGCCGCACTTCGGCGACACGGCTGACACGGCGGAAAGAATTTCGTAGAGCAGAGCTTTGTATTCAGGCTGCGATTCTCCGATGCGGGGAAGCCTTACGTCAACTCCGTCGAAACCCGCCTCAAACGCCGCTTCGGCAGACCTTGCAAAGAGCGAAGGAAGAAGGCTTCTGTCCGCCTCTGCGGGCATTCCGTCCGCCGAAAGTTGCAAAATGAGAACAGGAGAATATCCTGCTTTCATCTCGTTTATTATCGTTTTATACTCTTGTATATTATAATTTGAAATACAGAGCCTGCCACCGAACCGTGGAAAAACGGACGCGACTCCGCAATATATCATCGACGCGCCGGAGGCGGAAAAACGGAGCCATCTTCTCTTTGTCAGAGATGACGGAGAGCCGTTCGGCAGAGCGTCAAGACAGTCCATCGGATGGACTGCAATGGCATTTTTCAGGGGCAGCCTGCCGTTTCCAGTGCGTACTGTCACTTTCCGCGACAGCGGGGAAACATCCTTTGAAACGGGGATGTTCAGCGCGTTTCTGCGGCAGATATAAGAAAGCTCTTCGGGCGTGCGGAAGGCATATGAATATTTCGTTTTCTTTTCGTATGCGTACATCTCCGATTATTTGAGCGTTATAAAGTCGGGCAGACCGTTTTTATATGTGCAGTCCGCTTCGCCCATTATCAGCGGAGCGATGTAATTTACACATTCCGCCGTAACGTTGTTTCCACGCTCCGTGATGAATTCTCTCGGTACGCTTCTGACGGCGTTTGCAACGGAGGCGATATCGCAAAGTCCGGCTTCGCATTTGTAAGGTCCGGTTGACGTGCGTACAAAACAGGTCATCTTGCCCGTCTCGCCGCCGACGGCATAATTTGCTGCCGCCTTGCCGACCATGACTGATTCTTCGATGTCCGTCTTTGATCGGATGTGCGCGGCGCATCTCTGGGGGAGATTAAGCTCTACCGAACGGACCTTGCATCCGAACTTTTCCTTTACGGCAAGCTCAAGTGCTTTTCCCGTGCCGGAGAGATATTTGTGACCGAAAACGTCAACGGCACCGCTCTGCGTGCCTTCGCCGACATACGTTCCGTCTGCCGTGCGAACGCCCTCCGAAACCGCAACCACAACGTTCGGATGTCTTTCAAAAGCTGCCGCAATGTCCTCATAGAATTTGTCGTAATCAAAGGGGACTTCCGGGAGGTAAACGAGGTCGGGAGCTATGCCGGAAAGAGAGGGAAGAGCTGCAGCCGCCGTAAGCCAGCCTGCATCACGCCCCATTATTTCGATTATCGTGACCGCCTTGACGGTGTAAACAGCCGTATCGAGGAGGATTTCCTGCGTGACCGTTGCGATATACTTCGCCGCCGAGCCGAAACCGGGGGTGTGATCCGTGCCGGCGAGGTCGTTGTCGATTGTTTTCGGAACGCCCATCACGCGCATTTCAAAGCCGACGGAGGCGCAATAGCGGGAGAGCTTTGCAACGGTATCCATCGAGTCGTTTCCGCCGATATAGAAGAAGTAGCGTATGTTGTATTTTTTGAAGATTTCAATGAGCTTTTCAAAGGTTGCGGGATCGTCCTCGGGCTTCGGGAGTTTCTTTCTGCAGGAGCCGAGAGCGGCAGCGGGGGTCTGTTCGAGGAGCCTGAGCGACGCCTCGTCCGGAAGCTTTTCGCCGAGGTCGCAGAAGCGCTCTGCGAGCACTCCTTCGATACCGTTTATCGCGCCGTAGATTTTGCCGATGCAATCGGCTTCCATGCACCCTCTTACAACGCCGGACAGCGTTGCGTTTATGGCGGCGGTCGGCCCGCCCGACTGTCCTATGACAGCATTTCCGATGAGTTTGTTCATATATTGAAATTCCTTTCTTTGAGCAAAATTTTACATGATAAGTATATCACGCGCGCGACGCATTTTCAACACCTTTCGCAACTTTCTGCAAAAAAATATTGCGTAAACAAAAAATCGGAATTACCAAGCAACGGCGCCGAAATTCCGATTTTATACTTTTGTATTAAAAGTCTGTCTGTATCTGCGCAAGGGCGGAAGGGGCGATTCTTTTGTCAAACACATCGCCCTTCGGTACGCCGCGGAAGATGTTGCTCATTATGCGCATTTTCCCGCCGTCCGTAGGCTCCTGTATCCGCCATGCGAGGATATGACTTCCGACAGGCTCCGGAAATATTTCGGACGGGCGGATATCCCCCTCGTTCGCGGAGGAGAAGCCATCGCCGGCGCCGTCGCAGACGTTGAACTCAAAAGAGACGTTTTTGCCGATTCTGTCTCGTATCTCATATGCCGCCATGCCGTAATTATACATGGTGTTGCTGTTGCACTTTATATTTTCAAAATCGCCGCAATCGGCGCCGCCCTGAGTCGTAAAGCAGGAATCGTATATTTCGAGAAATTCGCAGTTTTCAATCTTACAGTCCGTCGCGCCGTTCCAGAATTCTATGGCGTTGCCGTAACGTATTCTGCGTTCTTTGTTCCATACGCAACCGCCGATGAAATCGAAGCGGCAATCCGAAATTTCAACGTCCGACGGCTTTGTCTGCGCGTAACCGTGAAGTCCGGAGCAGAGAAAATGCAGTCCCTCAAAGCGGACGTGATTTTTCCCTCCGGCAAGACAGCGACGTCCGAAAAGCGCGATTTCGATATCGCCGAATGTCAACGCCGGATTGCCTTCCGAATAAATCAGAAATTCCGCGCCCTGCGGCACGTTGCTCTTGCAGCCGTAGTCCGAAAACCACCAGTCACCGCCGTTTTTCAGGTCATTTTTGTTCCATACGAGCGTTCCGAAGCTACGCCCGAAGCCGAAAATGACGTTTCCCGGTTCGCTTTGAAGCCCGATGCGCAGTCGATAGATATTTTTCTCCGTTTCCTCCCAGAGCCATTCGGAGGAGCAGTTTTTTGATCCGAAAAATTTCGGCGCGGGACCGTCTCCGTAGGCTTTGAAGGTTATGGGCTTGCCGACCTCTCCGTCGGGCGAAAAAATTCCGCATCTGTATTCGCTGCCGCGGCGGAAATATACGGTATCTCCGGCAGAGAGTGAAAGACCCGTGTGCGAGGGCAGGGGAGATGCTGGCGATTTGCCGTCGCCGTCGTCAAGTCCCGAAAGGGAATCTATATAGTATTCAGCCATGTGAAAGGGCTCCTTTGCTTGTTTTCTAAATTGTACCACCCCTGCGGCGCCGTGTCAAGCGCGGACGGAAAAACGTCCGCGCCGATATTGCGGGGGAGTTCGGCATATTTTAACAAAACTATTGACAGAGACACAAAATCACGCTATAATCTGATATATAACACATGATATAAATTCCCGATATCGGTCGGGGGTGGGCAATAAGAAAGGAAACGTATGGAGAACATAATTGAGATAAATCATCTCTGTAAATCGTTCGGCGACGTGAAAGCTGTTTCCGACCTTTCGCTCCGCGTCAAAACCGGCGAGCTTTTCGCGTTTCTCGGCGTAAACGGAGCGGGAAAATCGACGACGATTTCCATAATCTGCGGTCAGCTCGAAAAAGACGGCGGAGAGGTTTTCGTGTGCGGAGAGAACATTGAGAAAAACAGCCGCGAAATCAAAAAGAAGATAGGCGTTGTGTTTCAGAATTCCGCTCTGGACAGCGCACTTTCCGTCCGCGACAATCTGAAAAGTCGCGCCGCGCTTTACGGCATAACGGGAAAGAATTTCGCGAAAAGGCTTTCGGAGCTTGCGGAGCTGCTCGATTTTGAAAACCTGCTCGGGAGAACGGTCGGCAAGCTGTCCGGGGGACAGAGAAGAAGAATTGATATAGCAAGAGCGCTCATTCACCGTCCGCAGGTGCTTATTCTCGACGAGCCGACGACAGGACTTGACCCGCAGACGAGGAGGCTTCTCTGGAACGTTGTTCAGAGTCTCCGCAAGACGGATAATATGACGGTTTTCCTCACAACTCATTACATGGAGGAGGCTGCCGACGCGGATTACGTTATCATTCTTGACAGCGGGAAAATATCGGCAGAGGGTACCCCTCTTGAACTGAAAAACAAGTACACGGGCGACTTTATAACGCTTTACAATCCGACGGAGGACGCGCTTGAAACGCTCGGACTTCCGTATGAAAAAATAAGAGACGCGGCGCGGATAGCCGTCGGCAATACGGCGCAGGCAACGGCTCTGATAACGAAGCACCCCGAAATATTTACGGATTACGAAATAACCAAAGGCAAAATGGACGACGTTTTCCTTTCGGTCACGGGGAAAAAGCTGACGGGAGGTGACGAGAAATGACGGGACTCTGGAGCCTGACAAGGCGAAACACAAAGCTGTTTTTCAAGGATAAGGGAATGTTTATTTCGTCGCTTATCACGCCGCTTATACTTCTCGTGCTTTACGTGACATTCCTCGCAAACGTATACAGAGACAGCTTTATGTCGGCTGTCGCCGGAATGAACATAGATGTTACTATTATAGACGGCACCGTCGGCGGACAGCTCATTTCATCGCTTCTCGCCGTCTGCTGCGTGACAGTCGCATTCTGCTCAAACCTGCTGATGATACAGGACAAAACGAGCGGCGCGAGAGCGGATATAACGGTTTCCCCCGTTAAAAAATCGACGCTTGCGATAAGCTATTTCCTCGCCTCCGCATTTTCAACCGTCATAATCGGTTTTACGGCGCTCGGCGCGGGACTTCTTTATCTTCTCAAAATGGGCTGGTATATGTCGCTTTCGGACGTACTGCTGATGGCGCTTGACGTCATTCTTCTGACGCTGTTCGGCACGGCGCTTTCGTCATGTATAAATTTCCCGCTTTCGACAAACGGTCAGGCGTCCGCCGTTGGAACGATTGTCAGCGCGGGGTACGGCTTTATATGCGGTGCGTATATGCCGATATCGAACTTTTCCGGCGGACTTCAGAAGGTGATATCATTCCTTCCCGGGACATACGGAACAAGTCTTCTCCGCAATCACGCCCTGCGAGGCGTTTACGCCGAAATGACCGACGCCGGCTTTCCGGAGGAGGTCATCAACAGCATAAGGGACTCCATCGACTGCAACATCTATTTCTTCGGTACAAAGGTTTCCGAAGGTGCGATGTATGCCGTGCTTGCCGGCTCGACGGCACTGCTCATCGGTATTTACGTTCTGATGAACGTGCTGAAAAAAGCGAGAAAGCGATAAAGCAAAATCACACGAATAATATGCAATCCGGTATCCTCCGCCGTCAGCGGCGGAGGATATTTCCGTCTTTTTTGCGCAAAAAGGCGGAAAATTTCAGAAAAATCAGAACAAAAGTTTGCATTTTTGCTGAAAGTGTGATATAATATGCGCGTGTGAATAATATTGATGATCAAAAGGGAGGCAGGCAAATGGAAAAACTGACCGAACGCGAACGGAGAGTTTATGATTACATCTGCGAAACCATTGAAAAAAACGGGTATTCGCCGTCCGTCAGGGACATAAAAACCGCGCTCGGAATAAAGAGCACGGCAACGGTTCATTCGTATCTCGAACGCCTTGAAAGAAAGGACTATATCCGCAAGGAGCAGGGAAAGAGCAGGACGCTCCGTCTCGGCGGAGAAAGCGAAAAAACGTCGCCGATAAACGTAAGCGTTCCGATACTGGGGCAGGTTGCGGCGGGGCTTCCCATTCTTGCCGAAGAAAATTTTGACGGCTTTATAGATTTCTGCCCGACGGCGCGCGTCGACGCAAGAAGCGAGCTTTTTGCGCTTGCCGTCAAGGGCGAAAGCATGATAGATGCGGGAATTATGGATGGGGATTACGTCATCGTCAACCGCACGAGCTACGTTGAAAACGGAGATATTGCAGTCGTGCTTATAGGCGACGAGGCGACCGTCAAGACATTTTATAAAGAAAACGGGTTATTCCGGCTTCAGCCCGAAAACAAAACGATGAAACCGATAATAGCAAAAGAGGTCTATATCCTCGGAAAGGTAATTGCAAACGTACGTTATTATGAGTGACATCAAAAACAAATTTTATGCGTCCACGGGAACGCTGGTGGGCAGAGAAAACAATTTTGATTACGGCATTATAATCGAAAACGCCAAAAAAATACGTGCCGACGGATTTGAGCTTATGATGCTGAAAGCCTGGTACGGAAGACTTGACGAAATAGCGAAGGCGCTTGCCGAGGCGGGAGTTTATACGCCCGTTATCCATTTTGAAAAGGAAATCGGCGTTATGCTGGCGGAGGGCGACCCGCAGGTAAACGAGGCGGCGCTTGAGCTGTTCAGGGAGAACGCGAGAATGGCAAAAATGATCGGCGCGAAAAAGGCGGTGTTCCACCTTTGGGGCGGGCCGAAATCCGACGGAGCCGTCGACGGTTCGATCGAGCTCCTGCCGCAGATGAAGGAGATATGCGAGGCGGCGGGAACGGAGCTTCTGATAGAAAACATCCCCTGCGTTTATAACGACCCTCTTTCCATATGGGAAAAGATATATTCGAGAATTCCCGATATGGGCTTCATTTTTGATACGCGTTTCGGCAAATTCCATGATCAGTACATGGATATTTTCGCAAGCCCGACATGGAAGAACGTAAAACATATGCATGCAAGTTCGTTCCTCGGCGCGAAGAACGAATGGGGGCTTATCCGCCCGATACTTCAGCCGGGCGGGGGCAAGGTTGATTTTGACCATCTCATCTCCAATATGCCGCATTACGAGGGCAGCGTGACGCTTGAATCGCCCGTTATTGCGGAGGACGGCAGCGTCGACATTGCGACGCTCAACCGTTCGCTTGATTTCCTGCGCGAAAAATTCGCGCTTTACCGTCCCGACCTTAAATAATGTTTGAATAAAATGCAAACTTTCTCCGCGGACGGTTGAACGAGCGGGTACTCAGTGGTATATTGAAAAAAATAAATGCGAGAGAGAAGAAAATGAAAAGAACAGTTGGTTTTATACTGCTTGTTGCAATGACAGCCGCCCTTCTTTGCGGTTGCGGCTTCAATTATGACAAAGAAGACCTTTCAAAATACGTCGACCTTGCGGATTACGAAAGCTTCACCTTTGCGGACTTTGAAAGAAGGTATGAGGAATATCGCAAGTATCTGGCGGAACAGATAAAGAGCAACGATTATACGTTTGCCATAGACGACGGATTTTCCGTCGACCTGTCCGTCACGGCGGAGATAATTTCCGAAGCGGCGTCCGAGGACGGCACAACGACGACCGTTTCCTATACGCGCTATGAAAAATGGTGCTTTGACGGCGACGACAAATGCATAGAAAATTATTGCATAGGCAAAAATCCCGCAAATCAGAAGTTTGACAACGGTCTGCATTACAACCTGAAGGACGTTGCCGACGGATATGAATCGGAAAGAGAAGTTTCCATTGACAAGCCGTTTTCCTTCACAATGACGGTTCCTTCGTCATGCGAAGATGACACCGTTGCCGGAAAGCCCGTGCGCTTCACGGTGACCGTCACGGATGTGCTCCCCGGTACGGCGGAGGACGAGATATATTCCGAAATAAACGCATTCTTTGAAAAATGCGGCTACAAAAAAGACAAATCCGAGATGGGAGACTGGGTCGTCATTGACTTCACGGCAACCGTCGACGGAAAGGATTTCAACGGCAACAAAGCCGAGAATTACAAGGTTCGCATAGGCGGGGGATATTTCTTTGAAAACCTTGACATCAGCCTTATCGGGCGCAGCGCGGGAGAGACATATGAGGTCGAGGTGACATTCCCCGAAAAATATGAGGATACGTCAATCGCGGGCAAAAAGGCAAAGTTTTCGATAACTGTCAAAGAGGTGTATAACACGGACGAGACCGTCAGAAAGAACACGGATTTTGCCGATTATTACGAGCTGAAAAACGCGCTCCGCGTAATAAACTATATGAAAAACAAGATGATGGATGTCATCGTCGAAGAGTCGACAATCAAGGAATATCCGAAATCGCTTCTGACGCAGTATGAAAAGCTCTATGAGGACGAAATCGCGTCGACTGTTGCAAATGCCGCCGCAAAATACGGCGTTTCGGAGGACGAGGCAAAAAAACTCGTCTACGGAAGTGCCGCCGCGGCTGACGAATACGTCAAATCGAGCGCGGAGAAGTCGGCAAAGGAAGCGCTGATAACGCACGCCGTCAAAAAGTTGCTCGGAATCAAGTATACAAACAGCGACTACAAAGAGGATCTGAAAAATTATCAGCTCTACATTCTTTACACGACGGGCTACAATGTCACCGCGAGTGATATTGAGTCGGTCTATACAAGAGACGCGCTGAAGATACAGTTCATCTATCAGACATGCAATCAGAAGCTCTGCGAAGTTGCTCTTCCGAATGATACTCCGCAGATACCGGGACAGTAAAAAACATAAAAGTGCTGCGAAGCCTCCGCGGCACTTTTTTGTTGCAAAAACGTTAATTTTCAATAAACATATGGAAATTACCGTCAGAGTATGGTATAATATATCCCAAAGTTAAAATATATTACTATGCTCCGCGGTAGCGGAAATAAAAAATATACAAAAAAGGACATCAGAAGGACAGTAAAATGAAAGTAGCAAACGAAGTAGTAAACAAAGTGACTTTGCCGTGCATACCCACGCGCGCCATGGTTGCTTTTCCGAAGATAGCACTCAATCTTGAAATAGGCAGAGACGCTTCAAAGGCGGCGTGCGACGCCGCTCTCGGAACGGACGGTCTTGTGATTCTCGTCTGCCAGAAGATGGCTCCGATTGAGTCGCCCAAAAAAGAGGATCTTTATACCGTCGGCGTTACGGCGAGAATAAAACAGCTCGTAAAAGAAGAAAAGGGAATATATCGCGCGCTCATCGAGCCGATTGAAAGAGCCGAGATAACCGACTTTTATCGTGTCGGCAAGCATATGGTTGCAGAGGCGCTTGAAAAGAAAGTGACATATTACGGCGACCCGATTGAAGAGGCGGCTTTGCTGAAAAGCATAAAGGCGTCTGTTGCGGATATTTCAATGCTTTTCCCGAAGTTTTCGGAGGACGTTTATTCAAACGTCAGCAATGCAAACGACCTTTCACTCCTCTGCGATTTTGTGTCGTCGAACATGGTTGCGGAGGTTGAAAGCTGTCAGCGACTGCTTGAAACCTTCGATCCCGCGCAGCGCGCCCTCGCGCTTCTCACAGAGCTCGAAGAGGAAAAACAGATAATGCGCGCGGAGGCAAAGATAAACCGCAAGGTTCATGAAAGAATGGACAAAAATCAGCGCGATTACTTTTTGCGCGAGCAGATAAAGGCGATAAAGAGCGAGCTCGGCGAGGATGAAGAATTCGACGATGACGATCTTGCCGAATATCACGAGAAAATAATGCGCGCAAATCTTCCACAGGAAATGCGCGAAAAGCTCATAAAGGAGCTGAAGAAGCTCTCGAAAATGCCGTTCGGCTCGGCAGAGGGCGGCGTGACAAGAAACTATATAGAGACATGCCTTGAAATCCCCTTCGGGAAGGAAACGAAAGACCGTATCGACATTGCGCAGGCGAGAAAAATACTCGATGAGGATCATGACGGGCTTGATGACGTCAAAACGAGGATAATCGAATACCTCGCGGCACTGAAGCTGAACCCGGGCCTGAAAAATCAGGTGCTGTGCCTTGTCGGACCTCCCGGAACGGGAAAAACGTCCGTTGCGTCGTCCATCGCAAGGGCGATGAACAGAAAATTTGTCCGCATTTCGCTCGGCGGCGTGCGCGATGAGGCGGACATCCGCGGTCACAGAAAGACATACATCGGTTCTATGCCGGGCAGAATAATCAATGCGCTGACGCAGGCAAAAACGATGAATCCGTTGATTCTCATGGATGAGGTCGACAAGCTCACGCGCGATTCGCACGGCGATCCCGCGTCCGCGCTTCTTGAGGTGCTGGATACGGAGCAGAACAAAACCTTCCGCGATCATTTCATCGAAACGCCGATCGACCTTTCGGATTGTCTCTTCATCACAACAGCAAATACTCTTTCGACCATCCCTCAGCCGCTTATCGACAGAATGGAAATCGTCGAAATGAAGATATATACAAGGGCGGAGAAGTTTTCAATCGCCCGCCATCACCTCATTCCCAAGCAGGAAAAGCGTCACGGGCTGAATGGCAGAACGCTGAAAATCGACGATGACGCGCTTTATGCGATAATCGACGAATACACATCTGAGGCAGGCGTGCGTCAGCTTGAAAGAATGATTGCGAAATGCTGTCGCCGCGCGGCAAAGGACATCGTTTGCGACGGGAAAAAGTCAGTCCGCGTAACGATGAAGAACCTTTCGGATTATGTCGGTACGGAGAGAATGACAAAGGACAAAATCCTTCCCGAAAACGAAGTCGGCACGGTCTGCGGAATGGCATATACGGAGCTTGGAGGCGAGATAATGCGTATTGAGGCGCTCTTGCTTGACGGAGTGGGGAAGGTCGAACTGACGGGCAGTCTCGGAAACGTTATGAGAGAGTCTGCTCAGGCGGCGATGAGCTTTGTCCGCTCGCGTGCGTCGCGACTCGGAATCGACCCCGATTTTTACAGGAAAAAGGACATACACATTCATTTTCCCGAGGGCGCAGTCCCGAAGGACGGTCCATCCGCGGGTATTGCGATTGCCGTTGCGATAATCAGCGAGCTTACGGGAATAGCCGTCCGTCGCGACGTTGCGATGACGGGGGAAATCACCCTGCGCGGCAGAGTGCTTGCGATAGGCGGTCTGCGCGAAAAGACGATGGCGGCATATCTTGCCGGCGTAAAGACGATAATTCTTCCGGAGGAAAACCGCAAGGACGAGGATGAAATTCTTCCGGAGGTTAAGGAAAACGTTAAAATCGTTTACATATCAAATGCGGACGAGGCGATAAAGCTCGCGCTCTGCGCAGAGCCGAAGGCTGAGGAAAAGCCCTGCACGACGGAAGAAAAAACGGAAAAAACATATATTTCCGCGGGCGAAAGCCATGGCGCCGCAACGACGATAGAGGCGGTTGCCGCCGAATAAAAAAGACGGGAGGAAACAATGAAATTCAACCTTGCGAAAGCGGAGTTTGCGCTCTCCGCGGGCAGAGCAAACCAGTTTCCGCGCGACGGCAGACCGCAGATTGCAATGTCGGGGCGGTCAAACGTCGGCAAAAGCTCGCTTATAAATACGGTTCTCGGAAGAAAAAAGCTGGCAAGAACAAGCTCCGAGCCGGGAAAGACGATAACCGTCAACTTCTACGACATAGATAAAAAATTCTATCTTGTCGACCTGCCGGGCTACGGCTACGCAAAGCGATCGGAGTCGGAGAAGAGGGTGTGGTCATCGCTGACAAACGGCTATCTTACGGGCGACTGCGCTCCTTCGCTTGTGCTCCAGCTTGTCGACCTGAAAGTCGGGCCGACGGGCGACGACTGCATGATGTTTGACTGGCTTGACAAATCCGGAATACCTTATGTGATAGTCGCAACGAAAGCCGACAAGCTGAACAAAACGGACAGAAAACGCAATTTTGAAGCCCTTTGCGACCATCCGTTGCTGAACCCTCCGATGTCATCGGAGAAAATAAAAGTGATTGCCTTTTCATCGCTTACGGGCGAAGGAAAGGACGAGGTAATCTCCGTTATATCGGAGCATCTGAAATAAACAAAGGAGCCTGAGCTTATGCTTATTGATTTGATACAGGGACTTATAAAGGGAAGCGTCAGCTTCAGAGACGTGCTGGTGCAGTTGCTCATAATAATCCCGATAGTGCTTATATCGCTTACGATACACGAATTTTCACACGGATATGCGTCATACCTTCTCGGCGACAACACGGCGAGAGATATGGGCAGACTCACCCTCAACCCCATAAAGCATCTTGATCCGATGGGTACGCTCTGTATGGTTCTGTTCGGATTCGGCTGGGCAAAGCCGTGTCCCGTCAACCCCAGATATTACAAGCACCCGAGGAGCGGCATGGCGATAACAGCCGCCGCGGGTCCGCTTTCAAACATAATTCTGGCGTTTCTGAACGTGATATTCATGAATCTTGTCAAAATCATTCCGACGGGCGGCGAGAGCTTCGGAGCGACGATTGTCAGCGTTGCGTATATGTTCTTCTATCTTATGGCTTTGATGAACGTTTACCTTGCCGTGTTCAATCTCATTCCCATTCCCCCGCTTGACGGTTCGAGAATTGTTTATATCTTCCTGCCGACGAAGATTTATTTCGGCATAATGAAGTACGAAAGATATATAATGATAGCTATGCTCGTTCTGCTCTATCTCGGCGTTTTCAACGGTACAATCGGCTGGGTGGCGGACAAAATCTTTTACGGAATGAACTGGCTTGTAACGCGCATACCGGTTTTCAGATAATCAAAAGACAGGAGAAAAAAGCAGTTGGAGCTTGTGTTCAAAACGGAGAAATATGAGGGTCCGCTGGACCTTCTCCTTTCTCTGATTTCAAAAAACAAAATGAGTATTTTTGATATACGCATATCGGAGCTTTTTGAGCAGTATATGGCGTATGTCGGCGAGATGCAACGGCTGGATATGGAGATAGCGGGCGAATTTATCACTATGGCGGCAGAGCTTATGTATATAAAAAGCAAAATGCTCCTTCCGAAGCCCGAGGAAGAAGACCCGAGACAGGAGCTTGTCCGCAAGCTCATGGAATACAAGACGGCAAAGGAAGCGGCAAAGCTGCTTTCGGAGCGGGAGAGCGAATTTGCCGGAAGATTTGAAAAGGATACGGACGAGATAAAACCTTCGTTTGACGATAACGTCCGTATGGATTCCGCATTGCTTTCCGCTGCGCTGGCAAAGATTTTTATTCGTGACGCGGAGAGAAGGGAAGCGGAAAAGCTCGCTCCGATGGAGGCAATCGCGCCGATGGTGAGAAGAAAGGTTGTTTCCGTCGGCGGCAGGATAATTTTTATCCTCCGCAAAATGTACAGGCGCGGCTCGGTGCATTTTGAAGAAATTTTTGACGGGGCAGAGGGTCGCTCGGAGATAATCACAATTTTTTATGCTCTGCTTGAACTCCTTCGGACGGGCAGGGTGACAATGAAAAGAGCCGAAGGCGATGTCGACGGAACAAATATAATTCTGGGCTTGAGCTATACTCACGCCCGTGACGAAAAGAGCGGAAGTGAAACCGATGAATGACGAAAAAATACTGACGACGAGCGAAATGAAGCGCATAATCGAGGCGGTGCTTTTTGCCGCCGGACACCCCGTTACCTTTGCAAAGCTGGCGGAGGTTATGGGTGTGGACGAGGAAACCGTGAAAAATATCGTGCTGGAATACAAAGACGAATATGAGGGTGATTTTCCGCGCGGAATTCAGCTTCTCGTGCTCGGAAAGGCTTGTCAGCTTGTGACAAAGGAGACCTTTGCGGATTATGTCAAAGCCGCGCTCGGTATACGCGACGGCGGAAATCTTTCGCGCACGTCGCTTGAAACGCTTGCGATAATTGCATATAACCAGCCCGTGACGCGCTCGTATATCGAGCAGGTGCGCGGGGCGGACAGCTCGTATTCCGTCGGCGTTCTTGCGGAAAGAGAGCTGATAGAGGAGGTCGGTCGGCTTGAAGTGCCGGGCAGACCGAGACTTTACGGCACGACGGAAAAATTCCTCCGCATATTCGGGCTTTCGTCGATAGAGGAACTCCCGCCGATAAAAACGTCGACGGGCGACAGCCTATGACGGCGCTCATAATCATCGGCGCGATCCTTCTTGTCATTGCTCTGATACTTTTTCTTCCCGTCCATGTGACGGCGGTCATACGCGACGACGCGGCGGTCTTTTTGCGGATACTTTTTATCAAAATAAAGCTGTTTCCCATGAAGGAAAAGCCTGAAAAGAAGGAAAAAAAGAAAAAGCAAAAAGGCGCAGAGAAGAAAAAATCCGAAAAGAAGGAAGAAAAAAAGGAGAAGGAAAAGCGGAATATTCCGGAGCTTATCCATTCCGTTGCGGATGTGCTTTCCGTTTTTCTCAGACAGTTTTCAAAGCACGTTAAAATCAGAGTTTTGCGGTACAAAATAATAATAGGAACAGGCGACGCCGCAAAGACCGCCCTGCTTTACGGTGCGACGGAGCAGGCGACGGCATATCTGTTTACCGCGCTCGGCGAAAACATAAATTTTGCTTTTTCAAAGAAGAATTCGCTTGTATGGGTCGACTTTACGAGCGAAAAAACCGTGGCGGACGTAAAAATAGACGTCAGCATAAACGTTTTCGGCGCGCTTGCGATGATACTGCCGACATTTATGGCATTCGTCCGAAATTTCGGCATGCCGAAGTCCAAGAATGAAGATAAAACCCCATCGGAGAAGGCTCCGGGAAAGGAATAAAAAACAATGGAAGAAAACAAAATCAGCGATCTTTTCTCATCAACGCTTGACAGCGTAAAAAACGTTGTCGATTCAAACACCGTCATGGGTACGCCGATAGTTACGGCTTCCGGCACGACCATTATCCCCGTTTCAAAGGTTTCCGTCGGCTTTGTCGGCGGCGGAACGGATTTCGGCTCAAAGAAGGACGATAAAAAGAACTTCGGCGGCGGAGGCGGCACGGGCGTTTCGGCAACTCCGATAGGATTTGTAACCGTCAGCGCAGAGGGCGACGTGAAATTTATCAGCGTTGACAATCCCACGGGCGCGGACGGGCTTTCCATGGGCGAAATTGCCGAGCATGCGAAGGGCATAATCGGCAAGATAAAGGAATTTATCGACAAAAAGAAAGCCGAAAAAGCCGAAAAGAAGGCGGCAGAGGAGGAAGAAACTCCCGAAACGGAAGAAACAGCCGTTGAGGACGCCGAATAAAAAAGCGGAAAACCGCACATCATTTATAAAAAATGAAGGCGGTTCTTTATGAAAACTAAGATTTTGGCGGCGACTCTGTGCCTTGCGATTATTATGTCGATTGCAGCATATGCGGCGCCGTCTCCCGGCGATTCGGCACGGGCGTCCGTTGTCATCGAGGCGGAGTCGGGCAATATCATATTTGAAAAAAACGCGCACGAAAGAAAAGGTCCCGCAAGCACGACGAAAATCATGACGGCACTGGTTGCTCTTGAAAAAGGCGACCCGGAGGATATTGTAAAAATCGACGCGCGCGCTGTCGGAACGGAAGGGTCGAGCGCATATCTTTGCGCGGGGGAGAGCGTTGTGCTTTCCGACCTGCTATATGCGATGATGCTCGGATCGGCAAACGACGCCGCGGCGGCGATAGCATATCATATCGGCGGGAGCATAGATGGCTTTGCCGGAATGATGAACGCAAGGGCGGAGGAAATCGGTCTTTCCGACACGCATTTTGAAAATCCTCACGGTCTTGACGGAGAAAGCCATTATACCTCGGCTTATGATCTTGCCATGATAGCGCGCGAGGCTCTGAAAAACGAAAAATTCAGGGAAATCGTTTCGACGAAAACGAAAGCGATAAAGCTCTCAGACGGAAATGTTTCCCGCGTTTTCAGAAATCATAACAGGCTGCTTTTTGAATATGACGACATAATCGGCGTTAAAACCGGATTTACGAAAAAGTGCGGCAGGACGCTTGTTTCTGCTGCGGAAAGGGACGGGGTGACCGTCATCTGTGTGACCCTTTGCGACGGCGACGACTGGCGCGACCATCGCAGGCTGCTTTCCGCCGGACTTGACCTTTATGAAAAGGTCACGCTTTGCGAAAGCGGGGAAATGGAAAGCACGGTTCACGTCTGCGGCGGGGAAAAGGTGAGCGTCAGGACTTCGTGCAAAGACGGGCTTGCGGTGACTCTGCCGAAGAGTCACGGAAAGATAACATCGTCCGTGTCGCTTCCGCCGTTTGTATATGCGGGCTTTGAAGCGGGAAAAGAGCTTGGATTTGTCACTTTTTATCTTGACGGTGAGCCGATCGGAAAAGTGGACCTCGCGGCGGACGAAGGGTGTGCAATAAAACAGAGAAAGAAAAATATATTTGGGAAATGATACAGTGGAAAAGATAAGAATTTCAAAATACCTTTCCGAGCAGGGGATAATGTCGCGCCGGACGGCGGACGAGGAAATCTCTGCGGGAAGGGTCACGGTAAACGGCAGAAAAGCGGTGCTCGGGGAGAAGATTGACCCGGAGAGCGATGTCATCTTATATAAAGGAAAGCCCACCGGCGGCGAGGTCAGGAAGATTTGCATAATGCTCAACAAGCCGAGAGGCTATGTCACGACCATGGAGGACGAGCGGGGCAGAAAGTGCGTTGCCGACCTTGTTTCCGACGTCGGCGTGCGGGTTTATCCGATCGGCAGGCTGGACAGGGATTCCGAAGGGCTTCTTCTTCTCACAAACGACGGCGAGCTTGCGAATATGCTCACTCATCCGAAATATCATAAACCGAAGGTCTATAATGTGAAGGTGCGGGGCACGGTCGACGAAAAAACAATTGAGAGACTGCGCCGCCCGTTCAATATGGACGGTTACATAACAAAGCCCGCAGAGGTGAAAAGGCTGGGCGAGACCGACGGGATAACGTCGCTTTCGATAAGGCTTTTCGAGGGCAGAAACAGACAGATAAGAAAAATGTGCGATAAATGTTTGCTCGAAGTTACGGAGCTGCGCCGCGTTTCGATAGGCGAAATAAAGCTTGGCGAACTTCAGACGGGCAAATGGAGAATGCTTGACCGCGCTCAGGTGGACAAGCTGAAAGAGGTGAAATGAATGCTGAAAATCAAGCCCATAAGAGAAAAATCGGAGCAGGAAAGAATGTGCTCGCTGTGCGGAGTCGAATATAAGGAAACTCACATGGCATACGGCGCATATGAAAATGAGGTTCCGCTCGGCGTCAGCCAGTTTATCATAGAGGGCGGGGCGGGTTATATAAGCGAGTTTGCGCCCGTTAAGGGAACGTTTGATGATGAGGCGATGTTTATTCTCGGCAGAGGCGTTGAAAACTTTATAGACAGCGTCGGCGCACATGACGCGTATTACGGCGGCGGGGACACGGAGTTCGTCCGCTCGCTCGGTTTTTCGGAAAAGGACGGCAAATTATATATGGATCTTTCCGCATTTTTTGCAGACCCGTGTAAAAATAAAAAATAGCGGTTTACAAACGGATTGCTTTTTGATATAATATAAACATGAAAGCCGATATCGGCGGAAGGACGTAACAAAATGATAATAAGACTTGAAGAAGCAAAATACAAATTGCAGGGTCTGGAGGAGGACGTCAAAGAGCTTGGCTCCGCCCTTAAAATAGACAAACTCCGCGAGAGCGCAAAGGCGCTCGAGGAGAAGACATTTGAGGCAAACTTCTGGGATGACCAGGAGAAATCCGGTGCGACACTGCAGGAGCTGAAAAGGACAAAGGACAAAATCGAGGCATATGAAAAGCTCTGCCGTCGCATTGAAGACTCGCTCACTCTTGCCGAAATGGGTATTGAGGAAAATGATGAAAGTGTCTGCGACGAGGTTGACTCCGAGGTAAAAGATCTTGAAAAGAGCATAGAATCGATGAATATCGAAACCTTGCTTTCCGGTCCCTATGACAGAAACAACGCAATCCTCTCGTTCCATCCGGGCGCAGGCGGCACGGAGGCGCAGGACTGGGCTTCCATGCTTTACAGAATGTATACCCGCTGGGCAGAGCGTCACGGCTATACCGTAAAGCTGCTTGACTGGCTTGACGGAGACGAAGCCGGACTGAAAAGCGCAACGATACTTATCGAAGGCACAAATGCCTATGGCTATATGAAAAGCGAAAACGGGGTACATCGCCTTGTGCGCATTTCTCCGTTTGATGCTTCGGGCAGAAGACACACGTCGTTTGCCTCCGTTGAGGTTACGCCCGAAATGGACGATGACGACAGCATTGTCATAAAGCCCGAGGATATTGAGGTCACGGCGCACCGTTCAAGCGGAGCAGGCGGTCAGCACATCAACAAAACAGACTCCGCAATAAGAATTGTTCATAAGCCGACGGGAATCGTTGTCGGCTGTCAGACAGAGCGCAGTCAGCTCCAGAACAAGGAAACGGCGATGAAAATGCTCCGTTCAAAGCTTGCGGAGATAAAACGCCGTGAAAATCTTGAAAAGATTGACGATATCCGCGGCGATAAATCGAATATCGAATGGGGCTCGCAGATACGCTCGTACGTATTTATGCCTTACACACTTGCAAAAGACAACCGCACCGGCTTTGAGGACGGTGACATAAACGCTGTTATGGACGGCGAAATCGATGAGTTCATAAACGCATACCTCAAAAGTATAGCGTGAAAATAATTATTTTGAAGGGAGATTTTCATCATGATGAAAAACAAAAAATTTCTGGCAGGCTTTGTAATGGCCATTGGCTCCTTTGTATCGCTTATCACATCCGTGATAATGTTTGCGAAGAAGAAAAAGGAGCTTGGCGGTTTCTTCCTCGGGCTTGGCGTTATTTCCGGAGTGATCGGCTCGTTTATGCAGTTTGAAAGCAAGAGCGCGGAGCTTCTTTCCGACGAATGCGGTTGCGGCGACCCGAACTGCGAGGATTGCTGCGGCGAAGAACCCGAAGATCAGGAAGACTGCGACATCGACGAAGGCGACCTTTTCGCCCGCGACGAAGAAGCCGAATAATTTTATCTTATAAAAAATACCGCTCCGGTCGGAGCGGTATTTTTGTTTTGAAAAATTCAGTTATGACTTGCTTTTTATATATTCGTCAATCGCGTGAGCGGCGGTTTTTCCCGCACCCATGGCGAGAATTACGGTTGCCGCTCCGGTCACGGCGTCACCGCCCGCAAAAACGCCCTCGCGGGTCGTTTTGCCGTTTTCATCCGCCACGATACAGCCTCTGCGGTCTGTTTCAAGGCTTTCCGTTGTATTTTTAATCATGGGGTTGGGCGAAGTGCCGATTGCGATGATGACGCAGTCGGCGGGGATGGAATATTCGCTGCCCTCAATCGGCACGGGGCTTGCGCGTCCGCTTTTGTCCGGCTCGCCGAGTCTCATTTTCTGAAGAGTGACGGAGCAGACGTCCCCGTCCTCGTCGCCGGAGATTGCAACCGGCGTGCAGAGCATAAGAAAGTCAATGCCCTCCTCCTTTGCGTGATGAACCTCCTCTTTTCTTGCGGGAAGCTCATTTTCCGTCCTGCGATAAACTATCGTAACCTCTGCGCCGAGTCGTTTTGCACACCTTGCGGCGTCCATGGCGACGTTGCCTCCTCCGGAAACGAAAACCCTCTTTCCCGTGAAAACGGGGGTCGCGGAGTCGGACTTGTATGCGCCCATAAGGTTAATTCTCGTCAGAAATTCGTTTGCGGAGTAAACGCCTTTAAGGTTTTCCCCCGGTATGTTCATAAAGCGGGGAAGACCCGCGCCGGAGCCTATGAATACGGCTTCAAAACCGAAGTCGTCAAATAATTCGTCCACCGTGAGCGTTTTGCCGATTACGGTATTTGTCATAATTTCGACGCCCAGCGCGCGCAAGCCGTCGGTTTCTTTTCTGACTATGCTCTTCGGCAGACGAAATTCGGGAATACCGTAAACAAGCACGCCGCCTGCGGTGTGAAGCGCTTCAAAAATCGTGACCTTATATCCCATTTTCGCAAGTGTGCCGGCGCACGAAAGTCCTGCGGGACCGGAGCCGACAACGGCGACCTTATGACCGTTTGACGCAGGCACAGGTGCGCTCTCCGCTTTTTCGGCGTGTCTGTCGGCGACAAAGCGTTCCAGCTTGCCGATTGCAACGGGCTCTCCCTTTGCGCCGCGCACGCAGTGCTGCTCGCATTGGGTTTCCTGAGGACATACTCTGCCGCAGACCGCGGGGAGCGAGCTTGACCTTGAAATCACCTCATACGCGCCGTCAAAGTCGCCCTGAGCGACATTCGCGATAAATGACGGGATATCTATCCCGACGGGGCAACCGCGTGTGCAGGGCTTTGTTTTGCAGCCGAGACAACGCCTCGCTTCCGCTATCGCCTGTTCCTCCGTATATCCGAGAGCAACCTCCGAAAAATTCTTATTGCGGACGTTCGGCTCCTGCTCTGCCATTCTGTTTTGCTTTTGTGACATATCAGCCATTGTCCTCACCTCTTTTCAGAAGATTGCAAACCTTTTCATCGCACCGCTTTTCAAAATCGCGATACATCGAATTCCGCTTTATTACCTCGTCGAAGTCGACGAGATGACCGTCAAAATCGGGACCGTCGACGCAGGCGAAAACGGTTTTTCCGCCGACCGTCAACCGACATCCGCCGCACATTCCCGTTCCGTCTATCATTATCGGGTTCATACTGACAACAGTCTTTATGCCGAATTCTTTTGTCAGTTTGCAGACGAATTTCATCATCATAAGCGGACCTATGGCAATGACTTCATCATATTTTTCGCCGGACTCTGTGAGGGCGCGGAGCTTATCCGTCACAAGCCCCTTTTCGCCGGCGGAGCCGTCGTCCGTCATCAGGAAAAATGCGTCGCTTGCGGAGGCGAATTCGTCTCTGAGTATCACGAGGCTTTCCGAGCGGAAGCCGACGATACTGTGTACCGTCGCGCCGGACTTGTGCAGTTTTTTTGCAATCGGCAGGGCGATTGCGCTTCCGACGCCGCCCCCGATGACAGCCACCTTCCGAAGTCCTTCCGTTTCCGTCGCTTTGCCGAGAGGACCGACAAAATCGGAAATATATTCGCCTGCGTTTTTAGCCGCAAGAAGTCTTGTCGTTGCGCCGACTGTCTGAAAAATAATTGTTACAGAGCCGCTTTCGCGGTCAAAATCGGCAATTGTCAGCGGGATGCGCTCGCCGTCGTCATTTACGCGCAGAATTATAAACTGTCCCGCCTCGGCTTTCCTTGCAACAAGCGGAGCTTCGATTTCCATCTTTATAACCGCGTCGCAAAGCGCGGTCTTTGAAATTATTTTATACATTTTTATCCTCCGGAAAGGAATTATAAAAGTAATATACCATATTATGCGGAAAAATTCAAGTCGGCAATGCGTTCAAATCGCAATGAAGATATTTTTTTGATTGCCCGCACCGATTTCGGTGCGAAAATGTAAATTTTCTGTTTTTGTAACATTTTCTATTGATAAATAAAAAATCGGGGTATATAATAACCTTGAATTCAAACTAAAAAGGAAAGGATGGTATTATGCAAGACAAAAAATTTTCCGTTTCGGGAATGACGTGTGCCGCATGCTCGGCTCACGTCGAAAAGGCGGTACGCGGGGTAGACGGTGTCAAAGAGGTTTCTGTCAGTCTTCTGACAAACTCAATGACCGTCACCTATGACGCTCCCGCAACGGACGAAAAAATATGCTCTGCGGTTTCTGCCGCGGGCTATGGGGCAAGCGTTTTCTCCGCCGACGGCAAAAAGAAACGGGCGGAACCGGTTGACGACGGGGCGGAAGCCCGCAGGGTGCTTTTCAGGCTTATAGCGTCGCTGTGTCTGCTTGTCCCGCTGATGTATATATCAATGGGACACGTTATGTGGGGATGGTGGCTTCCAGCGTTTATGGAAAATCACCTTGTTCTCGCTGTAACGGAGCTGGTGCTGACGGCGGCTGTTATGATAATAAACCAGAAATTTTTTATCAGCGGCACAAAGGGACTTTTTCACGGCGCACCGAATATGGACACGCTTGTTTCAATGGGGAGTGCGGCAGCGTTTATATACAGCCTTGCGTTGCTTTATAAAATGTGCGTGACGACCGACGCGGAAGCGCTCCATTCGCTTCTGCACGGCATGTATTTTGAGTCTGCGGCGATGATTCTGACGCTGATAACCGTTGGTAAAATGCTTGAAGCCCACAGCAAGGGCAAAACGACGAGCGCAATAAAATCGCTTATGGAGCTTTCGCCGAAAACGGCAACCGTCATCCGTGACGGAAAGGAAACCGTTATCTCCGCGGATGATATGGTCAAAGGCGATATATTTATCGTTCGTCCGGGTGAGAGCATCCCCTGCGACGGTATAGTGCTTGAAGGCGAAAGTGCGGTAAACGAGGCGGCGCTGACAGGCGAGAGCCTGCCCGTCGACAAGATTGCGGGGTCAAAGGTCAGCGCGGCGACGATAAATCAGAGCGGATTTCTCCGCTGTGAGGCGACGGGAGTCGGAAATGACACAGCTCTTTCGCAGATAATAGAAATGGTTGAAAATGCGGCGGCTTCAAAGGCGCCGATCGCAAAAATCGCGGATAAGGTTTCCGGAATTTTCGTTCCGACTGTCATCGGCATAGCCGCTGTCACGTTTATAGTATGGATGATAACAGGCAAGGGAATACCATTTGCGCTTGCGAGAGCGATAAGCGTACTCGTCATCAGCTGTCCGTGTGCGCTGGGGCTTGCAACGCCCGTAGCGATAATGGCGGGAAGCGGCAAGGGCGCAAAGAACGGTATCCTTTTCAAGACCGCGGCTTCTCTTGAAGCGGCGGGGAAGATTTCATATATAGCCTTTGACAAAACGGGAACGGTTACGGAGGGCAAGCCCCGCGTGACGGATATAATCCCCGCAGGCGGCATAAGCGAAAACGATCTTCTGCTCGCCGCGGCAAGTCTGGAAGAAAAAAGCGAGCATCCGCTTGCAAAGGCGATAACGGAAAGAGCAAAGGCGGACGGTCTTTCTTACAACACGGTTGACGGCTTTTCCGCGCTTCCCGGACACGGAGTCCGCGGCAACGTCGGCGGCAAAGCGCTTATCGGCGGAAATGCGGCGCTTATGCGGGAAAGCGGGATTGACGCAGGCGATCTTTTCGGCAAGGGCGAGGAGCTCTCATCGGAAGGAAAAACGCCGCTCTATTTTGCCTTTGACGGAAAACCTCTCGGCATAATAGCCGTTGCGGATACCGTAAAGCCCGACAGCGCAAAGGCGATCGCCGAGCTGAAGAAAATGGGCATTGTGACCGTTATGCTGACGGGCGATAACAAGCGCACGGCGACGGCTGTTGCAAAGAATGTCGGGGTTGACGCCGTAATAAGCGACGTGCTTCCCGATGAAAAGGAAGCCGTCATAAAGAGGCTCTCCGAGCACGGCAGCGTCGCTATGGTCGGCGACGGAATAAACGATGCGCCGGCGCTTACAAGAGCGGACGTCGGAATAGCTGTCGGAGCGGGGACGGACGTCGCGATAGATTCTGCGGATATAGTTCTTATGAAAAACGAGCTTTGCGACGTATCGGCGGCGATAAGGCTTTCGAGAAAAACGCTTATGAATATCAAGGAAAACCTTTTCTGGGCGTTCTTCTATAACTGCATCGGCATACCGATAGCGGCGGGAGTGCTGATTCCGATAGGCTTTGCGCTCAGCCCGATGATCGGCGCGGCGGCGATGAGCCTTTCGAGCTTCTGCGTCGTTACAAACGCCCTGCGTCTCAATCTTGTAAACGTTTATGACGCAAGGCGTGACAGAGAACACAAAAAAGCGGCGATACCGGATTTCATCTCCGGCGAGGCTGCGTGCAATATCAAAAAGGAGGATAACAATATGAAAATCGTAAAGGTGCTGACGGTTGAAGGAATGATGTGCGGTCATTGCAAGGCGAGAGTCGAGCAGGTGCTGTCCGCTGTCGACGGAGTTGAAAAGGCGGAGGTTGATCTTGAGAAAAAGACGGCGACTGTCACTCTTTCTCATGACGTTGACTGCGGTGAACTCAAAAAAGCGGTTACGGACGCAGGGTATAAGGTTACGGACTGCAAATAAAACAGACTCTGGCGGGGGCGAAAGCCTCCGCTTTTCTTTTGTTGACAGGGCGCGACGGCGGCTGTATAATTGAATTGTGAAAAAATAAAAATTTTTTGCAACCTTCTGAAATATCCGCACACTATCTTATCGAAAGCGGAGAAAGGAAAAGTTTTATGGCAACATATTCACATTCAAAGGGAAGAGCTCTCATCCTTGATTACACCGAAAATTATATGGAGAAGGTGTTTTATTTCTGTCTCAAAAAAACAAGCGACAGAAAAGAGGCTGAGGAGCTGACGCAGGATATTTCTTTTAATATTGTTTCGGCGCTGGAGAAAAATATCCCCGAAAATTTCCCCGCGTGGGTATGGCAGATAGCAAGAAACAGGTACAGTGTCTGGGCAAGCGAAAAGCACGATAGATCCGAGAAAATATCAGGTACCGATATTTCGGATTACGACCTGCCGGACACAACCGACGTTTCGGACGGGCTCATCGAAAAGGAGCAGCTTTCGCTCCTCCGTCGCGAGCTTGCGTTCATCGCGGGCGAATACAGAGACGTTATCCTTGCTTATTATATGGAGAACCGAAGCATAAAGGAGATTGCAAAAAGTCTCCGCTGTGCCGAGGGGACTGTCAAAAGCAGACTTTTCCGAGCCCGTAATATTTTGAAAGAAGGTATGGATATGGCAAGAGAATTCGGAGTCAGAAGTTATAAACCGGAGGAAATATCATTCGTTGCGAATATGTCACACAGCGGTCTTGACGGTCAGCCCTGGAGCGTTCTTATGGGTCATCTGCTTTATAAGAACATTTTCCTTGAGGCTTACGGCAACCCCGAAACAGCAGAGCAGCTTTCGCTTGAGCTCGGCGTTTCGCTCCCTTATATGGAATGTGAGCTTGAATTTCTGCGCAGAGAAACATTCCTCAAAAAGGACGGCGACAAATACTATACGGCGTTCCCGATAATCAGCAGGAGCGCGCAGGAGGCTATCCACGCATACAACGAAACGATTACGCGCGAAATAACATCGAAAATGGAGCAGTATGTCGATCACCTGCACGAAAAGCTCGGCGACGGACTCTTCGGAGGATATGTTGATTACGAAACGGCAAAATGGACGCTCATAATGAGGCTTTTTGACAGGTACTGCGTAAGATATATGAAGTCGTATACAAAGCGTCCGCGCGGCGGCGAATGGGACATCTGCGGCTATCAGACAACGAACGCCGCAATCCCCGCATTTGTCGGATGTCACGGCTCGGGCAAAGAAGGCAGCTTCGAGCAGTATATATTCAGATACAAGGACATTTCCGGGAAAATCCCCGATACGCTTGGCGCAGACAAAGCGGAAACGCTTGAAAAGCTCGCTCGCGGCGAGGATGTCTCGGGAAGAGACCGGACGCTTGAAGAGCTTGAAAAATACGGTTATGTGAAAAAAGCGGGCGATAAATACGCTCTGAACATAGTTGTTCTGAAAGAAGATTCGCTTTCTTATTCGGACGATGTTCTCCGTGCGCTTGAAAACGATATAAGAACAATATTCCGCACGGCGTCTGAGTTCTCGACGAAGATTGTGAAGAACGAGCTCCCGGACTATTTTGCCGGCGACGAGCAGGCTGTTTCCGTGGCGTGCGACCTTGCGCAGTTTGAGCGCGGCTATGTTCTTGAGCAGGCAATTGCGGACGGCTGGCTGAAATATGACGAAAATATTTGCCCCTGTGTCGGCGCTCGTGTGGAATTTTAACAAAAACTATTGACAAATCGCAAATAATATTGTACAATATAGACGTAAAAGATAACTGTCAGCTCCGATCTGCGAGCCGAGTGTAAAATGACAAGGTTTGAAAGAGATTTCTTTTCGCAGACGGACAAAGCAAAAACCGCCCCTTTTAGAGGCGGTTTTTGTATGTAGATTAAAATTTTCTGTGTTTTTTGGGCTTGTGACTTGCGCCGGAAATTCCCGCAAAAGCCGAAGTGACAAGTATCACCGCTGCGCATATCGCGAACATGAGCGGTTTTATCGATGTTCCGAAGCCGAGCGCGGCGAGCGCAAGCACAAGCAAAAACAGAACACCGGAAAACAGTCCGGCGCGCAAGCCGTTATCTCCGCATTTTTTGGCGGAGATGAATGCTCCGACAAACGCAGAGATAAACAGCGCGGCAAGCGCAAGCGGTGCAGAATATTTTTCGGGGTCGGGCAGGGAAAGTCCGACTGCGGCGGAAATCAAAAGGGACACTGCTCCGCACGCAATGCCCCAAAGCGTGCCTTTCACAACGCACGCAAAAATGTTATTATTTTCAGCAGATTTACGCATAATTGCCTCCGAGACGTTTTTGTTTTATACATATGCGCGGCTCGGACAAATTATGCTTTTATTTGTTTTCCTCTTTATCTGTTGACTTTTCGTCAGCCTTTTCCGTCTTTTCGGCTTTGGTATTTGCGGATTCCTTTTTGGGGTCGTACGCCTCGCCTGCTCTGAAATCTATGGAGCGGAGAGCGAAACGGGCAAAACTCATACGTGTCTTGTCTCTGCTTGTGATGATTGTAAACGTATCGTCCTTGACCTTTACAACCCTGCCGACTATACCGCCGATTGTTGTTATATCATCGCCGACCTTGAGCGAATTTTTCATATCGTTCTGTTCTTTTTCCTGCTTTTTCTGCGGTCTGATGATAAGGAAATAGAAAACAACAACGATGACTATAAGCATGATCCAGAAGAGCCAGTTGGAAAGTCCGCCTGTTGCGGCTGTTCCGGTGCCCGCCGCCGATGTTGCTGCGTCAAGAAGTATAAACATAATTAAAAAGTACCTTTCAAAAATTGAATTTTTATATAGTATAACGCAACTCTTTGAATAATTCAAGTAAATAATTTATGAATAATTGATTTTCATTATAAATATTTCAAAAACCGGCGCAATCGCGCCGGTTTTTGAAATGAAAATATATCATGCGGTAACTGCGGGTATGCTTTCAGCGTCGGGAAGGGCGGCTTGCTCATTCTCCGCGGGCGGAGCATATCCTGCGCCGAGACCGAAACTCACGCTTATCGCGTCATTGACCCTTTGCATAAGTAAATCATCAAGGTGTCCCATTTTTTCTCTAAGTCGACGTTTATCAATCGTCCGTATCTGTTCGAGCAGGATGACCGAATCTCTTGCAAGTCCGAACGTTTCGGCATAAACGTCGATATGCGTGGGGAGCTTAGCCTTGCTTATCTGGCTCGTTATGGCGGCGGCAATGACCGTCGGGCTGTATCTGTTGCCGATGTCATTCTGAACAATCAGCACAGGGCGCAGCCCACCTTGTTCACTGCCGACGACAGGACTTAAGTCCGCATAATAAATATCTCCTCGTTTGACATTCAACTTCTTCACACTCTCTTTGCTTTGATACTTTGGAAAGATACACTTTCCGATTATATTTTTTCCGTATCCCGCAAGTGTTTAGTCAAGGAAATATAAAAAAAATATGACAAATATTTACATAATACACCGCAAGCGGACAAGACTCGGAATCCCTCCGCTCACTTTATTATATTTTCGATATCGTTTTTTGACCCCGACATCCCGAAAATCGCAAAAAGCCTTATAATAACTGAAAAAATAGTTTTATACTAAAGTATAAAAATTGTTTTTTCGTTCATAAAAACAGGGCTTGAAGCGTAAAATATCAGTGAGGGTGACAGCATTTTTTGCATGTCTTGCCCTCTTGTACGACCGTCTAAAATGCGCAAATTCACGAAAAAGTCTTGATTTTTTCATATATATAGTGTATAATGAACCCGTATTGAGAAAAATGCACACTTTTTTGCGTGCATAAAAACGGATGGTTTTTGCATGAAAAAGATACTTCTTACATGTTTTGAGCCGTTCGGCGGAGAGGTGATAAACCCTTCCGAAGAGGCTGTGAAAAATGTTTCCGCTCCGCTCGGGTGCGACGTTATGAAACTGCGTCTGCCCGTCGCATGGGGAAAATCACAGAAAACTCTTTTCGACGCAATCGATGATTTTTCGCCGGACGTCGTGCTCATGACAGGGCAGGCGGGCGGCTCATCCGCCGTGAGAATAGAGCGTGTTGCAATCAATCTTTGCGGTGCGATAAAGGACGAGGACGGACTTTATCCCGCGGGAAGTGAGGTTGCAACGGAGCTTCCCGTAATGGAGGGGGCTCCGACGGCATATTTCGCCACATTCGATTGCAAAAAAATTCAAAACGCGCTGAAAGAGGAAAACATTCCCGCCGTGCTTTCGTATTCGGCAGGGACATACATCTGTAACTATATAATGTTTTCGGCATTGGACAGATTCGCCTGTGAGAACAGGAAGGCGAAGGCGGGGTTCATTCACCTGCCTTATGCGGACTGTCAGAAAAGCGGGGTGCCGTCGATGGGGATCGACGTTATGACCCGCGCGATTGAAATCGCTTTGGCGCAGATCATTCAGGGGGAAAATTTATGAGTAAACTTAAAAAATTGTTATGTGTCGTTGCATTTTTATGCGCCGGCGCACTGCTTATATCGTCGTGTTCGCTTACGAAGCGTTACGAAAAGCATGTGCTGAGCTATCTTGAAACAAAGTATGATGGGGAAGAATTTGAGCTCCTTTCGTACACCAAAAACAAGAAAACGAGCAGCAGATACGAAATAAAAGCGGTCTGCGTATCGGATAATACGAAATTTGATATTTACGCATATTCCGCAAGTAACATTTCGGACGGTTACGCTGTCACAAGGGCAAACAACACAATGCGTGACAAGCTGAACAGGGTTTTCAGTTACAGCGAGGCGTCAAAGTATGTGACAGATATTCGCTGGCTCCGCCTCTATAACGAGGAAACAACAGACTACAGTTTCCTTGACGCAGACAAGGTTGATACTTATACGGAAGAGTCGGAGATCACGTCGATAGACGCGATTATATTCGGCAAGCCTCTCAAGGAAGAGCAGGTTGCGGACGGAATAATTTCTTCCGTTAAGGCACTTGAAAACGCCGGAATACATGTTGACAGTATCGGCTTTGAATTCACCGTACTTACGCAGAGTTGCAGAATGGAATCGTCTATGGCTGAAATCGAGGACTCAACTGCAGAAGAAATTGTTGAATTCATAAAGGTACGGCTCAACGAAAGCAAGGAATCGCAATCGGTTTGGATGAATTACGAACGTCAGGTTGTGTTTAAGTACGACAACGAGACGAGAAACAATCTTTATAGTTCCGCGGAATAATCGAATTGAAAGCACTGCTTTGGCGGTGCTTTTTATTGCCCCGATTGACAAGCCGCAGAATGTCGCGTAGTCTGCGGAAGGGAATATCGAAGTAGACGAATTGAATGGAGAGAATGTCCGCATAAACACAAAACCTCCCGCCAAAGGCGGGAGGTTTGCTTATTTTGTGAGTTTACTCAGCTCTTTCTGAGGATGGACATGAGGTCGTCGAAGTCGCTGTCGGAAACAAGTGTGTCTTCCTTGTCCTCTGCAACGATGGGAGCCTTAACGGGCTTTTCAGCCGCGGGCTTTACGACGGGAGTCTCTGTCGGAGTTGTTGCGGAAACGGTAGTGCTTGTGCGCTTGGGCTGTTCATCTGTTCTGAAACCTGTTGCGATAACGGTAACCGTGATCGTGTCTTCGAGGCTGTTGTCTATTCTTGCACCCCAGATGATGGTTGCATCGGGATGAGCTTCGTTTGATATCATGGAGGAAGCTGTTTCAACTTCGTCAAGGCTGATGTCAGCGGAAGCTGTGATGTTGATGATTATGCCTGTTGCACCGGAGATGGTTGTTTCGAGAAGCGGGCTTGTGATAGCCATCTTAGCCGCAACCTCTGCCTTGTCTCTGCCCGTTCCGGTACCGATACCCATGTGAGCATAGCCTGCGTCACGCATGACAGCGGAAACGTCTGCGAAGTCAAGGTTTACAAGGCTGGGGGTATTGATAAGATCCGAAACGCTCTGAATACCGCGACGGAGAACGTCATCTGCATATTCGAATGCGTTGGAAAGAGTGATTCTGTTTTCGGAAATCTGTTTCAGTCTTTCGTTGGGGATAACAACGAGAGCGTCAACATAGTCGCGAAGGTGAACGATACCCTGCTCAGCCTGTATCATACGCTTTCTTCCCTCAAAAGAGAAGGGCTTTGTAACGATACCGATTGTAAGTATGCCCATTTCCTTGGCAACCTTTGCAACAACGGGAGCCGCGCCTGTGCCTGTGCCGCCGCCCATACCTGCTGCGATGAATACCATGTCCGCACCGCGGATGACATTCTGTATGTCTTCAATGCTTTCTTCCGCAGCGCGCTTACCGACTTCGGGATCTGCGCCTGCGCCGTGACCCTTTGTGATCTTTTCGCCGATGGCGATCTTTGTGGGTGCGCTGGATGTGAGAAGAACCTGCTTGTCGCAGTTGACGGTGATAAGGTCAACACCCTGTATATTTGTCGCGATCATACGGTTTACAGCGTTACCGCCGCCGCCGCCGACGCCAATGACCTTAATCTTCACGCCACTGTCGTAATTGTTGTCAAATTCAAAACCCATATTATTAACCTCCTGAATTTTTGCTCCAAAAAATAGATACAATAATATAATAATATTTATTTTCGGATTTTGCAATATGTTTTTATAAAAAAATCAGAAAAATCGCAGAAAAACATCCCAAAAGGGAAAAATAAATGCAAAAAGTGCCTTTCGGAGGTCATTTCAGGGTATTTATATATACTTTTTCGGTGACAAATATTGTCAATCGGCTGTGCCGGTCACAAGGAATGATGTCTCGGAAGTGCCGGTTGCATATATCGTCCCCGACACGCCGGGCATGTTTTTCTCAACATAACCGATCGTTTTTTTGCAGAATTTCAGCTTTTTTTCTAAGTCTGTATAACTTCCGAATACGATCGTATACTTGCTTTTATACACGGCTGTAACAGAAAATCTGTTTGAAATATCTATCATGGTTATTCCGCTTGCAAAGTCACATTCGGTGAACAGCCGGATGAGCTCCGTGCTCGAGCGATAGTCCTTTTCGGACTCAAAAACAAGCGTTTTTCCCGGGTTAGCCTCGGTTACTTTCGGTAAAACTATCGGAATTATTCCGGACGCGCTGAGCCCCTGCGGGGATTTTACAACGTCGAGCACGCGCAGCTTGTCCGAAAGGATGAGAAAGTCCGAGCCGAATGACATATAGAAAAACGGCTTGTCCTCCATGACGGTGATGATGATTGTCGACGGCAGGCGTCGCCTGACGGTCACCGAGCTTACATACGGATTTTTTTCGAGGATTGATTTTGAGATTGCGTCCTTATCGATTGAGTACATATGTGTGCCGCGCCGCAAGCCCGCCGCCGAAGCTATGTTTTCCTCGGCAGAGACTGCATTTCCTTCGACTGTCACGTTTTTTATCCTCGCCGAAAAAACAAATATAAGAACGAGTGCAATCATGACTGCAAAAAAGCAGAATTTTATTATAAAGGTTTTCAGCCGAAACGATTCAAGCTCTTTTTTACTCATTCGCCTCCTCCTTTCCGACGAGCGAAAGCAGCTCTCGGTTTGAAAGACGGACAAGCTCTCTGTATATCAGCTCTCTTGCCTCCGGCTTTGCGAACGCGCGGATATTTTCCGAGAGCTTTGCGCCGAGCGGAGTGAAGAGGAGGTCATGCGCGGCGGAAGAAAGTGCGTCTGCAGTCAGATTTTTTTCCTCTATCAGGAGCGCGGCGTCGGAATTTTTCAGTCCCTCCGCGTTTTTGAACTGATGATTTGCGACGACGTTCGGGGAAGGGATGAACAGGCATGCCTTGCCCATGAGCGCAAGCTCGGAAACGGTCATCGCGCCCGAACGGCATATGACGGCGTCAGCCGCCGCTTCCCATTTCGGCATATCGTAAATATAGTCGGAAGGACGGAGATTTTTGCAGCTGTCAAGCCCCTTTTCGCGGAATTTGCGCATGAATTCGTCATAACCGTTTTTGCCTGTCGAATGAATGTGAAAGACTTCCGGGTGCTTTGACGAGAAATTCTCCATGAGCGCAAGGGCGCTGTCGTTTATCGCCTGCGCTCCGAGACTTCCGCCAAATGACAGCAGGACGTATTCACAGCCATTCGGGATGTCAAGTGCGGCGCGCGCCTGGCACTTTGAGAGGGAAAGTCCTTCTGTCCGCATGGGATTTCCGACGCACATCACCTTTGATTTGTCGCGGAAAAAGTCCGCTGTGGACGGAAAGTTTATAAATATCCTGTCCGAATCTTTTTCGAGCATTTTAATGGCTTTGCCGGGGATGATGTTTGACTCGTGGACGGCTGTCGGTATGCCCATTTTAGCTGCGGTGTGTATCAGAGGATATGAAAGATAGTTTCCCGTTGCGAAAACAACGTCGGGCTGAAACGATTTCAGTAACTTTTTTGCCCCGATTTGCGAAGTGAAAAAACATATAGCCGTCTTTATATTTCTGAGGGAAAGACTTCTCTGGAGTCCGCTCATTTCTATATGATAGGTTTCATATCCCGCCTTTTCGACAAGAGACTTCTCCATTCCGTTTTTTGTAGCAATGAAGAGAATTTCCGCGCTTTTGTCGCGACTTTTTATTGTGTCGGCAACGGCTATTGCCGGATATATATGACCGCCGGTTCCTCCGCCGGCAAGAATAATCTTCATTTGAGCTCCTCCGAAAAAGATGATATTTTACAGCCTTTTTATACCCGCTTTTGAGATGAATAACGTGAAACGGAAAGTATAATTCCCATTTCCGCGAGCTGCATGACAAGCGCCGTGCCGCCGTATGAGAAGAATGGAAGCGCAATTCCCGTCGTCGGGATGGATGATGTCACGACTGCGATATTGAGCATTGCCTGAATACCGACCTTTGCGGTAAGTCCCGCAACAAGAACGGAAGAAAATGTGTCCGGAGCACGCTTTGCAATGACAAAGCCGCGCCACATGAAAAGTACGAAAAGCGCTATGAGGGCGATTGCCCCGATGAAACCGAGCTCCTCGCAGAGAATTGCGAAGATGAAGTCGTTCTGCGGCTCGGGAAGCCACATGTGTTTCTGATAGCTGTTGCCGAGTCCGACTCCGAAAAGTCCGCCGGAACCTATGGCAAGCAGACTCTGATAAGGCTGCCAACCGCCGGTTTTGAGATAAAGCTCCGGATGAAGCCATGCGTCGATACGCTTTTTCATGTAATTTGTAAAGAGCATTACGCCGAGCGCACCCGCGCCGAACACGCCGCCAAAGGTTGCGAGAACCTTCCAGTTTGCGCCCGACATGAAAATCATCGAGGCGCCGATGAGAAAGAGGATTATCGTTCCCGACATGTGATGTTCGAGCAGAGTCGTGACGCACACAACGCCCGTAATTATTCCCGGAATGAGAATTCCGTATTTGAACTGCTTTATTTTCGCATTGAAAAATGATATATAAGCCGCGAGCAAGAGCACGAGGGCAAATTTCATTATCTCCGAGGGCTGAAACTGAATGGGACCGAAGCGCAGCCATCTTGTCGCGCCTTTGTTTGTCTCGCCTATGAAGGGCACTGCTGCGAGCATGAGAAAGCTGACGGCGAATATCGGAACCGTGAATTTTTTCACAAAGCCGTAGTCGACAAAAGAGATAAGCATCATGACGACAATCCCCACCACGGCGAAGAATATCTGCTTTTTGACGAACCACAGGCTGTCATGCATTTTGACTTTGGCAAATATATAACTCGATGAAAATACCATAACCGACCCATAGCAGAGAAGTAGCACGACGATTATAAGAAAAATTCTGTCAACACCGCCGCGCACACGGTAAACTGTGTTTATTTGCGGGTGAAGAAGCTCTTTCAGAAAAGAACTGCCTTCACTTTTCCTTTTTTGTTCGCCTGTCATGAAAAAGCTCCTCCTTTCGCAAATTATTCAAAGAAATAAGATATTACAGCCATCGCAACGGTTACGGCAATCGCCACAAGGACGATTTTCCCCTCCGTCCAGCCGCAGAGCTCAAAATGATGGTGCAATGGCGACATTTTGAAAAGTCTTTTCCCGTGTGTCAGCTTGAAATACGATACCTGGAGAATGACGGATATTGCCTCTATGAAATAAACTATGCCGACAACGACGAGTATCAGCGGGTCTCCTGTCATGACAGACAGCGCAACGACCGCTCCGCCGAGAAAAAGCGAGCCTGTGTCACCCATGAACACTCTTGCGGGATGAGCATTGTATACGAGAAAGCCGAGACATCCTCCGAAAACCGCAATGGCGAGCGTCGCCGCGGCATTTTCGCCGGAAATGACAGCTTTTACGGCAAAGAACGCGCACACCGCCGCCGTGACGGAGGAGGCGAGCCCGTCGATACCGTCTGTGAGGTTTACGGAATTCGATGTGAATATAAAGAACGCGATGAAAAGAATATAAAACCAGAAGCCGAGCTCGATTTCCGCCTTGAAGAAGGGGATATAGAGCGTTTTTGAAAGTCCGAACGTTTTTTCCGCCGCGAGCATAAAGAGCGATGATATCGCCGCCTGGAGAAGTATCTTCTGGTATGCGCGTATTCCGTCGTTTTTGTGCTCGAAGAGCTTTTTGCCGTCATCGATTATGCCGACCATTCCGGAGAGAAGCGTAAACCCATAGCATATCCAGAGCTTGATGATTTCTTCTTTCTCAAGGAAAAAGAACGAAACGCAAAGCGAGGCCGCGACTCCGACGATGAAAAACAAGCCGCCCATCGTCGGGGTGCCGTCCTTGCATTTATGCCATCTCGGACCGATTTCCTTTACGGGCTGACCGAGCTTTTTTGTCATGAGTACGGGAATGAAAATTCTTCCCAGCACCGCTGTGCATACAAATGCCGTCGCAAGGACGATTGCAAGATAAATAGTCATTACTTTACTCCTGAAGCAGTTTTGATATTCTTTCAAGCGACAGCGCACGGCTCGCCTTTATAAGAACCGTGTCGCCTTCGCGGATGAGCTGTTTTAATGTGTTTGCGGCGGACTCCGCGTCGCCGTAGTCAATTATTTCCGTTATATTTTCGTGTGGCATTCCGCCCTCTTCGGCACCTGCGGCAATTTCCTTTGCGAGCGTACCGACCGTCACAAGCCCATCGACTCCCAGCTCTGCCGCCTTCTTTCCGACAGCGCGGTGAAGGGAAGCGGAATATTCGCCGAGCTCCCGCATTTCGCCAAGCACGGCAAGTTTTCGTCCCTTTGCGACATCACAAAGCACACAGAGCGCCGCCGACATAGATTCGGGACCTGCGTTGTAGCAGTCCTCGATGATTGTAAACCTTCCCGCGTCGATAATGTTCTGCCGTAGCTTTACGGGCTCAAACGCGAGCAGTCCCGCGCGGATTTCATCTTCGCTTATGCCGAGCATTGTTGCGACTGTCACCGCCGCGAGCGCGTTTTTGACGTTATGCTCGCCTATCTGCCTTATTTCAATGGAGCTTATGTCGCCGCCGATCCGGGATTTTATATCAAACGCCATGCCGCCATCCGTATGACGGATGTTTTCGGCGACGTAATCGCTTTTTCTGTTTTTTATTCCGAAATGAATCCGGCAGAGCTTTCTTTCTTCGAGGACGTCCGCGAGCATTGGCTCGTCGCCGTCGAGAATGATAATTGCGCCGTCTCTCATGCCGGAGGCAATTTCGAGCTTTGCACTGCATATATTTTCTCTCGACCCGAGGTTTTCTATGTGCGAATTTCCTATGCAGGTTATGACGGCTATATCGGGCTGTGCGATGTCTGAAAGCCGCGATATTTCGCCGAACGAACTCATTCCCATTTCAAGAACGAGAATTCTGTCATCCTTTTCAAGGGAGAGAACGGTCAGCGGTAAGCCGATTTCGCTGTTGAAATTGCCTTCGGTCTTGTGAGTTTTGTATTTTTCGGAAAGTATCGAATGGATGTACTGCTTTGTCGTCGTTTTGCCGACGCTGCCCGTCACGGCGACGGTTATCACTTTGAAGCGAGACTTATATGCTCTTGCGAGCTCACCGAGTGCCCGCACAGTGTCGCTGACGAGAATATAGGGAATATCGCAGTCCGGCTTTTGGCTGACAACGGCACAGACGGCACCGTTTTCTTTTGCCTTGCCGATAAAATCGTGACCGTCAAAATTTTCGCCCCTGATTGCGAAAAAGCATTCTCCGGTGCAGTCGACGCGCGAATCGATCGAAACTCCGCAGACCGGGGTAAGCGGATCTCCGCTGCAGAAAAGCTCCCCATCGCACATTCCGGCGAGCATTTGCAGATTTATATTAAGTTCAGTACATCCGAATTTCATTTTCAAAGTCCCTTTTCAAGAATTATGTTTTCCGCCGTCTCCCTGTCGGAGAAGGGAAGTTTTTTTCCGCCCGCTGTGATGAATTCCTCGGCTCCTTTGCCGAGAATGAGCACTGTGTCGCCCTTTTCGGCGGACGTGATCGCAAGCCTGATTGCCTTTTTTCTGTCCGGCTCGGTTGTGCGGTTTTCGCAGGCTTTTATGCCCGCGACTATATCGTTTATTATTTCGTCGGGATTTTCCGAGCGGGGATTATCGCTTGTGATGATTACCTTATCCGAAAGTGCGCAGGCGACCTTTCCCATCTCGGGGCGTTTGCCTTTGTCCCTTTCTCCTCCGCAACCGAAAACGGTTATGACTTTTCCCGCCGTGAGCTGTTTTGTTGCGGAGATGACGTTTTTCATGGCGTCCGGCGTGTGAGCAAAGTCAACTATGACCGTCACGCCGCTCTTTGTCATGATTTTCTCCATCCGTCCCGGTACGCCGCAGAACCGACTCAGCGCTCTTGCGGCAATTCTGCCCTTTATTCCGAGCACGGACGCCGCAGAAGCCGCCGCGAGCATGTTGTATACCGAATAAATCCCGACGAGAGGCGAGAAGATGTGTTCTCTCATCCCGACGGCGCAGAAGTCAAATTCAACTCCGACGGGCGAGAGGCTTATGTTGTCCGCAAAGAAGTCAGAGTCAAAATCATTTATCGAATAATACCAGATTTCATCCGTTGCAGCCCATGCCATTTCATAGGCGTGCGGATCGTCAAAATTGAGCACCGAATGACGGCATTGCGAAAACAGCTTTGCTTTTGCCGCCGAATACGCTTCGATATCATTGTGATAGTCGAGATGATCACGAGAGAGATTTGTGAAAATTCCAAGCTCAAAATGCAGTCCGGACAGGCGTTTTTGGTCAAGCGAATGTGAACTTGCCTCCATTATCACAAAGTCCGCCTTTTCGTCCACGGCTTTTTTCAGAAGCGGGGCGAGAATATCCGGAGGAGGCGTTGTATATCCTGTTTTTTCGGGATCGTTTCCGCTCCCCGCGCCTTCCGTTCCGATCAAAAACGTATTGTAGCCGCCCTCGCGAAGTATTTCGGAGAGCATTGCGGAGACCGTCGTTTTTCCGTTTGTGCCTGTCACAGCGCAGAGACGGAGCTTCTTTTGCGGATTTCCGCATATGGCAAGGCAGGCGAGCGCGAACGCCTCTCTCGCATCTTTTACGATTACCGTCGGGACGGGGAAGCGTTCGTCCGGTGCACTGTCCGTGACGACGGCAATTGCGCCTTTCCGTGCAGCATCATACATATTGGCTCTGCTTCCGTCAAGAGAGAAGAAGAGCTCTCCGGGACGGAGTTTCCTTGAATCGGCGCAAACGCCGATAGCTTCGATATCCGCCGCGCCAAACGGCAGGAATATGAGCTCACTTTCAGATATAACAGATGATAATTTCAATTTACGGTCACCTCCGCGGTATGCTTTGAAATATTCTTCAAACTTCCCGCGGAGAATCCGACCTATCAGTCGGAAACGTCCGTAATTCTGAAATCCACCGTGATTATACTTCCTTTTTCAGCGGATATACCCGCCGCAATCGACTGTTCGACAGCCACCGCCGAGCTTCCGCTGGTGACGCCTGTCAGATGAATGTTGAAGCCTGCGTCGGCGAGGATTTTATTTGCTTCCGCCGCGCTCTTTCCGACAACGGAGGGAACCGTCGCATATGCGGAGCCGACTTCATCGCTTGTGTAAAGAATGATTTTGCCGTTTTCGGGTGACATTTTGCTTCCCGAAACGGGAACCTGTGTTATGACGGATTTTCCCGTGCCGATAATTTCGTATTTCAGTCCGGCGTCGCTTATGTTCTTGATCGCCGTATCGAGGGAGAGCCCGCGATAGTTTTTGACGGAGACTTCGAGCTTTGCCATTTCCTCCGCCGTATATACGGGCTCAACGCCGAGATAGGGAAGGACTTCCGCAAGCATTTTCGCAACGTAAGGCGCAGCCACGGTGCTTCCGTAAATAGAGCCGATTGTCGGCTCGTCGACCGCCAACAATATGACGATCTTCGGGTCATAAGAGGGGGCATAAGCCACGGTTGACGCTATTCTCTTGTTGCCGACGGTACCCTTTTCGGATGTACCCGTCTTTGCCGCGACGGAATATCCCGCAACGTATGCGTTCTTTGCGCCGCCGTTTGTTGCAACGCCCTCCGCGAGTATTGCGGAGATTGTCGACGCTGTCTCGCGGCTTATGACCTGACGTTTTTCAGTCGTGCCGAAGGTTGCTTTTATGTTTCCGTCGTTATCCTTTACAGCCTTGACGACGTGCGGGGTAACGAGTGTGCCGCCGTTTGCAACAGCCGCAACTGCGGAGATCTGCTGTATGGCGGTTACGTTGTATCTCTGCCCGAAGGAATAAACCGCGAGGTCGAGGACGGACATATTGTCCTCGCTTCTGTAAACCGAGCCTGTTTCGCCGGGAAGGTCGATTCCCGTTTTGCAGTCAAGTCCGAAGGCGGAAAAATATTTGCAGAACGTCGGTATGCCTATGCGCTCTGCGAGCATCATCATGCAGGGGTTGCATGACTGCATAAGTCCCTGGGAGAAGGTCACGAGCCCGTGACCGGTTGTTTTGTGACATTTGATTTTCCATCCGGCGACGGTATATGAGCCGCCGCAATAGAAGGTGTCACTTGTTTTTGCCTTGTTTTCTTCAAGCGCCATTGACGTTGTGAATATTTTTGAAGTCGAGCCCGGCTCGTATGTTTCGGTTATCGTCTTGTTGTTCCACATTTCAAGCAGAAACGCGGAAAGCGCCTTCTGATATTCAACCGTGCCTTCTCCGTATGCCGTTTTTGCGGATTCGGCTTTTTTCTGATAATATTCCGGGAAGGTTGTGGGGTTGTTGAGGTCATAGCTGGGGTATACCGCCATGCCGAGTATCTCTCCGGTTGACGGATCCATTGCAATTGCCTGCGCGCGGGACTTACAGCCCGATTCGACAGCCGCCTGTTCGAGATAATTTTCAAGTATGCTCTGGATTTTGTAGTCGATCGTTGTCACGAGGTTTGCACCGCTGGAAGCGTCGATATAGGTTTCGTAGTTATAGGGCATGGAGCCCATGTTTCCGCTCTGTGCGGCAACGATCTTTCCGCTGACGCCGGAGAGAACGCTGTTGTAATAATATTCCAGACCGTAGCTTCCGCCGTCCGTGCCGCAGAAGCCGATGACGTGGCTCGCGAGGGTGGAGAAGGGATAGACGCGCGTCGTCATTTCCGCAAGGCAGATCTTTCTTTCAAGCTCGTTATCCGCTATGTATTGGCGGACTATATCGGCTGTTGCCTCGTCGACGTTCTTTTTTATCGTTCTGTCCTTGTATTTTGTCTTTGTCGACTGTTCGTATACATAGTCATAATCGACGCCGAGAATTTCGGACAGCCCCTTGCATATGAGCACTCGCTCATCCTCGCTTTCGATATCATAAGGGGAGATGAAAATTCTTTCGGTCGTATAATTTGTGGCAAGAACGACGCCGTTTCTGTCCGTTATCACGCCTCTGGAGGCGGAGATCGGCGTTTCGTATATCATCTGTTCAATGACCGCGGCGCGGTATTTTTTATAATTTACTATCTGAAGATAAAACAGCCTGCCGATGAGTATCACCGCAATGAGAGAAATTGCGGAAAACAGCACAAACGATCGCGTGCGTATCTGCGGGCCTTGTTTACCGAGGATTGAGTCCGGCTTTGAGCTTTTCATCGGCGATATGTTCTCCTTTCCCGATAATTAAAAAGAGCAAAGAGCATTATTATATTCTCTTTACTCGAAAAAGTTATTACGATATTACATTATATTTGCGACGTGCGAAATTATGCACGCCCCCGATGCGGGGGCGCACAAAAATCAGTTCAGAAATTCAACTATCTTTCCGAAGTTCTTTGCAATCGCGCTGAGAAGAGAGTCTATCGCACCGCCGATCTGGCTTTCGGGCTCGATAACCTCGCTTACGTCCTCCGAGCCTTCGCTTTCAAAATAAACGGTTGTTTTGCGGGAGGAGTCGAGTCCGAGACCGGACGCCGTCGACTCTATTTCGGATTTTGTATACTTATAATCGAGTCTGCCTTCAAGCGTTTTCGCCTCGGCTGTCAGATCCTTTATATCGCCCTTCATTGCGGATATCTCGGAAGAAAGCTCCGAAACCTGAACGAAGGAGAATATTATAAACATGAAGAGAACCGTTGCGACAATCATTCCTATGATAAGCGCGAGCGGGAACGGCGCGCGGCTTTTGGCTTTGACGGTGTTATATCTGTCCCCGCCGCCTCCGCACATATCGGAAAGGGAAGATATGACACTCTTTTTGGAGGGAGAACGATGGTTTGAGAAGTTTTTTGGAGTTTTGGAGTTTGGGTTTTGGCTTGAGTTCATAATCTTCCTTCCTTTCCGTAATGCGTTTACTGTATTTTTTCGGCTACACGGAGCTTTGCGCTGTGCGACCTTCTGTTTAGCTTTAGTTCCTCTTCCGACGGAAGAATGGGCTTTCTCTGAAGCGTCTTTATCTGCGGCTTCTTTCCGCAAACGCAGACGGGGAACGACAGAGGGCACGTGCAGCCCTTTTCGAGCCTCGCGAATATCTGTTTGACGGCTCTGTCCTCAAGGGAATGAAACGTCAGTACTGCGATCCTACCGCCTTTTGCAAGCGAGTCTATCGCGTCCTCTATCGCGGGAGCGATTATCGAAAGCTCGCCGTTGACTTCAATTCTTATCGCCTGGAAAGCCTGTTTTGCGGGGTGATGACCCTCTGCCAGAGCTTTCCTTGAAGCGACGGATTTTATTACGTCAACAAGTTCAAAAGTTGTTTCTATCGGCTTTTCGCTCCGCTTTTCGACTATCGCGCGGGCGATTTTCGGGGCGTTCGGCTCCTCGCCGTATTCATAGAATATCCGGCGGAGCTCGCTTTCCGGATAACCGTTTACAACGTCATATGCGGAGAGCGGGGAGGAGCGGTCCATTCTCATATCGAGGGGAGCGTCGGAGTTATATGAAAAACCTCTTTCGGCTGTGTCGAGCTGATAGGACGATACGCCGAGGTCGAATATCACGCCGTCGATTTTTTCGATACCGAGCGACGAAAGTATATTTTTTATATTTGAAAAATTGTCTTTTACATAGGTTATTCTGTCCGCATACGGAGCGAGCCGTTTTTTTGCCGCTTCGATTGCGTCGTCGTCACGGTCGATACAGACAAGCCTGCCGCCGGAAAGGCGTTTTGCGATCTGTTCGGAATGACCTCCGCCGCCGAGCGTGCAGTCGACGTATGTTCCGTCCGGCTTTATGTTCAGCGCTTCTATGCACTCTCCGAGCATTACCGAAAAATGATTGAATTCACTCATCAGACGCCCAGCCCTATCATTATGTTCTGGATATCAGCCATGTCCTCTGCGGCTTTCTTTGCCTCCCATGCGGACTGTGACCAGATTTCTATATAGTTGTTTACGCCGATGACGACAGTGTCCTTTTCGAGCTTTGCGTAATCGCGCAGAACCTGCGGGATGAGAACTCGCCCCTGAGAATCGAGGGAGGTATCGCACGCGGCGGAATAGAAAAAGCGGCGGACGTCACGAGCCTGAACGAGCGGCATAGCGTCTATTCTGGCGGAGAACTTTTCCCATTCGGAAAGAGGGTAAACGGAGAGGCAATTATCAATGCCGCGCGTAACGACGAACGTTTCACCGAGCGCTTCGCGGAACTTGGCAGGGATGAAAACTCTGCCCTTGGAGTCTGTCGTGTGGATAAACTCGCCTAAAAACATCTTTTGCCCTCCTTTTCTCCTTCGGAATGTGGATAACTCTGTGGAAAGTGTGGAAATCCACCACTTTGCTCCACTTCGCACCACTTTTATGGTTTAATTATAAATGATATGTGGACAAAATACAAGGGCTTTTTGAAAAAAATATAAAAAACACGCAGTGAAAATAATCCGTGACCGGATTTTCTGCGTGTTTTTTCTTCTTAATTATTATATATGGCGGGCTTTCAGCCTTTCAGCACCGAGAGCGCCGCCTCCGGAACGTAGTGCGAAACGTTTTTTCCTTCGGAGATGAGCCTGCGGACGAGGGTCGAGCTTACGTCTTTATACTGCGGGTCGGCTTCAAGCAGAATCGTCTTTATCCCACTGTGCTCAAAATTGAAGTCCGCCTGCTTCTGCTCATAGGCACGGTCATTTTCGCTGCGCACGCCCTTTATGATGACTTCAACGCCCGCTTCCTTTGCATATTCAAAGAGCATACCGTCGTTTGTTATGACAACGGCGTTGTCTATATCCATAGTTGCCGCACAGAGCGCCTCAAACCTTTTTTCGAGAGGGAAAAGCGGCTTTTTCTCCGGATTTTCAAAAATTCCGACGATCAGCACGGCGCACATATCAGCCGCCCGCCGGATTATATCGAGATGACCTTTTGTAACAGGGTCAAACGTGCCCGCTGTCAGAGCTATGCCGTATTCCATCACTCTGCCGCCTTCGGGGAAAGATAATATATGATGACTCTGCCGTAGCGCGACTGCTTTGAAAGGGAATAGCGGGAGGCAACGTCAGTGTCTTCCATAAGTCCCTCCTGCTCGTCCTCGCAGATGATGATGCTTGTATCCTTTACGAGAGAGTTGTCATAAATCGCCTTGAGTGCAGACGGCAGCAGTCTTTTTGCATAAGGCGGGTCTATAAAAACGATATCAAAACGGCTCTTTCCGGAAGCGGAGACGGCGTATTTTTCGTAATCCATACAGAGTACGTTGGATTTTTTATAGAGCTTGGTTTTCTGGGCGTTTTCCGTTACGAATTTTATCGCTTCGCGGGAACTGTCAACAAAGGTGCACTTTTCTGCGCCTCTTGAAAGCGCTTCAAGTCCCATCTGTCCGGAGCCTGCGAAAAGGTCGAGCACCTCGCGTCCTTCAATATCAAACTGTATGGACGAGAACACCGCTTCCTTGACTTTCTCCGTCGTCGGGCGGGTGATCTCCTCTCCCTCCGGAGTTGAAAGGCGAATACCTCTCGCTGTTCCTGTAATAATTCTCATATAATTCTCCTTTTTAAGCAAAATAATCTTTTATATTCTTTGCAATTTCTTCTGTTATGCCTTTGACGCGGCAAAGCTCGGATACTTCGGCTTTTTTGATTGCCGCAAGTCCGCCGAATTCGCGGAGAAGTGCTTTCGCCTTTGCCGTTCCGACCCCTTTTACGTTTTCAAGGACGGACGTTTTCTCTGCTTTGCGCTTTCCGCCCATCATTTTTGATATTGTGAAGCGGTGAACTTCTTCCTGAATTTTATATATCAGCGAATATACCTGCTGTTCGGAAAGTATCTCGATTTCGCCTCCGTCATCGCCGACGAGCGCGCGCGTTCTGTGTCTGTCGTCCTTTACCATACCGAGGGTCGGAATGTCATAGCCCGCCTGCCGCATAGCCTGCTTTGCAGCCGAAACGTGGGTTGCGCCGCCGTCGATGAGGAAAAGATCCGGCACGACGGCGCCTTCATCCGAAAGATGAGCGCATCTCCTGCCGACAGCCTCTCGCATTGACGCATAGTCATCACGCGTCGTAACGGTTTTCATTTTGAAAATCCGATAGTCGCTTTTTTTCGGCTTGCCGTTTTCAAAAACGACCATTCCCGCCGTTATATGCTCATCGCCGATGTTTGAAATGTCGAAAGCCTCAATTCTCTCCGGAACCGTTTCAAGTCCCGCAAGAGACGCAAGCCGCGCAAGGGTTTTGTCCGTTTTCTGCGACGAAAGCAGATATTCGCGACATTTCTGTGCCGCATTTTCGATTGCCATGTCGCAGAGCTTTTTCTTTTCGCCCCTCTGCGGGACGGCAACCGTGACCTTCCGCTTCATTTTTTCGGAAAGCCAGCTTTCGCAAAGCTCTCTGTCGCTCTCCGAAAGCTCCCCGCCGACGGTTATCTCTTTCGGAATGTACTCTCTGCGGATGTAAAGCTCGCAGATAAACGAGCAGACCGCGGAGGAATCCAGTATCTCCCCGCCCGAAAAATAGAAAATTTCGGAGTCCGTCAGCTTGCCGCCGCGGATATAGAAAACGCATATCGCTCCGATGCCTTCTCCGGAATAAGCGGAGATGACGTCCCGCTCGGTATCGGGTGAGGCGACAACCTTTTGCTTTTCGCGGAGTTTTTCAATCGCGCGGATTCTGTCGCGACAGACAGCCGCCGCTTCGTACATTTCGTTTTCGGAGGCATAGAGCATTTTTTCGGTAAGCCTGTCGGTTATTTTTTTGTAGTCGCCGGAAAGAAAATCAACGGCTTCCGAAAAGCTCTCCCTGTATTTTTCGCTCGTTACGCTCTCATCGCACGGAGCGATGCAGCCTATCTGCCTGTATATGCAATGCCCAACCTTGCCCTTGTCCCTCGGAAACCGACGCTTGCACGGCGGCAGACCGAATGTTTTCTGCATTGCGTTGATTATTCCGTACACAACGGTTGTCCCCGAGTACGGGCCGAAATAAAGCGCGCGCGGATCATCTCTTTTTCTTGTGACGGTGAAATGCGGGTATTCATCATGCATGTTGACGGAGATATAAGGATATGATTTATCATCCTTGAGCTTGATATTATATCTCGGCTTATAGAGCTTTATCAGACTGTTCTCGAGCGTCAGCGCTTCCATTTCCGTATCGCACACAATATATTCAAAATCGCGCACGAGGGAGGTCATTATATCGGTTTTGACGCTTCTGAAATCCGTTTCGTGAAAGTATTGCGAAACGCGGTTTTTCAGCTTTTTCGATTTGCCGACGTATATCACCTTTCCGCCCTCGCCTCGCATTATATAAACTCCTGGCGAGAGTGGGAGTAGGGAAGCCTTTTCGCGCAGACTTTCCGCATACGCGGGATTTACCATATACAAGACCTCCTTTCAAGAAAAAAACGGCAGTTGCAAAGCACCTGCCGCGGTTGTTTTCCGGATTTTTCGGTCAGAGAGAATTGCTGACCAACTCTTCAAGACCGTTCAGAGCCTCGGCTTCGTCCGGGCCGTCGGCAATCAGAGTGATGGTCATGCCGCCCGTAATGCCCATGGAGAGCACGCCGAGAAGGCTTTTCGCGCTTATGCGTCTGTCATCCTTCTGAATCCAAATAGAGCTGGCATAAGAATTTGCTTTCTGAATGAAAAACGTTGCCGGTCTTGCATGGAGACCCACGTTGTTTTTGATTGTAACTTCTCTTGAAATCATACCTTATGCTCCTTTGACGGTATAAAACGCACTTTTTTATCAAAACAGTGCGCAAATTGCTTTTGTTATTCTATATTATAACAAACACTTCAAATAAAATCAATAGTTTTTTAATATTTTTTGTCATTTCGCGGTGGGTGTGCCTATTCCCGTGAGCGTCATTGAGAATTCAACGTCGGTTGAATAGACGTAAATTACGTCGGAGACGGTTGCCAGCTTGCTTCCGCCGATATAAAACCCGTTTTCTCCGCTTCTTCCGTAAAGCACGGCGACGCCTCTGACATCCATGGAGAAGGGATGGTCGACGCGTTCGATATTGCCCGCTCCGTTTTCAACATAGACCTTTGAAGGCTCCTTTGAAACGCTCTGGATATAACCGATTATGCTGTCACCGTCCGAGAGATAAATAACCGTGCCCATGCGGAGCTTTTCCGTCATTGTGTCGGCTGTCGATCCCATGACCTCGGGAACGATGAAGCTGACCCTGACCTGCTCGTTGAGGGAGTCTTTTGAATTGTAATAATACCTGAAAACGAGCGCGGCGATGCACGCAACGATGACAAGTATCAGTAGCGCGTCAAAAATGTTGAAGCGCGATTTTGTATCCTGTTTTGCCATAATGCCGCCCCCTTATCCGAGATTGAATTCAGTGCAGAATGATGTGCCGGCGAAGGCGCCGCACCGGAAATATATCCGCGAGCCGACGAGTATTTTGTTTTCGCCCACGTAAGCTATACCGCGGTCGTCTATATCGGCTGTCACGCTTATGGTTACGTAAACGTCATAGAGGTTGTCATATTCGGAATATGACAGATGTCTGTTTCCGGAGCTGTCCGTCGAGAGCTTGCTTCCGACATGTTTTGTTTTCTCCGTGCGGACGGAGTTTATCGTTCCGACGGACTTTCCCGTTGACGAGTCATAAGCAATTTCTCCCGTCTTTATGATGGAGATGTAATCCGCGTTTACTCCAGGGAGCTTAACCGTATATGTCACGGTTTTCTCGCTTGACGCGGCAACCGTTTTATCGGAGACGGTCATATAAACGATGACGGCGATTATCGCGAGCACCATGATGATTATGAGCACGTCAACAAAGTTGAACCGACCCTTTGCCCTTTCTCTGTTTTCCATAGAAATCAACTCTTTCCCGACGGAATTTTGTGCCCGCCGCGCTCCTCCGTCGAAAGAGGCGGCGCAGGTATATTCAGCAATAGAATTCTCCGGATGATTCGTCCATGGCGTTTTTCGACATGAGCACGGCGCCCGCCGAAAGCCCGACGACTATCCAGAACATAAGGAATATGCGGTAGTTATACCAGACGTAATCCGTCACGCCCTGCACAAGGAACGCGACGAGCCCGCAGAAAATACCGACCTCGGTAATCTTGCTGTTTTGCGAATCGGGCGATGTGATGTGAGACAGGTTCATCTGCACAAGAATGAATACAAATATGAGGAACATCACGGCGCCCGAAATTCCGAGCTCGGTGAGTATCTGGAGATAAAGGCTGTGACTGTGTGGCGCGGTTTCTATCCCGCGGAGCGCATATGAGGGGTACATCGTCGCGAACGCGCCTTCGCCTATGCCGATACCGTAAGGCGAAACGTCGGAAAGCATTTTCCAGACGCCCTTCCAAATGCCTATTCTGTATGACGAGGAGGTATCCGAATGGGTGAATATGCTGGCAATTCTGTTTGTGACGCTGTCGCTGAGAGATATAGCAACCGCCACCGGAGGGAGGAGAAGTATTCCCGCTGTCATGCAGCGCTTATCGGCGAGCAGGAGGAATACAACGGTCGATACGGCAAAGCCGAGCCATGCCCCGCGCGACCATGTCAGCACAAGACAGAAAACGTCAAATGCGGCGCCGCAGGCGAAAGCAAAGCGCTCTTTAACGCTTTTTGCCGTTATCGCAAGGGCAACGGTTATCGGAATGACGAGAATGAGATATTCCCCGAGAACGTTAGGGTTTGCGAATGTGGAAACGACCCTGCCTTTTATCTCTCCGAAATCGGACATGTCCTGCCAGATGACAGAGGGTGTGCCGATGAAGTTTTCAAGAATACCGTAAATTGAGACTATCGCACCCGAAAACGCGATTGCGGAAAGACATTTTTTCAGCAAAGCGCGCGAGCGGATAAGATTTTTGACAACGAAGTATGCCGCTATAAAGCAGACCATCAGCAGCATTTTGTTTGCGCTTGACGACGACCTTGTGAATATACCGCCGAAAAGCGTCAGGATTGCAAATATGAAAACGGGGAGGTCTATAAGCGAGAGCTTTAGCACGCGCTTCCCGCAGAAGAACTTGACGAGACACGAAAACAGCACAAGGCACATAAGCGCGGCAAGCGCCATTGTCGGAAGGAAGGGAAGGAGCAGACACATGCCGATGACTCCCGCCTCCGGAGAGATTATCACCGCGTGCACCGCGACAATCGCCGCTATGGCGAGGAGCACAAACTCCGCGGGGACGAATATCGAAACCGTCCCGCACACCATTCCGATGAGGAACGAAGCGCTGATTCCCGTGTTTGCCGGACTTGCCGCCACATAGTCAAGCGCGACAGAGCGGAGACTTAGCACGTCGAAAAAGATAAACCGAAGAATAACGGAGCCCGATATTGCCTGGGCAAGGCTCTTTTTCGACATAAACAGTACGAATGAGAATATTATGAAAGCTAAGCCCGTTACAAGCGAAGCGAGGGAAACGTCAAGCGAGAACGAGTATTTTCTCAGAAGATACGTCGCGACGACATAAAATCCGAAGGAGAAAGCAAACACTCCGTATGACGAAAGGGAAAGGGCCAGCAGGGCGGAGGAGAGCTTTCCTATCGATGAGATGATGAAGCTGTTCTCAAGCGACGAGGCGACTTTATGTTTGACTTTGCGGAAGCCCTCGCTTTCGGACGAGCCGAGCGAATGGGCAATGCTGCCGGCAAATGAATTCTCGGCGCAACTGTCGACCTTGTCATACGAGAGGAGGATACTTGCGGCGAAGCTGTTCTTCGCGGCTTTATATATGAAGTCGGCAAAGCGCATGAGCGCGGATATTATGACGCCCTTGCGGAGAAACTTTCCGAGCCTTCTTTTGAAAGGCACTTTTGTGTTTTTAGCCAAGCTCACACCTCCTTGTTTTTATCATTTTCTTTGCGCCCGATCCTGCGCAAAATACTTATACATATTAAATATACCACACATTCCCCCGAAAAGACAATAGCGCAGACGAGAAAATTTTGAAAAACCGAAAGATTTACGGCATTTTTTTCAAAAAATCCACGCAGAAGCACGGCAACTCCGCCCCCGACCGCTCCGGATGCCGCGATTTTCAGAGCCGACAGGAACAGACTCCTCCCGCAAAAGCCCTTTATTTTCACTGCGGCAAATATGAAAAGCGTCACCGCCGCCGCCACATATGCAATGCCGTATGAAACGGCAATCCCGCGCATGCCGCCGTCAAAAGCAAAGACGGAAACGGCTCCGCAAGCGGCGAACGTGCCTGTTCCGGCAAGCGACGCTATCATGGGAGGAACGGCGCTTTTCCTTGCGAAAAATCCGCGGGAGAGAACCTCGTAAACACAGAAAAACGGAACGGAAAACGCAAGATAACGGAGTATTTCACCGCACGATATTGCAGACTCCGCGCCGAAATTTCCGCGCAGATACAGCATGCATACGATATTGTCCGAAAGGAGATAAAGTCCGACGGAAACCGGAAGCGAGAGGGCAAATGCGGCAATCACCGCTTTTACAAGATATGAAGAAAATTCTTCGTCGTTACCGCCGGAAAATATCCTCGAAAGCGACGGCAGGATGAAATTGCAGACTCCGTATGTCAGCACGCCTGACGCCATGAGCCATATCGCGGAGGAATAATCAAATGCCGCGACGGCAGAGTCCGAGACGAAGGTCGCAAAAAACGTCAGCAAAAGGGAACAGACGGGCAAAAGCCATGCGCCGGCCATGACGGACGGCGCCATTTTCAGTGCCGATGAAAGACCGCTTTCCTTGAAATGAAGAGTCGGGCGGGGAAAACGCTTTTTTGCCGCGAGCGGGATTGCGAGCGTGAGAAACTGTATCAGCCACGAGATTACATAGATTGCGGAGAGGACAAGCATTGAGTTTTCGCTCTCGGCGTTCTTTGCGGCGGCAAGATAGATTATTATCGCAAGGTTTGAAACCGAGCTGACAAGCGCCGGAAGAATAAAACTGCCGTGTGATTGCAGAATTCCGACGAGCACATATGCCGCGCCCGTGAAGATTATCATCGGGAACATGACGGAGAGCAGCTTTGCGCCGAGAACCGCCGCTTCTTCTGTCAGATTCGGCGCGCAGACGGACAGAATCTGCCGCGAAAATGCGGCTCCGAGAACGGCTATAACTGTCGACGTAAGGACAGTGAGCGTAAAAAAAGACGACGAAAACAGCCGTGCGTTCTTTTCGTCCCTGCGCAGCTTATCGCTGTAAAACGGGACAAAACACGCGACTATTGCCGCCGAAAGCAGTATATCGAAAACGGAGAGCGGAATTTTGGACGCCGCGGAAAACGCCACGGCGTAAACGCCGTCGCCGAGTCTTTTCGCAAGCATTATCTGCCGAAGCATTCCGAGCAGTTTTGAGACCACCGTCGCGCCTATCATCAGCCCGACGGTGAAAGCGGCTCTCCCTTTTTTCATTTCAGTCCTCTTTTTTTGTGTTTTCGCCGCCGAGAAGGTCGGGGCGTTTTTCTCTTGTGCGTTCAAGCGATTTTTCCTTTCGCCACGCTTCTATATTCGCGTGATGACCGCTCAAAAGCACGTCCGGCACGAGCCTGCCGCGAAAATCATACGGACGGGTATATTGCGGATATTCGAGTGTTCCGTCCGAAAGGCTTTCGTCCTCATAACACTCCGGAGCGGCGAGCACGCCGTCTATCATGCGGCTGACGCAGTCCGTGAGTATGCAGGCGGGAAGCTCGCCTCCCGTCAGAACGTAATCGCCGATTGATATTTCTTCATCGACTATTTCCTCTATTATTCTCTCGTCCACGCCCTCGTAATGACCGCACAGGATGACGAGGTTATCATAGTTTTCCGCAAGCTCCTTTGCGCGAGCCTGCGTCAATATTTTGCCCTGAGGGGACATATATATCACCCTTCTGCGTTCACAGGTGTTTACCTCAGGAGCCGTTATTGCGGAAAAGCAGTTATATATCGGCACGGCGGACATAACCATTCCCTTGCCGCCTCCGTAGGGCGTGTCGTCGACGCGGCGGTGCTTGTCCTCGGAGTAATCCCTGATATTATGCACATTTATTTCTATTATACCCGCTTTTTCGGCTCTGCCGACGATACTTTCCGAAAGAACCGTGCGGACAAGTCCGTCAAAGAGGGTCATTATATCAAATCTCACGAAAAAGCCCCTTTCAACCAAAAAATCCGTCAATGGGAGTTACGAAAATGCCCTTTTCGGTGTCGACGGAGGCGACGTATTCCGGAACGTTCGGCATTAAAACGTCCTCGCCCTCCATTTTTATAACGAAAATATCATGCGGGTCATATTGCATGACGTCTTTCAATATTCCGTATGTTCTGCCGGTGTTTTTGTCGATGACGGGAAGACCTATCATGTCGCATATGAAGGTTCGCCCTTCTTTTACGGGGATATCCTCTCTTTTTGCGGAGATAACCTTATTTTTGAGACGCGCGGCGTCCTCGACCGTCGTTATCCCCTCGAATTTTATGAGAGGGAAGGCGCCGCCCGTGCGGACGCTGAGCGCTGTGTATTCCGTCTCGCCGATGTAAAAGTGCTTTATCTTTTTCAGAACGTCGGGCGAGTCGCACCACGGCTCAACCTTCATTTCTCCCGAAATGCCGTGCGTATTTATTATTTTTCCGACTTCAAGAAATTCCTTTTTCATTTTGCTTCCTTTTCCGAAATATATTATGAAAAATTGCCTCGGCAAGCTATGCGCTTTCCGGGGCAATCTGAATTTGCTTTTCAGCTCTTGAATTTGCGTTTTCTTGCAGCTTCCGATTTCTTCTTGCGCTTAACGCTCGGTTTTTCGTAGTGCTCTTTTTTCTTGACCTCTGCGATTTTACCGTCGCGGGCAACCTGTCTCTTGAATCTGCGAAGAGCGCTGTCAAGCGATTCATTTTCTTTGACTCTTACTTCTGCCATGATTTATTTTCCCTCCCCTCGCAGCTTAAAAATTACAAAGGTATTCAAATACCTCACGTGTTATTATACACGCAGTTTTTTCCCGTGTCAAGATAAAATCGCAAAAAAATCAATGACGGGATAAAATCCTTCGGCATAAAATAAACCGAAAACAAAAATCATGTTTCAAAAGGAGAAACTTCAATGGCAGACATAGAAAGATATTTTGCGGCGGCAAACTCCGGCGAGGGATTTTACAGCTTTTTCGGCGAGGTTTTCGACAGAAAACAGCTTGACAAAATTTATCTTCTCCGTGGCGGTCCGGGGACGGGAAAGTCGACGCTGATGAAGAAAATCGGCAAAAGAGCAGAGGCAGAGGGGCTCTCGGTGCACTATGTTCCGTGCTCATCCGACATCGACTCGCTTGACGGGGTCATTATCCCCGAAAAGTCGACCGCCATATTCGACGCGACGGCGCCCCATTCCGCAGAGCCTTCATATCCCGGTGCAGTTGAGGTCACGGCGGAGCTTTATCCCGCGCTCAGTACGATTGCGCTATGCGGAAAGCGTGATGAGATAATTGCTTTTTCGGATACGGCAAAGAGGGAAACGACGGCGGCGGGCGAATACCTTTCCGCGGCGGCAAGGATGAAGAGAGAAGCGATAACCGAGGCAAAGCACGCCTTTGACTCTGAAAAAGCCGCCCGCGCGGCAAAAAGGGAAGCAGCGGCGCTTTCCGTCGGCGGGGAGGAAAAGCACAGGTTTATAAGCTCGATCGACAAGGATGGCAGAAAATCGCTCGATACATATCTGCGCCTTGCAAAAACAAAGGTCGCTGTGACGGACAAATTCGGGCTCGGTCACGAGCTTCTGCGGCTCATTCTCGCTTTTTCCCGCGAGTGCGGCGCTTATTGCACCGTGTTCCCAGACCCCGTCACTCCCGAATATCCCGAGGCGCTGTGGTTTGAAAAGGACAGAACGTATTATTTCATAGACCCTGAAGGCGATACCGAAAGCGAAAAACGCCTTAATATCATGCGATTTATTTCAAGAAAGCGGCTTGCGACCGTCCGCGGGAAGCTGCGCTTTGCCACAAGGTGCGGTGTGACGCTTGAAGAGGGCGCGGTGAAATGCTTTATGCGCGCGGCGGACTGTCACGCGGGGCTTGAAGAGATATATTCATCCGCCATGGATTTCCGCTTTGCGGATGTGCTTTCGGAGAAGATCATTTCGGAAATTTTCGGTTGACGTTTTGCGAAAATGTAAATAATCGAAAATAACATTGAAATTTTTCCGGATGTGTGATAATATAATCAATAAGCTAAAAGGAAAAGTACGTTTTCCGTGAAATTAAAAATATCGGAGTGTTTATTGCAATGAGAAAAATAACAAAACTCATCTGCGCGGCGATGGCGGCTGTGATGCTTTTGCTTTCGCTCGCGTCGTGTGACAGAAAGCCCGGGCTTTACGCATGGTACGGAAGGGTGAAGGTCGACTATATTCTGAAGCTGACCGTTGACGCCGGCGACGGAGAGAAAACGTATGACGTTCCGTTTGACGAATACAGAAATCTCTTCGTGTATTATCAGCCGCTTGTATCCGACGTCATAAAGAAATCGGAGGACTCTCAGCTGCTCGTCACGGATGATCAGAAGACAGCCGTTCTCAAGGAATATACGGAGGATGAGCTTTGCGAATATTATTCTCTTGTCGCAATCGCCGAAAAATACGGCTTCGCCATCACCGATGCGGACAGGGAAAAATTTCAGAGCGATTATGCCGCGAGAATCGAGCAGTTCAAATCGCAGATAAGCGATGAGGACAGAAAGAATTTCAGAGGTACGGATGACGAATACGCAAGATACCTCTATGAAAAAGTTGTCGAAAAGCTCGGCATGACGGATGAATACATCGAATACCTTTATTATAAGAATATACTCACAAAACGCGTAAAGCAGGCGCTTCTGCCCGAGCTCCGCGCTTATACCGAGCAGAGCTATTATCATTTCAAGCAGGTTTACATCGAATATACAAAGGGTGATGACGCACAGGAAAAGGCGGCTTATGAGAATATTCTCAAGGCTTATGAAGAACTCCGCGGCGGCGCCTCCATGGATGACGTCATGACCAAGTACAATCAGGGCGCATACGGCGGCGAATTCTATTTCGATTCTTACGGAAGCATTGTTGCGTCGGCCACAAGCAACTCACTCGGTCAGACGACAACGGAAGCGATAAAGGCAATACCCGAGGGCAGCTACGGCGAAATAATGATGGGTGACGGCGAGGACGGAGAAGCATATTTTGCGATAGTACAGCGCCTCGGCTTTGACGATACATTCATCTACGGTACTTCCGAAGAGGCGGAGGCTATGTTCAAATATGCTTATGTCGGCGCGTCAAGCTATTCCGTAAACTACATGGTATATACGGACATTCTCGAAGCCTATAAGCAGAACATGAGGATCGAACCGTATGACGCAAAGGTATATAAGCTCGTAAGATATAAGACCGTATATTGACGGTCGGAGGAAGATTGAAAATGAAGGTATCTCTTGTAATTCCGATGTATAACGAAAGCTCCATAATCGACGTGGCGATAAAAACGTTTTCGGAATATCTCAAATCAAAATATGAGGATTGGGAGCTGATATTTGTTGACGATGGCTCAAAGGACGGTTGCGGAGACGCTGTCAGAAAAGCGTCCGAAACGGAGCCGAGAATTCGTCTTGAAGGTTATCCGGACAACAGAGGCAAGGGCTGCGCCGTCAGAACAGGCATGCTTGCCGCAAAGGGCGATATAGTTGTTTTCACGGATTGCGACAACGCTTACGGCGAGGATGCCGTCGGCAGGATGATTGACATGTTTTCCGAAAGCAAGGCGGATATCATCATCGGCTCGCGCAACCTTTCAAAGGACGGCTACAAGGACTACACATTTATTCGCAAGCTCGCGTCAAAAACGTATATAAAGGTAATAGGCATCGTTGCGGGCTTCAAATTCTCGGATGCGCAAAGCGGCATAAAGGGCTTCCGAAGGGAAGCGGCGCAGAAGGTATTCCGCAACTGTGAGGTTGATCGCTTTGCGTTTGACCTTGAGGCGATAATGATTGCGCAAAAGGCAGGCTTTAAAATAGAGGAAATGCCGGTTACGATTATAAATCATCGCGAATCAAAGGTCAGAGTTCTGCGGGACGCTTTCAAAATGCTTTCCGACGTCCGCAAGATGAAAAAGCGGATCAAGAAAACGGAGCTTAAATAAAGTCAAAATTAAAAGAGGAAAATCCGCGAGGGTTTTCCTCTTTTTGATTGTTTTCGGAAAGTAAACAAAAACAGGAGCGGGAACCCACTCCTGTTTTAAGATGATGTACCTTGCGGAAACTTAAATCGCCCTCTTCGGTGCACTTTGTGCACCACCTCTCCCCAAGGGCGAGGCTAAAAAGGAACGTCCAAACAAATTACTGAAGTTTCTTTTGCCTACTTTTCTTTTCAAAGAAAAGTACGGTTCTTTTCAAAGAAAAGTACGATCAGTCTGCGAAAACGGTGATCTTCTTCGCAAGGACTATCGTGAGTATGTCGCATATCCAGCATACAACATAAACAACTCTTACAATCCAACCGAGAATTGCGGGAAGACCGATGAAGGAAACGATCGAAAGAATGAACGACACAAGCATTATCGCGCCGACAACCTTTGACGAAGTTTTCTTTCCGCCGAGTCTGTAAAGTCCGCCGAAGAGGCCGTCAACAAAAATGACAAGCAAAAGCTGGGCAATCCAAGGCAAATCAGAAAGTGTTTTTCTCATTATAAAACATCCCCTTAAATTTTATTTGTGCAGAAAACACACATTGTGTGCAATAAACACACCACTGATTATATCACCGAAAAAGATTTTGTCAACCGGAACGGGCAAATTTTATCTTGAAACCATCACGACCGTAACATTTTCGCCGCCGTAATAGCGCAGGGAAGAGAGCAGCTTTGACGAAGGGTCGAAATATACGGCTGTCGTTGTTCCGTTGTCCGATGAAAGTGCGCAGTAAAGCTCGCTGAGGCTGGGCGAGGAACAATACATGAGCTTTTTGTCGGGCTGAGACGTCGCCATAAATGAGGCGGGAGCGACCTTGTCAAGAGAGGAAACAACCGCCTGATAGACTTCCTTTGCGTTGCCGTAACCGTCGACGGCATAAATATAGAAGGTGCCGCGGCAGACGATATAAACATATTCTCTCTGCGTGCGCTTCCATGTGAAATACCAGAGCATCCAAAGGAAGAACGGCAGAATCGCGATTACATACGGAATCTTCACGACAACCGTAAACAGAACGACATATCCGCCTGCAAAGACGATGTAAAACAGGGTGAGGAAGAGACGCGTCAGCTTATCCTTCTGGGTCGGCTTTGAGGCGACGGCAAACTGCGAAAAATGCTCGTTTGCCTCCTCTTCTTCCTTGAACGGGATACCTTTATAAAGACTTTTGCTCATTTTCTTTTACCTCATATCATTTTAAGAATTTCGTAGCTCTCCGAAAGGAAATCCTTCATTTCGTCGCCGGAGAGACGGCGGAAGGAAAGAGTTGCAAGACGATATATGCTCTTTGCGAGAATATCTGCCTTTTCATCGCCGGAGGAGAGCTTTTCTTCAAGCGATTTTATCAGTGGGCACGACGTGTTTACGGTCAACACCGCTTTCTGCGGCATGGTCTTCGGGTCAATGCCGTATATTCTCATCATATCCTCAAAGCGGCGGCTTTCCTCGGAGGTGCCGAGCATCGCGGGAACGTTTTCGTCATCCAGCTTTGCAAATTTGACTTCAAGTGTTTCGTCACCCGACGCTTTTACGAAAGCGGCTTTGACGGCTTCGCTGTCGACGGCTTCCGCCTCTTTATCCGAGAGCGCACCGGAAATGTCGGAATCAACGCGCAGGAATTTCAAGCCGTCGTTTTCGCGTTCAAGCATGGTGATGTACTGCGAATCTATAACGGTGTCAAGCACGCACACGCGGAATCCCTTTGCGCGGAACATCGCGATGTACTGTGCCTGCGCTGTTTTGTCTGTCGTGTAATAGACGGTTTTTTCGTGAGTGTCCTTCGCTTCTTCGAGATATTCCGAAAGAGTTACGCACTTGTCGTCCGTGTCCCGGAAAAGTACGGCGTCCTTTACCTTTTCGTTGAATTTTCTGTCCTTGAGACAGCCGTATTCAATGAACGTTCTGATATCACCCCAGATTTTCTCATAAGCTTCGCGCTCCGTGTTTGCCATAGAGGTGAGCTTGTCGGCGACCTTTTTTGCAATGTGCGCGCTTATCTTGCTTACGTATGCGCTGTTCTGCAGATAGCTTCTCGAAACGTTGAGCGGCAGGTCGGGGCAGTCAAGCACGCCGCAGAGCATAAGCATATATTCGGGTATGACCTCTTTTATATTGTCGGCAACGAAAACGGAGTTATAATACAGCTTGACCTCGCCCTCGAGCGAGTCAAACTCGCTGTCGATTCTCGGGAAATAGAGAATTCCCTTGAAGTTGAGAGGATAGTCGGCGTTTATATGAATGTGGAAAAGCGGGTCGCGCTTGCCCGGGAATACCTTTGAGTAGAATTCTTTATATTCCTCCTCGGTACATTCAGAGGGCGACTTCTGCCAGAGCGGGGACTTGTCGTTTATCGGCTTTTCCTCGTGCTTGCATTCACATTCTTCGTCTTCGCCGTGGTCGTGACCGCATTCGCATTCGTGCTTGTGTTCGTCTTCTCCGTGGAGATAGATGTTCTCTGTCATAAATGAGCAGTATTTCTGAAGAACGGCGAGGACGCGGTGGTAATCAAGGTATTCCTCGCTGTCTGCGTTTATATGCATTATGACGTCCGTTCCGTGCGTTTCTCTTTCGCCTTCGGTTATTTCGTATTCGCCGGATTCGGAGCACGTCCAATGGACGGAGGGCGAGTCCGTAAACGACTTTGTTACAACTTCAACCTTGTCCGCCGCCATAAATGCGGAATAGAAGCCGAGCCCGAAATGCCCGATTATGCCTGTTCCGCTTTCCTCGGAGCCTTCATATTTTGAGATGAAGTCCATAGCGCCGGAAAGAGCGATGTTGCAGAGGTATTTTTTCAGCTCGTCCTCCGTCATTCCGATACCGTTGTCGGAAACGGTCAGCGTTTTTGCGTCTTTATCGACGGTTACGTCAACTCTGTAATTTTCAGAGGCAAAATCCGCTTCTCCTATTGACGAGAGCCTGCGGAGCTTTGTTATGGCGTCCACGGAGTTTGAAACTATCTCGCGGATAAAAATTTCCTTTTCCGAATAGAGCCATTTTTTTATGATGGGGAATATGTGTTCCGTCTGAACGGATATTCCGCCCTTTTCAATTTCGGACATAAATCATCATCCTTTCGTTTTTTAATCCGAAAAAAATCGTATATTCGGTAAAATCCGCTCCTGCCTGCGCCGGAGCGGAAATTGCTTTCTTATTTACCGGAATGTTCGCGCTTTTTGCGGTTATATTCCGAATTGGGGTTGACAAGCTCGCGCCAGTCAAGGTCGCCGCGGTCGATAGCCGTTATGATGAGCTCTGCCGTCGCGATGTTCGTCGCTATCGGGACGTTGTTTGCATCGCACTTGCGGATTAGGGAGTTGTCGTTTGCGTCAAACTCATCGGCGGGGTCGTGAAAATATACGACGGCGTCGATCTCGTTATATTCAATGCGCGAGGATATCTGCTGAACGCCTCCCTGCCTGCCGGGAAGAACGTGCTCGATTACAAGCCCCGTCGCTTCGGAGATAAGTCTCCCCGTCATCTTTGTGGCGCAGAGATTGTGCTTTGCCAGAACGCCGCAATACGCAATGCAGAACTGGGTCATAAGCTCTTTTTTCGTGTCATTTGCTATCAACGCTATTTCCATACGGGAATTCTCCTTTCGCTTGCACGGTTATTTAGGTGTTTTCAATCTTCTTATCTTATAAAACAGCGGGACGTTTTCTCCCTCTGTGCGCGCGGCGATATTATCGAATGCGCGGGTTATGTTTCTGCTGTAAAGCTCGTCTGTCAGCTTGCCTTCGTCTCCTGCGCGGACGAGTTCATAATCATACGGAACCGCACCTATCAGCTTTACGGCTGCGCCGTCGATTATGTCGATAAGGCGGAGCTTTTCAACGGACGCCCGCTTTCCCGTCACTTGGTTTATTATCAGCCGCAAGTGTCGCACGCCTCTGTCGTAGAGGAATGCCGCCGTTTTGTCCGCCGCGCGGACGGAAGCCCTTGTCGGCGAGGTGACGATATATGCCGTATCGGCAACGGAGGAGGCAAAAGCGAGCGGCTCGCCGATTCCTCCGGGGGTATCTATGAAGATGTAATCGTATTTTCCGCAATTCGCATAGGCGGAAACGGTGCGTCGGAACGAGAAAATGTTCATTCTCGTATCAAAATTGTACGGCGCCGCAATGAAAAACAGCTTGTCCGTCCGCCTGTCCGGCACGATGACTCTTTCCGGCGAAACTCTGCCGAGTACGGCGTCCGCAATATCATAGACGACGTCATCCGAAAAGCCGGCGACGAGGTCAAGACAGCGGCTTCCGAAGTCACAGTCGATCATCAGCACGCTTTTTCCGCGCAGAGCAAGCGACATTGCAAGGTTTGCGCACACCGTCGACTTGCCGACACCGCCCTTGCAGGAGGTGAAAAGAATTATCCTCGACGGGCGGAATCCGTTTTCGGGCATAGGCGCACCCCTTTCATGTTCAAGATAGATTTATAATATCACAAAACATATTGTCTGTCAAGATTTTCTGCCCGCAACAATCGTCGAAAGTGTGCGGAAGGCTTCGTCTTCAAGCGGGGCGAGATCGACCTTTGCTTCCTCGCGTTCGACCTTCCAAAGTTCCGGCTTCGTTCTCGGATGGCGTGGGGTGAACACGGTGCAACAATCCTCAAAGGGCAGAATCGACGTATCAAACGTGCCGATTTTGCGTGAGACTTCAATGATTTCTTCCTTGTCCATACCTATGAGCGGACGGAAAACGGGGCGGTGTGCCATAATGTTCGTAACGCACAGCGCCTGCATTGTCTGGCTTGCGACCTGCCCGAGCGATTCTCCCGTTATTATCGCCTCGCATTTGTATTCCTCTGCGACGCGCTCCGCAATTCTCATCATTGAACGACGGAGGAGCAGGGTGAAATAGTCCTCCTCACAGTTGTCGCGGAGTGCTTCCTGAATTTTTGTCAGCGAAACGACGTGAAGATGAATTTCGCCGGTATAATCGGAGAGTATTTCCGCAAGATCGACGACCTTCTGCTTTGCGCGCTCGCTCGTATAAGGGAAACTTTCAAAATGCAGTCCTTCAATAAGCACGCCGCGCTTGCCCATCATATAGCCCGCGACGGGCGAATCGATACCGCCGGAGAGGAGAAGAAGTCCTCTGCCGTTGCTTCCCGTCGGCATTCCGCCGACAGCCCTTTCCTGTCCCGCGCAGAGATATGCGGCTTTATCCCGTATTTCAACTCTGACAGTCACCTCGGGATGATGAATATCAACCTTTATTCTGCCGTTTGTCGCTTCAAGTATCGCCGCGCCGACCTCGGCTGCAATCTCGGGCGAGGTCATAGGGAATGTTTTGTCCGAGCGCTTGCCCTCGACCTTGAACGTTTTGTAGCCGTCAAGATACGGAATAAACGACGCTTTCGCTGTCCCGATGATTTTTTCGATGTCCTTTTCGGCTTCGATTGCTCTTGTCACCGCCGCAACTCCGAATGTGTTTTTCGCAGCGACGTAAGCGGAGTCAATATCGCAATTTTCGTCTGTCGGCTCGATATATACGGTGCTCTGCATATAGCAGACGTTGAATTTCCCGTAAAGAGCGATTCTTTTGCGTATTCTTTCGCGCAGAAGATTTTCAAAGTATGCGCGGTTTGCGCCTTTCAGGGTGATTTCGCCGTATTTACAAAGTATTATTTCACGCATGGCGGCGTTTCCTTTCGTTTTTCGGTTATTTTTTGCGGAATTTTTGAAAAAGTCTTTCAAATAATCTCCGTTTGTATTATAATGTACCTGTGTAACTCTGTGCCGAAGGGCACGATAATATTATATAATAAATCTTCGCCGTAATCAATAGCAAAACGGAATGTTTTGTCGGCGAAAGGAGAATTTTATGAAATACAAGCACAGTATAATGGTTGCGGGAGAGAAGCTCTCGCTCTGCTCGGATGACGCTCCGGATTACGTTGAAAAGCTCGCGGGAGAGCTGACGAAGAGAATACATACTCTCATGCTTTCCGGTGCCGACGTCGACCTGACAAAGGCGGCGATTGTCTGCGCGCTGGACTTGCTTGATGAGAACGTCAAGCTCAAATCCCTGCTCAAGGAAAAAACAAATGCGGACAAATAATCTGCCGGAGCTTCTGTCCCCCGCGGGATCGCCGGAGGCTCTCCGCGCAGCCGTCGCGGGCGGTGCGGACGCCGTATATTTCGGCGCAAAGAGCTTTTCGGCAAGGAGCTTTGCGGAAAATTTCGATGACGACGCAATAAAAAATGCCGTTTGCTACTGTCGTGCGCTCGGCGTAAAAACCTATATGACTGTCAACGTGCAGCTTTCGGACAGGGAGCTTAAAGACGCGGCGGAAACGATTTTCGGAGCCTACCGCTACGGCTTCGACGCTTTCATAGTTGCCGATGTCGGGCTTGCAAGCTACGTTCATACGGTCTGCCCCGAAATCGAGCTTCACGCAAGCACGCAGGCGACGGGACTCAACGTTTATTCCGCCGATGAACTGAAAAAAATCGGCTTTTCGAGGATGGTCGCGCCGAGGGAAATATCGAGGCGTGATCTTGAAATTCTGATAAAAAAGTCGCCAATCGAAACAGAACTTTTCGTTCACGGGGCAATGTGCGTCAGCTGTTCGGGGCAATGCCTTATGAGCTCGGTCATAGGCGGCAGGAGCGGCAACAGAGGCGAGTGCGCACAGCCCTGCAGACTGCCGTACGGCAAAAACGGTTACGCTCTGAGCCTTAAAGATATGTGCCTTGCGGAACATCTGACGGAGCTTTCCGAAATGGGCGTTGCGTCGCTGAAAATCGAGGGAAGAATGAAGTCTCCGGAATATGTTTACGGGGTTACGAAAATATACAGAACGCTACTTGACGAGGGCAGAAATGCCGGCGAAAAGGAGCTTGCGGAGCTTTCCGCGCTGTTTTCGCGTTCGGGGTTTACATGCGGTTACTACACGGGAAAAATCGACAGGGAAATGCTCGGCGTCCGCACGGCGGATGACAAAAAAGAGAGCGCAAAGCTCTCCGGCGCGGCAATTCCGGAAAAGAAAGCGGAGATTTTCCTCCGTGCCGATATAAAACGCGGTGTGCCTGCGACCGTCGTCGCGAGCGGGACTTTTTTCGGAAATAAAGTTATGTTTACGGCTTCCGGCGACGTCCCCGAAGCTGCCGGAAACTCAATGAGTCCGGAGAGAGTGCGGGAGTCGCTGGCAAAGCTCGGAGGAACGCCGTTTTTTGCAGATCCGGAGAATATAATGGTCAACATTGATGACGGACTGCGCATGAGCGTCGCGCAGATAAACGCTCTTCGCCGTAATGCGTGTGAAGGACTGCTGAAAAAGCTGTCTGCGGAAAAACATATAAATTTGAAACCTGCGCCGCCGCTCGGAAAGAGAACGTCGTCTGATATGAAAACGGCGTATTTTGCAGATATGAACAATATTCCCGACGAGGCGCAAACATTCTTTGACAGAATATTCGTTCCGCTTGCGGCGACCGAAAAAGCATATAAGATTGTAAGTGCGGAAAGACTCGGAATCGCGTTTCCGCCCGTCGCGCTTGATACGGAAACCGCCGAAATCGAGAAGATGGCGGAGAGGGCAAAGACTCTCGGCATCCGCTATGCGCTTGTCACGGGAATGTGGCAAATTCCGATATGCCGCCGCCTCGGTTTTGAAATGACAGGCGATTTGCGCTTGAACGTCTGGAATTCGCAAAGTGCCGAAAAACTATACTCCATGGGCATTTCCGGTTTTATACAATCGTGTGAAATCGGGCTTGCGAGGGGTGCGGCAATGCAGGCGAGCGGTCGATACGGTGCCGTTGCATACGGCAGGCTCCCTCTGATGACGCTTGAAAAATGTGTTATAAGAGACATAATGAATCTGCCTGCGGAAATTGAAAAATGCAATTTCTGCGGCGACGGGAAATTTGTATTTATCAAGGACAGAACAGGCGCGGAATTCCCGATAAGAAGGGAATTCAGACATCGCAACGTTCTTTACAACAGCGTCCCCGTCCGCATGGAGGACAGGCTTTCCGAATATACCCGTGCGGGACTTTTTCAGCACTTTATATTCACGTGCGAGAGCAAAAAAGAGGTTGCGGAAATAATCTGCGCTTATAAAATCGGCGGAAAGCCGAAGGGCGCATTCAAGAGGATCTGATTATGATAAAGAGAATAATTCTGGCGTCATCGTCGCCGAGGAGAAAAGAAATACTTGCAATGTTGGGTTTGCCTTTTGAAGTCGTTTCTCCCGATGCCGATGAGAATATAAAAGAGGCGCTTTCGCCGGAGGAATACGTCTGCACTCTTTCCGAGAGAAAGGGCAAAGCCGCAAGAGCAGAACTTATAGAAAGAGGAGAAAATCTCGATAATACCTTGATAATATCGTGTGATACAATTGTATATTACAACGGAATGGTCATCGGAAAGCCGCAGAGCGAGCTGCACGCGGCTTTGACGCTCGGCGTTCTTTCGGACTCCTGGCACACCGTTTATTCCGGGCTGACGTTGCAACTCGGAGATTGCAGATATTCGGAAAGTTGCGCAACCGACGTAAAGTTTGCGGCGATAAGTGAGCGTCAGATAAACGATTATGTCCGCAGCGGAGAACCGATGGGAAAAGCAGGGGCGTATGCAATTCAGGCGAGAGGAGCAGAACTCGTCGAACGCATAAACGGCGACTTTTTCAACGTTATGGGCTTGCCCGTTTCAACGCTTTCGTTGATGCTGAAAAACTACTTCAAAACGGATGCTCTCGAGCTTTCGTTTGCTCTGAAAGGTGAAGAAAAATGACTGTAACCGAGAAAAAAGAACGCGCGGAGAAGGTCGTCGGCATACTGAAAAGAAAGTATCCCGCGGCGGAATGCGAGCTTCGCTATGACGGCGACCCATGGAGGCTTCTCGTGATGGGAAGACTGTCCGCTCAATGTACCGACAAGCGCGTGAATATAGTTTCAGAGGAGCTTTTCGGTCGGTTTCCGACGGCGGAAAAAATGGCAAAAGGAGACCTTGCCGAAATTGAAAAAATCGTCTATCCGTGCGGAGTTTACCGCGTGAAGGCGAAGAACATAAAGGATATGTCCGGAATGATTGTGAATGATTTCGGAGGCGTCGTCCCGAAGGAGATGGACGAGCTCCTGAAGCTGCCCGGGGTCGGCAGGAAAATCGCAAACCTCATCATCGGCGACATATACGGATTGCCGGCTATAGTTGCGGACACGCATTGCATAAGGATATCAAACAGGCTCGGACTCTGCACAAGTAAGGATCCAGCGAAGGTTGAAAAACAGCTTTCGGAAATCGTTCCGCCGGAGGAGCAGAGCGACTTCTGTCACAGACTTGTGATGTTCGGCAGAGAGGTTTGTGATGCGAAAAAGCCGAAGTGCGACGGTTGCCCGTTTGCCGATATGAAATGCATAATCGGATAACTATATACGAATGTATAAAATGCAAAAACACAGATAAACGCTTGATTTTACGGAGGATACTATGATTACAAGACCTCTTGCGGACAGAATGAGACCGGAAACATTTGCGGACGTTTTCGGCGATGAAAAGCTGTTTTCGGACGGCGGCATATTCCCGAAAATGATTGAAACGGGGCACATCCCGAACATGATTTTTTACGGTCCGTCCGGCACCGGAAAAACGACTGCGGCAAACATTCTTTCCAAGGCGGCGGGAAAAACCATGCGACGTCTCAATGCAACCTCGGCTTCACTTTCGGACATAAAAGAGGTGGTTGCGGAAACGTCGTCGCTTTACGGCTCGGACGGTGTTCTTCTGTACCTCGACGAGATACAGTATTTCAACAAAAAGCAGCAACAGTCTCTCCTTGAATTCATTGAGGACGGACGCATAACGCTGATTGCTTCAACAACGGAAAATCCTTACTTTTATGTATATTCCGCAATCATTTCGCGCTCTGCGGTGTTTGAATTCAAGCCGCTTTCCGTCGACGCGCTTTCAAAGGCGATTGAGAGGGCGAGAAAGTTTCTTTCCGACGAAAAAGGAGCCGAAATTATCTGTGATGCGGACGCCGTGCGCATAATGGCGCAGTCGTCGGCGGGGGACGCGCGCAGGGCGATAAATCTTTTTGAAAACATAGCCGTCGTTTCCGACGGACATATAACGGCGGAGAGCGTGCGGACGTTCCTGCCCGATGTTATGATGAGCGGATTTGATAAGTCCGGCGACGGTCATTATGACCTGCTTTCCGCATATCAGAAGTCGATACGCGGCTCCGACCCCGATGCGGCGGTTTTTTACCTTGCAAAGATACTTTCGGGAGGAGACCTGCTTTCCGCGTGCCGCAGAATACAGGTTATCGCAAGCGAGGATATCGGGCTTGCATACCCGATGGCGGCGGCGATAACGCACGCATGTGTTGAGTCTGCGCTCAAGCTTGGACTGCCGGAGGCGTCGATCCCTCTTGCAAATGCAACGGTTATGCTTGCGACGGCACCGAAATCGAATTCCGCCTATCTTGCTTACGGCGCGGCGGCGGCGGATGTTTCCGCGGGCAAGGGAACGGTACCTCCGAGAACGCTCCAAAACGTCCATTTCGACGGCGAAAATGCCGCGCAGAGGGGGCAGAATTATAAATATCCGCATGACTTCAAAAACCATTATGTCAGTCAGCAATATCTGCCGGACGATCTGAAAAACAAAAGATATTACGAGTTCGGGGAGAACAAGACCGAACAGGCGGCAAAGGCTTATTGGGAGCTGATAAAAAATGGCGGAAACAAGTAAACCGTAAACAAAAAAGAGCATGAGACGGCAGAAAATTGCGTCTGAAACGAAAAAAACGCAAATTTTATGATAATTTTCACGAAAATTCACAAAAATATTATTGAAATTAGCCGCCGCTTATTATATAATAAGTCGGATGTTGGGACGGGAGGCACGCGATTTGAAAAAGGTTGACATTTATACAGACGGCGCGTGCAGCGGAAATCCCGGCGCCGGAGGGTATGCCTGCATACTCGTGTACGGAAAAAAAGAAAAAGAAATTTCGGGAGGCGCGGCTGACACAACGAACAACAGAATGGAGCTTTCCGCCGTTATTGCCGGTCTTTCCGCGCTGAAGGAGCCGTGCGACGTGACGATAACATCGGATTCGAAATACGTCATTGACGCAATCGAGAAGGGTTGGGTGTACGGCTGGCGCGACAGGGGCTGGATAAAGAGCGACAAAAAGCCAGCGCTGAATGTGGACTTGTGGGAAAAGCTTCTCGGACTTCTTGAAAAACACACCGTGCGCTTCGTATGGATAAAAGGTCATGCCGGTCACGAATACAATGAAAGATGTGACAGAATGGCTGTTGCCGAAAGTGAAAAATACAAAAACAAATCATAAAAAAGGATAGGGTGAGAGCAATGGAAAAAAGATTCGTTTACGCCGACAATGCGGCTACGACGGCTCCTTCCGAGGAAGTGATAAAGGCGATGATGCCGTGTCTTACAGCCGATTGGGGAAACCCTTCGAGCCTGCATGACAAAGGTCAGCGCGCAAAGGAAATACTTGAGGACGCAAGGGCGAGAGTTGCGGCGTGCCTCGGGGCACTTCCGTCCGAGATATATTTTACCTCGTGCGGCACGGAGTCCGATAACTGGGCGATACGCGGCGCGGCTTACGCAAACGTCAAAAAAGGAAAACATATAATAACCTCAAAGGTTGAGCATCACGCTGTGCTTTATACCTGCGAAAAGCTCGAAAAAGAGGGCTTTGAGGTCACTTATCTCGACGTCGATTCCGAGGGCAGAGTTTCGCCGGCGGACGTAGAAAAGGCGATAAGACCTGATACGACCCTCGTTGCAATAATGTATGCAAACAACGAAATCGGAACGATAATGCCGATTCCGGAAATCGCGAAGATATGTCACGAAAAGGGCGTTCTTTGCTTTACGGACGCTGTTCAGGCTGTCGGCAATGTGCCGATAAACGTTCACGAACTCGGAGTTGATATGTTGTCCGCATCGGGACACAAGCTCCACGCTCCGAAGGGCATCGGTCTGCTTTATATAAGACGCGGGGTCAGGATTCCGAACCTCATCGAAGGCGGCGGGCAGGAGTCCGGCAAGCGTTCTGGAACAGAGAACGTTCCTTATATAGTCGGCTTTGCAAAGGCGCTTGAAATCGCAACGTCGAAGATAGACAAGCTCGACCTCGTTGCGAAAAAGCGCGACAGACTCATAGGCGGGATGCTCGAAAAGATACCGTATTCCCGTCTGAACGGACCGAGAGAGGGAAGACTCCCCGGAAACGTAAATGTTTCGTTTGAATTTATAGAGGGCGAAAGCCTTATGCTCCTTCTCAACGAGGAGGGGATATGCGCTTCGACCGGCTCGGCTTGCTCCTCTCGTTCGCTTGAGCCTTCGCACGTTCTGCTTGCGATAGGTCTTCCGCATGAGCAGGCGCACGGCTCTCTCCGTCTTTCGATAACTCACGAAACGACGGACGAGGACATCGATTATATCCTCGAAAAGTTGCCTCCGATTGTTCAGAGACTGCGCGATATGAGCCCGATATACAACGTAAAAGTTTAATTGAAAGGAATATAAACATATGCTTTACAGCGAAAAGGTAATGGATCATTTCACTCACCCGAGAAATGTCGGTGAGATTCCGGATGCGGACGGCGTCGGCGAGGTCGGCAATGCAGTCTGCGGCGATATAATGAAGATGTATCTCAAGGTCAAGGACGGGATAATCGTTGACGCCAAGTTCAAAACCTTCGGTTGCGGCTCGGCGATCGCAACGTCCAGTATGGCAACGGAGATGATAAAGGGTCACAGCATCGACGAGGCTCTGACGCTCACGAACAAGGCTGTTGTTGAGGCTCTCGGCGGACTGCCTCCGGCAAAGATACATTGCTCCGTGCTTGCGGAGGAGGCTGTCAAGGCGGCTATCGCCGACTACTACAAGCGTCAGGGGATAGACAAGGAAGTTCCCGGTGCCTGCGACGGTTGTTGCGGTTCCTGCTGCCATGCAGAGGAGCACGGACATTTCCACAGCCACGACGGCGAGGAAAAGTAATGGCGAAGCGTGTTCTGCTCGGAATGAGCGGCGGACTTGACAGTAGTTTTTCCGCGCTCAAACTGAAAAACGAGGGCTACGAGGTTTTCGGAACAACGCTTATAATGCACGAATTTACGGATACGACCGGCGCACGCGAGTGCGCCGATTCGCTTTCCGTGCCTTTTTCGGTGCTTGATCTGCGAAAAGAGTTTGACGAGAAGGTAAAGACATATTTTGCGGACGAATATGCGAGCGGGAGAACGCCGAATCCGTGCGTCGTGTGCAACAGAAACGTGAAATTCGCAGGGCTTATAAGCGAAGCCGACCGGCTCGGTTGTGACTACATAGCGACGGGGCATTATGCCGGCGTGCGAAGCGAAAACGGCAGATATTTTGCCGTCAGAGGTCGCGATGCAAAAAAGGATCAGAGCTATATGCTCTGGAACCTTACGCAGGAGCAACTTGCCAAGGTCATTTTTCCGCTTGAAGATATGGTCAAAACCGATGTGCGTGAGAGCGCGAGAAGCGCGAATATGCCGTCTGCCGACATAGCTGAGAGCGAGGACGTATGCTTTCTTCCGGATGAGGACGCAATCGACTTTGTGCGCAGGGTCAAGGGCGATATGCCGGAGGGTGATTTCATAAATGCGGACGGGAAAATTCTCGGCAGACACAAGGGAATCGCGGCATATACGATAGGTCAGAGAAGGGGGCTCGGAATTGCGGCGGGAAAACGCATTTTCGTTACGGACATCGACCCCGAAAAAAATACGGTTACCGTCGGTGATGACGCAGAGCTTTACAAGAGCGAGATAAACGTCGGAAGCCTTAATTTTCAGAAGCTGGAGCCGACGGAAAACGGCGAATATGAGCTTTTCGCAAAGGTCAGATATGCGGCTCCGCCGGTTATGGCGAAGGTAAAGATCGTGGGTGAAAAAGCAAAAGTCCGTTTTTCCGAGCCTGTCCGCGCGGCGGCGCCGGGGCAGTCGGCTGTGTTTTACGACGGCGACGCGATCGCTTTCGGCGGTGTTATCGAGCGCGGAGAGTGAAACCGTTTTGTGCGTCAGCAAAAAGGCTGGGACATGGGAATATAAGGATTTTCTAATAATTTGGCAACGATTTGTACATAATTATTAGAAAAATATTTGAAAAATCGGCATTTGCGATATTTGCGGCTCGGATTTTTGTCAATTATAACGAAAAGTAAAAAAATCACCTCGTTTTTTGTGCAACAGACACAAACGGCGGGGTGATTTCTTTGTCCCGACAACGGCAAATCGTGTTAAATCATATTTACTATGTGCGGAATATTGAAGACGAAAATCCAAAAATACCGCATGACTGCTTGATTATTTGGTAATGACAATTTACCGGAAACACGCTTTGGCAACAGTCGACCGCGCAAGCGGCAAAACGACGGAAAACGGCGAAAAAGCAACTTTGAAAAACTGCGCGGGAATATCTGCCGAAAAGAGCGAAAAACGGAGGTGAAATCTGAAAAATATTGCCCTATGAGCGAAATTTAGTAATTGACTTTGTATGAATATTTATGATATTATTTGTGTATAAAAATTTTCCGTCCCGCGCCGGAAAGCAGTCGGCAGGGACGGTTTGCATTTTTTAATCCGCAGGAGGAAATTCATGAGAAAGAAATTCTTTGCAAGAATTGTCGCAGCGATACTTTCACTGTTCGTTCTCTCTTCCGCGCTCCTTGTGGCTTTCGCCGCGGAGCCCGCCCTCGCAACATCAGGCTCAGATGACGAGGACTATGTAAAAGAGACGCTTGAAATTCTCAGCGACATCAAATGGGCAGAGTACAGAGAGAAGTACGGCTCCATGCCGTCCTATGCCGGAAGCCCGATAACCGTTCGCGCGGTTGACTATTCCGAGCATACGGCGGGAAGCACCGATGACGGCTTTGGCGTTGTCGACGAGCTTGACGGCAGAAAGAACGTGCTTATGACAACTGACTCAGGCTCCGTTACATGGACGTTCGACGTTCCCGAGTCCGGTCTTTACGCGATTGAGTTCGGATATTATCCGGCAAGCGAAAGATCGACAAACGTTGAGCGTACTCTCCGTATAAACGGCAAGGTGCCAGTAAACGAGGTCAGAAACCTTGTTTTTCCGAAGAGATGGACAGACAACTATCTCCGCGATGAAAACGGAGACATCTACTTCGAGGAAGACGGAAACCACAACGAAAAGAGACCCACGAAGGTCAATGCGCCCGAATGGCTCACTTATTCGGTATGCGACCCTACGGGTTATTACAGCGGTGACTTCTATTTCTATCTTGAAAAAGGCGAAAACAAGATAACGCTTGAATCCCAGAAGGAAGCGCTCGTTCTTGAAACGGTCACTCTCCGCAAGAGAAATATTCAGAAGACATATGCCGAATATCTCGAAGAGTGCAGAAGCAAGGGCTACACGGCAGCTCCCGCGGGTTCAAAGATATACATTGAAGCAGAGCATTACTCCGCAACATCGGACGGCACGCTCTATGCGGTCAGCGATTCGACATCGTCCATAACGAGTCCTCAGCACGCATGCTATCAGCGACTCAACACCGTTGGCGGCTCAAACTGGAGCTCGGTCGGTCAGTGGTACGAGTGGACGATAACCGTCGAAGAAGGCAAAGCGGGAATGTACACGATAAACCCCAGATACCTTCAGAATGCTGTTGCCGGACTTTTCGTTTCGAGAAGGCTCCGTGTTGACGGGAAAGTTCCTTTTGAAGAAGCGAACAACCTTGAATTCACATACGACAAGAACTGGCAGATCGGCGCTCTTTCGGACGGTTCAACCGAATTTGAGATTTACCTCTCCGAAGGTAAGCACACATTCTCCCTTGAAGTTACGCTCGGTCACTTCGGCGAGATTTATTCCGAGGTCAGCGACTGCCTGACAAGAATAAACGCCATCTATCTGAAGATTCTTCAGATCACCGGCACAAACCCCGACTCATACATGGACTACAGCTTCTATACACGTATTCCGAATGAGATCGCGGAGATGAAGGTTCTTTCCGAAAGACTTACGGCTCTTTCCGAAGAGTTCAAGAAGATAAATAAGGATAAAGCCAGCTCGAACTCCGCAACGCTTCTCAACGTTGCACAGATACTTGCAAAGATGAACCGCGACAGTGAAGGGCAGATTGCAAAGAACTTCACGGCTCTCAAAAACCATATCGGTTCTCTCGGCACATGGCTCAACAACATAACGGAGCAGTCGCTCACGATAGACTATATCGTAGTCCAGCCCGCCGGCGACAAGCTCCCCAAGGCAAACGGAAACTTCTTCCAGGAATTCGCGTTTGAGGTCAAGGCTTTTGCATACAGCTTCGTATACAACGGCTACTCCTTCGCTTCTTCATCCGATGACCACGAGGTCGTTCAGGTCAGCGTATGGACAACGGTATCCCGCGAGTATGCGCAGATAATCCGTGACCTTATCGACGAGGACTTCGGAAACAGTTACCCTTATATATCTGTAAACCTTAAGCTGGTTGCGGGCGGTACGCTCCTTCCGGCAACGCTTGCGGGCGTCGGTCCGGACGTCATGATGGGCGAAGGTCAAACGACGGTTATCGACTATGCCGTTCGTGGAGCGCTCCTTGATGTCAGCCAGTATGACGGCTTTGAAGAACTCAAGTCGCGCTTCAGCGAGGCTTCTATGACTCCTCTCACGGTCGCACTTGACTCGGCAGAGGGTCAGACGGCGGTTTACGGTATCCCGCAGACGCAGTCATTCAACGTAATGTTCTACCGCAAGGACATCCTTGCAGAGCTCGGTATCTCGATACCGCAGACATGGACGGACTTCAAGGCAATGGTTCCGAAACTCCAGTCCAAAAACTACATGGTCGGCATGGGAACCTCCGGTTCTGCGACGACAACGTTCTATATGTTTATGTATCAGAACGGCGGCTCGCTCTATACGGATGGCGGACGCTCGGTATCGTTCGGAGAGGACGCGTCGCTCCGCGCATTTGACCAGATGTGTAAATTCTACACGCAGTACCGCTTCCCGATAACCTATGACGCGGCAAACCGTTTCCGCACAGGTGAAATGCCGGTACTGATAGCGGATTACATTTCATTCTACAACCAGTTCACAATCTACGCTACGGAGCTTAAAGGCCTTTGGGGCTTCACACTTCTCCCCGGCGTTGAACGTGAGGACGGCACCGTAAACCACGCAACTCCCTCCGCTGTATCCGCAATGGTACTGATGAAGGACGCAAAAGAGCGCGGCACGGACGAGGCGGGCTTCTGCTTCATGGAATGGTGGATGAGAGACAACATCCAGAGCCGTTATGCAAACGAACTTATTGCGCTGCTCGGTCCCGCAGGTAAATATGCGACGGCGAACGTAAACGCTTTCGACCAGATGTCATGGACGGCATCCGAGGTCAAAGAGCTGAAACGTATCATCCCGAATCTTTACTGCGTGAACGAAATGCCCGGAAGCTATATCATCTCCCGTTATGTCGGATTTGCTTTCCTTGCTGTTTACAACAAGCAGGCAGACCCCGCAGAGTCTATCATGAGCTATATCAACACGATCAACAGCGAAATGGACAGAAAGAGAGAAGAGCTTTCAAGACAGTTCTACATTCCTTCAAAATCATCAGATGACGACAAAAAGGATGCTTAAGCAGAAAAACGTCAAATCCAAATCATAAGAAAAGGAGAAAATCGGAATATGTCTGACAATTCCAAAACGCCCGTAAAAGCCGTGCGCAGACCCGTATCGCGTAAGGATATGACGAAACTGCAGTGGACATGGAAAGAAATAAAGCGCAATTATCACGCTTATATCATGGCTCTGCCTTACTTCCTTATATTCTTCACGTTTACGGTTGGTCCTGTTATTCTTTCGATATATTACAGCTTTACGGTGTTCAACCTTATTGAAGACGCGAAATTCGTCTTTATCGAAAACTATCTTCGTCTCCTCTTTGACGACGATATATTCCTTACGGCAATTCAGAACACGCTTATATTCGCGGTCATCACAGGACCTGTTTCCTATTTGCTCTCGCTTATAACAGCGTGGTTCATAAACGAGTTGCCTCCGAAGGTAAGAGCTGTTGTAACTCTTATCTTCTATGCGCCCTCGATCTCCGGCGGTGTATACCTTATATGGAAGGTTGCATTCGACGGCGACTCCTACGGTTACGTAAACTACTTACTGCTTCGTTACGGCATCGAAACATCGCCGATACAGTTCTTCCAGAACGAAAAATATGTCATGCCGCTCTGTATAGTCGTTGCTTTGTGGACATCGCTCGGTACTGCGTTCCTTGCATTTATCGGCGGTCTTCAGACAATCGACAAGGCGCAGTATGAAGCCGGCGCTGTGGACGGTGTCCGCAACCGTTGGCAGGAATTCTGGTACATCACCCTTCCGAACATGAAGCAGCAGCTTCTGTTCGGCGCGGTAATGTCGATAACACAGTCCTTCGGCTTCGGTGATATAGTTACCGCGCTTGCGGGCTTCCCCAGCGTAAACTATTGCGCATGGACGATAGTTCACCATCTTCAGGACTACGGCGGTCAGCGATATGAGGTCGGTTACGCTTCGGCAATCGCAACCATACTGTTTATAATAATGATAGGATGTAACCTCCTTGTAAACAAAGTACTTTCGAAAGTGGGGCAGTGATATGGCAAAGTTAAGAACAAGAAACCATAAAGTTGTCCTCAGCCGTTCGGCAGGCGGCGACGTCGGTATAAGTATCTTCCTTATTATATTCGGTCTCTTTATGTTCATACCGATGTACTACGTTGTTATTCAGTCACTTAAGCCTATGGACGAACTCTGGACATATCCTCCGAAGTTCTACGTTGTAAAGCCTGTGCTTACAAACTTTACGGATATGTTCAAGGCGATGTCAAACTCATGGGTACCTTTCTCAAGATATATCTTCAATACAATACTTATTTCCGTAGCCGGAACGTTCGGAAACCTTTTCTGCGGTTCGCTTGCGGCATACGTTGTATCTAAGATCAAGTTTCCGGGCAGATCGCTTCTGTTCAAGCTTGTAAGACTTTCGCTTATGTTCCACCCGACGGTTGCGAGCGTTGTAAACTATATCACTATGAGCCGACTCGGCTGGGTTGACACATATCTTGCAATCATCATTCCCGCATGGGGATCTACGCTCGGAATGTTCCTTATGAAGCAGTTCATGGAGGGTGGTATTTCGGACGCAGTACTTGAATCGGCACGACTCGACGGCTCTTCGGAGCTTCGCACATATTGGACGATAGCCATGCCGATGGTTAAGCCCGGTTGGCTGACACTTATAGTGTACTCGTTCAAGGATCTGTGGAATATGGGTTCGTCAACATACATTATGAGCGAACAGCTCAAGACCTTCAACTACGCAGTACAGCAGATAGTATCGGGCGGTGTTGCGCGTGCCGGCGTAGGCTGTGCCGCAACGGTAGTAATGATGCTCGTTCCTATCATGGTATTCGTATTCAGCCAGAGTCAGATCGTTGAAACGATGTCGACTGCAGGTATGAAAGACTAACGAAAGAGAGGATATATATAATGAAGAAATTTACAAGAACAATATCCCTCATGTTCGTTATGCTGCTGCTCATATCCTCGGCTTTGTCGATATCGGCTGCGTCCACGCCGTATAAGACATATACTTATACAATGGAAGGGTTTGCAGCCTATTCTCCCGCGGCATACGTTCCCGACAGGGAAATAGACTATTATACGATGAACATGGACACACCTCTCAGCAACGAAGCGTCCGACCTTTTCGTCGCTCCCGACGGCAAGCTCTACATTGCCGATAAGGGCAACAGCAGAGTGGTTGTGCTTGACTCAAACGCTCAGTATATAACGGAAATCAAAGAGTTCGTAAACGAACAGGGCGTTCCGGATAAGCTCTCTGAATGTGAAGGCGTATTCGTAAACGATAAAAACATTTACATCTGCGACACGAAGAACGCGAGAATCGTTGTGTTTGATCTTGACTTCAATTTCGATCACATCATAAACGCTCCCGAAGCGGACGTTATGGGTTCGAGCGAAAAGTTCCGCCCCATCGCGATGGCGGTTGACTCCTCGGGTAGAATGTATATCGTTTCAAACCAGACGTTCAGCGGTATTTTCGCAATCAATGCCGACGGCTCCTTCCAGGGCTTCGTCGGTGTTCAGAAGGCGTCCGTTCCGCTTTCGGTAAGAATCAGAAGAGTGCTCTTCCCGAACACGGTAACAGAAACGTACAACTCCGTAGCTTATAAAAATATTTCGATCGATGACGATGACTTCATCTGGGTAACAACCTTCGGTGATACAAAGGAATCATCGGACGATACGACTCTTGAAACAAAGCTCCTCGGCGGCGATGCCGACTATGCGACGGTAAAACGTCTCAATGCGGCAGGTCAGGACATTATGATCCGCAACGGCTTCTTCATGCCGATAGGCGAGGTCAACTTTGTATCGAACAAGGACACCAAGTCCAGCGCTCCCGTAAAGGGTCCGTCAAAGCTCGTTGACGTAACCCTCGGACCGAACGGAACATGGTCGACTATCGACCGTGACCGTTCCAGAATATACACATATGACAATCGCGGTCAGCTCCTTTATGCTTTCGGCGACGCAGGCAACCAGCTCGGCAACCTTAAAACTCCGACATCGATTGCATATGTCGGCTCCGATATTTATGTTCTCGGTCAGAGCATAATTCAGGGCAGGGGCAGCGTTATCACGGTGTTCAAGCGCACCGAATACGGCGACCTCATCGACGCCGCAATCAAGTATAACAACAATCGTGACTATGACAACGCTCTTACAAAATGGAAAGAAATCCTTCAGAGAAACAACAACTTTGACTCGGCTTATGTCGGTATAGGTGAAAACCTTTTCCTTCAGAACCAGTACAAAGAGGCAATGACATATTTCAAAGCCGCAACTGACACGACAGACTATTCCGAATGTTTCAGAATGCTCCGTAAGCAGTGGGTCGAGAAATACTTCCTCGTTGTTCTTGTCGTTCTGGCGGTGGTAATATTCCTTCTCGTCAAGGCTTTCTCGGCGATAAAGAAGAAAAATGCCGCGGGAACAACGAAGGGCGGTAAACGCACCTTCTGGGAGGAAGTGCTCTTTGCATTCCATCTGATACTGCACCCGTTTGACGGTTTCTGGGATTTGAAGCACGAAAAACGCGGATCGCTTCGCGGCGCGATATTCCATGTTGCACTTGCATGCGTCACGGTTATATATAACTCCGTCGGCATGGCGTATATCTTCAACCCCTATTCTGTTTATTCCGGCAATACCTTCAACATGCTTTATACGGTTGCGATGGTAGTTGTTCCGCTTGCGCTCTGGTGCGTTGCAAACTGGTGCGTAACGACACTTTTCGATGGCGAAGGAACGCTTAAAGACATTTTCATAGCAACATCGTATTCGCTCCTTCCGCTGACCCTCACCCTTATACCGATAACAATTCTTTCAAACGTTGCGGTTGAAGGCGAAGGCTCAATGATCACACTTGTAAGCACAATCGGTTTCATCTGGGTAGGACTTCTCATCTTCTTCGGTACAATGACGACCCACGGCTACTCAATGGGCAAAAACATTCTTGCAACATTCGGCACGATACTCGGCATGTTCTTCATTATGTTCATCGTTATGCTTTTCTTCAACCTCATTCAGAAGATGGTTGGATTTATATCCGGCATAATAGAAGAGATAGCCATGCAAAGATAAGAAGGGAGGAACCTGCATGAAAATGAAAAGAATTGCGGCACTTTTTCTTGCCGCGCTGATGCTGATACCTGTTTTCTGTGTTTCCGCCCACGCAGCAGACGAAGTAGCAATTGACAGCTACACCTCAACATCGTATACAGACCAGAAGAAAAAGGTCGACACGATGGAAATGATGTACAGAAGCGACGAATACGGATACGAGATGTATTTCGACAGAAAATCCGGCGAATTCGCGCTCAAAAACCTCAAAACAGGTGAGTATGTGTTCTCAAACCCCTATGATGTTGCGGTAAACACAAAAACAAACGACGCTCACCGTCAGGCATTGCTTTCTCAGATAATTCTCTCCTATACGGACGTTGAGACTCAGAAAACAAGCATATTCAACTCCTTCAAGGACGCAGCCCTCAACGGCGATCAGATCACTTTCAAAACGCTTACAAACGGCGTTCGTGTTGAGTATGCGCTCGGCACAGTCGAATCGAAGCGACTTGTTCCTTATTATATAGAGAAGAGCCGTTTTGAAGAGAAGATATACAACGTTCTTGAAGCTCAGAGACCCAATATGACAAAGGACGAACTCAACACATTCAATTCGTTCTTTATCAACGGTGAAAGAGATGGCGCAGCCAACATCTATAAGCTCATCGACCAGACAGACCCCAAGAACGCAACGCTTGTCAGCATGTGGCGTGACCTTGACACCGGTTATAAATGCCTTGCGGCAAATAACGAGATGGTCATTTACGTTCTCAATCAGGCAAGCGAACGTGTAAAGAAGAATGTTGAAGCGCTTATAAGAAAATACTGCCCCGAATACACATACGACGAGCTCGAATATGACCATGAGCTCACGATGTATGAAGGTCAGGAGAAGGAACCGGCGCTGTTCCGTCTGGCAGTCGAATACACAATCGACGAATACGGACTTTCCGCTTCCATTCCTTCAAAGAGTATTCGTTACAACGAAACGAACTATACTCTTGAAACAATCGCGCTCCTTCCGTACTTCGGATGTGCGTCCACAAAATCAACGGGCAACATCACAAGAACGGGCGGATACCTCTTCATTCCGGACGGCAGCGGCACGCTCATTGAGTATTACAATGACGACGGTACCGTCAAGACAAACGGATCGCAGGGCGGAAAGGTTTACGGCCCCGACTATGTAAGCGGTGATCTTGCAAGCGCGGACGTAAACGAAAACATCGCAAAGTACCGTTTCCCTGTATTCGGTCTCACTCAGTATTACAACGAAACCGTTACAACAGATCGTTCGGGTCGTTCCTCCAAGGTGGACATAGTAGCCCACAAGACAGGCTGGCTCGGAGTTATAACCGAGGGTGAATCGTTTGCTTCGATCACGGCTTATATCGGAAACGTTTACGGTGCGAGCGGTGGCGGTAGCTGCGAATATAACATGATCGCGGCGAACTTCACCGTAAAGCAGGTTGACGCAACAGCGTCCGCGGCAGCTTCCTCCGGCTCGACTACGGGTGGCGGCTCCTCCGCACTTTCCGGAACGGTTGATACAAAATACCTCGGCAATTATACGATAAGATACCTCCTTCTCACAGATCCCGTTGCCGCAGAGAAAAACAACATAACGGATTATTATTATCCGTCTTATGTCGGCATGGCGGCGGCTTACAGAAATTATCTTATAAAGACCGGTGGTATGGAAAAGCTCGAAGGGCTTGAAGATGACGCATCAATGCCGCTTTATATAAACACTTTCGGTTATACAACGGCATATGAAAAGTTCCTTTCGTTCCCGGTATCAAAGAAAAAGGCTCTCACCTCTTATGAAGATATTCAGAAAATGTGCGATATCCTCGGCGAGAGCAATATAAACGATGTCCGTATTCTTATGACGGAGACGGGCAACGTTATAACAAAGGTCAAATGGCCGAGCGTTCTCGGCGGCAAGAAGGGCTTTGAAAAGCTTCTCAAATATGCCGAAGAAAACGGCACTACGATCTATCCCGATTACGACTTTGCAAGTGTTTCCTATCTCGACGCAAACGCAGGCTTCTCCTTCAAGAAGTATGCGGCAAAGTCGATGATAGGCAAATACAAGATGGTTCGCGGTTATGACTATGTATGGCAGATGGTGCTTGCCGGCGGTGAAAGAAACGTTGTTTCGACAGGCTCCTTTGAAGCTATCTATGACAAATTCGCAAAGAAATATCTCAAATATAACGTCGGCGCGATCGGCGTATCGTCTCTCGGTTCGATGCTTTCGTCTGACTTTGATGAGGACGACCCCATCACCCGCGAGGATTCCAAGTATTATACGAAAGAGTTCCTCGAGAGACTTAAAGCCGACAACGGTAAGGTGCTTGTTTCCGGCGGAAACGCATTCACAATTCCTTATGTAACTGACATAGTTGACTTCAGCCTTGATAACAGCGGTTTCTCCGTTTCGACGGCGTCCGTTCCTTTCACGGGAATGGTTCTCCACGGCTATGTAAGCTATGCGGGCACCCCGATGAACCTCGAAGGCGACGTTCAGTACAGACTTCTCAAGTCTCTTGAAAACGGCGCGGCACTTTACTTCACGCTTTCGTATCAGAACACAGACCTTCTCAAGGACAGTATGCTTTCCGAATATTATGCGGTAAGCTTCGATCTCTGGCTCCCGCAGGTTATATCGTTCTATAAAACGCTTAATGATGCGATCGGTTCTCTCCAGAACGCAACAATAACAACTCATGATTTTGAAAAGGCACTCAGCCTTGACGAATCATCTGCTTCCGTTCTCTTCGGAACTTACAACAGACTCACAGCCGAATGTAAGCAGGCAAGGGCAGAGTATGAGGCGGCAGTTGCCGAGGTCGACAGACTTGTTGCCGACCAGAAAGATCCGACAGCCGCAACTGCGGTTGAGGTTGCAAAGCTCGCAGCATACAACACGGCAAAAGCCGCGCTTGACCTTTGCGAAACGGTTATGAACAGAAACTACGTCAAGAACGTTGTTTCCGTGACATATGAAGCTGACAACGGCAAGTCGAAGACATTCTTCATCAACTACAACAGCTATGACGTCATTGTTGAAGGTGAAAAGGGCGTGTTCACAATCCCCGCGAAGAGCTTTGTTGAAAAGTCCGACATTAAGGAAACAGAGCTCCCCATAAGCTCGGTTGAGGCTGTAACGGCTTATAAGCCCACAACAATGGGTCTTGAAACATTTGAGACAGCTTATGAAAGCTATAAGAACGCGGTTGCGTCCGGCAATGAAATGCAGATCGCACGCGCGAAGGAAACGCTTGAAAATACAATAAACTCCATCCCGAAGCAGAACAACGTACTCAAGGTTGTCGGTTCCGACGGAAAGGTTATGTATATCAACACAACAGCGGACAGAGTGATCGTTGAAACAGGCGCACTCGAATATGTGGTAATTGCAAAGCAGAGCTTCGCATATTCCGCAAACTGAAAGGAGGATTGACCTGATATGGATAAAACACAGGGCGAAAATAAATTTTCCGCATTTATGAAAAGGTTGGTACCCAAGAAGTCAGTCTCTCTGAGTGCTAAAAAGGCAAGAGCCGGATGGCTGTTCGTTCTTCCGTTCGTAATAGGACTTATAGTCTTTTACATCGGAATTATAGCAGAGTCTATCGGTTACAGCTTTGCTTCGTATACGAAGATTCCCGCAGCTCGCGGCGGCGGTTACTCGCTGACATGGGTAGGTTTTTCAAACTACCAGAACATTCTTACAAAAACAATCGATACAAAGACGGGCGAAACATTCCTTGAAAGAATGTTCACCGGATTTGCAACTCAGATCGTTGAAGTTGTTGCGATCATCATGCTTTCGCTCTTTGTCGCCATTCTTCTTAACCAGAAGATGGTGGGCAGAGCGGCATTCAGAGCAATCTTCTTCGTGCCAGTTGTTGTCGGTGCCGGAATCATTGCAAAGATCGACTATGAAAACGCACTGCTTGAAAGCATGAGTGCGACAGGCTCGATCGATATGGGCAGCGTCGGCGGAGGCGGTCTCGGCGACCTTGTCGACGGAATGGACATTGCGGCGCTGTTTGAGAGCTTGGGCATAGGAACGTCGTTGGTAAACAGTGTAACGACTCTTATCTCAAACATTTACGAAATAGTAAACCGTTCGGGTGTTCAGATGCTGATATTCCTTGCGGGACTTCAGTCCATCTCGCCTTCGATATACGAATCGTGCCAAATGGAGGGCGCTTCGTCATGGGAAATCTTCTGGAAGATAACTCTTCCAATGATAAGCCCGATAATTCTTGCAAACTCCGTATATACGGTAATCGACTCGTTCACATCGGAAAGCAACAAGGTAATGTCCTATATTCTTTCCATGGCGGACACAACGACCGTAAACGGTCAGCAGGCGGCAGCGGCATGGTCATACTTTGCGCTGGTTATCATAACGCTTCTGCTGGTGGCGCTGATATCAAGAAAAATCGTGTTCTATCAGCGTCGTAACGACTGAGAAGGGAGGATGAGATAATATGAATAACAACACAACTGCACCCCGCGTAAAGAAAGAGAGCAAAAACAAAATCAAAGTCGAGTTTGACAGAGCTCCGCTTCGCGAAAGACTGAAAGCAAAGTATCTCAACGCATATTTCTATAAGAAAATTCTTGTGGCGATATTCAGATTTGTGCTTCTGCTCGGTATTTCATACATCATTCTTTTCCCCTTCTTCTCCAAGATATCGACCTCGTTCATGAGCCCGAAGGACATTATGTACTTGAAGCTCGGAACGATCAAGCTCATCCCCAAGTACCCGACAACGGACACGTGGAAATTCCTCATAGTTGAGAACCATTATTTCCGCGCTCTTCTCAATACCTTCCTCCTTTCGCTTTCGACCGCGCTCATTCAGACATTCGTCTGCGCGATGATCGGATACGGTTTTGCGAAGTTCAAATTCAAAGGAAATAAGATACTCTTCCTCCTCGTTGTACTTACGATGATAGTTCCTCACCAGATTCTCGGTTCATCATTTACGATGCACTTCATGTATCCTTCGATACTGGGAATTGACCTGTCGGGACTGTGCAACGCGCTTGGGTTTACTCAGGGCTTCTATAACACCTATGTTCCGATTTACTTCCTCTCACTTACGGGACTTGCGTTCAAGAACGGTTTGTTCATATTCATTATGAGACAGTTCTATCGCGGCGTTCCCGATGAGCTTGAAGAATCGTCTTATGTTGACGGTTACGGCGTTTTCAAGACGTTTATAAAGATTATCCTTCCGCTTTCCGTGCCCATGCTTATCACGGTATTCATACTGTCGTTCTCATGGCAGTGGACGGACATCTTCTATACGAACACGTTCCTGAACGCTTCGGAACACACGCTCCTGACTTCAAACTCCTTCTGGCAGAGACTTCCCGCGTCGCTTGAAGAAATCAGCACGCAGGCAGGCGCATATGTTGAGACCTTCGAGGTTGCCGTAAAGAATACGGCAGGTATGCTTATCATACTTCCTCTTATCATTATGTATCTGTTCTGTCAGAGATACCTCATTCAGGGTATCGAGCACTCCGGCTTTGGCGGAATGTAATATCAAAAATAAAAACGGCTTGCCGAAAAGGCAAGCCGTTTTTTCTTATGAATTTCAATCGGAATAGAAGGAATTTATGTTTTCGTCACCGCGACGGATGAGATAAAGAATGAGTATAGCGGCGCAGATTATTGCCAGAAGCACCGTCATGATGACGGTCGCTGCGTCCCATACGGTTTCGTATCCTGCGCCGAGCGTCGGGACAAGTCCGCCGCAAAAATTGAATACGGCATGCAGAACGATGCACGGAAAAATACTTTTGCAGACGATCAGCACGACCGCGCACATTCCGCCGATGAGAAATGAGTAGCCAATCTGCATAATCACAGCGCCAATTCCGGCGCCGTCTATGAGGTTCAGCAGGTGAAACAGACCAAACACGACGGATGAGACAACAACAGAAGAAAAAATGCCTTTTTTAGTCCTGCGCGATTTGCAGATACTGGGAAAAAGTACACCGCGAAAGGCAATCTCTTCATAAGTTGCGACGGCAATACAGCTTGCGGCAAAAAGGATTATCTTGCCCGCCGGTGCCGTTACGGTTGCCGTACCGCGCAACAGTGCAATGAAGGGAAGGTTGTTCAGCACCACCAAAAAGCAGGGAATAATCAGCGCGAAATTCTTTATTTTCGGCGAAAATATGTTCAGCGCGAGATATTTCGCAAGAAAGAAGAACGAAACGGAAAGTGCTGACCGCGTTATCAGCATGGAAAGAAGAGAATCAAGCATTTCGTCTCCGGTTTTTATCAGAATAACAAGCGCCATAAGGAAGAGTGATACCACAAGCGACGCCATGCAGGCATGCTTGAAGTCAAAACTTCGTCTTTTCAATCGACCGCCTCCTCTTTGTGCTTTTTGGACGTGAAATAAAGCGCTGCCGAGCCGATTATAAGAATGATTGAAACTATCTGCGAAGGGGAGAGAAAACCCGAGAAAAGCGTTCCACGGTCGTCTCCGCGGAAGAATTCGATTATAAATCTGAACACGCCGTATGAAAGCATGTAAAGCTCCATTATGTGAGTCTTGCCTTTGAAGAGAAGGAAAATCAGAACTGACGCTAAAATAAGAAGAAAGATTGCCTCGAAGAGCTGCGTCGGGATTACTTTATAGCCGAGGTTAACCATATATATTCCGATGGGAGAGTCCGTCGGCTTGCCGTAGCAGCAACCGCTCATAAGACAACCGATTCTGCCGAAAAAGTGTGCCGAGGGAACGGCGCAGGCGGCGCAGTCAAGCACCTGACGAAAGCCCTTTTTGCAATCAAACTTTTTGCCGAAAACAAAATATATGAAAAGGAACGTTGCGGCTCCGCCTATAAGACCGCCGGCAAAGGTTGCACCGGTCTGCGAGTCGATGATAAATTTTCCGCGCTCCTTTATGTTGTAAACCGCCTGAAAAAGAACGGAGGAAACAAATCCGAGCGCGATTGAAAACAGGGCGCAGATAAGCGTAAAATTGAATAGTTTTGCGTTTATCTTCGCTCTGTCTGCGCATATTCTGTAAACCGCGACAGCCGCAACAACGGCGAGCATTATAAATATCGAATACAAATCTATATCGCCGATTATATAATACGGATACATATTGTCCTCCTTTTGTTTTCGGAAATGCCCGCACCGTAAAAGGTGCGGGCACTGGCTTATTATTTTGTTTTGTCCGAAAACAGATCAGTTTTCTTTCTTCTTTCCGAGAACAACGCCTGCGCCGATTACGGAAACAATCGCGATAGCTGCGCCTGCGCCGATTACGGATTTACAGCCGCCGGAAGAAGCCTGTGTTGTTGATGTTGCGGGTTTCGTCGTAGAGGGCTTGGAAGAACCTTCAACGGTTGCCGTGAAGTTTGCGGAAAGTCCTGCGTACTTGTCTGTTACGGTAACCTTCTGTTCTCCGGGCTCAGAGAAGTCGTATTTGACTGCGTAGTCGTCAGCCTTGAGGACTACCTTTGAACCATCTGCATATACATAGGAAACGAGGAGACCTTCTGTTGAGAATCTGTCGTCTACGTTATATTTGAGTTTTGCAAGAGATGTGTCCGCTTCGAGGGAAGTGGGAGTTTCAACGGTTGCCGTTGTTGTAGCGGAGCATTCGATGTCATAAGCGGAAGCCGTGATCTTTACTTTGACTTCGATTTCGCCTGTCTTTGTGAGATCATATTCCTTTTCGAATGTTGCGTTGATCTTTGCGTCAGCATAAGATTTTTCCGTGCCGTCGCTGTAAACGCATGTGATCTTTGCGGAGATATCGTCATCTGTAATTTCGCCGCCGTAACGGTATGTCTTGTCGAGAGCGTCGATCTTGATGCTTACAACGTTTATAACGTTGATGCTGAAGCTCGTCTTTGCGCCATAGAAGTTGATTGTGATTACGTTGTCACCAACCTTGAGGGCGTCATGCTCGAGCTTGAAGGAGCCGAGCTCTTTGACAGCTGTTGTGCCGTCGTTATAAGTTACCTTTATGGAGAGGCCTTCGGGAGCGAAAACGCTGCCGATGGAAGCTCTTTCATAGGTTGTTGTTTTTGCGGGAGTTTCGATTGCGATCTCCTTGATACCGATTACCTTGACATCATATGTCTTGGTTGCGCTACCATAGGAAACCGTGACGGTTGAAGCGTCTGTTTCCTCATTGAAGTTGTAAACTACGTTATAGCTTCCGAGGGTTTCCTTGGAGCCGTCTTCAAATGTAGCTGTAACTTCCATGCCTGTTGTGTCGAGAGTTTCGCCGACATAATAAGTTGTCTTTGTTGCGGGCTTTGTGATTTCGATGCTGGAAACTTTTTCTTCCTTCTTTTCAAGCTCGCTCTTGTAATTTTCGCAGTATTCCTGTGTGCCGAAAACGATATAGTCAACGTCCATTTCAGCGCCTTCATAGGAGCCTGTTCCGTCTGTTACGTTGTAGCCGAAGGGGAAGAAGATGACATCCATGATATTGCCTGCCCAACGCGAGCCTGCGATACCTGTCTTTTCGTCAACCTGGAGAGAGCTGCCGTAGTTTGTTGCAGAGTTCTTCTCGATCATGCTGAACGTATATGTTTTCCATTCGGATGAAACGGGATCAACCTCAACGTTTGTTATGGAAACGTTTGAAATCTTACGACCGCCGCCGCCTATGTTGGAGGATGTGAACGCGAAGGAGATCTGGTCTGCGGAGCTGTAGTTTCTTATACGGATCTTGCAGTATTCCATTCTGCCCTTGAGTTCCTGACCTGCGGAGATATCAACGCCCATATCATCGAGACAGAAGGGAATACCTGCTGTTGTCGATGTGTCAGCCGCTCTGAGCTTGATAACCTCGCTCTTGTCTGTAAGCGTCCATGTGAGGTGCTTTTGACCGCTTGAAGTGTTGAGCATATAAGTGATGAGGTTTTTCTGCTTTGTCGGAATGTATGCAGAAGTTGCGACGTATGTTTCGGGGTCGGTGGGTGTTTCGGATACATCCTTTGCAACCCAGTTGCCGTCTGCGTCCTGCTCTGCCCATTCTTTGTTGTTTGCTTCCGAGAAGTCAAGGAAGTCAACACATGCTATCTGGGCACCCTTTTCGCCTGTGACATAGGTAATGCTTGCGGCGGAAATGCCGAGCGAGGCGATACCGAGAATCATAACAGCAACAAGAAGAATTGATACGATCTTTTTCATTGCGAATAGTTTCCTTTCAAAAAAATGATTTGCTTTGTTTTAAGTCCGCTCCGGAAAGGAGCAAACTTTCACACACATATTATATCACTTATCGACCGGAAAAGTCAAGTAAATATATTGTTAACAAGGGAGAAATATAGTGAAAAAAGCTCCCGATTTTTCATCGGGAGCCATTTTGAAAAATTTTTTATTGTTCATCCAGCATGGCGACTCTTTTTTCGTGTCTGCCGCCGAGAAAATCCGTCGAAAAAAACGTATCGACAAGGTTTTCCGCCGTTTTTTCGTCGATTATTCTTGCGCCGAGGCAGAGAACGTTTGCGTTGTTGTGCTGACGTGTCAGCTCGACGCATTTTTCCTCATAGCAGAGCGCGGCGCGTATGCCTTTGTGACGGTTTGCGGCAATGCTCATTCCGATACCCGTTCCGCAGACGAGAATTCCTTTTTCGCATTCGCCGGAAAGAATCTTTTCGCAGAGCGCATTTGCGTATACGGGATAGTCGACGGAGTCCGCCGTGTCGGTGCCGAGGTTTACGCAGTCGTAGCCCTTTTCCGTAAGATAAGTGATGAGGTGGTTTTTAAGTTCGTAGCCGGCGTGATCTGCTGCAAGTGCAATCTTTTTCATTTTCGTTCTTCTCCTTTTTTCTCGTTATATTCTCTTTCTGCCTGTGACGGGCGGAGGTATGACGGGGAAAGCGCAAGGTCTGTAAATATATTTTTGTCAGTCGCATTTTCATAGACGCGTCGGGCGACGGCTGCGACGGACGGTGCACTCTGAAGTATCAGCTCTTCCGGGGTTTCCTGCGCCGCGGGGAATGCGGCTTTGGCAATTTTGTATCCGTCGCCGAAAAAGTATATCGGCAGGGAAAAGCCGGAAAGCTCGTTTGTAAGATCGGCAGAGGAGATCAGTCTGTCTTCGCAGAGGCGCTCTTTTTTGCCGTTTTCAATGAGAAACAGCGCGTTATAAAGCTGACTGCGCCTTGCATCCATAACGGGACACGCAATAAATTTTCCGCCTATGCCGATTCCGTTTTCGGAAAGTGCGTCAAGCGATGATACGCCGACACACGCCGCGCTTCTGCCGAAAGCAAGTCCCTTTATCAGCGAAACGCCGATCCTTACGCCCGTAAACGAGCCTGGACCAGCCGATACGGCGAACATATCAATATCCTTCGGTGCAAGCCCCGATTTTTCAAAGAGCCCGTCTACCTCCGGAAGCATTGTTTCACTATGAGTAAATCCGCCCGTGACGGAAAAGGCGCAGAGCGTTTTGTCTCCGTCACATATGGCGCCGGCGGCGGTTTTTGCTGTCGTGTCGATTGCAAGAATTTTCATTTTGTCACCTGCTTATTGTAATTTCGCGCGTTTCTTCGCCCGTCTTTTCGATTGTGACGGTGTAACAGTCGTCCGGAAGGAAATCTTCGATTTTCTCGCTCCATTCGACGGCGCATATGCCGCCCGCGTCGAGATAATCGAAAAATCCGGTGCTGTAAAGCGATTCCTCGCCGTCTATGCGATACATATCGAAGTGATAGAGCGGGATTTTGCCGCCATATGAGTTTACTATCGTGTACGTCGGGCTTTGCACGCGTGCCTTCGGACAGAGATATTTTGCCATTCCGCGCACGAACGCCGTTTTTCCGGCGCCGAGGTCGCCCTTCATGGCGAGGCAATCGCCGCGGGAAAGCGTTTTTGCAAATTCAAATCCGACGCTTTCGGTTTCCTCCGGCGACGTTGTGGTTTTTCTGAAAATTATGTCCATTTCAGCCCCTTTTGTGAGAAAGAGTTTTTATTCCTTTAAGGAAGGCGACCGCCGCCGCGTCGATGTCCTCTTCGCTTGTGCCGAGTCCGAAGCTGAGACGCAGGGTGGAGTCGATATCGTCATCGGAAAGACCGAAGCTGCGGAGAACGTGACTTCTTGACTTCGTGTTTGACGAGCAAGCCGAGCCGCTTGAAACAAACACACCCTCCGAAGAGAGAAAATGAAGCATTGTTTCGCTCCTGACGCCGTGCGCCGTGACGCTTAAAATGTGGTGCGCGACGCGCTCGGTCTGCGGAATGTTGAGGCTTATCCCGTCGCCTTCAAGTTCCGAAAAGCGGCTGACGGCATAAGAATACAGCCTATCGAAATGACTGTATACCGAATTCTGATTTTTCGCAAAATAGTCGACCGACGCGCCGAAGCCGGCAATTCCGAGAACGTTTTCCGTTCCGGAGCGGAGCCCGTGCTCCTGACCGCCGCCGAAGATAACGGGTATCAAAGTTTTTTTCTTTATAACGTCTTCGCTTGCAAAAAGTGCGCCCGCGCCCTTCGGTCCGCCGATTTTGTGTGCACTGACAGTGACAATGTCCGCAGGGGAGAGGAGGTTCTTCGGAAGGCGCATATAGCCCTGAACGGCGTCGCAATGGATGATGACGTCGGGGCTGGCTTTTCTTGCCGCGGCGGCGATTTTTGCAATGTCGTTTACAGCTCCCGTCTCGTTGTTCACAAGCATTGCCGAAGCGAGGATAGTGTCCGCCGTCAGCTCTTTTTCAAACGTCTCCATGTCCCATACGCCCTTCGGCGAGGGGATGAAGGCAACTTTGTATCCGAGCGTTTTGAGCCTTTCTGCTGACGCAAGGACGGAGGAATGCTCCGTTTCGCCTATGATAATTTTCTTTCCGGCATTGCGCGGCTTTGCCGTTGCCGTGCCGATTATCGCAAGGTTGTTTGCTTCTGTTCCGCCGGACGTGAAGATAACCTGCTCGGACTTTCCTCTCTTGCCTGCGGGGAGCAGCGACGAAAGCACGGCTTTTCTTGCAGAGTCAACAGCCTCCTGCGCTTTCACTCCGACCGAATGAAGGCTTGAAGGGTTGCCGAAGTTTTCGTCTATGATTGAAATCACAGCCGCGCGCGCCGCTTCGCAAAGGGGCGTTGTCGCGCTGTTGTCAAGATAATGAGTCATTTTATATCTCCGATAAAACAGGCAGAAAAAATCTGCCCGTCATTTTTATTTGAAAACGAACTCTTTTACGATTTTGTCGACGTCGTCCGTGTGTTTTGAATAATTGGCTTCCTCAGCCGTATACGTGAAAATATATATTTTGCTCGCCTTGACGGCAAATATCTGCATTATTCGGTAAGACGTGCCGTCAAGCTCGACGGTGTAAACATATTTGCAGGCATAGGGATTGTCGCCGAGGGACTGATCGGTTGTGTATTGCTCTTCGAGCTTTACGCCGGAAATCGACTTTGAAAGTGTTGCGAAGAAATAATCCTCAAAGAATTTTGAAATTCCCGCATAGCTTATTTTGTTATAGGTGATTGTGTATCCGAATTCGCTCTCGCTTGACGCGTCGACTCTGTCCGCTGCAATAACCTCAACCGAGACGTTGCTGCCGTCAACCGTTTGCGCACTGACAAAGCCCGTCGAAACGTCGGGAGTCCAGTCGTCCGGGACGAAAAGGCGGAAGTCCGTGTAGTCCGAAACAACCTCAACCATTCCGCTGGGTACGCCGGTCTTGTCCTTGCACGACGTAAGCGCAAGGGCACATATTACGATGGCGAGAAAAATCGCCGTAAACTTTATCTTTTTCATTTTTGACGCTCCGTAAATAAACATTGTATTTATTATATCAAACAGGGAGAGATTTGTCAATCGGGGGAGGGGAGGTTTGCTGGCTTTCGGAAGGAAAAAAGCAAAATCCCCGCCTTTGGCAGGGATTTTTAAGTCATTTTAATCTAACTTATTTGCTTTCTCTCATTGCTGCGTAGCATTCGCTGCAATAAACAGGCTTATCGCTTGTGGGCTCAAAGGGAACCTTTGCTTCTTTGCCGCACTTTGCGCAGATTGCTGTGTGCATTTCTCTCTGGGGCTTGCCTGCGTTCTTTCTTGCATTGCGGCAGTTCTTGCATCTCTGGGGCTCGTTCTGGAAACCCTTTTCAGCATAGAATTCCTGCTCGCCTGCTGTGAATACGAATTCAGCTCCGCAATCCTTGCAAACCAATGTTTTGTCCTGATACATTTGTTCTACCTCGCTTTGTTTTGTATGAAAAAATTATTTATTTTGCCCCAAGACGGATTCCGACCGACACCTTTGAATTACAACGCTCTGCCATTAAGCTATTCGGGCATGTGAAAACGAAAACAAAACACAGAAAGTTTTATTTTGATATATTGTATATGATCACCCCGACGGGGCACTTAAAAGATTATAAAAGCTTTCTTAATTTCGCTTTGATTCGTTGCATTGCGTTGTCGATGGATTTCTTGGGTTTTCCGAGCGCCGCCGAGATATCGTCATACGAGGCGGACGCGAGGTAAAGATCAAATACGGAACGTTCGAGATCCGTAAGGGAAAGGGAAATGCGTCTTTCAAGGTCTGCAAGGGACTCTTTGCTTATTATCAGCTTTTCGGGGTCAATATCGTTCTGCGGGGTGATTCCGCTTTGCGGAGCGGTTTCGAGAGGCTCTGTCCTGACGCTCTTTCCGCCGATCGCGCGCAGATAAGATATTATCCTGTTTTTGATGCATATTTTTGCGTAAAGCCCGAATGAAACTCCGCGCTCTGGATTATAGGCGAGCGCCGCGTCATAAAGGGCGATAGCCGCTTCCTGACGCAAATCCTCAAGCTCTGCCCCCGTCAGGGACGAGCCGCTGTACTTTTCGGCGATGGAGTTTATAAGCGGGACATAAAGCGAATAGACCGACTCAAAGGAGAGCGGCACTCCGTTTTGAATGTCCAATATAAGTTTTTGCATTTCGGAGCTTTGCTGCATATAACTTCACAATACTTTTAGATAAATATTAACACTAACATTGTATCAGCATAGGAAGAGATTGTCAAGCGTATTTTAATGAAAAATAAAAATTTGACAAAAATAATGTGATAAATTTTTTCATATTTAATTATTTTCTACAAAAATCGCGCTGTTTTTACACAAAATTGACCAAAACGCAAAAAGCGTTTCTCAAAATGAAGGTCGCAATATACGCAAAAGCGAGACATCTCAGGACGAGAAAAAACGATTTTTTCCGTCCGAGCAGCTGTCTCTGCGCGGAAAGAGTTGCGGCGCACGGGGAATACATCAGGACGAAAACACACAATGCGACAGCATCGGCTTGCCCGATAACCGTCGACAGACCGCCCGGACACATCACGGAGAGGGAAGAGACAATCGTTTCCTTTGCGAAAAAACCGGATAAAAGCGCTGACGCAATCCGCCAGTCGCCAATGCCGAGAGGAGAGAGCAGAGGCGCGATAAGTCCTCCCGCAAGTGCCATAAGGCTTTCCGACGCATCCTCGGTCACGCGGAGGCGACCGTCAAGGGAGCAGAGCAGGTGTACGGCAACGCTGCAAAGCAGAACGACCGTCCCTGCGCGGGATATGAACGCGAGGAGCTTGTGCTTCATCGCCGTTGTGAGATTTTTTAAGGTCGGCAGACGGTATTTCGGCAGCTCGACCGTCAGCGGAGGGGCGGCACGCCCCTTTTTGGATTTTGAATATATAAGCGCGCTTATGTATGCCGTCAGGATTCCGAGAAGATAAATGAGAAAAGCCATTATTGCGGAATGACTTTGAAAGAACGTGCCGATTATCATCGTAAACACGGGCAGTCTTGCACTGCACGGGATAAACGGAAGGGAAAATATGACGGAGCGCCGCTCGGCGGGGTCAAGAGTTTCCGTCGCCATGACTGCGGGGACTGTGCACCCGAAGCCCATGAGCAACGGGATGAACGCTTTTCCGGAAAGCCCCGCGGAGCGCAGAAGTCCGTCCGAAACGTACGCCGCGCGAGCCATATAGCCCGTGTCTTCAAGAAGCTCGAGCATAAAGAAGAGCATCGCTGTCTGCGGCAGAAATGACAGCACCGCCCCCGTCCCTTTGATAAGTCCCTCGGAAACAAGTCCGACGAGAAATTTTCCCGCGCCGACAGATGAAAGCCATGCGGAGACGATGCCTGAAAACTCATCGGAAAGCGAAACGAACAGCTCCGAAAGCGCCTTCACCGGGCCGGAAAACGTCACGGCAAACATAATGAAAACAACTGCGAAAAACAGGGGCAGACCGATATATTTTTTGCAGATAATCCTGTCGATACGGTCGGAAAACGATTCCTTTGCGGGTTCTCCGTGCGTCACTTCTGCCGCAAGCCTGCGGCAGAATCGACTGCGCTCCTCGCCGCCGGAAAATACGGGCTTCGGGATTTTCGGTACAGCGTTCCGCGCCACGTCGACAAGCTCCTTTATACCTCTGTTTTTCGCCGCCGATATCGGAACAACGGGAATTCCGAGCCGTTCCGAGAGAAGCCCCGCGTCAATCTTCGTCCCGTCGCGCTCGGCTTCATCCATCATATTCAGGGCAAGAATGACCTTGCTGTGACGTTCGGCAAGCTCCGTTGCGAGAAAAAGACTTCTTTCAAGATTTGTTGCGTCCGCAACATCAATTACGACGTCCGCCGCGCCGCTTTTTATAAAGCGTTCCGCCGCTTTTTCTTCGCCGCCGTAGGGCGAAAGGGAATACGTTCCCGGCAGGTCTGTAATCTCCGCTTTGAAATTACCGATTTTCAGTGGCGCGCTCTTTGCGCTGATGGTAACTCCCGCGCGGTTTCCGGTGGCTTCCCCGCTTTTTGTGAGCAGATTGAAGAGCGTTGTTTTTCCGCTGTTCGGGTTACCCGCAAGGGCAATGACAGGCAGATTTTTCATCTTTCGCAACATCCTTTCCTTATTTTATATAAATCTATACCTGTCCCGCCCCGTTTATTACTTTCTTTCGCAAATAATTTCGTCTGTGGCTTTTCCCGCCAGCGCGAGCTTTGTCTTGCCCGACTTTATAATCGCTCCGTTTTTTCCGCGCATGAAAAGAACAATCCCGCTGCCCGGGAAAATACCGAGCGACGTATAAAAATTTCGTTTTCTTTCGCTTGCGTTTATATTTTTTACGACGAGAACTTCTCCTTCCGGCGCTGTGAATAAAATATTTTTCTTCTGCATAAAATTTTATCAAGAAATTTGCAAAAAAATCTTGACAAATCCCTTCAATATTGATATACTATCATACGCAACCGATGGGATATTGTGTAACGGTAGCACAGCAGACTCTGACTCTGTATGTTGGGGTTCGAATCCCTATATCCCAGCCAAAAAATCAAGCAACCAAAAGGTTGCTTGATTTTTTTTATCCATTGCGAAAGCAATGGTATATCATCGCCGTTAGGCGTATATCATCACGGGTAGCGTGTATATCATCAGCCGTAGGCTGTATACCGCTTTCGCAATGATGATATACAACACTCCGTGTTGATGATATGCAATTCCTACGGAATTGATGATATACAAGGCTTCGCCTTGATTTATTCGCCGAAGTGTAGTATTATACTTTTAGAAGGGAGTGATATTATGGCGAAAAACTACTTGTTGATATATTCGGAGCAGCTCGCAACAGAAATAGAATTGCTTTGTCAAAATTTAAAAGCGCCTTCCAATACCCTTTTCCAAATTCGTAAAAGTTCAAGCAGCGTTTACGCAAATATTAGAGAAGCTAATTACGGGCAAAGTAAATCGGATATGATTTCTAAATTTGAGATTTCTTTAAAAGAATGCACCGAAACAGAGGGCTGGTTGAAGTTGTTGTTCGAAACGAATATCATAGACGAAGAGATGTTCAGAAGAAATAGAAATCTTTGCGGCCGCATTAGACGAATGTTAATATCAAGTTGCAAAACGCTAAAGGACAACAAATGAAAACTCTTTATACTGCTTTCAAAGGTAAAAATAACACCTCTTATCAGCTTGTTTCACGCATTGATAATAATTCACTTTTTTTAACCAATTCTTTTACCGGTCTTGAAAAAGATATTACGAGATTTGATTGTGATTTTGATGCCGTATATATGTTTGGCATTGATAAAAACTTGGTTGATAAAATTCGAATAGATCTTTGTGCTTGTTATAATAGTGAGCATATATTTACTGATTATGATTTGTTATCTTTAGAAAGTAAATTAAATGAATCAAATATATCATATTATATTTCAAAAGCTCCGACAAAATATTTATGTAATGCCGCATATTATCACATGTTGAAAAAGAACCCCAATACTGTTTTCATTCATATTCCGTCATTAAAGGGCATGAATGAAACTTTAATGAACAAATTAGCAGATATTTTTTGAGTACATCTTTTTCGGCACCTATACTCAAAAGAAAAGAGCACCTCTTGGGTGCTCTTTTTGTTTTCTTTATTTATCCGTCTGAAATTTTTGACAGGCATCCGGCACGGTCAAAAGCGCCTGAACCTTTGTAAAACTGCTTTTTACGGGTGAGATTATCTGTATTTGTCCAGAACAGCCCTGTATTCGGGATTTTTCAGAAGCTCGGCTCGTCTGCCGTCCGTAGCACCGGTGCGGTAGTCAATGTTATACTTGAGAATGTTCTGCCGTGCTCCTTCAAAATAGCGATCAAAAGCCCGGTTCAAAGGTTCGTTTTCGCCCCTCGCTTCTTCCAGCAGTTTCTTTGCGTAAAGATTTTTGTCCATAACGGCGATGATCTGCTCGTCGGTTCCGCCGCGGTAGTAAAGATCGTTCTCTATTCTTCCGAGAAAAGATTCCGCAAGCATCAGGAAGAACGCTTCTTTGGTTTCTCTGTAAGCGTTCAGCATCAGGTTGCCATACAGAATGGCGCGGTCCACTTTCTCCGACATCGACAGCGCGGGATCGAAGAACACGGTTCGTCCAAGTTTGTCTGCCGCAAAATCACCAAGCTCATACATATTTTTCCGCACGTGAAAATAGTATTCGTCCGTGTCCTTTGCGAACAACTGCTCGGTTTTCTGCCCGCTTGTGGTATACCAATCCGCGAACTTTGTCTGATATATCCGGAGTGCTTCGTCCGTTTTTCCCTCCGCGTGAAGAATTTTGGCGCGCATGTTCCATGCGCCCAGCCGCAACGCGTCTTCGGTGCAACCGTCCAGAATCTTTTCGCAGATTGAAAGGAATTCCTCCTTGTGTTCTATCAGAACCGTCGGGTTGTTGTCTGCCATATCACCTCCGATATTCCACATATAGTAATGCATGATCCGATAGTCGTTCGGATAATCATGATATGCCTTTACGATAATTTCACGTCCTTTGCTATCTTTCCAATGCTTTCTGTAAAGAGCGATTGTTTCATCAATATCAGCCTGAACTTTTTTCTGATCGTATCCCATAAGCTCGTCAAGTGTTACTTCAAAGAAATACGCCAACGGCTGAAGAAGTGTAATGTCGGGATACGTTTCGCCTCGCTCCCACTTACTTACTGCGGCGCACGTGACGTTCATTGCCACAGAGAGCTGCTCCTGGGTAATATTTTTTGCTGTACGCAAACGTTTTATATTTGCGCCGATAGTCATTTCCATAACTGTACCTCCGCTAAAACCAAAATAGTAAGCCGACGTCTGCTTCCAATGCTATTATAGCATAAAATAGTTTTTTGAAAAGGCATTGTTGGGACATATGGGATTAACCGCAGGTTAAAAAAATATACTGCGAGAATAATTGCAGTCATAGATAAAGTCGGAGCCGGCTGTGTAGCGAACCCAAAAATGGCAGGTATTCGGTAATGCCTTACGTATTTGAAAGCGATATCTTTTTCGGCGGCGCGATACAAAAGAAAAGAGCACCTCTTGGGTGCTCTTTTCTTTTGGCTATAGGGATTCGAACGGGCTCGGTAGTGAATGACCTGCCGGTGGCAGGTCAGAGCCGAGCCTGACCGAGCGTCGTCGAGACGCGAGAATCCGAATCCCTATATCCCAGCCATATCGCGAAGCCAAAAAAGATATCATGGCTTCGAACCCCCCGAA
>ENA-ORSL01000077-ORSL01000077.1-human-gut-metagenome-genome-assembly--contig:-NODE-77-length-110992-cov-12.653109_pt1 | contig 110992 bp, 154 predicted proteins | sample MGYA00242190_ERZ509157 | MGnify/ENA primary metagenome ERZ509157 (study PRJEB26280, sample SAMEA2338664) | human gut metagenome | biome: human gut; feature: human-associated habitat; material... | reverse complement strand
CATTCACATTCACCCCCAGCTCCGCAAGCGCGTCTATATAGTCCTGCGTGGTGGCTTGCGCCTCATGCTCCGTCCAGCTCTGGACTATCTCTGCGCCGTTGTCCTCCCAGCTCTCGGTATAATAAAAGCCCTCCTTTGAGGGCATGGGGGAACGGGTCACAGGCTTATAGCCCAGCTCCTTTATCGCCGTATCGTCATTGGTGGAGAGGTGCGCCCCTGCGGGGTGCGTCACACCGTTGATTATAAGCGGCGACTGCAACTCAACCGGCAGGCGTAAATATTCGGGATACTCCCCCGCCAGCTTGGCATAGTTTGTGTTTAGCATTGTATTGCTCCTTTTATAGGATTAGATTATATGAACCGTCTGTATTTGGTGTAGCATTGTAAGGTGTATCGGAGGGTATTACAAAAGCGGGGGCAACGCCATCGCTATTATTAGAAGAGTTGCCATAAACTGTAATACCACCCAAATAATCAACATATTTCACGCCGCCATGGTAGCCGGAAGTATACCCTCCGGTGGAATATTGTGAAGATAACCACCATTCCTCTCCATAACCATTTTTCGTTCGTATTCTGCTTGCATCGTTTGTGTATAATTGCAAACCTACTCCTTCCCATGCAACTTTACCTTCATAGGTTTCATTCGCTCTTCCGCTCATCATAGTCAGCGTTGGAACAAACATCTTACGAGTAACACTCTCAGAACCGGCGAGCGCGAACGTTACATCCATCATTTTATTACGGAGCTTCTGAGGCATTCTATTGTAAATAGTTGTTTTTACCAAATTGTCCAAAGTGCTGTTGGCGTAAAAAGAATACTCACCAAATTTCGAACTGGAATAGATGTTTTTCCTCACCAGTACCACGCCGCCGCTCACAAGATTATCCTTGTCCGCTATCTCATAGTTAGGCGTACCCGCTCCACCGTCCGTGCCTACATTTATCAACGTACCCAGCGGCAACTCGGATATGGGCGCACCGCCGCCCCCTGTCATCATCATTCTACGCCGTAAGGCAAACTGCAAGGGTATCATGCGCTCACAACCTCCTGTACTGCCCACACACCATCGAACACATCAAATTCATACGCTTTAGATGCTTCAATGGTAGGGGCCGCGCCCATAAATGTGCCACTAAATGACACTGATACGCTGCTTCCCGTAGAAAACATGCCGTGCGCCCAGCCGGATGCGGGCGGGGTAAACACGTATGTACCCACAGGAGAGGATACGTTATATATGGTGTTAGCCGTCAGTGCCGCGCCGCTGGCGGGGAGGGAGGAAACATTGCGCGGCCCACTATCACTTGCATTAAAAAGCATAGTTCAATCACCTCATAATCAAAATATTCACAGTCAAATTCTCAGTCGGCACATCTTCGCAAGCGAATGTAAGCGCATTAGCCGCCTGCGCTGTTGCCCGTACCTGAGAATCACAATACGCTAAAAAAGATACGGGAGCAGGAGCGATCATTATAGCATTAGTAGTAGTCACACCAGTCACCGCCACTGTTTGCGTATTATCAGTCCAACCCGTTGCAGACAACGTAACCGTTACAGTTATACTCGGCTGTGCGTAATCCGTACCCGCAGTTAAAGGCGTTTGATAATCTGTTCCCGCCACTGCTTGCGCCATCTTACCATTTTCGCCTTTAAGCACGCCTGATAATGTAGTATTAGTCGTGGGCTTAATCGCTACCTGCGCCGCTATATCATCAATCGTAGTCGGTTCGTCATCTGGCACAATCCACACAGTAGTGCTGGGATCGGTAGGGGCAACCGTACCAACGTATACGCCATATTCAGAGCCGCTACCAGCCCCTATATTTACAATAGCCATACAATCACCCCTAACCCAACACAATAATCATAACGGTTAAATCAACAGTAGGCGTAGTGGTGCAACTAAATGTCAGTTGCCCAGCCACTTGCGTGGCATCAGCCATCACTTTAGCCATGCGATATGCCTGACTGGAATCGGCTTGCGCCTGCACCAATACCACATTATTAGCGGTCACACCAGCAACACTTACAGTTTGAGATTTATTGTTCCAACCCGCCGCAGTCAATATAGCAGTATAGAGCGTAGCAGGCAATGCGAAATCCACACCACTTTGAGCCGCAGACACACCGCCTGCACCGTCACCCTTCACAATGCCCTGCACCGTTATCTTATCCTGTTTACTATCGCTTTGCGGCACATCCAGTAAAGTCCGCATTTCAGCCGCCGATTTAGTAGTCAAAGCACCGCCAGTATCAGTCACAGCCACTTGATCTGCCACAGAACCGAGTTTACCATCATTGGTCAAATTGCCATGCGTATGCGTTGCAGAGGCAAAGTCATCTATCTTTTTACCGCTATCAGCTATTGCACCATCATTGGCAAACTGCACTAAATGACTGACAGCACCCAGCACTTTATCCACCTTGCCACTGGCATTACCGGGGTCAAATGTAGTCAATTCACCCCATGCGTGAATACCGTCGCCACGCCGCACTTCACCTGTGCCAGACACCACGCCAAAATCATTTGCACGAAGAATAGTGGTGGTGTCTGCGCTCCATTCGTCGGCTGTTTTTACAGTAAAAGAAGCCTTCTGTTTCAGCAAGGCATCTATAATTTGCATATTGCTGGTGGGCGCTATGCCCGCCTGTGACTCCACCCAAGAGCTGCCCGACATGGCGCTATCTGCACCCAACGGATCTACAAGCAATAAGCCAGCATATTCAGTTGTAGAACTCATTTTTCACCACCTTATGTTATTTCCTCATAGCACCAATCAGCGAGGGCCATAGAAGTGTTACCTATGGCAAACTCACCGTATTCACCTAACAGCACAGGTTTGATGAGCTTGGTTTGACGCAAACGAGAAGCGTCATAGTCAATATGCGACATGACCGCGCCCAGCGGCAAAATGATATGCAATCGCGAAGTATCATAATCCGTATGTCGCAACACACCCTGCATAGTGTACAACATTGTTAAACGTGCCGCGTCGTAATCCTTGTGTGTAAACAACAAATCACTCAGAGCACTAAGCGAAAGGCGACTACCATCATAATCGGTCATTGTGCCGCTGGCAGGCAGCCACAGTTCAGTCAGCAGACGATCTACCGCATAGTCTATATGGCGCAACACCAAGTAGGAGACATCCAAAAACCGCTCAATAGTCATATGAATACGGTTGCCAGTCTTATCTAACGTGACAGCAGAACGAGCGACCAGAGCATCCAGATTTGTAGCTATACGTTGCGATGTGCTATCTAAGAGAATCCGTATCCGCTGCACGGTACATCACCACCTAAACTGTTGCCTGATTAGTGCGGCACAGTTGCAGACCGCCAGCAGCTACAACTATTTTACTACCTTGTATAATAGGATACGCCGTAGTCAGCGCACCATAATACAACGCCTTGCCGCCAGTTGCGGAAGAAGATAAAAACCAGTGAGTAATAGGAGTGTTTGCATTGGCGGCGAAAGCGGCGAACTCCAAGGAAGCCGCATTAACGACTTCGCCAGCAGAGTTGGTAGTCCATGTTGCCGCCACATTAGTCAGCGCCTTGCGTGAGTAGTTGGCATCAGTAGGTTCGGTAAACCCCGTACCAGTATCTTCAGATATGGCAGAGGTGGACAACCCTAAATAATGTACATTAGGAATGGCATACGAGCCCTTGCCGAACTCCATCTGCAAGGTCTCAGTTGCGTGTTCTTTAGTTATCATACTAATTCCCCTCGTTTATCTGCACAAACACAAGAGTGCCGGTCACAGGGCGGTATATATCATTCAGCGGAGTGGTTATCTCTATCTGATATTGATATGGCCCCGCAAGACCCTTTGTTTGCTCCGAAGTTAGTTTGACATCAAACCATGAAGTATCGCTGGTACTAACTGAGATACCGTTGCCGGAACTCAAGGTCAACACATTAACTTCAGGTTGGTCATAAAGGTACAAAAAGAATTTAATGGTCGTGCCGGATAAGCTCAGATCGACATGATTGCCGTCCTGTCTGCCGACACTAAACGGGAGCACCTTAGTGTCTCCCGCTATAATTCGCATTTCTTCTGCGACAGTATATAGGTTGGTCATAAATTAGCCCTCCTTTGGAGGTGTAACGTGCATTTCTTCAAGCACTTCTCGCAGCATTTTTCCTATAAACCCCAACAGCACAGCGTTATCTACACCTTGGATTTGAAGCTGCTCTAATGCCCGATAAGCATTTTCTAATTTAGTTGTCATAGTTATCCCTTCATTCATTTAATCCGCTTTTAATAAAGGCGCTAAAGAGGGCTTGTAGTATGTAACGCCTGCGACATAATATTCAGGCAATGTGACTTGAACATATTCCCCAGCGCCCCATGCAAACCCAAAATACTTCTTATAATCAGCGAACTTCATAAAATATGTGCCACTGGTACTGGACGTAACCGATACCGGTTGATAGCTGTCTGCAACGTATAATATGCGCCCAGAGCTGGCAACTTTTAAATAATTGTTGGCTTCAATCGCATCATTAGAAATGAGAGTTGCAGACCGTAAGTACACACATCGACCATTATCGTCAACAAATGTGCCTGCGTGACCCACAAACTCTAATTTGATATAATCACCGGGAACGAGCGATAGCGTGCCTAACCCAATTTGATCGAGGTCAATTTCAAAACGCCGACTTGTAGACCCACCGCCATTATCAAAACCATCTTTAGTGACATTGTTCCAAGTGCCAGTTTGGCCTTTTATGGTAATCTTAATGTCGCACGTCCATGTCGATAACCAGTTTGAAGGCGCAGTTCTCGAATACAATGCGCAAGTGAGCGAACATACATTATACGCCGAATAAGTATCAGGAAGCGTGATTGTACACCAAGCGGAGCCTATATCAGCGCCTCCAATTTGATAGCCACCAGCCGTATTGCTATACGGTACACTTCCATCAACTGACATCGTGCCATTATAAGTTGCCATATATTAACCCTTTAGTATTTATTGTGTTTGTGTATCTACCCACAGATTACGCTCCCGGTTGGTTGGTTCGTACTTCTACGGTAGACAAAGCAGGGTCTAAGTTGACCCACCCAAAATTAGATAGAGAGGCATTAGGAGTTACGCGACCATTATTATAAGTACACGTTTGCGAAAGCAAATACCACGGTCCATGTGAATTGGTTGTTGTCTCAATATAAACATACCATTGATACACCTGCATAACGCCATTTCTGGGCGTAGGTGAAGCTTGAGGATGAAAATAAATAGTTGCATCAGGATTCGTATAGCGAATAATGTTATATGTAACTCCACTGCCTGATCCACCTGTGCCACCGCCACCAGTGCCAGTAGACCACGACCCATTTTGTAGCAAATTCCAATAATTGCCCGATCCATCAGTTACACGCAATGTTTCAACAGACATCGTACCAAAGTGGTCCTCTTGAGGGGCGGTTACTATATATCCATTACTACCAGATTGAATGCCAGCTCCCGCAGGAGTAACAGGAGAGGCGGGGTATTTACCCTTAATGGTCAAATCTCCTTCAATGGTCAAATTACCGAGAATTTTATGTATACTGTCTTGAGAGTAGAACCCGCCCATTACACCAGAACCAGCCAATACGCTTCCTGTAAATGTACCACCAATAGCCGTAATGTCCTTTAATATAGCATTGCCTTCCGAATCCAGATATAGTTTATCTGCAAATTCCGCAGAAGTATTAGCTCTACCTTGAATCTTAAACCCATCAGACGGGTCCATATATATCTTCTTTAATCCATCTGAAGTGGTCAAATTCATACCATTTTCGTCTATGGTGAACGTATTATTAGCATTGATAATCTTCATGGCTTCGCCCAATATCAGATTACCCACCAGCAATTCGGACGCCACCCCATACGCCGTATCAGCCGTCCCCGGTATTTCTATCTCGCCAATAGCCAACTTACACGTATCCCAATTATCATCGGTCATAAACATACCGTTATTGATAATTTTAAGCTGTTTAGGGCTGTATCCGTCTTCTGTGGCCTTACGGCCCCAGATACCAAACTGGTCTATAACCGTAGACTGATTACTGGCGTTAATAATCTTATTCGCTGCCGCACTCAATGTACCTTCGATAAATTCACGCATAGGACTAAGACTCTGCGACTGCATAGGATTGAGCCAGCTATGCAATGCACTGCTGACCGTAGAGGACGTTTTAGCAGCGTTCTGGAAGCACTCAGCGTACAAATCCTCGCTCATTCGAGCATGATAATTGCTACCAAATACCAGTGAACATTTATCAGGGTGGTCATACTCAACACCAATGCCCATCAGCACAGGATTGTACCAGTTGCCGTCTTCAAACTCAATATGGACTTGACAACCTAAACCCTTTTGTTCGATTTTATTGATGTATGCTTCATGCTCTTTATCAAACATCAAGTTGACGCTATCCACACTAAACTCAAAGGCAGGCTGAGATACACGGTCCAACACCTCTAATGCGCCGTCCAGCAGTTCAAAGGCCAGATTTTGTGTTTCCTCATAGGTCGCGTTGTCCAACGGCACAATGTATGTGTTCTCATACACATCAGCCAAAGTGTAATCACCTAAAGCGGTTATTTCAGCGGCAGTCAGGTAGTTAGATAAAGCCAACCCCGCAGATGCAGCCTGACGTTGCTCTTGATAGACAGCAATTTGCGCCTTGCTCTGTTCAATGAGACTATCACAATACTGGATACACTTTTCGCAGGCATAAATATTCACTGTTGCCTGTGCCACATTACGGTCTGCTTCTGTTATCATATCAGCATACGCTTGTATCTCGCTTGGTATAACACCCTCGCCACCGGCAGGCACAAACGTAGGAATAGGAGGGTAAGCATCGGCGGCAGTTACCATTGTCAACAAGTCAGTGCTGCTTTTGCCGTCTATCCATGCTCGTATATTATCCACAGCAGTCTGCGAAACGGCCTGCATCGTATACGGTGTATTAACAGTGCGAACCTGTTCACCAGCCGCTCGATACCGTTCCACTTCAGACTTATTCGCTTCATAACCGAGTATCTTTAGATTCTCATTTTTTATAGCGGTCAGTATATTGCCATAAGCGGAAGTACGCCCCATAGCCGTCGCAACATCATCCTGCCATTGCTTAACCTTGGCCCACATAGCCGCAGGCATGACATCTTTAAAATAGTCATACTTGTAAATACTGGCAGTGCCAAGCGGATTAACAGTAGCAATACTAAAATCATCTGCACCATACACTTGCAGTTCCGTTACCACATCGTCTGCGGAATCAGATATTGAGATATGCTTTAAAAGTGAGGTGTATCGGAATACAATCCCCGAATCCTTAATCAAATCATCGGGTGCATAGACCTTTATCTGTAAGTTTTCCGTGTCAAAAACGAATACACACTCATAAGCGTCCATCGCTTCTTCCATGAGAAAGCCGTACATAGACGCATCAGGCATATCAAAGGTACGATACCGGCTATACAGCGCACTGCTCACATAGCCTATCGTCCAACGAGGGCAATTCGCCAGAAAATGTCCAAGCAAAGTCTCAGTGCTGGCGGCGTTGGCAGGATCATACAGACGATATGTGCCTGCACTTAGGTTCGCCGCTTTGCGCCCTAACGTATACTCGTAAGATTCACAGTCCACCGACTTGCTCTTATGAATACCATCGCTACTTTCATCAACATTGGTGATTACGAACCAACCGAAGCCGCTAATATGCACGAGATTATACTTGGTCAACGCACCATAATAAAAGGTGGCATTGCCAGTATCATCTACTGAATACGCTTCAAACGACGCTTTAGAGGTAGATACCAAATTCAGGTCAAGTTTTAACCCGATAGGGTCTTTGATAATCCCTACTTTAGTGAAATCGGGGTGCGCCACGGTCAGGACGGGTATCTCATAGCGGTCAAACTTATCAAAGCTAAACAGCATACTTTTACCCTCCTATCCGTATAAAATTTTCGTATGTAAGTTTTAAGTTAGAGACCTTGCCGGTGCATTTTAACGTGTTTAAACCGTGTACCAACCGCAAAAAATGCGCGTTAAAATTGTTGATGCGAATTGTGCCTAATGAGGACATAACCTCGCCAGTACGCCCATTAACCGTTATTGTTTCACCGTCAGCCAATTCCGTAAACTTAAACTCACGGGTCGCACTATCGGTCGTGTTGATAATAGAAAACTCCGTGCCACCGTCAAGTGTGAACTCAACAGTAGGGTAGAGATAATCATAGCTGGCAGAACGATTGTTGACTGTTATAGTACCGCCGTCAGTAGGCGTGAAGGTTACTGTCTTAGCATCGCTCCATGCGCCATCGGCATCGCAGGTCATTGTCAGGTTAAATCCGTTTGTACCGGCTTTAATATAATAGTCATCAGGCTCATTAAATACACAGTTGAAGTGCATACCAGCATATTCAGGAGCTTGAATCACCAACTTTTTAAAGCTTAATTGCCCACACAGCCATGCGTGTACGGCGTTTACCTCATAAGGTTGCAACGGCTTGAGTGCCACTACTTCAATATCATACTCCAACGGATCATCAGGAGAAACAGACAATAGAGTGTGGCGCTGAGAGCGTGTCGCCTTATCTATGGTAAGACTATTCTCTGAACCTCCGGCGTGCTTATAGTCGGCAGAATCAAAGAACGCGAACATGAGACCGTAACGCTGGGAGGGGATACCGTCATATATAAATTGCAGCCCTTCATAGGCCAAATGGAATCACCACCAGTCCAAAATAAATATGTTGTGCGTATGTTGCTTATTGTTGCAAATGGAGTAGAACGAAATGAGCGTGAGAAGTCCGTTCATCGCGGTAACTTCACAGGCTGGCTCCTCACGCTTTGATTATCACACTTGCTTATTTGTTCGTTAATGGGTTTTCGTTTACAACCGCCCCGTCCGTGCAAGGCTATTGATGGGAACCCTAAAAATTTCCTCTTTAATCTGCTTTTTAAACGTCTCAGACCAACGCTCGATGGCCCGCACAGTGCCAGCATCAGTTGTGCCGTTGAAGTTATTGATAACGTTAACGCTGGGTGAATGAGTAGTATTATTCGCTACGGTTTGCGCCAGCTTCGTTGCCTGCTTCAAAGCACCGTCGCCACCAAACAACCCACCTATGCCTTGGCTCATTATAGTGAACAAACGCTCGGCATCAGACGATGAGAACGCCAGCCGCTTCGCCGCCTTGATTGCCTGATCCTCGGTAAGCACCACTTCGCCCTTGCGTAGACGTGCATCAACCTCATCAGGTTTCTTTTTGACCAGCTCTTTAAAAGCGGTCTCAGAGTTAAAGTCTTGACCAACTACGCCACCAGTATGGTATTTGCGCGGAAATGCCTTTAGGTAAGACTCGTTCAACAAGCCTGCATTGACAGCATTTTGAATAGCGGCATAAGTCTTAGAACCCACCTTGCCATCCACCTTCAGCCCAGCGCCCATACTATCATTCAAGAACTGCTGAAGACCCTTGACAGTCATTTTGCCGATAACGCCATCTACGCCGTTCTTCTGTGCGCCGTAAGAGCCGATATTATATCCAGTGTCCACCAACGCCTGTTGCATCTGCGATATGCCCGCACGAGAAGATACATCAATGCTGGCAAGCATGGCGTTGATTTGATTCACCATGTTTTCGGTCTCAGCCATCATCTGCTGGAACATGGTAGAGATGTTATTCAGCGCTGAATCTAAGGTGCTTTGTAGATTGTCCAGTATGGCATTATGCTGTTTTTCCAGCCGACGTAACTGCTCGTCCAGTAACTTATTCTGCGCCCCAATATAGCGGGAGTATTCGTCCAAACTATCATCCAGCGCATCGCTTTGCACATCTGCCGAGCGGTCATACATTTTGTTGTCTAAATCAAGCAACTCGTCGTCGAGCTGTTCTTGCAATTCAAGCCGCTTTGCCTTGGCTTTGGCTGAATCATCCAAAGACAGAACTTCAATTTGTGCTTTCAGATCGGCAATGCGTTTATTTGCCGCTGCAACTTCTTGGTCATAAGACCGTTCATCACCAGCACGATTAAGCTGTTTTTTCTGGAAGTTGACGCGATCCTGATAAGCGGACAACAAATCGTCGTTGGCGTCTTTTAGCTTGTCAATACGTTCCTTTTCGGCATTATAAGCGTCCTCAGCAGCTTTCTTATCGGCCTCATAGCGGTCTCTGGCGGCATCTTCCGCCTGCTTTTTCCACCACTTATAATACTTTTCCTGAAGCGCCCACCACTGGTCTTGGTATTTCTTTTTATCACCGAGATATTTATTAAAAGCATCCAAACTGCGCTTATAATATTCTTGTTCGGTGATTTGCTCCATAGCAAGCAGATGATCAAGCTCGTTAATATACGCCTTATACGCTTCAAGTTTAGAGTCAGTAGTTTTCTTAGATGAACCAGATTTAGAGGAACCATAACGCTTACTGGTGGCAGCAATGCTCTTGAACCAATCATCATTGACTACACGTTTACGCTGTGCGGCGATATAAGCCTTGGCCCGTGGGTCAGCGTTGGGGTCGTCCATAATCGCTTGTTGCGAATCTGTTAATCCACCCCATTTGATTGCACCGATGCTTTCAAATGCGCTCAATATTGTAGCCGCTGTTGCCTGCGCCGCACCACTAAGCAACCCAAATTGTGTGATTAGTGCCTGCAATGCGGCTTGCAAACCAGATGCATCAGGCTTAACACCCAACGCCTTAATAGCTGCTGTGCCATACTTCTCGAACTTCTCTATATCACCAGACAAATAAGCAGATATAAAGTCAAGCGTATCTAAAAGTCCGTCAGCATCAACATCTAAATTAAGGCCGGTGAGCTGATTGATGGTAGCAATAGCTGCCGCCACTTCGTTCTTGGTGCTGCGCCAATCCTGCACCGTGCCTATCGCGGCCTTGAGGTTTTTAACAGTGTCGCTGGCATCGTCACCAGCACTACGCGCCGCTGCCCATATATCATTCAGTTGGCCTTGTTCGTCTTTCAGGTCTTCGGTTGACCCAGCAACTTCTTTTTGCAAATACCCCAAGTCTTCTAAGATTGGAGTAATGTCTTCAACGGTCTTACCGTATTGGGCCGCAATAGTAGCCAGCGCTTGATATGCACCAGAATTTTGACGGGCCAATAACTGCGTCTTAGTCAACCCACCAGCTAATGCCGCCAAATTGGCATTACTATCCAAAGCCTGTTTGAGCGTATCAGATAAAACGGTGGTATCGGCCTGAATACGATTGGCTAATTCTACTGCGTCGCTTGCCGCAGACACAACATCCAAGTAAGGCCGAGCCAAATCAACCTCACCCAAAGTCGTAAGTTGTGTAGCCCACGTATTTGACTGAAGGCCAACATCAGTCAGTGTTGTGCGTATGGATTCAAGGTCTGCTTGTTCTTGTTTGGTCAGTTTACCCGACTCTTTTTTGCTGGCCTCTATCTCGTGCAAACGAGCCAAAGCGATTTCAAGCGCCTCATTCTGATCGGCAGTTACATACTGCCTCTGGCCTGAATCTGCCGCCAGTCCAGACACCGCATACCCCTTAGCATCGGAAGAGGGCGCGACTTTCCAAGCAAAAGCATATTGAGTCGCACCCTGTGTGGTCGCAATTTCATCCTTGAGCGCTTGTACGGCGGCTTGCCTATCTAATTCAGCCTTGGTCTTTAAAAGCTCTATCTGGTCACGTATCTGTCCATTTTGCAGTTCCAGCTCTCGCTTCTCTGCTTCAAGCTGCTCAGTCCAATCGCCGCCTGCTTTGAGCTTGTTGAGTTCTTCCAAACGGTCAGAAGTATCGCCTAACTTAGTGCGTTGTTCTTCTAATTTATCGTTTGCGCCCTGCCAGACGCCAATCGCTTCTTGCGTTTTCTGTTGAGCAAGTTCGATGCGGCGTATGTACTGATCAATCCATTTGATGATAAGACCAATCGCCATCGAAATTGCCGCACCAAGCGCCATATTTAAGGCCATATTGCCAACATTTAACAGCACATCTGAAAGTTTTAATCCCTTAGCAGTGACTTTCTCTACGCTGTCGCCTGTGCCATCCAACTGCACAGCATATTGCTGGAACGCGGCAGAGCCTTTAGTCAACTCTGCTGTGAGCTTTGTATGGGCGTCTGCTAACGTGTTGCCATCCGCTATGGACTGACTCAGAGCCTCATTATACTGATGTAAGAGAGATATATCCTTGTTGGTTAAGAAATTACGCTGGACGTGTTGCGCCAAGAAATTGCCAGATAAACCGTTCTTGTTCAAGGATGCAGTGAACAATCCCTCTTGACCGAACAGACCCTTGCCGCGCTTACTTACTACAAGACTAATCGCAGCTAATACCGAAGGGACCGAACCCAGCGTACTGACAACCTTATCTAACCCTTGTATCAGTTTAGAAAGGAACTGCACGCCGCCAACAATCAAGTCTGAGCTAAGTACAGTTTGAGACAGGGATTCCCATGAAGCTTTTAAGGTGTTAATCTTGGCTTCGACAGAATCCATGTAGTTGAGGTATTTACGTTCAGCAGTACCAGTAGCATTAGCTGCTGTTTCAGTGAATTGACGAACCTTGTCATAGTTCGCCATCAAAATGTTAAACTGCTCCTGACGACGGGTTTGACCCAATGCAACAGCAACCGCACGTTGCTGGGTCTCGTTCAAACTACCCCACTTCGCAGCTACATCATCCAGAACGTCTTGGTAATCTCGCCAATCTGTTGCGTTGGTACGTAACTTCACGCCGATATTATTTAAGACGGTTTCGACGTCACTGAGACTTTCGCCGGTTTCTGGGTCAATTAACCGTCCCGCTTTTATATTGCCAAGTCGCGCCAGCATGAACTTGACGGCTGTACCGACACTTTCTCCGCTCTGCTGGGATACATCCATCAAGGTTGCGACAATACCAATCAGCCTATCCATAGATATGCCGGTTTGATCAGCCAGAGTCGCAGTTTGTGACATAGCAGTTGCCAGCCCACCAGCAGAAGCAGCGGCTTCCATATCAACCGCCACTAATTTACTAACAACATCAGTAGCGCTACTGGCTTGTAACTGATAACCCTTGAGCGAACTGGTAAGCGCCTTAGTTGCGTCATCAGAGTTCATCTGACCCAATTTGGACAACATCATACTGGATTTAATCAGTTCTGACGTTTCCTGCATAGAGTAACCCTGACGCAACCAACCATCAGCCGCTTCAGCGACTTCCAAGGTGGTAGCACCAATCGCCTGCGCCAGTTGCCCGTAGTCTTCCAATAAACCACGAACCTGTGTGCGATTCAAACCTGACGCTATCTGAAGGTCGGTCATTGCTTTGTCTAATTCGACAACATTGGTAACTACTTGATGAATGGCGTTAGCGGCAACAGACGTAATCTGTGCTACGGCAAAACCGTATAATGTGTCACCAAACATATCGCGCAGCTTTTTGTTGAGTGAAGTGACTTCTACGCCAGCCGCTTGGCTACGCCGTTTAAGGTCGTCTAAAGCGATAGCAGCTTGATTACTGTTTTGCCACTGGTCTGCATTACCAATTTTCTGAATAAGCTCCCGCCACTCTTTAGTGAGCTGTGAATTACGCTGTATACCCGTGGCGTATTGGTCAAAATACGCCTGTGCCTGAGATTTTAACCTCTGGAACTGGATACCCGCATTAAGCGAACTGTTTAACTCACGAGCGGCAGTTTGCAGGTTCCTTAATGAAGCCCCAAACCCCTGATATGCTGTTTGTAAATTGGTGATTGCCGCCTGCTTGTCTGCGGCGTTATTGCTGCTTATAGCTACTTCTAATTGGGCATAAGCAGCTCGTAATGTAGCTAAAGCATTAGTAGCATCCGTAACATCGGCAGACGACAAACCTAAACGCTGAATAATGGTTTTTTGGTTGTTAAAGTATCCTTCGCCAAAAGTAGCTTGCAACTGGGTAAGTTTGTTCTGCAACTTATCCAAATCGGCCAGTTCTTTATCTGCCTTCTTCTGCGTTGCCGTAGCATCCTTTTGCTCGACCTTGACATTTTTGAGAGCGATTTCATACTGCTGTGCAGCATCAATCAACAACTGCCACTGTGCTTGCGAAACTTTAGCACCGGAACTTTGTACGGTCTGTATGTCGGTAATTTGCTGTTTAACCGCCTGATAACTTTGCACCAATTTGGTCGTATCCACCGTATAATTGGCAATATCCGGCGCAGATATATCATTGTATTTAGCGTAAACAGATTGCCCGATTTTTGCTGTGGCCGCAGACGATTTAGCCGCCATTTCTGAGTGCATTTTCTGCACCGCATCAGCCGCTTTAGCCGCTGCCTCCGACACATCCCAGCATCCCTTCTTAAAGGATGTCAGCGCTGTCTCCACAGCAGCACCGTTCATGCCCGCGCCTTGCAATAAGCTACGTAAAGCATCAGTCGCCGCTTGAATATCAGTAGGGTTCAGCAGCGGGGTTAAATCTCGGAACTCAACGCTCTTACCACCATTCAATTTGGCATACGTGTTAATTAGTTCTTTAAGAGAAACAACACTATCTTTAATCTGCTTATTGTATGCCTGAATTTGGTTAGAGGTATTCTCAGTACCGGCCTTAACTATCTTGTTCCGCGCCGTATTGATTTCTTGCAGAGAGAGCTTAATCGCTTGCAACGCATTGGCGGTTGCGTTAATTTGTTTGGTAGTTGTACCTGACGCAGCACCACTAAGGTCGAAATTACTAAATTTGACCTTGATTGCATTTTTGTCGAAATAATCTTGTACCTGTTTGCGTAACTCAGAAATAGTAGCCCCACTCGGCACTAATTGAGTAAATACTTGAAAGTCATAATTGCTCATTCTTGCTCACCCCCTCGTTCACGCACTCCGTAAGCGGGGTTAATTTGTACAGTGCATCCCGGCACAGCCTTCTCCATCAAGTCAGCTACCTTTTGCACAAAATGCGATCCTGCACGAGTGGAAACGGCGCGAACACGCATACCACGCCACTCTCCATACGGCGCGTTTGCATCGTCATACTCCCATCCATTGTTGAACAAATACAGCAAATCAGCCTGACCGCTCGAATAATACGGATTTTTAGGGTCTGGTAAAAAGCTATCACGCATAGCAGTATCGTGGTCATAATCGACTGTAAACATAGCAGTAGTACCATCTATCTTGACCGCACTTGCCTCCGCTGTAATACTACCGGTTGTCGGTATAGCGTTATTAGCTGCCAATTCTGCCATATTCGCAAAACGCTCTGCTGTCCGTTGTAGGGCCTGCGGTGCAACACCACGGCCCATCAGTTTCTTAGGGTTCTTCTTGAGGTATTCCGCTAACCTCTCCTCTAACGGTTTCATTGTCACCACCGTTCCTATCTCTAAATTCCAATATCTTCGGTACTAACTTGTCTTCTTGATTTAATTCTTTGAGGTCTTGCACAGCTTGCAGCACAGACTCCACATTGACACCACTAATCTGTTTATCCATCCACTGATTTGCTTTGTCTAAAAGGGTCTCCATCAGCAAATCCACAGCATTCTTATGTTGTATATCCAGTAAATGTTTAATCTGCTCCTCAGCCGCATCAAACAGACTGCGTATAAAATCCCGCACATCTTCACTGCACGCTTGCCACAACTTGTTATAAAAATCCGTATACATCAGCCAATTCCAATGCCGGAGAATATGGTCTCTGTCTATCTTGATGTTAGTTACAATGGCATTAACCACCGATAAGCGTTGAGCAAAAGTGCGCAATTCAGGATAATACCTATCTGCTCCTACAACTATGGCAGTAATTTCATCCCCCATGCGCATACACTGTTCAGGCGAAAACACAGGATTAACCTCAATCGTCTCGCCTTCATACTCGAAAGTAAAAGGTTGCGGCACTTTCGCCGCAACCCATTCATCTTGCTTCTTAAAGTTGATATTTTTTGACATTTTTAATCCTTTCATTCTTGTCCATGTCGGGTATTATAGCTTTTCGGTCAGTTCTGCAATATGAGAACGCCAAATATTTGGCAGGTCTACATATCCAAATAGCGGGTCGCCCTTAAATGCTTGAATGCACCGCCTCATGCCGTTGTTGCCCCCGGTAAACAGATGGCTGTCAGTTTGTGAAATAAAGTCGCCATCCACAAACACCTTTGCGCCAGACGATACACGACTGAGTATGATTTTAGCCATATCAACCGTGACATTCTCAAACTCGGTCAAGAATAATATTTCATTATCCTTAATCTCACTACCACGGCACGCCGCTAAATCCAGCAACCGAATCTTACCCTGCTGAATCAGCATTTCCACCTGCATCCGATCACCAAACTTAGAGGTCAAGATATTGCCTAACGCACCCGATAACAGCTTATCATTGACAGTACCGGGCAAATAACCTAATGCTTGCACGCCACGCACCGCCACAGGGTTACTCGCTATAACCACACGGTCATATTTGTAAGTGTCTACAAGGTGCATAGCAGCAGTCAGAGCTAACAAAGTCTTACCAGAACCCGTCTTACCAGATATAAAGGTGACAGTATTGTTCATCAGACTATCAATGGCGCACCGCTGAAACTCGTCTTTGGGCTTAATCTTGTCCCCCATAGACACCGAACGCAGTTGTTTATTATACACCGGCACAAATTCGTCGCCCGTCCAACGGAAACACTCACGTACTTCCATGTCTATATCCGCATAACAGATTAAATATTCATTTGTCAAACATCCAAAGCGATTATCATCCAGTTGGTTCAAGAACGTCGCATATTCCGATTCAGCCATCACAACTTGTTTATAACCTGTGTAAACCTCATCATCCTCAACGCGCTCAAAGCTCTGCATATTCAGCCCAAACACCTGTGCGCCTATTAAGCGCATACACAAGTCTTGGCTATATACAATCTCACATGATGTTAAACACGCACTGGCTAATATCAGATTGTCGTTGGACAACGGCATAAAGTGTTTGTCCACTTCGGCCCGCACAGCCGTATCATCCACAACAACTGTATATTCGTCTTTACGTTCGTCAAGTAACCGCACCAATTTACGTGCCTGATATTTTAGTTCGCCAGACTTGCTATCACTGGTTTTGATATGTTCCAGTTCTGCCGCCGTCACACTGGATATGAAGAAATGCTCATTAAATGCCTGCTCCTGAGCGATGAGCAAAGCAGAAGTGTCGTAAAAAGCACCCATACTACATTACCTTGGACAAATCATCCAGTATCTCATCTACAACACCTTTTTCAATCTGCTCTGCGGCATTTAAATACCAGTCTTTTGCTTTTTTTTTAGAAAATTCTTTCTTATCAATGCGAGTGCGGTTCAACACAAATTCCTGCATAACCTCTACACTCTTTTTATAGGTGTTCATATATGCCTCAGTCTGCTCATACGTGCCAGACAAGCCCGACAAACTGCCTGTATGTATAAGCGCCTGCGAACGAGGCAGACAATACCTCTTATGCCCCGCCAGCAGAATCAACAGACCAGCCGACATAGAAATACCAGCATTGATGGTTATAATGGGCGTTTGACTGAGCGCACAAATATCCAAGAAGCTGAAAGTGCTATCCAAGTCTCCACCATAAGAAAATACCCAAATCACAATCGGCTTGCGTTGCTCAACAGGCACGCCATTGTCCTGTCGATTGATGGCTATAATATTCCGCGCCAACTCTAACAAGGTCTCGTCTATGTCATAATCTATCCAGAAACACCGATGATTGATAGCATTGTCATAATACGTTACCAATGCAGGGTCGGGGAGCTGCAAATTTTCCAGAGGGGAGGGGAGTGCTACTTTGACTTCGTTATCTGCCATAAATGAAGGAAAACTCCTTTACTTTGTATTTGCGAGTTGGGAATACATTGCCACACCAATACAAATGGCTTCACATTCATCCTCGGTAGCGACAATACCAAACCGTTCTCGCACATAATTGACGCTTTGTTCTTTTAGCTGTTCTCGTTTGACCTTTGGCCCTTGTGCATAACCCAGCACACAGCGCCACTCCACCGGCATAGGACTTACTATCGGTATGCAATGGCAATATGCCCAGCCAATAAGCATACCGCGTAAACCACTCAACATAATCATGGTTTTATCGTTGGCCTGTTTTTGTACGCCCTCTACAGCAATGTAGTCGGGTTTGTACTGTTCAAATAGGGCCACAATAGCCAAAAACATTTCCTTAGTGCGATGGTCAGGGTCTTTATCCTTAGAGAGATCAATCGCCTCATAATGTATTGGCACGCCATCATCCAACACAGCAATGCCAGACACATTAGAAGCCTGATCGGTAGCTATCAATCGCATGAAACACCACCTGTTATATGCGGCACAGATAGCTCATGGTTTTTCCATTTACGAAAAAGCTCTTTGGTGTCAGCCTTTCGGAACACATAAATAAGTTTGTTATCATACCCCAAAAATACATCATACAAATGCAGAGCGGGGTCATTTACCAGATACGCTATAACCTGGTTCCTGTTAACCAAGAACACCATGTCAGCGTCATCGTATGGTATGCCGCCACAGGCAGGCATCGTTAACATTTATTTCATCCTTTCATACCAGTAAAAAATAGGGAAGCACAGTGAATGTACTTCCCTATAAGAAAAAACATACATTCAAAGCGCCACACCATTGCCCTTCTTCCATTACCACGTCATTACAGTGATAATCGAAAAAGAGCAATGGCGGTCAATCCATTGCTCTAACATCTTAACGCCTACGCTTTTTCTCCTTGCGGCTGACAGCTTGCGGTGTTAATTTGTCATTAGTTTGTTTTAATAGCGGTGCAACACACTTGTCCAACCCAATAACCGCAGTCGCAGTCGCAGGGTCTACGCCAAGAGCGTCAAACATTTGCCGCGCCTCATCCACGGTAATATTACCGGCGTGCAGGTCCAGCGCAATAATCTTCGCCTGATAATGCTCAGAGCAACAGGCAGAAGCACGCCAAGAACCTAATTTAACCGAATCAGCGCAAGCGTCATAAGCAGCGCCGCACCACTGACATTCCAGCTTTGGCATTACGCTACATCAGGGATGACGAAGGTAAGCAGGTTCTTCTCCTCAGCACAATAAGCAGGCATCGCCTTAATAGTGAAGGGGTGCTTGCCATCGGTGGTCAGAGAGACATCTACGTTACCATCTACCTGAGCGTTATCGCATACAACATAACCATAATACATGATTTCCTTATTGCAGATGTCACGGAACAGGCACTCTATCATCAGACGACCAGATTTAGCAGAGACCTCGGCATTGTCAACAACGCGAGAAGCCTTATTAGTCTCATTGGCCTCGTACTCATAGGCGATAAGGAACATATCGCCATCCTGAGAGCCAGTAGGAGGGGTGAAGGTGGTCTTATTGCCAGTAGTAGCCATGCTGAACTTATCCGCAGTAGCAGTATCAGCAACGTACTCATACTTCTTAGCGATAGAACCGTCCTTATTCAGCTTATAAGCATACTTGGCTATACCAGTACCCAGACTGCCGGTGGCTATCTCATGCTTCAGCTCGTGCGTTGTCGCATCAGCCTTGTAGGTATAAGTCTCAAAACAAGGCACAGCGAACTTAACGGTGGCAGAAGAATCCTCAACACCGCTACCCCACTGAGCGCCAAGCAGAGCCATATCAAAGAAGGACGCATTACCGGCAATCTCCATGTTCTTAGCCTTTTCGATGGTCATAATAACATTCTGCATAGCGTCCAGAACTTCATTGTTATCAACGGTGGCGTTCATGCTTACATCTTCAATCTGGGTCAGATTGAACAGGACGGCATCATCTGCACCGTCAAAGAAAAGCACTCGACGGATTTTATCAATAACAAAACTCGACTTGTTCATTATATTCTCCTTTTATTTATGTTTTAGGAAACTCACCCAGCCAGTTCAGATACTTTTTGTCTATTTTTGTGCTGTCCATAAACGGGTTACTGTACATACCAGACAATAGCGATTGAGCAGAATTGATAAGCTGAATACGCTGTACGGCATCATAAAACTGGTAAATGGTGAGTTGCTGAACTGTTTGATGGTCGTATTTAAAACCTGCGCTGTTTACCATGGCAGAAATTAACGACACAAATGGAGACCGATACGGCTTACGTGCTGCGGCCTCACGGTCTTCTCTGTCCCAATCAATAAGCACCTGTTTGGTGCGCTCATTGCCCGGTTTTTCTCTCTGCTTTTGCATCATGTGAGAAGTTGCCAAAAACTCAAAAATCATACGGTGAATATTCCAATCAATCACCGTGCCATCTGGCCCGACTAAGCACATCTCGCCAACGGCATTAGTGTCAGGAGTTAAAGCAGACAGGTTCAAATCTCCAAATAGAATAGAAGTTTTATCGGGAGTTAGAAAACGGTAAAAGGCGACAAAGACTTCAAAATCTGTCACTTTGGTATAGTCAACGCCCATATCCCAAAGCACTGATTTCATATCGGACGGATACGCAGTCAACAAAGATACCATAGATAAGTAGTCGCGTTCACCATAATCAATAATCTCACGCAATGTGGGTTGGCGTATCGTAATATGCTCATTCAGCACATACGGGTCGCCCATAAACATCTTAATCGTATCTAAAGGCATTAAGGGTTTCTCCCAGATTGTTGTAATTACCCACACGATACCGCAGAATACGCAACCTATAACCATCCATCGGCTCTTTGCAAGCCCCCGGAATACGCCTAACTTCACCTATGCCCAATGACAGATTATTGTTTATCAGCCTATCTATGGCCGCCGCGATAGCGTCACGCCGCACGCCGCCATCCATTACCATCAACACAGTCGGCACAAAAATCAAAATATCAACCTCGTACCTCGCCACCGCGTTATTGATAATTTTATCGTCATATACTTCGACACCCACATGGCACTCAGCCTGCTCGGTTGACCCCGGCATAAAGTCATACGGGTGTATCTGATTGACAGACTTAGAAGTTTGAATCAAATCAGCGGCAGGCAACGTCTTGCCGGTTGTGTTAGAGATTAAGTCTACACATTCACGGTCGTGAACTATGAGATTGATAATCTTTTTTTTAATATCGGTATACTCAGAGAGGTTCGGCATTAAATCCATCCACCTCCCGGCTTATCAAGATCAGCGTCGGGTGCAATATAATCACATATCATCAAATCCACATTGTCGGCAGATGAATCAAGGTCTTCAATTAACTTGAGGTCAATGTATCGACCCTCACCGAACGCACCGTTCACACTGTCATTAGCAGTCACCTTATAGCAGCGCAAATGCTTTGAGCCATCAGGATAATACAATATCTCAGTAGCCAGCCGCTTATCACGCTGTAAACAACGGGTCTCCTCGTTATAGGGAAGATACGCCTTAAACTGCTGTGCGCCCACGTCGCCGTATTTACCACCGTGCAACGTAGTAGAGTAAACACCAGAGTCAAATACGCACCATGCACTATGAATCGTGCTGTCATTAAGCTGAAACTGCAAATTCAGATTACATTGCTTAATAAAGCCTTTTAGCGTTACATCATCGGTGTTACTCAACTTGGTACAAAGCCATTCATAACCATTGAGTGTCAGTATATCGCCTATTTTAATATCGGCATCATACGGAGCATTGAACCATTTTTCCTCCGGCGCATCAGACGCTTTGACCAGCATACCAATCTGCACGCCACGCACAGTGGCAATCATCCACGCCGGATTAAGCGGAGCATCTAACATAAAATCTGCTCTTGCTTCTGCCACAGCCGCATCACGGTCAGTATGATGTTCGCCGTAATACCTTCTGTGCAAACCCCAATTAGTATTAGGCATCATCATCACCGCCATATTTGCATTTGATGTTGTCCAGCAAATGCAACATTTTAAAGGTCTCGCGTCGAATCAGCCGCACATCATCTTCACAGTCAATGCCATTAACCGTATTAAGAATAGTGATATAGTCAGCGTCATCGCATAGACAGGGGAAGGTGTAACCTGCGCCTTCTAACTCTAACGACAAAGTGCATAGATAGCACTCCAAATAAACTTCCTCGCCAGCGAGTTGATGCTCTCGCATTGGCAATATTTTGTATAAGCGTCCCGTCAACGCATTGAGAAATACAGTAAGAGACATAAACACCTCCTATATATGCAGAGAGGAGATGTCCCCGTTGTTATACGTATAGTCCATCATGCGATTGCGAAACTTACGATTAAGCGTGTTCATAATGTCGTGCATAGACGCAAGCAAATTGCCGCGACTATGATAGGTATAATCCTTAGACGACATACGATCTCGCAAATTGTCTTGATAACGAACACAGTGCTCAGTCCAGCCAACAGCCATACCCAAGGCGAGTATATCCACCTCAATATCAGTCAGGTCGGCCTTGAACTCGCCGTATTCCTCATCACGGTCAAGCAAATCATGCTTGCAGTATGGAGCAAAATTTGCTACTGCCTGCATCATATAGCCGTGCAACACAGCCTCGGCTTCTGCTTCGATCAGGCAGAAAAGGTCGGTGTCACGGAAATAGAATAGGGCAGCATTATACACAGTTGAGTATGATGTTGCCATCGCCTGTCACCTACATCTCAAAATTGACACCAAGAGTCTTTTCCAGCGCACGAACAGCCTTGACAGAATCCAGTTTGCCTTCATTGATAAGCTCTTGCGCCCTACGAGCAAGCTGTACCTTTTGCGTCACAGGCAGTTTGGAAGTTACGGCACTAATTTCGGCAGTAGACTTTTTGAGCAAAGAATCAAAGTTATCAATGCTGACCTCAGCCTGATAGAACTTGCCTGCGTCAAGAAAATCCAGCACCTCTTGTTTGTGTACGTATTCACTGTCAATCTCCCACCATCCATCTATAAAGAAAGAGGGCTGAGTATTACGGGCATTTTCTAATACCTCTAACGCAATTTCATGGCGCTGGCCAAACTCCGTCCACACCCATTTACGATGCGTGAGGGAGTCTACATATATTAGCGTGCCGTATATAGCGCTACGCACAGGAACGCGCTCAGTCAAATGGTCGCTGGCACGCCACACCTGCTGAACAGGAGGTTCAACTATGGGCGAACTTGTGTCCTCGACTTGTACTGTACTTGTATCCTGCACTGGAACAACCGGCTCAGACTTCGGTTTAGTCTGCTTGGGTGTTTTCGGGGCTGCGCTCTTGCTGGCGCTCTTGGTTGTGCTGGCCTTATTAGCCATTAACAATCTCTCCTTTCATTCCAAAAAGGGCTACCCCACAAAGGAGTAGCCCGCATTATTGCTTTATTAAGACAGGGTATTACGACCTATGACGCCCTCAGCGGCAACATAGCCCACACCATACTTCTGACCATATACATAGTCTTGAGTAAGGTCCTGATTGTCAAAGAAAGAACCAAGGTTGATAAGGGGGTTGCCCTCAATGACGAGCTTCACAGGCTTAACAGGGCCAGCCAGAACGGTCAGCACCTTATCATTGAACAGGAAGTCATCAGTACCAATCTTGTGCCTCTGAGGAACCTTGATAGCATTAGTACCACGGAACTTACCGTAGTAGCCTATGTTATACATATCCTCCTTAGCAGAATCAGCGACAACACCAGAAGTCATCTTAGACAGACCAAGCATAGTGCCATAAATGGCGGCAGTCTGGCCGGACTTAGCCTCAACGTGCTGAATCAGCTTGAGCATAGCTTCCTCGTCCCAAGAGCCAGTGATGTCGTAAACAGCGCCACCGATCTGCTCCTGAGTAAGACTCTGCCAAATAACAGCTATCTGCTGCCAGATGTCCTCTTGGAAGGAGGCGTTGACATCAGAGATCATCTCAGACATATTGGCGATGGTAGCCAGCAGGCGCTCCATCTCCTCATATATCTTAACAGCGTGCCAACGAGTAGGAATGGTCACTTCCTCAGTGCCGGTTATGCGCTGACGACGGAGAGCCTGATTACCGCCAGAAACCTCAGATACGGTGTACCAGTTGGCGTCCTTAATGCGGAATATGGGCTTTTCACCAGCATTAACTACACGGGTCTCGACCAGCTTGCTCAGGAAGGGATCACCCTTTACGCCCTCAACAACAGTCTTCTTGATGATGGTCTCAATAAGAGCGAACAGAGCAGAGCACTTACCGTCACGCAGGTCACGAGGGTCGAGATAAGTCTTGCCGTTATTGGCATCTACAAGAGCATCGTAAACCAGCTTATTGCCGTCCTCAGTGGAGTAGCCCTGAAGGGAACGACCATTGGTGATGTCGGCAGCGACCTGAGCGACATCGTTAATTTTGGTTATATCGAAAGCCATTATGTTATCCTCCTATCGTTTGATTAGCAAGTTTCGATGGCGTAATAGGTCTTACCCTTCTTGGTGAACACCTCTATAATCTCGCCAATCTTAGTAGAACCCTGAGTATTGGTAGCCACAGCCAGCAGCTTAGTGCCATCCTGAAGCTCCACAGCCGCACCCACTATACGAGCGGTATCGCCATCCAGAACCTCGCCGGTCACAGCAAAAATCTGATGAGGCTTCTCAAGCAGATAGCCACGAGAGACCGCATTGGCCTCGTTCTCAAAGTTGCCAAGGTCGTTCTGAAGGCGCTCATCATAAATAACTTCAGGGGAGGCTATCAGCGCGATAGCAGCCTTAGCAGAATTCTTCTTGGGGGCAGTAGCCTTGCAGACCTCACGAGAGTTGGCCTCAAGTGCGCCCACCTCTACTACACTACCGTTATCTATGGCAGTGGGGGTGTTGCCCACCATGTAGCGGACAGACACCAGATCGACACCATTAAAAGTGCCGGACAGCTTTTCAGTTATGCAAATGCCGTGCATTATGTTTTCCTCCTGATTTAGTTTTTCTTAGTAATGCCATAAGCCTCAAAAACGCCGTTATAAGGGGTGTTCTTCAGCTCATCTGCGATATGCTTGACAGAAATTTTGGGAGCAATTTCCTCATCGTCCTGCGCCGCAGGCACATGAGCCATGCCACGTATGACATAACACTCACGCTTCAGTTCCTCTATGGAGAACTTGGTATTGTCCTGTTTTAATGCCATAAACTGCTCGTTCTCAACCAGATCGGGGAACTCGGCAAACACCTGCTCAGTCTCAATGCCACGCTTATAAGCACGCAGTTCCTCGACTTCGGTGAATACATTGCGAGACTCCTCTAACTTGGCGGCCTCCTCCACAGTCAGCCACTTAACTATCATCCGCTCAAAATCGGAAGTCAGTTCAGCAGACTGCGTGGCCTCATCAAACTTATAGGCGAAACGTCCGTTAGTGCGCTCATGCTTATCTATCGTCCAGAAATGCTTTTCGACATACGCATACTGGTCATCGAAGTCAAGCAGATAGCAATACATTTCGGAAGTCTCATCGCAGTGGCAAGGCATAATTTGTCGTAAACTCTCACGCCTCTGCTCATAAGACGCAGAGAACGTAGCGATCTCAGCCATTTCTTCAGCGGGAGTTACCTCACCCACATCCTCAGTCTGAGTGTTCATAGTCTCCATTTCCTCTGCCGGTATTTCCTGCTTGTCTATTTCCTTAACAGGAACAGTATTCTTAGTCTTGGGCAACTCAGTGTCACCTTCCTTTCGGGGGTTATTACAAAGCTCCTTGCTTAACGCAAAGAGCAATTTCGCCAGTTTTTCATCATTTTCCTCAACGGAGAACTTTGTAGTAGCTTCTGCACCTTCCATAGCGGGAGTTTTATTTGCACCCAGCAAAGTCACCCCTGCGAACTGGAAAGCTGTTATATAGAACAAATTATCTTGTTCACTATACTCATAAGCATCTATGGCAATTTCCATAGACACATCTGCTGTTTCACGCTGCGCAATAATATCCCCGGCCAGATTGCTGTATCCACGCCACACATAAGCATTAGCATACAAATAATGGCGGTCTCCTTCCTCGACAATAACCGATTCCAGATTGTCAGCGGGAAATACACCTACCGGTGCTTCCAGATATTCGATACGATATTCACCCTCATTCATAGGGTCGGGGATTATTTTCATATCGTGACCGGCGAAGTCATAAGTGCCATCTTCCTGCTTAACCACATGAGCTAAGATGGGAGAGTTGGCAAGCGTAGGCAACGCCGCTTTGAGCGCATCCACATCAATCACACTGCCATTAAGATTCTGACCAGTATGGCAAATCTTCACGCGGAGCTTTATAAACTTGTCAGACACATAAGAATCGTCAACACTATAAGTCGCCCTGCAAGTAAATAGCTTGTTATCCATCCATCTCACCTCCTTTCATGGGCTTAATGCCCCTTAAAAGGGGAGTATATTTGTGAACACGACCTGTTGGCCTGCGAACACCTTAGTTACTTCGGGCTTATTCTCAAAGTAATAAGCCATACCCATAGGAGAGGGGACAGAAGAAAGCAACTTATAACCGTCTTTTAACAGTTGCTCTTTTGCGTTTTCATCAAACACTAATATAAACTTGTCCATTACTACACCTACTTCTTCTCACGACTGCGTGCGCCCTCGTCAGTCAAGTCGCCACCCTCAGCTTGCGGCCTGCCTCCCTCAGACTTTGAAATGGTGTTACCGCTCTGAAGCGGCACAAACCTATTGGATAGGTCAAGTACCTTGGCTTCGATATGGTTCAACCCAAGCGCATATAACGGCTCCAATCCCATCGTTGCCAGCAAGGGAGTAACAGGTAGGCCATACTGAATACCGCTACTCAACGACTTTTGATATGCTTCACGGGTGTAACGACCACAAGGCAAAAACACTATACGAAAACTCTTGGCAAACGTTTGTTTTTGTAAAATGCGGTTAATAGCTACGCCAATCTGTTGCACCAAACTCCATGTCATCGACTCGTCTGCCATACCGCTGATTTCCAGCGCACGAGAAGATGTGGACGACCCAGAAAAGATAAGACTGCTAACGCCAGCCGATGCCCAAATAGAGTCTTGGCACTCTGCTACCTTATCGCTCTCGGCAGTACCACTACGTTCAAAGTCGATAGGGGTAATCTTCATAGGACTCAATGTTGCGCCTATTTGCGGCGGTAACACAGCTTCCAAATTGTAGAAAAAGTCTTTAGCCTTCTCAAAGTCCAGATTCCATTCGCCCTGACTATTCAGGCCAAGCTCCATCACCAATAGCTTATAGTTCTGCAATTCCTGAGCCGTCAATTTCAAATCGCGATAATCTTCCAGTGAATATATCTCACGCAAAATACCGCCCAACGGAGGCAGGCAATATAACAAATCCTGATGATATTTAATAGCGAACGAATAAGGAGCATCCAGTTCTATCCAACGCTGGGTAGTGTCTTTTTGATATTGTTGATACTTGGTCTGGAACTCGGCAGGGTAGAACTCCAACTCATCATTGTATTGATCAAAGTACGAAAAATTAAATGCGATATTTAAGCAGTTCTGACTTTGTGACACTATCTTGCAATACTGTGGATTAAGAATCTGAAACGACATTCCCGTTTTAGTAATCCATGTCGTACAATAACAAGCGTCCTCACGGAAGCACACGGTTAAGATTTTTTGGCACTGCGTTTTTAGGTCGGACCCAGCCAGAAACACAGCAGTCTTCTGGTACTTATCTAAAGTCTCCTGCTCATCGTCAGACTCATCAAAAGCTGTTTGACTAATAATATAAGCGCAATCCACCAATTCGCTGAAATACCGAATAAGGCGTACAAAATGCGAACTGAGGTTATACAACATGACAACCGCATTACGCAGTTGCTCCTCATTGGCTTCAGGGTTTTGTAGGTAGGATGCTATTTGGTCTTTGGTGTACTTAGAGAAAACAGTAGAACGTGTACTATTATTGAGGTCTTTATATATAATCTTGGCGACTTGAGCAAACCACGCTTGCTGTCGCTCGGTTCTTAGCCCTGCTACATCGAAGGTTTTACTCGCTTCAGCAGCAAGAGACATGGGAGGCGTAGCAGCCTCTACGTGTTCAAGCGTTGCCGCCTTCTCTTTGTCGGCCACCTCAACACCTCCTTATTTAATTTTAGGCGCACGAAAAACAAAGAAGTCGATAGGCATTGACTTCTTTACGGTGAGCGCCGATGCAAATTCACTAATATAATAGAGAACATAGACTAACGCAGAGAATCTATCCTTATCAAGCTGCCGCACCACCTTTTCGACTGATAGTGCGCCACTTGCCTGATATTTAAGCTTGAGATTAGCAACCTCATCAAACAATAGGTCAGTTTGCACATACGGTGTAATGTCAAAGTCGTTGTTAGCTTGCCACTCATTATAGAGTTCGGCCTCCTCACGCTTACATAGCAACCGCAATGTTCCACTATCTACCATATTGATAAAGTCTGTAATAATACGAGATTGCACACCTTGGGCTTTAATATCGTACAAACACTTAGGAGCATTGCGGTCTTCTGATTGGTTAGTGGTGTTAATGGTATCCCACGCCTCATATGTCTCTTGCGTAATAGGGTCTACATTATTTTCCAGCAATTTATCTATCAAACCAGAACCCAGACCGTTACCATCGCAAATCACCATCTTGGGGTGGTATTTCGCCGCTGTGCGCTTAATAACTGCCGCTTGCGCGGAAAAATTTAATATGTTCGGCACGCTCATTACATTAACAATGTCAACGTGTTTGACACGGTTAGTGCCGTGGTCTCGGTCAACCTTAGCCACCACAATAGAAGATTGGTTGTTGTTAGTCTTTTGTGAACGCGCCACGTCAACACCCATATAGTATTCATCGGTGTTACTTTCGGCTTGCATAATAGCCTTATCCAGTTTGCGGCACGCCATAAAATGATTGATGTCAATAAGGGCGTTGTCCGAGCTACCCGTCCATGTGCCGCCATAGTTTTGTGCAAAAGCCGTTGGTGACATATTGCGTCGCTTTTCGAGTATTTGCGTTTTAGACGAGCCTCGACCAAACCAACAGGGCAACATCCAGTCCGCACCAATAACCATCGACCCCTTTAGATCAATCATGTCACGACACATAGTAACAGAGTGCCGCCACTCATCTGACGAACGCCAACCGGGAGTAGAGAGGAAGTTAATTTGCTGGTTCAGTTCACATGGGTCAACAATACCCAATTTACCCATCGTATAACGAGGAGCCTCAACGATGGGTTCAATAGCGTCTTGAAAGGTGAAATTATCTACTAACACCGCTTCTTCAACATTGATACGCTTACGTCGTTGCCCCTTAGATGTTTGGGAATTGGCTAAAGCATCTATACGAGAATCATTCTTAAAGACAATAATTGCTTCATTACGTGTAAAAGTTGTTTTAGCAATCTCATTAGACAATAAAGGATAAGCGCGTATTAGTTCGGAATATTTGTCCTTCATAATTTTGCAGGCATTTTCTTTCGTCTGTGCAGTAACAGCGAGAGTAATGCCGGGATACCAAATAGCGAGGACATATTGCACAGCCTGTGCGCTAAAACTCTTAGCTGCGCCTCTCGGCAAACAGCCGTATGTGCTAAAAAACCTTGCCAATGAACGCATTAGCACACGTTCATCCATATCGAGTTTAAAGCCGTTATTAGGACCTTTACATAAGTCAAGAAACTTATCAGGATACCAACGACAATAACTGGCAAAATTCACATAGTTCTCTAAAGAGTCACCGAATTTGGACTGAATTTGCGAATAATCAATCGCCACCCAGCACCACCTCACTCGACTCGTTATCTGCCATTGAATCTTTTGGCACAATAATAAACCGCTCTATTTGCGGACGATTGACCTCAGTAGGGTCATCAGCAAAAATACCTGTTGGATCACCGTATTGTTCGATATATGCTCTTTTACGTTCATCGTAAAAGCGGTATACATCCTCATAAGAGCACTCCGGCTTGTCTTCAAGCCGACGCAGATAGTTCACAAAACACCAAATCAAAAAATCGGTAGCGTCATTCGGTTTATACCGAAACTGCGGCATAATGGGTATGACATCAACCGCCTGCTCGATAGCCTGAGCTAATTCCGAAAAACTGTTAATGCCACCCTCAAGGTCGGCCTTGCTCATCTGTTTGGGGTTAATCTTAGCCCTATCTGCGGCATCCGCAGCCATCTTAGACCACTTTTGCGCCTCACCGATATTGCCTTTAGCAACAGCAATTTCTTCTTGCACCTTAAAACGCACATAAGTAACCAGTGCTTCGGTGTGAAAACTGGTAAAATCAACGTAAGACTCTTTGAGTTGGTTGTACTTCGCTAACATACGTCGGTACTCGTCGTAAGTATAACCATCACCGAATAAATGAATAATGTCGTCAGTAATAGTAACAGGTTCGTCTTTATCCTGCGCAAACATCGGTTTGTCTGGGTCTGTAACCGGTACAAATCCCGCCTCAACAGGGCGCGTGAGCTGCAACGGCTCATCGCTATTATTCTTAGCGGCAAGAAAGTCTTGCGACTCCTGCCATGTCATTGTCTCGCCTTTGGAGTTACGATACTGCTTGAGAACCTTAATATTTCGCAAGTAGTTGCTAATGATCTGCTTACGGCTCTCATTCGCCACAGTCTTACCTTGACAGCCCTTGTTATACTGTGCAATCGAACTGTTCAAGACTTCAGGAAACCATGGAGCATCAATCTTTTGCAACAGGTCCGCGAACGGCTGTACCTGAATTTTGCTATAATCATCGCCCAATAAAGCTTTTGCCATACAGTTTTTACACACAGGCATACGCCCGTCTGCGTGTATGGGATTAGTGGTTAAATAAAAGTCCTCGATAGGGTGAAGTTGCTCACCCGCAGGACATAAACCACACCGCTTAACATCGTTAGATGAAACCTTAACCTTAGACGATGCGGACTTTTTTGTTTTCTTCTTGCCAGCGATCTGGCCTCATTCCTTTCCATCAAATTTGGCTTAACCAAAGATACCTATATTAACTGTTAATGCCGCTTCGGGTTTACTCTCGCACGTAAAGGTCAAACTATTCGCCGCCTGTGTAGTAGCACGTACTTGTGCATCGCAATACGCCAAAAAGGACGCAGGCGCAGGCGCAATAAAGACCATGTTAGAAGCAGTTACCCCATTGACAGTAACGGTCTGTGTATTACTGCTCGACCAATTTGCCACAGTCAATGTAACAGTCACACTTTTTTGCTTATTGTCTACATACTGCTTAGTGGCCGCATGGAGATTGGCGCTGGGTTCACCAGCAAGCGTCAACGCGCCCGTCATAGTGTCGCCAGTCTTATTGAGTTTGTCTTTATCGCCATCATCCACATATTTCTTAGTAGCAGCGTGTAAGTCGGCAGTAGGCGCACCAGCCAGAGTGAGGGGGCCAGTGAGCGTACCTCCACTTGCAGAGAACGAGGTGTCGTCTTTGACGTTATAAGTAATACCATTAACAGTAATTGTTTTTATATCAGCCATAAACTCACCTCACTATCCTACAATTAAATTAGCACCACTCACGGTAGCACCTGCATAAAAAATGAGCTGTGTACCAATTACCTCGCACTTCACAGCACCGTCTAATAAGGTGTAAACAGCCTTGGCAGACGGATACTGTGTGTCAGTGCTATTGGCAGAAACAGAGGTCACTTTATTAGCAGTGACCTCCTTAGCGTCAAGTTGTGGCTTTAAGAGTTGGAGCAGTTTAGTAACGGCGTTGTTACCGTAAAACTTCACCATACAACCTCCCTACTCTCAACTATGCAGAAAAGACTTGATCCCAAATAGCTTGCACTTCAGAATTGGTGTATTCAATAAACTCGGCAGTTGGAGTATATGCAGACAAGTCTACAACACCAGACAGCACATCCCATTCCGTACCGGTCCACGCTACATTGTCACCAGCCCTGATATTATTAGCCTTATCAGCAGTGGTAATATTCCAAACGTCACCGACCTTGTTAGAAGCGGCAGCAGGTAAATCGGAATACTTCGCCTTGGTTCCTTTGTAATGGAAAGAACTGGTTACAAGACCATCGACCTCATCCTTAGTATAGGCATTACCGATACCATAGCCCGCAAGAGTGGTGGCGGGAGATTGCTTGCTGTTAGCCAGAGCATAAGCGGACTTAACGGCTTTTGCGGTAGCAGCTACCACTTCACTGTCAGAATCAGTGGCACTGGAAAGCTGTACTACGCCCTTCTGAGCAGTCGAAGCGTCCTTAACAGAAATCGTGCCATCAGTAGCGACATCGACATTGCCACCGATCTTGACGCCGCCCAATTTAGTAGCGGTTGCCGCGCTGAGGTCATAATTACTTAGCCCGTCCAGCTTCGCCTTATCTGCGCCAGACATCAGGCCAGCAGTATCGACAGTAGCAGTTTTATAATCACCAGCTATGACAACCTTCTTGCCGGTAGCATCAGCGGTAACGGACATATTCGCACCCGCTTCAACATTCAGCGTGTCGCTCTTGTCCCCGGCAGTCAGAGTAACCGCGCCGACCTTCACCTTAGCATAAGCGTTCTGGTTCACTTCCGCGCCAGCCGCAATATTGCCCAACTTAGTTTTCTCAGCGGTAGTGTAATCCTCAGTAGACAACTGCTTGCCTGCAATCACATCCACCTTACCGCTCAACGCCGTATTGACTGTTTCAGCCACAGCATAATAAGCAGGGGCCTGACCCCCCAGCTTGGCAGCATCATCTACAACACCGTCATCATCGGTATCATAGGTGGCTTTCATCATATCGCCGCCGCCAAGTGCGCCTATATCGCCAGTCATCTTATCAATAGCAGATTTTAGAGCCTTACCCTGAGCTGCTGACAGAGCTTTGCTGGAATCGGTGGAGGTGAGATTATCAACCGTATCAACACTAATCTTACCATCGACATCCGACTTCAAGCCCGAACCAACCTTAACGCCGCCCAGCTCAGTGTCGGTAGCTTTAGGCAGTTCATACTTATTAGCTTCTGCCGCTATATTTGCCAGCTTGGTCTTTTCATCGGCAGTAAAGTTTGCCTCTGACAGACCCTTGCCGGTCTCTTTATCTACTTTAGTATCAAACTTACCCTTCAACAAAGTAAGAAGATACGTCATTACATTTTCGCCATTATATTTAATCGCCATATCTTACCCCTTAGTTACCAAATATAGTATTCCAGATAGTCAAAACCTCTGGATTGGTAAGCTCGGTTAAATCTTTTTCTTCGAGCTTAACGCTATCTGCCGCATCTACATACTCTTTAGTAGTTACATCTTTTGAGTCATCAACCGGTGCATAACACTTCATGCATCATTACACCCCCACATAAGTTATGCGGGCGGTCAGTGCATTTGCAGGAGCTTCGGCACAGATGATTGTCACCTTGTTATCAGCCTCAATGGTAACATCTGCCAATACAGACTCCTTTGTGATTGTATCTATTAGAGACACATTCAGCACAGCGCCCTCAGCAGTATAAGTGGCAGTAGCAGTGGTAACAGACAGGTCGTGATATTTAATGCTATTCGGCTTATTCGATAGGTCGTTATAATCGCCGCTAAAGGCAACATCTTTCAGATCGGCCAGATACTTAATAACCTTGCCAATAATAATAGCCAAAGACTCGCCAGTAACAGGCAATGCACGAGCTGCCGCAGCAGTGAACGCCGCAGTTGTCGCGCTGGCGTCACCGGTCTTAGTGAGATAATTGGTTAAATCAATAGAAGTATCGCCCAATATCTCCCACTTATTGTCTATATACATATATTCTGTATACAGATCGTTGCCAGTAGTACCGGCCTTGGCTATCAGATATATAACATTGGTCTTAATATTTTCGACAGGTAGACTATCGACCTTCTGTACACTTAGAGTGGCGATTTGACCAATCATCTGGTCTACGCTGGTCTTGTCGTAATAATTGACTAAATTACTAACCGTCTTATCAATAAACTCAAGATCGTTCGTAAACTGAGATAGTTTAGTAGGCTTATCAATAACATTAGCCCACTCAACAGCATCAGCAGTACCGCCACCAGTAGCAGACAGCGTGCCTTCCTCAGAAATGTTAAGACCAGCGCCCACCTTAATACCGCCCAGCTCAGTCGCGCTTGCCTTGGGGAGAGTATACGCACCACCAATCGACTCAAGCTGACGATTAGCGCCTATCTTATAGACAGTAACAACATCGTTTTCAAAGACGGTAATAACCTGACCTACATAAGAAGTGCCACATAATGCGCGGCTATCAGGGTCAGCAGTATCACCAGCGGCATACTTTACGGCATCGGCATAAGAGCTAAACAGGTCAGTACGATCCAACGGGAACTTGCCAGTCCTCTGGAACGGCATCGCAAAATCAAGTTTGGATGCAAAATTTTCTATATAATCAGCCATATATAGCTATCCTTTCACTAATTTTTAATCTGCTTACACACCTCACAATATTTGGAGCTTGACGAAGTGCCTACAAATGGAAGATTACATTCAGCACAGGTACAATGATAATATCGCTTAGGATATGGCCCTTTAGGCACACCACGTTGAGCAGTAGCAATTTTATCTCGCGTTGTTTGCGAGACAGTATGCCCCATTAAGGCGCAACTAAGGTTTTGCCGCATCTGATCTGATTTAGGAACACCCTTCATTTTGCCTTGTAAGGATTCACTCAAATGCTGACGATGCTCTGGTGAAATAACACGTCCGCGCAACGCACGACTTAACCCCTCACGCATTTTAGCGGCGTGTTCCTCAGTAACGTGTTTACCATAAAAAGGGTTTCCTTCGCCTTGGTAATCTTGCTTCAAACGTTGCACAAATAGAGCACGACCTTGTGAATACGCTGTTGCGTCGCAATCTTTACCGCAATTACACATTCGCCAAAAGGCAGACACTAAACTGAAATTATCAGCATTATCTTCAGCCAATAAGCGATGCGCCGTAAAATGCTCTTGATAGGTTAAATAAATTAAATTATCGGCATCATCGCTACCACCTATACAGCGAGGAATAATATGATGTTGTTCAGAATTATCAAACTTACAATTCAAAGGGCGTTCATCACGTATAGATGTAATAAAATCCTCATATCGTCCCATCTGTCCCTTTAACCAATCGTGACCTTATAAGTATTCGCACCAAGCGCAGCATCAGGCGCGTAAACATAAACGTCATAATTAACGCCGGCATAACCATTCGCGCCCTCAACAGACACAACCTGCTTGGTAAAACTGGACACTATATCCGTACCAAACGCGCCAACATCTAACACCTTTTTAAGTGTTTTATTGATGCTGGTGGGGAAGGCTACAATAACTTGCACCGCACCCTCGACAACAGGCATCTGAAACTCTTGATTGGCTACTACGGCCTTATTGCTGTTGGTAAGCGCACGAATATTGGTACTATTCAATTCAATAGCCGCCGTCTTAGAGCCGTAGAAGAAAGACCTATAACCGGTCAATGCCGCAGAGTTAGCAGTTTTAGAACCAGCGGGGATACGTGCCGCGCCATATTCATTGCCAAGATTGGTCACAGGCATATTGCCCTGTTCATAAGTAGCAGTAGCACTAATCTTGTAGTTTGTATTATCTGCAATAGTCAGCTCCGCAAAGGAACCAGTAGCGGTAGTAGCGGTCTCGCCACCAGTGGCAGATATGGCCCAAGACTTAGCGGTAATGCCAGTGGCGGGACCATAAGTATAAGAGCCAGCACTTAACGTAGCCGTATAAGACGGAGTAACCTTTGTGCCAACCTCTTTAGCACCAGAAGGTGTCATCGTTACACTTGCCGCAGGAGCCGTAGCAGTCGGATTCATCTCTTTGGTGAATATCGCCTGAAAGACATCCTTAACACTCTTACCAGCGGCAGGAATAGAGCCGGTGGCATTAGCGCCCTTAGTAATGTTGCCCACCTGAGTATAACTACCAGCGGTTACTATATCCGCAGACAAATAAACATTCTCGGCGCTTACATTGCCGTCCATAGCCTTCCATGCGCCAGCGTCATACACAAACGCCATATAAGAATACTTGCCCTCAGCAATAAGCGTCTGTATGACCGCAATATCACCTTCAATGGGAGCAGCTTCACCTACTGCACGAGTTAGGGCATCATTATCGCTCTCACCATCATTACGTACTACATTGTAATACGATATAGTTTTACTCAAAGTGCCATCAGACGACACCTCAAGACCTGCGCCTGCCTTAACGCCACCGACAACTGCCGCAGACGCGGCAGGCAGTTCGTACACGGTCACATCTTCGTCGCCTATTTTAATATGACCATTCGTAGCTGATGCTTCTACCTTGACACCAGACGAAGCCCACGCAGTACCGTTCCATATATACAGAACCTTATCTGCCGTATTATAGTAATACTGACCCTCGCGGGGGTTTTCCGGGGCAGTAGCCAAACCCTGCAAAACAGCGTTGAGAATCTGGTTTTTGTTAAGGTCTAAGTTCGTCAAAACCTTCATTGATTAACCCTCCATCAATTCAAAAATGCTTTACCAGAAAACGCACCGCTAAAGGTCACGGTCAACGTATTCATGTCTTTATAATCGACTTCACCCACAACACATGAACCCGCACTATCAACCACCGTGATAGAGGGATACTTGTTCAAGTTGTGTTGTATAGTCCAAATATCTGCCGCCACCATCTGCGTATAAATGTATGTCTTATCTACTACATCCTTGTCCACAGACAGAGTGCGACCATCAAGTTTCAACCCTTCGCCAAAATCGTACTTCAAATCATCAACATCTAAAGTACCAACAATCACATCGCCACTATCGTTGTACGCTTCATAACCCTTCAATATTTCATCCGGCGTTGCGCCATTTTCTAAAGGAGTTGGAGGCACATACTGCTTATATGTGGACAAATTCACCACACCTATAAGCTGTTTTGCTCCTGACCCAAACGAATGTACACCATGTTTACGATTACAAGCTGTGCTGGGAACGGGTTTACCATCCTCGCCAAGCACTTCTTGCCCAAAGGTTATTTCGCTACACACTATGAAAGGGGTGGGCGGCACAATAGTGTTAATCGTGCCGTCAGCGAACGTCAACTGTACATCATACCAATATTTACCATACGCCCACTTCTGAGTATCAGCAGGGGCAATTTGAATGGTCTTGCCCGTTTTTTGAAGCAGATGCTCCACTTCTGAATCAGACGGTTTAACGGTGAAGGTTAGCGTGTCGCCCGCTGCTAACTCATAGACCGTCCTTTTATCGGGCTGTCGCACTTCAATATCAAACGCCGCGCTATCACCACGGGTGATAAAGATTTTTCCATACTCTATTTTGAACAAACTACATACCACCGTTACTGAAAACTTATAAAAAGTTATAAACTTTTATGTTTCATTCCTACTTCACCAAGTATGCTTTCATACTGTCGGAACAGACACTACTCACAAGTTCTTATACTCTCCATAGGCGTAAATTCCTGACTAACGAATCAGTATATATCTGCGATAACTTGAATATGTTATGCTACAGATTGGTGTAAAATATTTTCTCCGTATCTTTTCAGATTTAAAGCAGCCTGATAATCTCTGTCGATTACATTGCCACATTCGCATTTATAAATACGATCTGACAGCTTTAAATCTTTTTTAATCGTTCCACAGCAACTACATAATTTAGAACTCGGAAAGAATCTATCTGCGACAACAACTGAAATATTGTTCCATGCAGATTTATATCCAATCTGTCTTCTAAATTCATAAAAACATTGCTCTTGAACCGCTTTAGATAAATATCTATTTTTCATCATTCCACTTACATTCAAGTCTTCAATACAAATAAAGCTTGGTTCTCGCTTCACAATCTCAGATGTTGTTTGATGTAAATAGTTCTGACGAATATTCGTTAATCGGTGAGTGGTTTTTAATAAAAGTTTTTCCTTTTTGATTACATTATTAGTTTTACAGTATTTTCCTTCCTTTTTATTTTGCTCATAAGAACGAGAGACTGAACGCTGTAATCTGCGTTTTTTCTTTTCAAGTTGTTTTATTGCATGGTGCTTATTAAGATTTGTGTATTTGTTTCCATCTGAGCAAATTGCCAAATCTTTAATTCCCAAATCAATGCCAACTCCTTCGCTTTGTGGAGCAACAACAGGATCAGGATACTCAACTCCAACTGTAATCCACCAGTTCAAACCATCAAATTTAATACGTGGATTACTATATTTGCAATTTGTCGGAATCCGATTATGTTCAGCAAGACGAATCCAGTTTAATTTCTGTTTGTTTTTCTTTTTTGAAGCAGCAAACCCTTCCACTTTTACATGAGTTTCAGAAAACTGAATTTTTACATTATCTTGGTAAAAAGATGGTGTAGATTTTTTCCTACTTTTGAATTTAGGAAACTTTGCTAATCCTTTGAAAAATTTCTTATAAGCATCACAGGCGTCTTTTATGGCTTGCTTTGTGACGTTATTTGAAACATCGTTCAACCATTCATATTCCTGCGTTTGTTTCATTTTGGTAAATTCTTGCCGCAAATCAACATCAGATAGGAATTTACCGCCACTTTTATAATTTGTTTGTTCCTTTGTTAATGCCCAGTTATAGGCAAATCTTGCTGTATTCGCATACTGAAAAAGTTTTGATCTTTGTCTATTGTTGGGGATTAACATTACCCGAATTGTCTTTACCATCCTTTTCACCTCCGCAGTGTTGAGATTTTTAAACACAAAAACAGGGCAGCCAAATGAAAGCTGCCCCGTTTCGTATGCAAGGGTGAAAGGGAAAGAAGACCCTCGCAATCGCTAATGGTGGGTGGTTAAGGACACCCAGCCTATATCCATCGAGCATCATATAGTGCCTTCACGTGTGCCGGAAGCCGATTCCGACCTCACTGCCTCTGGACGAAGAAATTTATTCACAAAATAGATTTGACCCTTACCGGTGACTTTCGGAGTCCGCACTACACGAATACTGCCATCGGGGTTCTCAAGAACACTTTCTTTGACCTCAAACCAGCCAGCTTCCATGCTGCGCTGGGTCGGCATATTACGATTACTACCGGCTCTACAAAGATAGCCCTCTTTACGCAAATACTCAAACAGTCTGTTCGCACCAATCTCATATCCGTTCTGACGTATTATCTTTGCCAACTGCCCCACAAGGCAACTGTCAGTAGACGTTTCCACAGCATCAGCGAACGCTACTTTGGGCGCATCCGCTACAACCCTTGTCTCCAAAGCCAAGCGCTGTTCGCGTTCATCTTTAAATGCCTGCAACACCTGAATCATGGTATCTGGATTAGCCAGCATAGCTTCCACAGTGGCGGGAGTAGCGTACATTCCGGTCTTGCGGATAGCAGGAATGACGTCATGCGTTATCCAGCGCTTAAACGCCCTCGCTTCAGACTTACGAGAGCCGAGGACAAGAGAATAAAGACCGGGTTCATTAACAACAGCTACTTCTTGCGCCCCGCCAAGGGTGTCGGTTAAAGCTACACCCTTTTCGTCTTCATCAATTCGCGTAAGGGCGTCACGGCTATTCGCTATGTCTAATGCTCCGCATATATCCACCGCCACAAACCACGGCTCTCCATCACGCTCTACAACACGAATCTGTCCAAATTGTTCATTCTTAAAAATCTGTATATCAGTAGCCAATTTTTCCTCCTTCAGAATAGAAGGGCGCGGCGGGAGTCTGCCCGCCATACATAGCGCCCTCAATTATATGGCATTTCGCCACAATAGGAGGGAGAGAGTTGAACATACTCAACCCAAAACCGCGAATCGTTCAACAGACGAAAGCGGTATGAAACTATATCAGTTTAATCGGATACATAACTTCGATGCCCGCATCTGAGCACACACATACAGTTTGCGACGGCTTACCGCCCAGACGGTGTTCCAACGTAAATTGGTCGCCACCACCCGACAGACAACCGTTCTGCACACAGGCGACACTATTTACTTCCATATATGCTGGGGTATGCTTGTGCGCAGAGATTATTGCGTTCGGCACAAAGCCCAAATAAGAGATTAACTTAGCAACACCAGCCTCAGTAAACTGGTCGAAGTCTCCGTGGTCAAGCACATACGACTTGCCACGAATCTCAATTATGTCCAGCGTGCCATGGAACCCATCTAAAGGTTGACTAATACTCACATTGGGCAAGTGTTTACATTCAGTGGTCGCGTGCCATGTAACCAGCCTATCTAAGCGTTCACCAATGATAGCGTCCTTTTTATTGGGGGTGAGCCGACTATGATTACCATTTACAGCAGTAACATACACGTTGGTAAACAGCATTGAAATGTTGTATATAAATTGAGCCAACATTTCACCGGCAAGTATAACCTGATCCACAACGTCTTCACGGTTCTGCATTGCGACAACAGGATGAGGTGCGCCGCTTATTAAATCACCCAGCAATACAATATGAGCAGAAGCGACATTGTGCCGCTGTTGAATGTCCCGAATTTGGCATAATAATTGAGACAAACGATTCCATGCAATATCTGTATCATATTGACCAGTACAGCTATTAAAGGTCATCCCAATATGCCAGTCGCTCAGGCAGATTAACAGAGAGCAGTCACCATCAAGCTGTGGCACTGCCACCACAGGGAACTTGGTCTGACCCAGCTCTGCCAGCTTACGCTCCCATAGCTCATTGTTAACCTCATATCTCGCCTGTTCTCGCAGTTCTTTATTTAAAGCGGTGCGCTCATCGCGCAGTTTTATACGTTCCTTGGCAATTCCTTGCTGCCTTTCCCGCAACGCCGCAACATCTTCAATGCACCCCTGCTTGGCGAATACGGCTTGCCACTTCTTGCCACTGGCGTAATGCTTACGCCATGTGCAAGGGCCTTTTTCTTCCCCGCACTCCTCGTTCAGCACGGGGGTTAATTCCTCCCACGTTTCGGCAATCAAGCCATCATCTTTAGCCTTGCCGATGCGGTACAGATATTCTTCGTCCAAAAGCTCGTCAGAGCGCCGTCTTAAATCAACCATGCCGTTTTTGCTCCCTATGATACTGGTCAAGCAACCGCGCCGTCAGACGGTCTTCAGGGACCATATACTTCTTCTTACGAGCGGGGGCCTGCTTGTTCAGCACAACAACTTGTGCGCCATGCTGACGTAAATAAAGGGATTCTTCACGGGTAATGTTAATCAAATACAACCATCCTTTAGCTCAAAAATTAGATACCGTTTCATCCCGTCGTGACTACTTAATTTGACTATTTTGTTTGACTGAGATTATATTAGTACCCATTAAACCCTTTAGGCTAAAAATATTCATTAAATATCCGCACAATGTTGTTATCCATCACGCGATTGTCGCCGGTATTCACCAACGGCACGTTGAAATGTATGCGTGTGACTTGGTTACGGCTGCTCTTAATCCACTTCTTTTTAGTGTCTACACGAGCGATATACCCAAAGTCTATCAATTCCTTAAAGCTGCGATTGACCAGATTAGAGTAGTCAACGTGCAGCCAATTAGCTACACCCAGCAACGATACATTACAATCACCATATTTATTAGCGCACGCTTTGCCATACGCCAGTAACGCCAACGCCAGCAGTCGCGTATTTTTGCTATCAAACCGTTTACGTATTTCTTCAATATCTGTTGTATTGATAAAAACAGGAACATCCCCACGAAGGGGAGTCCTGCTATCCATCACATTATATATAACTTTGTTTACATCAAACTCGAAATAATAGCCGTATTTACCTTCCCACTCTTTTAGCCTTTCGCGAATGGCTTCATGGCTCAACCCGTCATCCCGATAGTATTTAGCCATAATATAACAAATATGATATACACACCGTTTATTAAGGTTGTTGCCCTCAATAAATTGCCGAGCTTCCAAACGCTCGTTAATCAAATTGCCACTCTCCAATCCAATCATTAAAATCGTCGCACTCACATAGAGGCGTAGTCTGAACTTCTACCATCGAATAACGCCGTCCCAAATAGCAATACTCGCCAAAAGGATCTCTTTGCGGCAATTTCAAATGTTCGACCTGACAGATATTCTCTAAGATCCCCTTCTCAGCTACAACCCACATAAAACGAGACTCACTTTTAGGATACACTTCGTACTGCAAACGTACCGCTATATTGGCCAGCATCTTCGCATCGGGGCAAACCTCTCGGCAGAGCTGACGGTATTTGTCGTAATATACATCCCAGTCTATAACATAGTTTTTAGCATTGAAACGTGATACCTGAGCCTTAATATCTTCGTCCTGATATGCACGAACCCGCTTCTGCTCAAGCATTAAACTATTCATCTCAACAGTATATTGCTTATAAATATCCCGTATCATGCTAAATATATCATCCGGCACATCTATGGTATTGTCCAACATAATTGTATAATCGAATTTCTCACAACGTTGCCACCGTATTTGTTTATGCCAACGTTCCACCTCATAACAAAGCCGATTCATATTACTATGGGCCTTAGAGAGCTTCTGCTTCGCATAATAAGGTTTGCGATATTTCATAAAATAGGGTAGAGGTCGCCCAAATTTTGCAATACGACGCGGCATGGGGAAAATAACGCCCGTTTTAGCTTGATCGATTGCCTTACCTGTCAGGACTGAAATTTGGTCAATATACCCTTCATATATCGCACGTTGTTCATCAGTTTTGGGACATTTGTTATGATAAGCGCTGCTATAATTGCTATATTCACCAATGAGAGACTTCATAGTACGCATAGTTAGAGCTAAACGCCCCTCTGAATTGTCTGGCTCCATCTTTGCCGTAATCTTGTCCTCAACATCTATTACAATAGGCGCATCACGATGCACACCGCGCATCATTGTGAAGTTCTGTAATACAAGCACCAAGTCTCCATCGAAGTCAGCTCCGTTCAAACGTGGCGCTGTCAAACTCCGGCAATTCACCATACAAACATTCGCAAGATGCCCGATATAATAATCAATCGTGTCATTGGTCACAGCACGCAGTACAGTGTGCTCCGATCTGCAAATGTGCGGATTTCTCTCAATGAGATAATCGCCCGTATATACACCATCGTAATCACGAGAGTAAAACTCGTCAGCCTGTAAAGACCCCACCAACGGTAAACCGCCAATATGCTCCATCAGCAAAATAAGATCAGGAGCTAAAAACTTAAAGCACGATTCCAGCCATAGCTTGCCGCACTTCATGCCATCTATATACTTCTTAGCGGAATCACGCAAAAACTTGCGCACAGTCCGCTCTTTCATCATTTCGGGATTCTTCAGAATAGCTTTAGAGTACGCATTGATAGGCGTGCAACGGTCAGCCATCAATCCCAAAAAGCAATAAGTGTACAGCATATCGCCGTCAACAATCCGTTCAGCCCACTCAATACTGTCATCAGCCAAACTACGGAAATCGTCATACGGCAAGTCCAAATCCTGTAATATCTGGTAATTGGCGCGAGTAAACACAGGTTCTTCAGCGAACGAGAAGTTCCATTTTGCAATGCCGATACAATGATCGTATTTCTCAAATAAGTCCCAATACCTATCCCAATCGCGCCCATCACCGTATTGCTTGAAATATTTCAAGCCCTTGTACATACTCTCGGTGAAGATGAGCATTTTATCGTGGATGCTATGCCACCGCCCCCAAATGTCTTTGATATACTCTACACCACGTGCCCCAAAAAAGGTTTCATAGTCTACCGAATGAGACACGCCTTTGATGTACGGCGCACGCCAGAGAATAGAGGTGACGGGGGACTTAGCGCCCAATATCTCTGTCACCTCTTTAGTAATGTCAGGATGATGGATGCCACAGCCATCAAAGGCGTTAATCTCCATATCACGAGTAGTTTCTGCAATATCCTTCTGTTTCCATGTGCGCTCATTGCCATTTTTATCAACAAACGACACCTCAGAGTCGTATAGATACTTTATGTGCTGGTGCGGAACAGGCAACGTCAAATCCGGCACTATAATAATCTTAGGCCGCCATCCCTCAAGACAATGGCACGAGCTGAAAAATAAACCCCGATAGGCATAATACTTGGACAGTACCGTTGTATCAAAGGTAATATCCATAGTAATACGCCTATTTAACTCGTCTGCTATACGAGCGTCTACGAAACTAAATATACCAGTACGAGTCATAGACGCAGAACGTTCACTGAACACATACCGCTGACCATTGACCACAATACCTTCATAAACCAAATGCCGAATATTTTCTTCGCTCTTACAAGACCTTTCACTGCTCACAAAAATAACATAAGGATTATAACGTCTTTTATCATGTGTAATAATGCGGACTAAACGGAACAGAGGGTTGTCCTGTTGTTTAATGAGATGTCTTAAATCATCTTCCGGCTCTGTTATCGAAAAATTGTTGTCAACCAACCATTGCAAAGAAAAAGACCTGACTGTATAAAGAGGTGGCGCAAAAATCAGTCCTCACCTCCATTTTCCGTACTTGAACCAGCCGCAGCAAAGCATTGCGCCACCACGCCGTACTCCCAATAGTCCCATTCTTCCTCCAAATAACGCCACATATCAATTATGTGGTCATAATAATCCTGTTTTATTGTGCCTCAAATCCCTTCATAGTTTTGACCACTGTGTGCGTGAACCAACGCTCATACTGTTGCAAGCTCTTGCGACTGCTATACAGTATCAGCCGATACACACACGCCTCCTTTATGCACTTAGTTTCCTGCGGATAATTGTGTTTGTCCGGCAACACAAACAACTTACACTCATCAGCAAAAGTATGGGCGCGTACTGCTATCTTATATTGCTTGAACTCCAACCCTCGACTAACATCTACACCGCAATACCACACCCTGCCTGCATCTGCCACCGCACGTATCTGACCGAATTTTTCATGCGTGAAAGTATGTACCTCCAACCCATCACCTCCTCACACCACGTAGCCGTTCGGCTGCCGCCGCACGTTGCTCGTCTGTCATCTGACGCTTGGCCGCATTAGGGTTGCGAATACTGATGCCGTTTGCCGGTGCATGATAGTACGCCGCAATCACACGTCCATCTTCCTCAACAGTTTTATCTAACGCCCAACCCTGCTTGGCGAATTTCGTTAAATGCGTTGGCACATTCGTATATGCACGCCACGACTTCTCAACCTTGTCATAGACCAAAGTGGTCTCCATTTCTTCAGAACAATATCCCATTAGTCTTCTCCATCCAAATATGTCTCAATAGGCTTATATTTCCATTGTGGGCTGCCGCAGTTGTCACACCAAGGCAATATCCAACCCGTCGATACCCGCCGTGCAGGTGCGCCGCATCCGGCACACGTTTGCCGTGCTATACGCTTATATTTGTCCACAACAGCTTCCATATCATCATTACTAAGCGATATGTACGCAGACAAGCTGCCCCATTTTTCTTTGACATACACCTCTTGAGCGGCATTGCCCATAACATTGTTGAGTTCCTGCACAAGATCGTTACCAAAGGCGGCAATCCAGCCCGCAGGCAGCTCATATAAATCATCTATCATTACCATTAAATTGCCATCCCATCAAACGGGTCATGTGGTGTAAAATAAGCCGCCATTAACACCAGCACAACTACAATTAGTACGCCTACCATTCTCCACCTCGTATCCACTGATGAATATCCCTCTCAGCTTGGTCTAACACTTCATCAGGGGTCGCGCCCATCCATTCATAGTGGCGGCTTGGCCCCAACACATAGCAATGCAATGTGAGCTTATAAAAATCGGGTTGAGCTGTACCAGTCTCATCCGCAAAATAGCAAGGATAGCCAGTCAGCCAGTCAAACGCTCCCTCATAGCTTTTACAACCGGCGTCATCTTCTAACTGCCGCCTAATAGCTGCCATAACCTCTTTACGCAATTTACGAAATCTATCTGCTGCTGTTTTTGTCATAATAACCCTCCCATATCAGCGGTTTTCCCTCGGCATCCACCATTACACACATACCCCTATGATATAGTTGCAGATATTGTACACCTGTGCGGGTATCAACATATATCGCATGTGATGCAGTCATTTCAAGCGCTCGCAGTCTGTAGTTAACAGCTTCGGCCTGTCCGCACCCGCACAGAGCGAGGGTCAGCAGGGTTAATATTGTTATTGCTATTACTATTACTCGTTTCATTTTTCTTCCTCCTCTAAATAATGTACTCCTATACCACTCAATACCTCGCAGTTGTCGTCATATACACCCGCCGCGATAAGAATCTCCTTCCGCACAAGCCACGCACGGACCTCTATAAAGGCGCATTGACCATCATATTGACGGAAATAATTCTTCGCTTGTCCTGCGGTTTCAGCGGCTATGAATAAACCGGTGTCTATATACGGGTCATTGGTACAAAAATATAAATTCATACCTCCTCCTCAAATTCTGGCATTTCTGCCCAATGCGTTATTTGACACATCTCCATCAGCGCCGGAAAATACCAGCCCGAATCGCCCACATACCAGCACTCTCTTACGGTGGGGAAGGGGGTTTGGTCAGGCACATAACCTAAAACACTAACAAACCGTTCCGGCATTTTATCTTCTACTTTATACCACTGCATGAGCTATACTCCCTCTATTGATGGTATTGTACTAATTTGGAATCCTGCATACTCAACATTATTCAATATATATTTATCCCGCAAATATTCAGACATTTCTTGCAAGCAAGTGGGACACAAATGTACAGGGATTAACAGTGGTGTTGGTCCGCTGCCATCGCCCGGAATAAACCGGCCAGGTAATATAGCCTTCCCCAATTCTGCTTTTTCACATTCAAGTTGAAATTCTTGATTACACATATCACATTTTTGAAAATATCTTGCTACTACCTTACTCATGGACTATTCCTCCTTTGGCGGCTCCTTTATAAACTCTTCGATTTGGTCTATCACCCTTTTGCACTCACTCGCCATTTCACGAGTCGTCCACTTCTTGGCAAGTGATTCACACGGCATATACCCGCTGTAGTCCATGTAGTGGGCATAATCCCATCCTATATACCACCCTTTATTATTCGCTACCACAAGTTCTGCGCTTGAGTATGTTACCCCGCCATGGCAGTCTATTGCATTTTCTATATATTTTTGTTCTTCCCACGTCATGCTCAACAGGTCGGACACATCAACGTATGCGCACGGGTGCGTGCCAAAACTGACAACATAATAATTGCGTCCGTGGTAAACGCCGTGAGCTAAAACCTGCGGCTTACATCTGCTTTGCTGGTATACCATTTCATATATATATTCCATTATTCTTCCTCCTTCGGGGGTTCTGGCAGCACTTTTTCCCCCTTAAACCGTGATACGTACACCAGTTCGCATATAAGCACCAACAGCAAAGACAATGACTCACCAATAACTACTCCTATGATGATGTACTTGAACATTGTTATTCCTCCTTGTCCATTTTCGCCCCGCAGTTGGGGCAGAATTCCTGTTCTGTAACGGCATGAATTCCGTAATAATCACTACAATTTGAATCCACACCATGACATACAGAACACTCGTATTCTCCATATCTTTTGTTTATACAAATCCACCGTCCATGCACCATAGGCGCAACATCGGCGGCGGGAATTTGCTCGATGTATTGCGTTGGCTCAAGCCCCTTCGCCCATGCGTGTCTTACTGCCAATATCACTTTTTCGCGGTCTATATATTCTTTACTCATTTGTTTCCTCCGGCTCGCTTACACCATCGAAAATGTCCAAAATCTGTTGAAGCAATTTAATCTGCCTGGTTATATACGTTTCAGCCACATCTCCACTGTTCTTGTCTTTTCCAGCAACGTACTCCTGATACTTGGCTCTCAAATCTTCAAGTTCCGTTGTATCCATAACCAAAGCGACATCGGCAACAACCCTGTTAATGGCATTTTCTATCCCCTGATATTCCGAGGGAAATAACTCTACTGCATCACAAGCAGCTTCTATCTCTGTACTTTTGGTTATATATTCTTCATTCATTGGCCGCCCTTTCGTCTGCATCATTTCTTCTATGTATTTAGCCATCGTTAAACATCCTAAATGAATCCGTGGAACATTGCCGCCCGTGCATCAATAAACCTTAACAGACCGCGTTCCTGCAATACCTCGATGTATTCTTCTGGTTGCCCGTATGCCGTGTATCCCTCTGTAATCAGTTCGCAATCGTCAATTTTGGCAATGGTGGGGAATGGGTATACGCAAGGAATGAGTTCGCCACGTTCACGGTCAACCCCGCATACCACCCATGTTTCGCCGGTTGGCTTATGTAATACAATATCGCTCGGTCTAATCATCGTTCCTCCGTTCTTTCTTCTGCATAGTTTCGTCTAAACGCCCTATTCATATATCGCTTGGCCCATTTAATCCATTTGTTTGACACACATATCCAATTTTTTTCATATAACCGCCACTGTACATCGTGTGGTTTGCCGGATATACGTTTATATGAGGATTTGCTCATTATTTCCCTTTCATCTTCTTCCCACAGTTAGGACAATATTCTGGCAACTCAGATCGGTCATTGGCCCATGCGCCACAATAAGAGCAACTATACTCAGCATAGAAACAAGAAGCATCGGGATCATAACAAATGTCATTTTCTTTAATCCAATGAGCGCGATGTTCATTAAAACATTTATCGGTTTTATCCTCCCTCCGTTCGCCCTGAGCGCAATAGAACATTTCGTCAACGTCGTTTTCATCGTCGTTAAACCACGGCTGGTCGCAGATGCCCCAATCCGGCGCACTGCCGTCAATCAACTCCGCTTCGCAAGGGTGATAGTGTATGCACTCCCGACACCGAATAATATCCGGCAATGCCGTACCCTGATAAGTACGCAAAAGCCCAATCATATTCTCAATGGGGACAGGGTGCAGGCCAAACTCGTCGGTTTCTACTATTGTGTCTCGAAGTTCTTTGTAGTGTTGTATCAGGCTATCAAGCTCAATCCATTGACTCATTGGTTCTCTCTCCTCACGCGACGTTCTGAATAATATCATCTATTTGACACTCCCCCACGGCTAAAGCCGGGGGATTCTCGGTTCAACCACCACCGCCCGCATTTGCAAGGTCTTACACGGTGTCCCCAAGCGTATAGGTTCGGACGTGTCCCGCCCTACCGTATATATTAGCTACGCCAGCAGGCGCAACCCTTCGTTCAAAATGTTCTTCGCGGCGTTTATATCCCGGTCGTGGACAGCACCGCACTCCGGGCACGTCCAGATGCGCACGGACAGGTCTTTCGTGCCTGACCACTGTGCGCCGCAGCAGGAACAAGTTTGGCTGGAGGGGTAGAAGCGGTCTACTGTGACAACCTCTTTCCCATACCACATCCCCTTGTACTGCAACTGTCTGCGGAACTCGCCCCACCCGGCATCAGAGATTGCTTTCGCAAGTTTATGGTTTTTCACCATGTTAGACGAAGCCAAATCTTCAATCGCAATCAGGTCGTAGTCCCGTACAAGATTGGTAGATAGTTTATGAAACATATCATTCCTCTGATTGGCGACGTGTTCATGGAGACGGGCCACTTGGATTCTCGCTTTTTCCCAGCGGTTACTGCCCTTTGACTTTCGGGACAGACACCGTTGGAGTCTGGCAAGTTTCTTCTGATTTTTAATAAGGTATTTGTGATTCGGATACTCTACACCATCAGAGGTAATTGCGAATGCTTTCAAACCCATGTCAATACCGGCCACCGCACCAGTAGAGGGCAGTGGCTTAATCTCCACATCGGTACAGCAGATAGACACGAAATACTTACCGCTTGGGTTTTGGCTGATAGTAGCAGAGAGAATACGTCCTTTGACCACTTTGCTGATACGGCATTTTACAAGGCCAAGCTTGGGAAGCTGCACCGCCTTGTCCAGCACCTTGATATTTGTCCTTACGCACTTGCTCTTGTAGCTCTGCCGGTGGTTATGTTTGCTCTTGAATCGGGGATAGCCGGGTTTCTGGCCTTGCTTTACACGACGAAAGAAGTTCTGGTATGCAGTGTCCAAGTCTCTCAGAGAGGATTGCAGAGCGCTTGCATCTGCCTCTTTCAGCCATGACAGGGTTTTCTTGAGTTGTGTCATATCCCCGGAACAGGCATTATAGTTCATTGTCTTTCCGTATTGCTCATAGAGGTCTTTCCGCAAAGCAAGATAGTGATTCCAGACGAACCGGCAACAACCAAATGTCCTCTGCATCTGCTGTATTTGCGCTGGGGTAGGATAGATGCGAAATTTATAACCGTATTCCATTACGACTCCATACAGTATTTTTATGAAAAGAGCAAGATGTGCTTTATATCCCCACGCCTCAAGGCGGGGGGATTACGGCACGTTCCGATAAATTACCCGCTCATTTTTGAGCGGGCGCATACACACTATTCACTTGTTACTTCCACGGAGAGCAACATCGACCTGAGAATTGTTTACAACTCTACCATACTACGGACGCATGTATTTGTCAATGGGTTGCCACGCCGCCAAATATGCGCCGTCGTGTGGCGGCAGCGTTGAAGCATCTATCCAAGCCATTCCTCAATCTCCTCTCTAAGTTGTGACATTGTAACAACTTCGGAAAAAATCTTATATATACCTTGTACATCGCGCAATAAAAATTAGCAACACTACTGTCACTCCCACAGGGTAATACAATCAGTGTTGCCTGTCACCTCCTCTACCCATTTAATCAATAATTGCCGCATCCGTTTGCTTGGCATATACAGCCAAATTTCCTTCCCGTCGCGTAATTGACTACGCCACAACCACTGTACCATTTCCGAAGTTGCAAGTTTATCACTATCCACGCTATATCCACGGCTTTCAAAATATAGCTGTGTATCGACATTGGCAAAAATGTTTACGATGTAAGCTAAATGAGAGCAATGTCGATATGCGTTAGTGGCACGAGTATTATAAGCTAAGAAACGCTGTGTATATCCCCAACCCTTGAGTTTGGCTTCACCTTCCTTATAACATGACCACAACCGGCATTGAGGGTCGCGAGGACCTTTATTGGTAAAATAATTAACCAAATGACGCTTCAATGTGGCAATTTCAGCCGTGTGCCGCCCACCTGCATTCTTTTGCCAAGTCGCGCTCAATGCAGCCTTTGGCTCCCCAAGCAAATTCATGTTGGCGTTGGCGCACAGATGAATTGTCGGCAATGTAATTTTGTCGCGCATCAATCCTTGTGTAAACTCATATTCCAACCCGCCAATGTGCCGCACACCTAAATATTCAATCTCAATGCCGTGCATCTCGTAGTAATACGCCTGATATTGAGCCTCAAACATATAAGTTAGGATGATCACCTCATCAAAAGCACTGAACATTTCTAAAGGCAGCTTCCACACCATTAGGCGATTGTCTTCGTAAGTGACGCAGCCCGACTCAATCTTTAGCCGCAATATATCAAATTTACCCTGATAGTCGTCTGCCAGCCACACCACACGTTTAGTATCTGATTCTACGGTCATCATCTTAGCCTTAAACAACATATCAACATCGTAAGGAGATATTGTTATAAAATCCAAGACGTCGATCACTTCGTCCAGTATTAAGGTGTAATGCCCCGCCCGTATCAGCTCTAATGTTTCGGATGTGTACTTATAGAATAAGGCGTGTGTACTGGCTAAATTATGCCTACCCCGCAACAGATCATTCAGAGATGTTAATTTGCCTTGACCGCGATTTTGCGGTTGTTTGAACTTCCGCTTAGGGCAAGCCTTGTCGATACGCTTGCACTCATCCAGAAATTGCGTCACGAATAAGAAGCGTTTATCGGTCTCACGGTTCATCATCGTTATGGCAGCTTGCGTCTTGCCACTGCCCATAACGGCATCGCATACAGATATTTTCAATGGTCGCGTATACCCCTTTAACAATTGATTTATTAGGTACTACCTAATATTTGTCCCAAAAAACGTAGACAAATAAGCATTTTTTGGGTGTGTTCCTATAAAAGACATTTAACATTCGCTTCGCTCTTTTTAACGTGTTATATATACCACCCCCTGCATCATCTACCCCATAACTAATATAGCTCACGCTTCCCATATAAACGGGAACTTGAGCTGTGTTACCTATATTCAGTTGTCAGCATACGATTTATCTCATCAGACGTGCTTATCAACTTGCCATCTTATCATATAAGCCCAGCTAAGAGTTGTCAAGAAGTTGCCCTTACCCCTATATAAGCCTCGCGGCGTTTGAGCGCGGTTTGGTTGGGTAGCGGCAGCTAAGGGATTCGGTTTAGATAAAGGCAAAGGATTGGTTTATACATTAGCGTAGAAGGGACTTGTCTGTTGGTCAGCCCGTGTTTGGCTTGGTTTGTTTGGCTAATGGGTTTTGTTCTTTTTCTGGTTGGGCAAGCGCGGCTCCGCCGCGTGGGCGCGAGGGGTTTATTCGCTTCATTATATTCCGCTTATAAACCCCTCGCTTTACGAGATGGGCCATTTTACTCGCTAACGCTCGTTTATGCCCATCTCGTGAGATAGAAGAAATGGTTTTTCCTTCTTTTTCTTCGCGCATGAGAAAAACTCAGGCATTTAGGCACTTTTTGCGCTTTTTGGTGGCAAATCACATCAAAAACAAAGCAAAAACACGTATTTTTTGCTTATTTTGCTGGATTTTTTTCATGTCAAAAAGGGCATTTTGACGGGGGATGCGCCATTAAAGGGTCATTAGAGGGTGGCTATAAACACAGTGTAGGTGCGGTAGGCGGGGTACGGCAAGGGGCAACGCAAGGGGCGATGGGTTATACCCCCGGAGGGGGTGAGGGTGGTGGGGGAGGATGAGAAGGGAAGGGAAATGGCTGGGCAGTGCAAAAAGCAAGGTGGGCTGGGGATTTTTGGTGGGTCTGGTGAGGGAATGTACTACGGGGTTTTCGGGCTGGCTGCCCGGTGTGAACGGTTAAAACCGCCCCCCAACATGGTAAAGCCCGCCTATACCGCATAAAGGCGGGCTTTAAGGGCGGCTGTATTGGGGGCGCGTGGCATGGGCGCGTTGACGGTATGACGACGATATGATAGGGGTATAGGATACTATAATTTAGACTTATAAAAGGCATAAAAAATTATAATAGTCTGTTGACATTGTAACATACAAAATATCTTGCATTATATCATCTATCTATGATACTATACTTGTATTAAATACGGCTTTCCCGCCGATAGGGCAGAAGGGTTACACAATGGCAAACGCTACACAACACACCACACTGAACCATGCTACTATTATCGCCCGTACTGTATTACGTACTTGCGCCAATCGCGGTGACTCGCCCAAAATCACCGAAATGCGGCGTAACCTTAATGGACGCGATGCCCGCGCCTATCGTATGTATGCGGCCATGGATAATGCTATGACTGTATATGATGACAAAGACAATTACCGTAATACCATGATTGCGCCAGATATGGCCGCCGTTATGCCCGACCCGCTGACCGATGCCGCCGACCTTATCAACGTTGCCGCCGTAGCTATCTTGGACATAGGCCGCCAATGCCCTTGCATCCTGACGGCCATTAGCAATGATACGCTGTATGTCATGCCAGCCGCATTACGGCGAGAAGTATACCGCGCCGTCAATCGTTACATATATGCTAATGCCCATCGTCCCGCATTACGCGACACATATATCGAGACATTACCGCACAATGACGCCGGGGAAATTACGGACGTTAATTATATACGCGCAACACGTTATTATGACGTTGATAATATTACAGATTATAACGCTATGCAGACCATGTTGGCGCGTATACGCACGGCATTAACCGCCAAGCAATGGACAGTGTTACATAAGCGGCTACAAGGCAAAAGTGACGTTGTCATTGCGGCCGATCTGGGCGTTACGCAACAGGCAGTCAACGCCACACTCCAACGGATACGCCGCGCCGTTGCCACGTTGTACCCGTATGCGACACGGTACTTGCATATTGATTGACATTCAGGCCGGACAACCGGCCTTTTTTTTTGCGCTTATTATGTATATTTTTTTCAGCAATATTTTATAAAATTTTTATTATTTACACGTTGTATTTGGGCCATCTCATTACACTATACATGCAGGGCAACACAAGCCCGGCACACCTCACGCGCCGGAGAGGACAGCGGCGCGGCAAAACTTTGAGCGAAAAAGTTTGACTGCATCGGGGTTAGTCACCGCCAACACGTATCAATCATGTTATACAATGGCATATATAAGGCGGGCGTATCCGTATTCGTTCCGCGTCTACGGATGTAAGCGCTTATCATGCAAATTCGTTCCGCGTCTGTGCATGAGTGCGGCATATATGGCGGCGTGTATGTGCTGGATATGTGCGAGGGCAATTATGTTGTTTATCAGGTGGGCTGCGCCTGCGGGCGTGGTCTGCCTTTTTAAGTTTTTGATTAAGCGTTTAGCGCCTTAATCAAAGGCTTAAAGCCTTTAATACAAATTAAAGGAGATATAACAATGAACATCAATGAAACTATGGATAAGCGTGCAACTTTGGAAGTGTCCGTCACTAAGCTAAATGAGGCGATTCTTGCCAATTCCGCGCATGAAGTTATTGAAAAACAAATGCTTGCTATTGCGGAAGATGCCAAGACTTTGAACAAATCCCTTGTCACCGATGAGTTTATGACGTTGCGCGACAGCGATAAGCCCATGTATAATGCCATTTATAAGCTGGAAGTTCCTGTCGTGCGTGTTAAGGAAACTGATGAGAAGTGGATTGTGGAAGAAGGCACAAAGGTTATCGATCTGGTAGCCCTTGAGCGCTTCTGCAAACCTGCGGATATTGCCAACAAACCCGGCTGGTCTTATCGCGCTGAAAACGTCGCCCGTCTGATTGCGGCTCGTGCCACAAAGGACATAGGCGGCGATTACAAAGACCTGCTGAACAATTATCGCCTTACTAAGAAGGCAGATCGCACGCAAGAGGCTTGCCCGATTAGCAATAGTCAGTTGACTAAGCTCTTGCAGAATTTTGTGGACATGATTCTGTTTGAGGACAATGGACAGGGCCTTAATGCTTATAAGGTAACTTCGCAGGATGTGGCTTTTATTCTGTACACGGCCTGCAAGCCCGGTAAAGCGCCTAAGACCGTCACTATGCCGCAAGCTAAAACGATTATCAACCTTACTACGCAGGTTATTAACCGTATTATAACGGGCGACAGTTATAAGTCCCTTTATAGGCGTAATGAGGATTGATAAGGAATTGAAATTTATTTCAATTCCGATTTTTACGGGGAAATGGATTTCATGCCGTTTCCCCGTATAAGCCGTCTGATGAGTCGCGGAAGATTGCGACGAAACGGGGAGATTCCCCGTCACGGTGTTGCAAAACCCTTTACATCGCGTTGGTTATTGTGGTATATTTGTATTAGGTAAAATCTGTTTCCATAAGGAATTGGATTGGATTTTGCTTTTATAAAGCGGCGTATGTTTTACCAGCGGGGAGTGGTGTCCTACGTTGGGTTGCGGTATGAATCGCAATGGTAGTGTTAGTCCATGCGCCGCGTTATAAGGGCAAAGTCAAATTGGAAAGGAAATCGTTATATATGGGAAAACCGTATAGATATACATTCTATGTCGATAAAGATGTGCGTGAGCGCTTTTCTAATAAATGTTTGCAGGAAGGTATTGGTGCATCAGAAGCCTTGGCGCTAATGATGGAAGCTTTTTTAAAGGATGAAATTGAAATCCGCAAGGAATTTAAAGTTGTTTCGAAAATCGACAAGGAGGATCATTGTGAAAGAGATAATCGACATAACTCCAATTAGCGAAGATGAAATTATGTGGGCTGGTTTGGCTAAGGCATTACAAATGGCTGAGGCAAACAAATCGCTTTACACTATCAATAAAAAGCGGTATGCAGAAATGCAGAAAGCGTATAAATTGCTAAAGGAATTGGTTTTAGAGTGCGATCCTGACGCGCAATTTGAGTGCAAATGCCGTGATCCGTTTCAGGATATATGTGATATTGGGGTCCGATGCGCGGAGTTGGACGTTATGACGCAAGAAATGCCAGCTTGGAAGGAAATAGTCAATCTGGCTGACAATTTTTCTGTAACGCCCATCCAAGGGAATCGGATTTGGATTACGTTTACCTTTTTAGATGTAATGACAAAACGCACATAAACTATCATGCATATGATAGAGGAAACATCGGAAGGATTTCAAATATGGAAAAGAAAAGGTATGATGTCCGCAATTACCAATGGAAAAAAACAGTTGCGCTCACACCCGCAGAAGGAAATTTGATGGAACAGCTTTATCAAAAATACGGTTGCGCTAATTTAAGCCAGTTTTGTAAAGCTGTTGTCCATAATGAAATCATATTGCCGTTGCCAACCGATAGAGAGTGTACGGACGATCCTTGTATCTTACACGCTGAATTAACCAAATATAAACGTATGGTAGAGGAAATAAAAAAGATCATAAAATGAAAAAGTAAAATCAACTTTAGAATCCGCAAGGATTCTTTTTTTTTTACCCCAATATGTAAATAAAAAACAGAAAGGAATTGAAAATCATGCAGAACATTTACACCATTAAATCCCGCCTTGCGGAGCTGCGCGAGGAACTTATGAACCATGCCGCCGCATGGAGCGATGTGCCGGGGGGCGCTGATAATCCCATCGCACAGGCCGAGTATGCCCGTATCTGGAAGGAATTAGAAACGCTTTCGCAAGAGGCCAAGGGCGTAACCTACAAAATGGCGATTTAGGAGGAAATGAAAATGCTGTATTACCGTGTGAAGCCGGAATATGACAACGCCCGGTTGTTCAATCGCGCTACCCGTGCGTTCAATCTGGCGCTGGTAGGAAATGAATTGTACACCGAAAAAGAATGGGAACGCCTTGTGCTGCGTTATCGCGTGTCGGCAATCGTGTGCGAACCGGTGCAAATCAGCAAACGCAACACCTATTTCTTTTTCGGCGCAAGGTTCGCGGACTAAAACGGAATCGGGGAGGAATCGCAAATGAAATGGAAAAGCAAACGAGATCGCATTGACGTTTTGCGGGCCAGCGGGTATGCGTTTCTGCGCAAGGAAGGAAATGCGCTGTACTACGAAAACCGCTATACGGGAGCCATTGTGCGCTTGCAAAACGGGCGTATGCGTTGTGTGTGGCGCTGACGTGCGTTTTGCAGACAATGGTAAGGTAAAAACGGAAATGAAATAGCTTTAGGGTATAGTTATACCCCTGTAAATGAAATGTGCTTGAATCCTTGATGAAATAGGGCAAAACGGAGGTAAAAATAGAAATCAACTTTGAGCTTGTAATGGTGCATGGTGAGGACGTGCTTATGCGCACGGCGGTCAACTATATGGATGATGAGCTGCGTGAGGAAATTCATGCGGAAATGGCCCCGTGTACTGCGCAGGCGTTTTGCGATGAGTACGCAAGGCGGCACAAGGAAAAGTACGGGCAGGAATGGATTATAAACTGAAATGGGGGAGGAATCGAAAATGGATTTGCGAATAGGTAGGAAGCGTGTGCGCTGCGGCAGTTTTGCATGGTGGTGTTGCGTTGCGGTTGGGGTAGCCATGCTGTACATGGTTATGTTTACCAGTTGTGCGCTGTGCCTGCTGATGTGATACCCTCTTGGCGCAAAGGGAAACGCATGGCGCTTCCTTTTTTTTTGTTTGCAAAAAAAAAACAGAATTTGAGGAGGAATTAAAATGGAAAACATCATTGCTTTTAACATGGAGGCTCACTGCGAAGCTATACTGCGGAACGCGAAGGAAATGAACGGTATCAAGTTTGCCGAGCTGCCCCTTGACCTGCTCATACTGGATGAAAAATATCAGCGGCCTGAGCATGACTGGCGCAAAATCGCTACCAACTGGAATGACCGTCTGGTGGGTACAATAATCTGCTCGTATAGGGATTGCAATTTCTATGTGATTGACGGTGCGACCCGTTGCCGCGCTGCCAGATACATCGGCAAGGAAACGATTAACGCTATCATTTATACGGGGCTGACTGTGGACGAGGAAGCAATTCTGTTCGCACGGCAGGACGAGAATAAGAAGCGCGTGTCGCTGAACGAGAAGTTCAACGCTTATCGTGTGGCGAATGACGAGGAAACCCTTGCCATTAACGCAATCTGTAAGGAATTTCATTTGAAGCCGGTGCGGGACCGCTCTAACACAGCGGTTTATCTGAGCAGTATCACGGGTGTAATACAGATGTATCGCACTTGCGGAGCGGACGGCTTGCGCTGGGCGTTTGACATCATACGGAGTTGCGGTTGGCATGGCGCAAGGAATGGGTACGGAGATGTAATCATGGCTACTCTGCGCTATGTGTACGTTCACTTCGGTGCGGCGGCGCGACAGGCGGTGATACAGATATTTAAGGATACAACCCCGAATATTCTGATAGCACAGGCGCAGGTGTTCACCGGTATTCAGGGCGCAAAGCGGGCTATGGTATCATATATGGATAAGGAATTGACCAGGCGAGTGACCCCTTCACAGGCAAACGCAAAGCGTGTAGGATAACAATACAGCAAGATGCGAACGGCACAATAGGCCGTTCTTTTTATACGCCAAAATCTAAATCAAGGAGGATTTGAAAATGGAAGATAAATTTGTTCTGTGGGACGACATTTATAAGAACGAGGAAGGAAAGCTCTATACAAAAACATGGATGGACAACAATCCGTGGCATAGAAATGAACATACATGGGAAGAAGTGAAGCTGTACAACATTGACGCTGGCACGCCTATACGTTGCGTATATTCGCAGTTGTTTACGCCGAACAGCTCGTTGCTACTGTGTAACGATATTGTGAAAGCGGATTATGATTTGTATGACAACCTCGAAAGCGGCGAACTGTGGCGTTATTACGATGCGGAAGGAAACGAAGTGGAAGAAGACGATGACTATGAAACTGAAGAAGGCGTTGATATTTATCAGTATTATCTCATTGATGACCAGACAGCACACGACTTGCAGTGCCACACAGATGAAATCATCTTGTATAGCGAGATGCTTAACCTTTATGTGCTGGGTGTGACGCATTTCGGTACGATGTGGTGCGGCGTTGATGCGGAGTATGTGAAATAAGGGGGAAATGAAAGTATGACGAATTATGAAAGGTTGCAGCGATTAACCGAGGCAGAGTTGGCAGAATGGATGAGCCAGCGCATAGATTGTCCACTCTGCCCTGTCAGTCGCCCGATATGCGCCGCCAACGACACTTGTATACAAGCTTGGATAGATTATCTAACTGAGGAAGAATCTGAATATCTGAAGCAAAAGAAAAAGCTTGTGAGTTTTTTGGGCTGTCGCTCGTAACTGTGGAAAGAGTGGCAGATACAAACGATCCACAGATTTATACAATTTGAAAGAGGAATCAAAAATGAAAACAATTTTGTATAACGCAATACGTTGCAAACACTGCGGAGATGTAATTGAGTCCCGCCATAGACATGATTATGTGTTCTGTTCGTGCGGTGCTTGCGCTGTTGACGGTGGGCATGATTATCTGCGGCGTGCATTTAAACATTCACGGGACGAAGATTATGAGGAACTGTCAACATGGAAGGAAGAACAGGAGGAAGAAGTGTGAAGATGCAACCACGGTATATGGTGGTTATCTATGATGCTATGGGAAGGTACGAAATATGCGGGTGCGATTCTGATATGGAAATAGATGATTTTCAAACTGCACAGTGTATGTGGTATCAAGATAACTACACATCTGAAAAGCTCACAACACAAATTTGTCCGATATTGTTTCTCGTCTACGATATACAAGCCAATCAGATGGTGGACACATACAAGCTCTATATAAATGACAATAATGAATTTGATACGATTGGAGGATAATGATAATGAAATCAAATATCTATGATGTGTATAGCCTTGTTAATGCGTATCAGCGCACACATCCCGATGGACATTACTTCGACAGAGACACCCTCAAGTTTTTCGGGGAGTCATTTAGCACCATGCGGTTGCTGAAAGGCCAGACAACGATTAAGGATTGGAGCGGCGAAAAGCACACTTGTTATGTGTTAAGCAAGTTGCAGAGGAATCATCCTATGGGGCCGCGCCGTACATACGCTTACTTTGATGTAGAAACATTGGACGATATTTGCGTTTAAGGAGGAATCGAAAATGGATTCAAATTGTAAAGTGTACGCACGACAGATACCTTATGAGTGGCAGGAAAGCCCATGGGATTTGTGGGGAGCTGAACAGATGATCACAGACAAGGCCGCCATATATGGCGACAAGCAGTTGCAAGGATACACTTTCGATGAGTTCGACAAGGTACTAACAGCGTTGGATGAAATGGATTTAACGGACGTAGGCGAAGATAGTTGGTATACAACTGAGCTGGAAATGCTTTTGGATTACGTGCCACCAGTAGGACGAAATGCTTATACTGCCGAAGAAATTGAAAAATGGAAAGCAGCGTGTGATTTATATGATGGCCGAAATCGCACTCGTGATGAACAGGCGGCAATTTGTGCAGGCTTAACATTGGTAATGGGCGAAAAATACGATTATCGTTGTTTGCGGGGGTCCTGTCAGAGCGACTGGAACTACTTCTACTATCCGGTGGATTTGTACAATGATGATGCAATTCGTTATTTGGAAATAGAATATTTCAATATGGGCGAGGAATGGATGATACATGATGAGGAAACCGTGCCAGATTGCGCTGAAGCAATAAGCGGGTACACCTTCTATGTATATGATGACGCCCGTAAGGAAATAGCGGCAGAGGCAGGCGTGAAACCTGAAGACGTGGTGCTATGGGGGTATGACGGAATGAGGTCGATACCGACATATAAAGTAAGTTAAGGAGGAATCCAACAATGTATAAAGGTTATGTGAACGCAGATTATACAATTCAGTTTTTCCATGAAATTGGTAATAATGGGGTTGCAATAGGTGTGCGGTCTGGCATAAAAAATGATCCTGCTCCGTTTGTGGTGTGGAATTATGCGTATGAGAACGGAGTTCCGTCATTTTATTGGGGCGCATATTCGGATGAAAAACGACAGGCTATAACAACATTTGTAGAAAAAGTACGAGTGTTAATGTCGGAGTTGGGCTGGCTTGCATGGAACGCATTGTCAGTGGAGGCATTGAAATGAATTATAAAAAGCTGTATGAATGGGCGAGCAAAATACAAATGAATGGAAAACCGTCTCTCAACTATATTTTTCGCGATGCTGATGGCACATTTTCTGCGTGTAATGAGTTTATGGGCTTTAACGTGCTATCACTTCCCGAAGGAATCCCGTTCAGAGAAGAAACGCCATTCTATTTTGCAAGTAAGTTGAAGCGGGATGCAGACTTGTACGATTACACGGTATGTGATGCGCCACATCTGTACTGCATCAAGATTAAAGAGTGTAAAACAAGCGAGGTATCAGGTAAAACAATTCCTTATGTGATGGTTGATAACAGTATGTATAACGCAAGGGATATCAAGCAGGCCATAGATATTATGGGTAAGAAGGCGCATTTCTTTAAAAGTGCGAATTGGTTGTCCCCATTATTCATTACGGAGAACGAACCCTCTTGGATGGCAGATTGCGTGATAATGCCAATAAGGTATGACAAAAACAAAATCGAGGAGGAATCGTAATGAATTATGAAATTCGCTCGTATAGTGCTTATGATAATTGGACAGTGACGACAAATTCAAAAAATGTTTCTGATATTATGAGCAAAATGGTAGAACGTGCTGGTCGAATATGTGAACGGTATGCCAGTGACATCTATTATGAGTTACACGCCTATGACAATGCCGTACAAACGGCAGAAAAATATGATAAGGTACTGTGTTTTCGTGAAAGCGGTGTAAACACTTGGGGTGTTCGTGACGATATGATACACAACACATATATTTCTTTAGACTTCATTCAATATTGGCGATTGAGATGGAATCCGAATACGGAGTACGGGTCTTTTATCAGAGTAACCTTGCGTCCAATCAAGGAGGAATAGGAAATGAATACAGATACATCAACTGCGAGGTTAATTGAAGCTGTCATCGACTACTGTGTGGGAATGTGGAACGATGATGAAATTATAGATGTGTTAACAAACACTTTTGGTATGGACAAAAACGATTTTATCGACGCTGGTTATGAAAATTTCATCAAACAGTATTGGGAGGATTAAGCGCCAATGGACAGATATGACAACAACACTACACGGTTTATAAAGGCGGCGGTCACTTATTGTAGAGACAATGATTGGAACAATACCGACATTATGGCAGCATTGTGTGGCACGTTTGGAGTGTCGGCCAATCAGATCGCGGACGCAGGTTATCAGAACATAGTGCAGCAGTATATGAATGAGATCAATAAAGGCATAGACAGATATATTCTCGAACACGCCAAGAAGCTTATCACTGATTTTTGTCTGAAAGAATATAACTGCGAGGGTGATTTCAGTGATTTGACGTACATCAATATTGCTTACACCTGCACTTCTGACGAAGAAATCCCTATTCAGATTGTCGTTGACCTCGTGCATTGCGAAATGAAATGCTATTTAAGTGGCGAACTGTTTCGGACGCGGACATACGATTCGCTGGGCGATTTGACGGCTGCTGAATTGGAATACTTGAATTTTGATGAGTTGGTGTCATTAACAAATTGGGAGGGGGATTAAATTATGAGTTATTATAGTGAAGTTTCATTAACGCTTAAAAAAGCGGACGCTTTGGAATTGATAAGGAAAGCAAAAGAGAATGAAAGTGATGCACATTCATTGATAGTGGAAGCACAGATTGTCGATCACAATAACTATGTCACCTTCTATTGGGATAGGGTCAAGTGGGACCATACACTTCCTTCAGTACGGTTCATCGATAATTGCTGTGACGATGTGGACGACTATAGTTTTAAACGTGTTGGCGAAGATAGCGGAGACATCGAAATTGATTGGGGCGGCGATTACAGTGATATATGTGAGCTGTCAGAAGTGCGCCAGTCTATTGAAATCGCCCCCGGCAAACAGTTATACGTGCGTGATATTTGGAAGGACGCTGAGGGGAAATAACATGAGAATATATATGGACACTGAGACGGCACAAATCATAACTGAACAAGAACTGCGGACGGAGTTTTATGACTTACGAACCGAACAGCCTGAAACCTATGATTACAGTTTTGAGTGTTATGTGCGGAACTGTTGCGGTAAAAACGGATTCCTTCAGGAAATGAGTGAGGATGCAGTGCGGTACGCTGTTGTGTCGCTGATATTGGGCGGTGCAGGTCAGAGGGCGAGAGAGGTAGTACGGGCATGGAAAGATGTAAAATACGTAATTACGCAGTAGAAAACGGGTTGCATTTCAGAGTGGCATTTGGTGAGGACAACAAATTTCATATCGACTGCATAGATGAATGGGTGTATAGCTATGGGCAATATTACATGGACAAAAAGAGTATGCTCTATGCCACGCTGCATGAAGCGATCAAATCTTTGGGTGCATCACGGCGAGTTACAATCTTGCCGGATGGGACAGAGATTATCCCTGATAGAGTGAACTATCCGGGCTATTGGGATGACCCGTTCATACCTTGGAACCCGAACATTCGTGAACTTTGGCCGGGTGAATATTAAATCTGTAAGGAATCAGAAAGGAATCGAATTATGTTTGAAAATTATCTTTGCATCAATGGTAAGAAAACGGAATTGACTGACGATCAGATGCGGCAACTTGGCATAACGCCTGTTGAACCTGTTGAAAGTGAAATAGCGAGAATGTCTCGCATTTCTAAAGCGGGTGAAGCAGCAGACTATTACAAGGTACACGACACCATTGTAGTAGATGGTATTACATTTGAGATTGTGGGTATTGGGCACGATATAGACGCTTTAACCGGAAAGTATAACACTATAACGCTAAGACAGGTGGACCACATAAAAACGTGCCGCATAAATCCCGGTTCTTGTCCTGAGGGATTCGCCGCTTCGGAACTGGATAACTCTCTTATGAAATCACCCCAAAATTGGATTCCTGAATCCATACTACCTTATGTGCGTAACGTGGCGAAAAAATATGTAACGTATGATGGTCATATTAAAGTTGTGTATCGTAAGCTGTGGTTGTTTTCTGAGAGCGAAATGTTTGGCAGTGCCATTTATTCACCCGCTGAGGACGGTGAGCGTTATGAGGCATTTGCAACAAGCAAGGACAGAATCGTAAATGACGAGGACGGCTCCGCTTGTTGTGTTTGGCTACGCTCCGCGCTTGTCTATGCCTCCGACTACTTCTGTGTGGTCGACGCATCTGGGGGCGCGAGCTGTGACGGTGCCGGTAACTCGTGTGGCGTGGCGCTGGGCTTCTGTATTTAATCTTTAATCGCTAATCCCCCGCCCCGCAAGGGGCGGGGTTTTCAATTCAAAAAGGAGTTAAAAATCATTTTAAATTATAGGGGGTTAGCACAATGCGAATTTATGCATTAACTCCAACAGGCTATGACCGTGCAAAATCCTTTTATGGGAAAGCAAACATTATTGAGGAGAACGGCGAAGTCATTTTGCAGTCGTATGACACTTGTGTTTGCATGATTAACAAGCGCGGTGAATTTGTCCGGCTATGGGGTGGCTATTCTGCAACAACAATGCGACATATCAACGTATTTATTAAAATGTTTGGCATTGAGGGCGGCGATAAAAAGTGGTGGGACGCGCTCCCCATTGAAGGAAGCAAACCCCGCGCCGCCGAATTAGTAAATGGGTAAAGAAAAATGACGTTTGAAATAGACCGTATTTTATCTATCAGGGTCATCGATCGGGACGAAAATGTGATTATGGAAATGACCCCATTCGATGCAAACCCAATAACCGTTGAAAACGGTAACATTATAAAGAAAGAGGAGATTCAAAATGGGGTGTATAATAAACTCTGATTTGTGGGAGTGTGACCTTTGCGGTTTTATAGAAATATGGGACGATTTCGATGATATACATGGCGGCATGTGGGTCTGTCCCGTGTGCAATACCACATTCTGCTCGAAATGTTTTAAAGACAGATGTGGAATAACATCATGGACGCGGATGCTACTTGATGACGGTGCGTTGCTTTGCCCAGCTTGCTATGAAAAGCGGAAGAAGGATATTTCAAAATAAAAAAAAAGGAAGAGCTGGGTCTGTACAGACCCAGACTGCGCTCAGTTCCGCAGAGAAGCCCCCAAGAAGGGTGAGAAGGTTTTTGAACTGGCGCAGGTAAATCAGTACGGCTGCAATTTGTTCCGCGTGGCTCACGGATTCATCTATCTCAATGAAGATGTCGATGAAGATGAAAGCGAGATACTGATTTCTATGTATGGCTGGGATGAAGACGACCTTGACAGTGATGAATTTAATGGGATACTGGCAGAAGCGGTGTTTGAGACATCCGCAACCGAATACGATACCTCCGCAGAGTACAGCTCTTTTAAGGCAGCTATGCGTGCGTTGGGGCAACTTATTGATGTGGATGTCAGCAAATATCTGCAAATTTAAAATAAAAAAAAAGAGGGGTTAAAATGATTTACATCGTTTGCTCTTGTGATATCTGGAAGACGACCGACTCAATGCGCATAATTACAGCAACGACTTCTGTTACAAAATTAAAACAGCTTATCGCTCAGTTAATTGAGGACGATACATTTGGTTATGATGTTGTACAAAACCCGTATGGTAAAGATGCGGCAAGTTATTTTCGTGAAGATTACAACAACCGCAAGCTTGATATGGGTGAGCTGAATGCTGTCTTGCTATATGGATATGTCGAAGTTGTCACTGATGGTGAAATTTAGGATTATGGGAAATGTGTGAAATGCTCGACTGGATTTGGTGTTTTTGTATTTAATAGAAAGGAGGGGTTTGTCATGGCAATCGAAAACAAGATACGAGAAGTGTGTGAGGATTTAGGGTGGATGTGGACGGATTACGGTGATGACATCACATTAGAGAGGTGGTCTCCTGCTGGTGAGGATTTAGCTATGACGTTTGATAAACGCAGTCTGACAGATGAGATTAGGGAATACGCTGCCACTTGGGATATTGACGAACATATAGAGATGTGGGTGCAGGCACGTCAACATGACAGCGGCATACCAAGTGTACGTGAATTGTGTGAGGATGCGGAAGATATATATGCGATGTTGCAAGACTTGGCGGCGGCTGTAACAAAGTGCGATAAGGAAACTAATGCCAGAATTTCTGAAGGAGGAATACAATGATAAAACATATCCGCGATACAATTGCTTGGGGGTTAAATGAGGACTTTTGGAGCGAAGACAGTCTGTTGGCAGAAAGTTATTACGACACTTTTAACGAAGTGTTAAATTGTGAGGGATTCACAATATGGGATGACCAGCGTAACACAGTGTATATCACTTTGCAGAATGGCAAAGAGTATAAAATCACAATCGAGGAGGGGGAAGTATGTATCTAATGGAGTCAGATACTTACGTTTGTGATATATGCGGATTTGAAGGTGAGTGGGATGACCATGATGATATACATGGGGAGTTGTGGGGTTGCGAACGGTGCGGCGGTACGTTTTGTACGAAATGCTTTATAGAGACCATAGGGACGAACGCATATTGGAAGATGATGCACAGTGAGGATTTGATTCTATGTCCTGAGTGTTATGGAAAGGAGAGAGTAGAATGAATCGTGTTGTTCAAGACTTGACCCGTGAAGAATTAGATGAACTTAAACAGAGCTATATCTGTGTGATGAAGGAGGGATCGGACGAGCCTGCATATTGGGACGATTTGGCAGAAGCGCCGGAATATATATCAGATGAAACACTGTTTGAATATTATGACGGCATGACGTTCACGGAAGATGATTTCTTTTGTAATTTAGAAAAGGAGGGATAAGCTATGAAACAGTACAATACGCAGGAAGAAGCTGTACGGGAGTGCGGTCCTAATGAAATCACGGTACAAATTGACAATGTTTGGGCGAATATGACGTGGGTAGAGTTTAATTTGTGGGCAGCTACACATCCAAATCCATAAGGAATCAGAAAGCGTTTCAAAAAATGCTGCGTGTGGTAAGAGTAATATGGTAAAATAGACAAGGAGGCAAATGTGAGATGGCATTTAAAATGGGTGACTTAAACCTGATTAGTGTCGCTAACTATCTGGGTTATCTTGAAGGTAAGGGGCAGATAGTCATTGATGAAGAAGAACAGCTGTACGGCTTAATGGAAGCAATAGATGAGGATGTAGACAAGGCTGCACGATGTCTGCTAAGTTCGTTTGACTTCTATACAGAGGTTGAAGCCGCTATTAAGCGAAACTATATACCACCGACAGAGTAACATCAATTCTACGCTGTTTTTGCAGTGTCCAGTGTCACAAAAATGGACTTAACATATCTGAGACGATAAATCCTACGACCAAAAAGAAGGGCTTTTCAAACACAGTAAACAATCAGGAAAAACGAGGTAAAAACGCATGGCTGTTTTAGAGTTCAAACCACGAATTGTAACGCCGTCGAGGATTTTGATTTGCCCTCAGTGCGGATATGAAAATGATGGCGACCACAAATTTTGCGGACAGTGCGGGTTCGGTTTGATACCTACGCCACGCACCACCAAACAACGGTATGTGCCTAAAAGTAAACATACTAAAATGCCGCTGAAAACATTGGAGGAAATCAATGCGTTTGAGCAAACATTGTTAAACGCGCCGAGAAAAAAGACAGCGTATAGAAATGGGGTGTTGTTCCGCACGGGAATTAGCATTGGACTTCGAGCTGGGGATTTGGTAAAATTAAAGGCGAACCAATTCCTTAAAGCTGACGGTTCTCCCCGCGATGCACTATATGTCATTGAACAGAAAACAAATAAAGGCAGAGAGATTAAATTGGATAGCAGACTGGCAGATATGGTAGCCAGATACGTGGAGGATTTAAAAATTGGTTCAAACGACTATTTGTTTTGGAGCCAAGATAGCACCGGCCACATATTGCGTAAGAGTCTGAATGATAATATTATTCGTCCAGCAGCGCAGAGATTGGGGTTGGATACACGGCTGTATGGTTCGCACACACTGAGGAAAACGTATGCATATCAATTTTACACACAAGCTAATGCGCTTAGTCGAGAGCGTGGGTACAGAGCGTTGTCAATGCTATGTAAGGAATTGGGGCATAGCAGTGAAGCGATTACCCTGTGTTATATTGGCATAGACAAAGAAGAAGTGTGCGAGATTTGTGGATTAACCGCCGATCAATACGATTGGGGGTTTGCTGAAGCGTTACGAGAAGAATTTAATGAGGGGGAATAGAAGATGGATAAACAGCCATTCACTGATCAAGATTTAAAAGGTTGGGCGAAGTTTTTTGTGATTGTTGGTGCTGGTTTATTGCTGTTATATTTTATTGTCCCTGAAGACGATAGAGCGTGTATACTGTTTTTTGGGGTTTGTTATGGTGTGATATTTTTGAGTTTTCTATGTGCGCTTATAGGTTGCGGCGTGATTTCTGATGAAGAAGCGCAAAAAATAGCAGAACAAGAGAAGAAGGAAAATGAATTGTATGAAGATTGGAATACATGGTCAAAGGGGGATACACGCAAATGAAAATAAGTAATTTGCTATTCGGAGCAAATATCAAAATCCCTGAGCGCCACGAGGATGGCACATACAAGCTGGCTGACTACACGCTGGGCATATTCGGCGCAGGCGTGGCCGTGTTTATCCGCAAGGACATACACAGCCTGTGCCGGTTCGGCGGCAACACGGAGTACGCCGGAGCTGAATATTATGCGCTATGCGGATTGGTACAAGCAACAATATAACGCCAGTGCAATCAGGATAGAAGAATAAAACGGTTTATCATATAGCAGCATAGGAGGACACAGAAATGGCAAAGGCAACAGCGGAATGTACTTGCAAAACTTGCGGAAAAGTCTACACAGCAACTAAAATTTGCCGGAATCGCCGTGATGCCGATGAGTGGGAGCAATGGGCGACCGAGCATTATGACGAGTGCTCCGAATGTTACAAAGCCCGTCAACAGGCAGAGCGGGAAACGGCCAACGAGAAGGCGGCGCAGGAGAGTCGAGCAGTGGGCTGGCCTGAATTGAGCGGGTCGCCGAAACAAGTGGCGTGGGCAACTACAATCCGCAAAGCAAAAATAGATGAGTTGATGGCCCGCGAACCCACCGACACGGGGCTGCGCTACATAACATGGATTATACAAACTCATACCGACGCAAAATATTGGATAGACAATCGAGATTGGTCGTTGTGCGGCCAGTGGGGTTCTAAATTGTGGGACGAATGGCAAGTCGCGGCCAATGTTGAACAATCACCATAATCCGCCCGCTTTAGAGGGCATGAGGGTAAGGAGGAATACGAAATGTACGGAACGATCATCATCAAAACCGCTGCGGCGCAGGCGCAGTTTAAGACATGGGCGCATGATAGCATATACGCTTTCCTGACCGACCACGGGTACAGCCACGACACGGCTGCGGATGTTGCGGGCTGGGCCGACCTCGCCTCGGTTGGCGAGGAATATGAGCTTGATGGTGCTGCGATTATTATTGCTGATTAACGAGAGGAGTGAGTGATACATGACAATGATACATTATGATACATATGAAGAAGCGCTTGAAAACTGCCGTGGTGACGAAGTAGTAGTTGAGGTTGACGGCGGCTGGGTTGTAATGTCTGCAACTGATTATCGTGTCTGGGTGATGCAGAATTAACGGAGACGAGCGAGGAATATAAAATTCTAACAAACCTAAATCCACAAGGAATCCAAAATGAAACTAAAACAACACTGGCAAATAGCCGGTGTTTTTATCATAAGTGGCGTAAAGCCCCTTGCTTTAACTATGGGGATATAAGCCACACCGTTTTTGTGTATCTGCTGTTGGCGGTGCGCTATTGTCAGCCATTAAGCAGTACATAGAGCACCAGAAAAATGTGTGAGGTTCTGAAATGGAATATAGCTACAAATTCCGTATCTATCCTAATATCGCACAAGCACAACAGATACACCGGACATTTGGATGTTGTCGTTTTGTATGGAATCACTATCTTGCGCAGCGAATAGAAGCATACAGGGAAACAGAAAAATCTCCCACACGATTCATGCAAGACAAAGACCTGACATCTCTGAAGAAACAGGAGAAAACCATCTGGCTACGGGAAGTTGACGCAACTGCCCTGCAATCTTCTCTACGGGATTTGGATACAGCCTATCAGAACTTCTTTCGGCGGGTCAAAAAGGGCGAGAAACCCGGATACCCAAAATTCAAAAGCAAACGAAACCATCGACAAAGCTATAAGAGCAGGTGCATGGGCGCAAATATCAAAGTATTGGAAGGTGCTGTACAGCTCCCCAAGCTGGGAAAGGTAAAATGCCGGATCAGCAAACCTGTAGAGGGGCGTATTTTGTCCGCAACCGTCAGCCAGACCCCAAGCGGAAAATATTTTGTAGCCCTGTGCTGTACAGATGTTGATATGGAGCCGTTGCCATCTACAGGGGCGGTTGTCGGTATTGACATGGGTTTGAAAGCATTTGCAATTACCTCTGATGGTGTAGAGTATCCGAATCACAAGTACCTTGCGAAGTCTGAAAAGAAGCTGGCGCGTCTCCAACGGCAACTCTCCCGAAAATCAAAGGGGAGTAACCGCTGGGAAAAGGCCAGATTGCAGGTAGCACGGCTTCACGAGCATATTGCCAACCAGCGGCAGGACGCAGCGCACAAACTGTCCACCCAGCTTATCCGTGACAACGGCGTCATCTGCATTGAGGACTTGGCTCCGAAGAACATGGTACAAAACCACCGTTTGGCGAAGCCCATCTCCGACGCCGGGTGGGGCGAGTTCCGCAGACAGTTGCAGTACAAGGCCAAATGGTATGGGAAAACCGTGGTCACGATAGACCGCTTCTACCCCTCCAGCCAAACTTGTTCCTGCTGCGGCGCACAGTGGTCAGGCACGAAAGACCTGTCCGTGCGCATCTGGACGTGCCCGGAGTGCGGTGCTGTCCACGACCGGGATATAAACGCCGCGAAGAACATTTTGAACGAAGGGTTGCGCCTGCTGGCGTAGCTAATATATACGGTAGGGCGGGACATGCCCGAACCTATACGCTTGGGGACACCGTGTAAGACCTCGCAGATGCAGGCGGTGGTGGTTGAACCGAGAATCCTCCGGCTTTAGCTGTGAGGAGTGTCAAGTTTCACGACCTATCTATTGGCCACAGATGAGGATGGCGACACGCTGGCAGAATACGACGCCAAACAGTTCTATGCTTTCGCTTGGGTTGAAAATGAGGACATCCCTGAACTGTCTGAGTACGGCACTGTCATCATTGAGAGATGCAACGGCGGTCTGTGGCGCGTAGGTTAATTCTACGGTCGAATTTGAATAACTGGACACTGAAAATTGGACTTGGCGTATCACAGTAGATAGATTGGTTGGCTAAAACGGAACCTCTTTCATTCATTGAGTAGATAGGCAAAAACAGACTAAAAACGCATGGCAATAAACGGGTGCGGGACACTCGATTGCCGGATAGGAGGGTATATGCAGCTCGGAGATAGAGTTATTCACAAAGGTCAGCATAATAATGTGGGGACGGTCACACAGTTATTGAAGGGCGATTTGCTTATAGCGTGGGATGCAGGTGGGTTTGAACGCACCCAGAGCGGAGCGCTGTATACAGTGGGCTACGACCCTAAGATGGGGGATAATAAAGGTGTGTGGCACGCACCGAAAACCCAAGCGCAAAATTTTCTCGACTTTGTTCGTACTTCGTGGTAAAATCAAAAGAAAGGCGGCATTTTTATGAATAATCAGCGCAGAGCAAATCTGAGAAACGCACAAGCTATACTCCGCAAGGCACAGGAATCTATTAAAATAGCGTATGACATTGTAGAGGACGCTAAGGGCGAAGAAGAAGATTGTATGCTTTGTATGCCAGAAAATTTGCAGGAATCAGACAGATATTATGAAATGGAAGATCGAGTAGACAGCATGGAAGACATCTTACTAAACATAGACACGCTTGATAATTCAGTGGATGAAATTGTAGACTCAATAGACACGGTAATGTAAAGGAGGCGGTTGTATGCTCAATCCAAAGGTCAAATCATCTGGCGAACGTGTAATAAGGGGTGTGGTGGCTGGTGCTATGCTGGGCGCTGGCGCTGTTTCAGCCAAACAGGATCAAAAAAGAAAAGCACAGGACGCAGAGCACCGAGGATTGCTGCGCCGTCAGGATGTCTATGAGGCACATATACGGAAACAGGTTTATTTATCTCGGTTTGCTGACGACGATTTTAGCTGGGTTCCTGAAAAGTTCCAAGAAGACCTGAAATGTAGCTATTGTTTGCAGCAAGCTTACGCCGCTGGTATGGCCGATAGGGAGTTAATGGCAGACGGGTTTATGCCAATGAGTGAACAGAGTTGGGACAAGAATTGGAGTGTCTATACGCACAATCCATTTATCGGGTTTATCGAGGCACACAAAGAGTTCCGCAAAGACATTCAAAATCCTAAATGGCCTGCAATGTCAAAGTGGAATCTAACCTTGGAAGGTTATAAGAGGTTCTTCCCTGAGCGATTTGACGAAAACGGCCAGCCCATACGAAAGTAAAATCCATAGGGAATCAACATTAGATCGGCATTGCCGGTCTTTTTTAATGCGAATTTGCATTGCCGCTGGGTGTAGTATGGAGATGGAGGCAATGAGCGCATACTACATCCTATGATAATAAGTCGGTTGGCGCAAATATGCACAGAGCGTCATATCACAACAGCGGCGCTGGCGAAGAAGTCAGGCGTCAGTCAGTCTACAATTACACGTATCGAAAACAATATGGAAGACCCGCGACTATCGACTTTGGTGGCTATTGCGCGGGCATTGCACGTCACTATCACAGATTTGTATACAGAAAAACACTGGTAGATAAGGTTGTTGGGTTTTGTCAAGGGGTTATTTAGCATATCACTTGTTGACTAAAGTATCCTATAAGGATATAATTACAGACACATCACAAAATAATATCGTGGGAGGAAACAATAATGCAGGCATTACAAGTCAGCAAATTGCAGGCGCATCCGCAAAACGAGTATTTCTTTGATGAAATGAGTGGACAGAAATGGGAAGAATTTAAGGAAAGCATCAAAACCAGTGGGGTTATTGAACCTATTGTGGTTACGCAGGACTTAATTATTGTGTCCGGCCACCAGCGAGTGCGGGCTTGCAGGGAATTGGGAATTGTCACCATACTTGGTGAGGTTAGGCACTATGACAACCACGATGGTAGGTGTGCTGAAGATTGGGTCATCAAGGATTTGATAGAAACCAATGTGCGGCAGAGAGGCAATATAGGCGGCAGTGAGCTGAAAGCAGTACATCGGGTGGATGAGCTGCGGCGTATATATAAGGTAGATGGAGGTGGTAAACATAAAAGTTGTGACAATGTAACAACTTCGGGTGAACCTGTGACAGCAGAGGAGGCTTGCAAAGCTGCCGGTATTGATTATGCTTCGTATAGGCAATTCAAATCTTTGTCCGATCTTATCCCAGATTGGCAAGAGCTGTTGGATTCCGGCAATGTATCTGCCAGCGTCGCTTCACGTATCATAGGTAAGCTATCAGAGGACGAGCAGGAGCAGCTTTATAATGCTCTGCCGGTGAAGGAGCGTATCACAGCCAAGCTCACTGACAAATATTTGTGTCAGATACGGCAACAGCAAGTTGAAATGGAGCAAAAGGAAAAGCAATGGCAAGGTACTAATGCGTCGCTTGCCAATAGGCTTAATTTGATTGTGGCGAAGAATAACGAACTGGATGACCGTATTACTGAGCTTAAACAGAAGGGCGATCCTGAACTGGTTGCCAAAATAGATAAACTACAAGAAGATTGTAGACGGGCTTACGAGAACTACCAGAAGGCTAACAGCGAAAATTATAATCTGAAGTGCAAGTTGCAGGATTCGCAACAGAAGATCAATGAGGCTAACGGGTATATTCAAGAGTTGTTAGAGCAAACAGAAGCGTTGGAGGACAATGCTTTGACTTCTGAGCAAATGCGGGAATTGACTAATCTTCGAGCCGAGAACAAGCGGCTGGAAAGGGAACTGGCGCAACAAGAGCCGACACCTCTTGCCGAACCTGTTATGCCGTCATATACTATGGGTGGACTTAAAAAGTTCTTGTGTACGACCAAATCCGAATTGGAAACCTATCTTAATTCTAAAACCTTAAATCTTAATGCTGAAGCTGGTGATAATGATTATATAAAGGAAATGATTGGCGAACTCGTTCCGCTTGCTTTGCACGTTAAGGATAAGGTGTGTACTTTAGTAGCGTAAGGAGAGAATATATGGTCGTAATAGATGTCGCTCAATTTGAAGAGCGCGTGCGCCAGCATCGGTTGTGGATAGAGCAGAACGGTCAAGGCCAGCAATTAGTATTGCGGAATTGTGTGATAAGCAATATAGACGCCTCCCATCAAGATTTGCGTTATGTGCAATTCATTGATTGTGTTTTTATCAAGTGTGATTTTGTAGCGTGTAATTTCACTAAGGCGGTGTTCACAGGATGTATATTAGCGAGGCGGGTGAGATTTGTACACTGTGATTTGCAAGAAGTAAATTTGTGCGATGCGAATTTGTATACTTGCAAATTTATTCTTTGCTGTGGCTTAGAGACTGCGATTGTTGATGATAAGACGCTTTATTATCGTCCTCAATGTCCCATGAACGGCAGCTTTATTGGGTACAAGGGGGCATGGTGCTATGATCCAGAGCTGCATATACGCCCCGTATTGGTTACACTTGAAATTCCAGCCGATGCATACAGAAGTAGCGCAACTACTCGAAAATGCCGATGCAATAAGGCGATAGTATTAGATGCTTACACCTTGTCTAATGGTCAACAGCTTCCCGATGCAGTGCCGATCCATAGTACATATAATTATGCTTTTGTGTATACAATTGGGCAAACACTTCAAGTTGACGATTATGATACAAACAGATGGAACGAATGTTCTACCGGTATTCATTTTTTCATGGAGAAGGAGGATGCGCGTTTGTGGATAGAGTCATGGATAAACGATTATTCGTTTTAAAAGGAGGTGATAAGGAATGGCAACTGAAAAACTGAGTATGGGCATTGAAATCGACAAGGCTCTGATAGAAAAGAACGTAAGCGACGCTGTGTGCATAGCAATCGCTGATGCGTTGGGCGATAAAACCGACTTAGTGCGCAAAGCTGTGCGGGCGGTTGTCGCCAGCTCGGTAGATGAAAGAGGCGAACCATGTTCTCCAAGTTCATATCGGGCGCAACCGTATTTGCGGTGGTTGGCAACTAATGCTATTAAAGATACTGTGTCTAAGGAAATAGCCACAATGATTGACAATAATCAAGCAGCCTTTTCGGCTATGATTAGAGCGGAGCTTAATCAGCCTGCGGTCCAAGACATGTTAGCCAAGAATTTCATAACAGCTATATTAAATGCCAGTCAGACCGGTTGGCGTATGCCAGTCACTGTGGCGTTTGAACAAATAAAGGAGGATTAAAAAATTTCATGTTATTTAATATGGTATGTAACAAAAAATCGGGGGGGGGGGGTATCCTTTGATATACAGATAGCTTCTTTGCTCCCCAGTGCAGTCGTTGATGGTCAGGTAGTAGTATTAACTGCTACTACACCTGAAACGATTTATTTTTCTTATGTCAAGCCCGCTGAACCCGCTAATGGCGATTTGTGGGTGCATACAGTAGATGGTGGTGGCTATCAGCTCAATGTGGCCGGTGAACAAAATTTAACCTTGACTCCCGGACTCACAATGCAGTATAACGGTTCAACATGGGTGTATTGCAACGCCTATATTGGAGTGGCGGGTGTGTGGCAGTTATTCAGTACCAATAGCCCGTTCTCGGCATTGACGTGGGAACAAATCATTTCTATATGTAATAGCGGTGAATTGATAACGAATTTCAATGGGTTTACGCTTAAAGCGGCCAAGAATGTGACGTTTGGTTCTGAAACTGTTGCGGTTGAATTGTGCGGTGTACGTACTGATGCTCGTACTGATGGCGGCGGCACAGGCGGTAAGGCTGCGGCAACCTTCTTTATGAAGCAGTGCTTTTCTGCCAGCGCTCAGATGAATGCCAGCAACACAAATGAGGGCGGCTGGGGTGCGTCTCGGATGCGTTCTACGACTGTACCTTCATATCTCAATTTGATGCCCGCAGAATTAAAGGCAACGAACGGCATTAAGGCTGTTAATAAGGTCAACAATAAGGGCGCAAATCCTACGTCAGATAGGCTGTGGCCGGGGTCTGAGTATGAAATTCTGGGTGTAACTTCTTACTCTGGCACGCAAGAGGGTGTCAAGTACACTCGGAGTAGTAACGTCTTTACACAGAACGGCTCCGCTTGTGTTGTTTGGCTGCGCTCCGCGTGTGTCTATGACTCCAACTTCTTCTGTGTGGTCGGCACGTCTGGGAGCGCGGACAGTGACGGTGCCGGTGACTCGTTTGGCGTGGCGCTGGGCTTCTGTATTTAATCGAAAATAGGCGCTTGCAAAGCGCCTTAATCCCCCGTTGACTTCCCCGTTAGGGGAAGCAACGGCAGGCGAAAATATGAAAGGAACAAACAATGTCAGTATATGCAAGCAAACGTAAGAAAAGTAATGTACAGTTTTTAGATACTGCTATGGATTTGTGGCGGTATAGCCGTGCTAAAGCGTTAAAATTTCCTAAACGTCGCACATTTTATGGCGGGGCCAGAATCAACGAATTAGCGGCGCATTGCTGCAATTATGTGCGTGCCGCTAATGGTGTATATGTAAACAACCAGACCCAGCTTGATGAGCGTACACGTTATTTGAACAAGGCATATCAATGCCTGCAAAATCTATATGATGAAATTACTTTAGCTTACGAAGACTGCATTATCTCTTTAAACGCCGAAGAAGCATGGATAGCTATGATTCACAAGGAAATGGAATTGATTCAAGGTGTTAAGAAAACCGACAAAGCGCGTTTCCTTAAACTAAAAGCTGGCAAGACTTCCTCATAATTGTGTTTAGGTTTTAGGCTGTATAGCATTTGCTCCGCTTGTAATGTTTGGCTACGCTCCGCGAATGTCAATAACTCCAACAACTTCTGTATGGTCAACACATCTGGGAGCGCGAACAATGACAATGCCAATAACTCGAATGGCGTGGCGCTGGGATTCCATTTCATGTCCGACGTATTAACTTCTTTTAGAAGCGAACTCAGTACAACAAATAGAAGGAGCCTAAGACCTTCCTGTAAGGGTAAATGTGATTCTTTGATGAAAGCGACCGGACGCTGCTTGCATGGACAGATGATACGTGCTCTCTCTGTTTTCATGGTCGCAACTATGTGGCTGCAACACGTTATAGCCATACGAAGGATTTTTATGACAAGTGAAGAACGGCATGAACTGCGGTATCAACGCCGCAAACAATACCGAGAAGCACAACGCGCCAAGCGCAATGCGGCTGTCGGTAACTTTAATGAGATTTTCTCAATGGAGCACTTATACAAAGCATGGAAGGCGTCGCGCAAGGGCGTAGGCTGGAAGTGCAGCGTGCAGGAGTATAAGGCTAATGCGCTGGACAATATCTACTGCGATAGGCAACGCCTATTAAACGGAACATATCGCAGTAAGGGGTTTGTAGAATTTGATTTGATTGAACGCGGCAAACCGCGACATATCCGCAGTGTTCATATTTCGGAAAGGGTAATTCAACGTTGTCTGTGCGATTATGCTTTGATACCACTTCTTAGTAGCACCTTCATTTACGATAACGGGGCATCTCTGAAAGGCAAGGGAATTGACTTTTCGATGCAACGCCTTGTCAAACATTTACATCAATACTATAATAAGTATGGTACAAATGAAGGTTATGTACTCACGTTTGACTTTTCTAAATACTTTGACTCTGCCAATCATGCGGCGGTATTTCAGGAGTTACGCCGTTGTATCACAGATCAAGATGTGCTCCGGCAAACCGAATATTTTATCAAACAATTTGGTGATCAAGGATTAGGGCTGGGAAGTCAAGTCTCACAGATATGTGCCTTAGCACTCCCTAATCGTATCGACCATTTTGTGAAAGAAAAGTTGGGCATCAAATATTATGCGCGATATATGGATGATGGGTATATGATTCATCCAAGTAAGCAGTATTTAACTTTGTGTTTATATCAGTTGCAAGCCGAATGTGATAAGTTGGGAATTAAGTTAAACCCTAAAAAGACGCAGATTGCCAAGCTGAGTAACGGTGTGAGTTTCTTAAAGGGGTTGTATGTCTTAAACAAATATGGCGGTGTGTGGCGTAAACTTAGTCCAATATCAGTAACAACTATGCGGCGCAAATTAAAGAAATTCGCTCGATGGTTAGCGGCGGGTCGAATGAGTTTAGACGACATTCGGGTGTCGGTTGATTCGTGGGCAGGCCATGCTCACCGTTTTCACGCATATCGTAGTATATGCAATATCAAACAACAATTTAGGGCGGTGCAAACCGCCCATTGCATTGAGGTGTCGCCAAGTGGTAAAGGCATCAGACTTTGACTCTGACACACGCAGGTTCAAATCCTGCCACCTCAGCCAGCGGGCAACCGCATTAAACCCCCTCTATAGAATTGGCAACAGGGAACAGACCTGTGGCAGCTCGGAAAGACGGGCATCACGCTCAAGTGGTGGAACGGCATACACAACAGACTTAAAATCTGTCGGCAAAAGCCTTGCGGGTTCAAATCCCGCCTTGAGCACCAGTAGTGAAAATTGAAAGGTAGGTGATGGCCCTTGTGGAGAATTTAGCGGAACGTAATATTGACGCTATTCTCAGTATTCTTACTGATGTGCAACAACGGTATAGATTGAATGAGGATATATACAAAGAAGCCAATGATGAAATTCAAGACATTCTGCATGACATAGAATTGTCCAATCCGAAGAATGCTCGTGATGGGTATGCGTGTTATAAGTCATTACGTGAGGCCAGAATCCGCAGGCGACAGGCTAAAGAAGAAAACGAAGTTTTAAAAGGGTTGTATGATTTTACTCAGACGCAAAACACTTTGGCATCTAAATTAGCACAGATTAAAGGAGATTCGCGGAAGATTGTAGCTAAACAACAGAACCAAGTGTATAGCGCACGAGTACCAAATAACCCAGCAATACCAGATATTCAACAGCAGACTAAAGAAGGGAAGTGGGGTAAATAATGAATGAATTGCAGAAGGATTTGCAAACGGCGCGTCAAATACTAAAGGACTCAGACACATTGTACCAAAAGTATGGGTATCGGAATGTTCAACAGACCATACAACTATTAACTGTGGCGGTAGAGTGTCATATTCCGTGGACAGATTTAACAGTAAGCACAGGACAGGTGAAGTTTAATAAATGTCCTATGGATTTCAATTTCTATTTTGACCACCAGTGGCATTTAGTGAATACAACTACAAACGCACAGCCTGAGATAGCTAAATGGTATATTTGTTTTAATTGCGGCGGTATAGGACGTTTGAATTTTGCTGGTTCGCAATACGCTTATGAGCAAGAGCCAGATGAAGTGTGGCAAGACTTTTTAATATGGGTCAAAAGCTATGATCCGATAGATTGGTGCGATATGAACAACGAGTATGTATTTTCCTTGGAGAATGGGTTGAGGTTTTATTACGACTTCCACACTGGATACGATAAGTTCCGTCAAAAAATGAAGGCAGCTATTGGTCGATATAGGATGCAAGAACTGCAAGCTCAGATGGATGCGTTGCGAGAGAATGTATGACTGTAACAGAAGCTATACAGTATTGTGAATCTCACGAGTGTGAAAATTGTCCCATATATTATTTGGCTAATGATATTCGGACCAATTATGAGCAAAAAGGATTGCATTATCTGTGCGCAATCAATCTCACACGATGTGATAGGGAGACATTAAATGTTAGAGTGTAAATACTTTTTGGAAAATGTAGCGGAAAAATTTCGTGATATAGCCCTTTATATATTCGTTATCGTGCTATACATCGTAGCACTGCTTAGCCCGATATTCGTAGGTATACTCACTGAAAATATAGTATGGGGGGTGACAACGCTGCTTGTTGGTACTCCGTTACTTATGGCGATTGCGGCAACGATCAATGATGAGGAAGACGATGTTTAAGAAGGTTGTAGCACTAAAAAGGTAACTGACGGAGGGCGTAAATGAATAATGAAGAAATATGTAAACACTTATGGAGTAATGAAATCATAGGAATGGAATGTACTATTAGTGCCGAGGACGTTCCGACAGTCGCTAAAGCTATAATGCGAACCATTCCAATGAAGCCTCTTGTATTTATGTATGAACCCTTCATGCACTGTGGTTGCTCGGTTTGTGGAAGTTATATTCGCACTCCTCGTACAACACCGGGATACCACGAATATCAACAATATTGCGATATGTGCGGACAAAAAATTGATTGGGAGGATTTGGTTGATGAAAATACTTAGAGCGGGTATAATTGATCAGAAAGTTAAGCGGTTCATTTGTTCATCGTGCGGCTGTGAGTTTGAAGCTGATTCATCGGAATATGAGGTGTGTTCACAAATAGCCTATATACATGATGGGGTCAGCGCACAGTGCAGATGCCCGTGTTGCAAACAAATGGTTTTTTGCAAATAATCACCGATAAAGGAGGTAACATGACCAGATACGAGCAAATTATATCCCTGAACAAGCAAGAAATGGTGGAGTTCATCACTGATTGTACTAATATGTGCGAATATTGCCCGTGTAGATTAGTGTGTACGGAAGGTTCGGCGAACACCAAATGTGCTATGCTGTTAAAATGGTTGGATTCTGAAGGCAATCTTGACGACTACATGATGGAGGTAGAATGAAAGTTTATGAGCTTATGGCCATTCTCGGCCAATTCCCCGCTGATGCGCCGGTATCTATCTGGACGTTTCTTGCGCCCTCTGATATGACGTATGATGAAGATGACGATATGTATGAGGTCAATATGTTTACTTTTGACTGCGACATAGACACCAACGGTGTGGTGAGTATCGGGTAGACCCCTATCCACGATCCCAAGAAAATGATATAGTGTATCTGTTCGTTGCACTTCTAATTTATATTTTTTTTTGCCCAGAAAGGAAAAGTGAATATTGCTAACTTATAAAGAGTTTGAAGAAGTCATGCTTGAAATTAAAGCATGGTTTGATAGGCTTGACGCCGTTAATGCGTGCGGTCTCTGGGTGTGGGATTGGTCGCAAGGCGGTTGCGCTCATGTTGCTGTTGATATGCTAATGCGCGTCATGCATGACACGGACAAATGGATTGAATATTTTATTTTTGAAAAAGATTGGGGTCGTAATACTGAGCTGCAAGCAACATGGGACGACGGCACTCCAATACCCTTGCACACATTAGAAGATTTATACAAATTGTTGTGTGCTGTATGTTGCGAGGATTAAAAATTGTAAATAAATACAGAAAGGATTAGGCAATGAAACACTATTACTACTCGGAGGTTCTGCATCAGATGTTTGACAGTGAAAAAGAATGTCTGAAAGCAGAAGAAAAGGACAAGAATGAGAAAGCTGAACGTAAACGGCTGGGTGATGAGCGGGCAAAACGCTGGGCAGAAGTAGAGGAGGCTAATAAGAAAGCGTATGAGCTACGTCGCCAATACAATAAAGACTACCCTGATAACGATGGTCTGTTGAACCTCATATCCTTTTTCGGGAACCCTTTCAATTTTTAACAGGAGGTATTTGATTGAACACTTTTAGCTTTATTGCCAACATTGCACTTGGTAAAGAGACCGATAAGTTTAAACCCTACGAGGAAAAGAAGTTTAATAGCGGCTGGATTAACCGCACTCTCAAGTTTAACGCCGTTGCCGGTACAAACCGCATCATGTGTGAAATCAAAGGCGGTAGTTGGGAAGATGGTCATGGCACAATTAAAACATTCGCCCCTGGCACAGTTGATGACGCAGGCAAGCGTGTTAAGGGCGAACCGATTGAAATACCGTGGAAAGATCGTACTTTGCAGAGTAACATCGACCAAGTAGCACCTTTCCGCAAATTCATTGTTGACCTTGAAGAAATGGGCAAGCGTAAATTGCTTCAGCGTATTGTGGAGGACGGCGAAGTAACCGATGAGACCTTAGCTGAAGCCAAAGTGGACAGTCTGGAAGCTGCTCAAGCGGCACTGGAAAAGAGTAAAGCCAAGCGGCATGAGTTCTTATCCGAATGGGACTTTGCCGCTTTTGTATATAAACTGCTGAACAATGAGGCGGTAAAAAATCTGAAGTGCAGGGTATCTGGCAATCTGGTGATGACTGAGTATGAGGGTAAGTTCTATCAGCATTATGAAGTTACTCGCATTATGCGTGCGGCGGCAGATGCCGAGTACGACACCGAGGCAGTCATCACCCTAAACTTTGGTCAAAATGCAGTTGATGACGGCAGTGTGGAGGAAAAGGGCAAGTATTACATCAACGGATATACTTTTGATTATGACTCTCAGCGCAAGCAGAAGATTCCTTGCCCCATTATGCTGACTCTGCCGGTTGGCACAGACGCTAAGAGCAAGGCTTATGCGGAACTGCTCAAAAAGAACTTCACCATCAATCCTGTCGATGGCAACATTTGCAAGGAATTAGCGGTTAAGGTGGAGTGCGTAGACGGGGCCGAGCGACTGGAACTGACGGAAGATATGCTCAGTGACAATGAAAAGGAACTGCTGATGATTGGCGCTGTGACGATGGATGAGCTGGTGCGTGATCGCGGCAAGCAGGTCTACGGAGACCGCATACGCGAATTTGTTATCACCGGCTTTGCTCGTGGCTGGCTGAGTGGCGCAAGATTGACTGCCTATCACGAAGAAGATTTTGTACTACCTCCTCTGAATAAGGTAGACACTGAAGCACTGGCGAATGAACTGTTTACCGACGATGAGGACGATATTATCATTTAAGGAGGATTTAAATGGCGTTTTGTAAGCCCAACATCAATAGCATTTCTACTGATATTAGAGACCTGTCAATATATATACGCACAATCAAAAAGTTCGGTAAATCCACTCTGTTCCGTGACGTTATCATGGAAAAATACAATGACCCTTCGTATGGTCTGCTGATTTCCATTGGCAAAGAACGTGGCGATAAACTGCTGGACAATTTGAATCGTGTTCACGTTGATACTTATAAAGAATTTATGGAACTCAAGCAGTGGCTAATCACTACCAAGGGCAGCGAACATCATATTGAGATTATAGGCTTTGATACCTGCGATGAACTGTTCCCCATTTTTGAGGCAGAAGTTATTCGCAAGTACAATGTTGAGGAAAAACCCGCCAAGCTCTGTACTTCCATTAAGGCAGCATACGGTGGCTATAATCGTGGTGTTGAAGAAACCGCCAGCATGGTTAAGAATTATATGAGCGATCTTGATAAGGCTGGTTTTACGTTGTGGGCCATTGCGCACACTAAGTATAAGAACATTAAGCAGAAGGGCGATATGACCGATGGTTATATGCAGCTCACTTCTAATCTGGTGGCCAACTATGAGGCCATACTTGGCGACATTTTTGACATGACGCTGACCGGCATCATTGACCGCGAACTGGAAGAAGAAGAAATAGACATCGGCGGTCAGAAGAAGACCAGACGGCACGCTACTGATGCAATTCGCAAGCTGTACTTCCGTGGCACTAATCTAATAGATGCCGGAGGACGTTTTGCCGCTGGTGCTGTGCCGGAGTATCTGGTGTTTGACGAACCCAACATGGCTAAAAAGTTTATTGCCACCATCGAGCACGGCATGGAGCAGTCCAAGTCAGAGTATGTAGTCGCTCCTACGCCCATTGAAGTATCGGGTGCGCCTGAACCTGTGGAGACCGATGAAATAGATGTGGAGGTCCTGAAACAGAACATACTTAATCGCTTTAAGGCGGCTTCTCGTGACACGAAGCTGGCGATTAAGCACACCTTACAAGAGCACGGTCACGAGTCTCTGGGCGAAGACATAGCAGTTGAGGTGCTTCAGAAAATCAACGGGATGCTTGACTGATGTTAGTCAAGTGCCGAGCCTGCGGAGCTAAAATAGACCGAGCCACCGCCTACAAGGTGGTTACTGGCAAAGTCAATCAATATTACTGTAATTTAGCCGAATTTACTGATTGGCAACAAGCAAAAAAGAAGGTTTCAGACAACAAGGATAGATTATACCAGCTTGTTAATGAGGTCTTTGGATACAATGTTACTAATTCAATTTTGTACAAAGAAATGCAGGAGGTAGCCATTAAATATGACTACCCTCTGTTGTCTCAGTACATTACAGAAAATAAAGCATATTTGAGCAAATCCATGGCTAAGGATTTTGTGTCCGAATATGCGCAGATTAGATACTTTATGGCAATCATACGGAACAATATGGCCAGCTTTATACTTAAACAAAAGGTAATACCTGATAAGGCCGCAGAATTTGAGTTTTCCAGCCATCACTACCAAGCGTCCAAAAAACGGCAAGGTTTTGCAACAATAGAATAGGAGTGCATTATGGGCAAGTTTATCAGCGGATGTGAAAAATATCCTAAAGAACTGCTGGAAGGCAGACAGACCATTGAGGGTTCTGTAATTGCCTGCATTGCCAAAGATTTGCTCTTATTAGACGAGTGTGGCTTGACGGTGAATGATTTCATTACACAGGACGGCACATATTATTTTGCATTGCTCAAACATATACGAGCGCAGGGTATTGCAGTCTTAGATGAATTATCGGTCTTATCCAACATTACCGACACTATGGAAACCGGGTTCAACGAGCGAGGCGGCTACGAGACTCTGCACAATCTGGTCGAAGTGGTCAACGCAAAGAATTGGGATGCACTCTTGGATTCGTTGTATAAGGCCAACATCGTTCTCAAACTTTATGACAACGGGTTCAATGTTATCTCGCCAATTACTGACAGCGGCAAAACGATTGTGCCGTATGAGTTGTTTAAAAAACTGGATAGCGAAGGCGTGTTGGAGTGGTACGAATCTCGCCTCAGTACATTTGGAACTGGCTATTCGTCTAAGGCTCTTGAGGAGGAAGATATAGAGTTTGACGATCAGTTCATTGAAGACTGTTGCGCCGGATTAGAAACGGGCGTGCCATTTGACAGGTTTGATGACGACATTAACGGAGAGGAAGTGCGATGCTTGCCATTCCTCTCCAACCAGCTAAACGGTTTTATGGACGGCACATTCAACATTCTTGGTGGCTTTAGCTCTGTCGGCAAAAGTTCCATTTGGATTACAATTATCATGGGCTTACTGTACCGGGGTCGCAAAGTCTTGATTATCAGCAACGAGCAAAAGTGCAAAGTGTTTAAGGTGGCAGTTATTGTGTGGTTGTTGTACAAACGGTTCCACTACATGAAGATTACTCGTAAAGATATGTTGAACGGCAATATTTCCGAGGAAGATAAGCGCATGATTAAGGTTGTGCAGGATTATTGGGATAAAACCTATAAAGGAAAACTCAAATTTATCGCTATTCCTGATGCGGATATGACTTTTGTAAAGAAGAAAATCCGCGAATATGTGCTGCGTTTTGGGTTCGACACTGTACTATATGACACAATGAAGTGCGATTTCTCTGACACCAAAGATGATAAAGAGTGGGTGCGGTTGATTAAGGATAGCCGAGAATTTGATAAACTGGCAAAGCGGTTTAATATTATCATGCTGGCATCTATGCAGCTTAGTATTGCTATGCAGGGCCGATTGTGGTTGGACGCTTCTACATTGTCCATGAGCAAGCAGGTCAAAGAAACTTGTGAAACTTTGATGCTCATGCGTTCTGTGTACCAAGAGGAACTTGACCCCGATAATAAGAAGGTTTATATTCGTCCATTTCGTCGTGTGCAGAAGAACGGCAAGTGGGTAGAAGAAGAATTTGAGTGTGACCCTACGGCAGTGTGGCGCGTCCTCTTTGTGGATAAAAACCGTAACGGCCAGGATTCTGCCGGTGATGGAGTTGCGTATATGCTCAAATTCCGAGGCCAGTATTGTTGTTTCTCGGAATCTTGTCTCTGCCGTCCCAAGCATGGAACGATATAAGGGGGATGGTGATGTGACATTCTCCAAGAAGTTAGAGAGATGCTTCTCACGCATCCAACGGTTATTGAACGCACATTATCACATTTCGGGTTTTCTCACATCGAGAATCGCGGAAATGAGATACGATGCGGGCATGATGACTACCGCAACAAAACATCTATTCGCATACGCTTAGATGACAACCCATATTTATATGTCAATGATTTTTCGGATGCTTATTCCGGCGAGTTATTCTCCTTTATAATCCGCGCCAAGGACACTAATTTCCGCTCTGTAATCTCTTTTATCAAGCGAGAACTGAATATTGATGATTACGGCATTAGCCAACGTAGTAGTATATTTGCGGGGGCGTTTGATAAGCTCACTCGTAAACGCAGTTCATCTGCACCTCCGCAGATATATGATGCCGCCATTTTGAACTCGTATCCAAAAATATTCGCTAAACGTTTTCTTGATGACAATATTTCTATTTCAGCCCAAAACGAGTTTGATATTCGCTACGACCCTGACTCTCAACGCATTGTTATACCAATATACAGCAGCTCAGGCGAATTGATGGGTGTTAAGGGTCGTGCTAATTGGGACATAGCAGATGACGAGCCGAAGTATCTGTATCTCACGCCATGTCGATGCAGTGAAACCTTGTATGGTTTTGCCCATAACTATCGGCATCTGGTAAATGACACCATTTATATTTGTGAGAGCGAAAAGGCGGTGATGCAAGCGTGGGGTTATGGGTATTACAATTTTGTCGGTTTAGGCGGCAATCGTGTGAGCGACAAACAATGCAAACTCATGGTGGAGTTATTGCCAAAGCGCATAGTGCTACTGCCGGACGTGGGGCTGGATTGGACCGTTACAGAGCTTAATGCACGCAAACTAATGAGTTATACGCGGCTGTTAGACATACAGATTGGCTGGTGGGATTGGCGTAAATATCACGACCCTGATAAAGCATCACCTACTGATTTAGGTGTAGAGCGTTTAGAACAAATTATCAAAACTGAAATAGAATGGGGTGATTGATTGTCACAGTTGTTTTCATATTCTAAGTTAGACACCTTTACAAGTTGCCCTCGCAATTACTATTGGACATACATTAAAGGTATACGTGGTGGCGAATCCGTATACACCTATCTTGGCAGCGTAGCACACGATCTTGCGGAAGCGATAGACCAAGGCCATACGACCAATGAAAAGGCGGTTGAGCGATTTAAGGAAGAAGTAGAAAACGCTGATATGCTGGGTCTGACGTGGATAACACCTAAATCACAGGAAACCTATATCAACTGCGTATTGCATTATCTGCAATTCCACGAAGCATCGCAAGCCGCCAATCAGCATATTGAAGATGTGTTTGCAGTGGAAATCGGCGGCGCTGTTATTTGGGGTTTTATTGATAAGTGGTGCAGGGAAGATGGTGTGATTACTATTACCGACTATAAGACCAGCAGTAAATTTTCTGCCGCTGACCTTGAGCATAAAAAAATGCAGTTATTCATTTATGCGGAAGCACTATCTCGTTATTACCCAGATGATCAAATCATCATTCGCTACGATATGATGAAATACGCCCAAGTGGGTAAAACCCTTAAACCGCGCAATGAATTAAAAATAGACACCGAGTACACCGAGGGGTTTGTGCCGATGGAGTACACCGCAACGTGCCGACAGGAACTTTATGATTGGGTCAACAATATCATTACGGAGATAGACGCCAGAGACCCGGATGACATTGATACTTGGGAGATGGGCGAAAATCCGCAGAAGTCTTTCTTCTGTAAGCAATTATGTAGCCATTGTAACAAGTGCTTGAGTGAATAATATGGTTCATCTACACCTACACACTAAGTACAGCCTATTAGACAGCACTATTCAACTGGATGATTTAATTACCAAGTTGGATGAATTGGGTATGGATACAGTAGCCATCACCGATCATGGCAATATGTATGGTTGTTGTGAACTGTACAAAATGTTAAAGCAGCATGGCAAGAAGTTAATCATTGGTTGTGAATGTTATATTTGCGAGAATCGGTTTGAGACAGGACAGGCATATCACCTTATCCTGTTAGCTAAGAATGAAACCGGCAGGCTGAATCTACAAAAGATAGTCAGTGATTCTACGCGCCACAAATATAAAGGCAAGCCGCGTATTGACTTTGATTTGCTTACGCAACACCACGAAGGTTTAATTTGCCTGTCCGCTTGCATGGCAGGGGAGTTGACACGCGCTCTGCAAGCAGGCAGTCTCTTGCAGGCTAAACAGATAGCCTATAAGTATAAATTCCTGTTTGGCGACGACTATTATATTGAGTATCAGTCTCATAGCAATCCTGAGCAACAACGCTATAATGCTCAACTGGTGGACATTGCCAATGAATTGGGCATAAAATATGTGGTTACTTGCGACTGCCATTATTTGACTCCGGCAGACCAAAAGTATCACACTATTTTTATCCAGATCAATCAAAAGCGGGATGTAGGCGAAACATATCAAGACTGCTACGTACAAAGCGAAGCTGATGTATTACGAATATGCGAAAGCACACAGGCATACAACGCTCAAGCTATTGCTGCCACACAGGAAATTGCAGACAAATGCACGGCTGAATATCCGTTGTCTGCGCCTATTATCCCGCACAACAAAGTGCCTGCTCCTTATAAAACCGAAATCGCATACATGAAAAAGCTATGCAATGATGGCTACAAAGCAAAGGGTCTCGACCAACTGCCTGCCGATGTGCAACAAATGTACAAACAGCGTGCGTTATATGAGATGAACGCTGTTGAAAAAATGGGGTTTGAAGGCTACTACCTGCTGGTGGATGATTATTTGTCCCACGCCAAACGACGTGGTATTGCTCGTGGGTCCGCAGGTGGTTCCCTGCTGGCTTATTTAATGAACATAGTAGACATCGACCCTATCCAATATGGCTTATATTTCGAGCGTTTTATTGATGTAGGAGCATTAGATTTGCTGGCTAATGGCTCTATCACCAAGGCTGAACTCAAAATCCCTGATGTGGATAGCGATTTTGGCAAACTGGAACGTGAGCATATCATGCAATATATTATCGGCAAGTACGGTGAAGGCAATGTAGCCTGTCTGGGGCAGTTTGGGTATTTATGGGCTAAGGGCGCAATTAAAGATATTGGTAGAGTGCTGGGCATCCCCTTTGAGGTAACTAATGAAATGACCTCGCGTATAGGTGACGAAAGCATTAAAGAGGTCATTGAATTAGGGCTATTGGACGGTTACAAAGACCAGTATCCCGAATTATTGGATTATGCACAACACATTGCAGGTTTGCCCAAGTCGTTCGGTATCCATCCTTGTGGGCGTTTGATCAGTACACAACCAGCCGATTACTACAATGCCTTGGAATATTCGGAAAATGCAGACGCATGGGTACTACAAGGAGATATGCACACCGCTGATGACTTGGGGTTGGTTAAGGTTGACTTCTTAGGACTACGCACAGTAGATGTGATGTGGGATGTGCTGGACATGATTGGTAAGTCGTATGAGGACATTTCGCCTCGTAATATCGACCTACATGATGCTGCGGTGTGGAACGAGTTTAAGCAGGGCCACACAGAATTGATCTTTCAGTTTTCGTCTACTGGTATGCGTGGCGTCTTGCGCGATATGCAATGCGACAACATTGATGATTTGGGCGTAGCTAATGCGTTATATCGCCCCGGTGCAATGCAGTATATATCTAATTACGTGCGGCGCAAACATGGCGAGGAACAGGTCACATACATTCATCCAGATTTACAATCCATCCTTCAACCCACCTACGGCATTATCGTGTTCCAAGAGCAGCTTATTGATATAGGACGTTTGGCGGGGTTGAACAACCCCGATGAATTGCGTAAAGCTACGGCAAAGAAGAAACCTCAGTTGATGGCTAAAATTGAGCCGGAGATGAAAAACGGCTTAATGCAACGTGGCTGGTCGCAAGAACAAGTAGACCAACTGTGGACTGACATACTGGACTTCGCTAAATACTCTTTCAATAAAGCCCATGCTTATGCTTACGCTTTGACGGCATATATTACCATGTATCTGAAGGTACATTATCCCGCTGAATGCATGACGGCATATATCAATTCCTATAAGGGGTCGTTAAAAGATATTGTCATAGCCATCACGGAAGCCAAGCGTATGGGATTGACCTTGACGTTTGACAACTGGCGGCGTATTCAGGCTGATACAACGTGCCGTGATGGTATCGTGTATTTGGGCATTACTACTCTTAGCGGCTTCGGTGATATAGTAGCCACGGGGTTGCAGTCGATATGTGCTGATACTTTTATAGATGTAATCAAACAACGAGAACATACAGCGATCAATAAAACTCAATTTGAAACATTGATAGCGTTGGGCTTTTTTACTGAGTTCGGTGAGAGTGGATATTTGATGGATGTATGGACAGCATACCAAAATGTTTATAGCGTTAAAGAGGTCAAGAAAGACAAACTGCCCTTCGCAGAAGATTTGTTGAAACAATGTAGCAAGGAAACCGCTAAAAAATATAAGATTCTTGACCATGACAAATTGTTCTCTTTGGTGTGTCAGCAACTTGCCACATCGCCGTTGCCAGTCTCTCAAATATTAACCACACAGCTTAAATATCAGGGTTATATCACTTACCAAGATCCACGGCTTAAAGGTCATTACTTAGTGCTGGATTTAAGCACGAAATATTCACCGAAAATTAAATTATACAGTTTGGATACCGGCGAGATACAAGTAGTCAAAACATATACCAACACCTACCAAGCCAACCCATTTAATCGAGGTGCAATTATACGAACAGGCCAATTTGCTTGGAAGCCTAAATCGCAGATGATTGATGGCAAGTGGTGCAAATTGTTGGACACAAAAGAACCGTGGATAACAACATATCAAATCAAAGGCGGTGTTGAATTATAGCAGTAGTTAATTTTCCGCAAGGCAAATATAGGACTATTTATATCGACCCTCCTTGGCCTGAACAGGGGGGCGGCAGAATCAAGCGCGGTGCAGACCGTCACTACCCATTGATGTCAGTAAAGGAGATTATAGCATTGTCCGTAGGCGACCTGGCCGACCCTGAAGGATGCCATTTGTATCTATGGGCTACCAACAACTATTTACCGGCAGCGTTTGAATGTATCAAGGCGTGGGGATTTGAATATATCACCACAATTACATGGATAAAGGACAAAGTAGGTCTTGGTCAATATTACCGTGGAATAACAGAGCATTGTTTGTTTGCTACCACAAAGAAGCGTCTACCGTACAAAATAGATGGCGATAAGCGTTGTCAAGGTGTGACAGGATTCTACGAGCCGAAAACAATACACAGTCGCAAACCTATACAAATGCGAGAAATGATAGAAATTGTAAGTTACGCCCCGCGCATAGAGCTGTTTGCTCATGAGTCGCATGATGACTGGGACTGCTGGGGCAATGAGGTGTAACCCAACACAATACAATGTGTTTTTTTTTCTAACTTTGATGCAATCTAACAACGGTGCTTGTCAAACTACTCATAAATTCAGATAAGCAGTAAGGTGAATTGAATATAGGAATTTCAGTGCTCAGTCTTTTCGATGGCATGAGTTGTGGTCAAATTGCGTTTAAACAACTCGGTATAGAAGTAGATCGTTACATTTCTTATGAAATAGATAAGTATGCCATATCAGTAACGCAACTCAACTTTCCAAACACAGAACAATGCGGTGACGTGTTTTCTGCTGATTTCACTCAATATCAAAATATAGATTGGCTTATTGGCGGTAGCCCGTGTACACATTGGTCGATAGCCCAGAAGAATAATCGAGAAACACAACCCAATAGTGGTATGGGCTGGGAACTATTTAGCCAATATGTGCGGGCTGTGCAACAAGCCATGCCTAAGTATTTTTTGTATGAAAACAATCAAAGTATGAGTAAGGCAATACGAGCTGCTATTGATGAAGCGTTTGGGTTTGAGGCGGTAGAGATCAATTCTGCATTGGTATCTGCACAAAATAGACGCAGGTTGTATTGGGTGGGCCAGCGTAATACAGATGGCTCATATAGCCGTGTCAACATAACATTACCTGCTCATAGGGGGGGCGTTTACAAGATGTGATTGATAGCGGCGCTGTATGGACCGAAAAAAGTTATGCGCTAACAACACGTATCGCAGGAGCCGTAATCAAAGACACGTTATCTAAGCATAGGCATAGCATGGTAACTGAACCTATTCGTGTGGGGACCATTCAGAATACAGCTAAAAATATAATGTTTGATAGTAAACAGTACCGCGTATATTCTTGCGAAGGTAAGGCAACAACGCTGTGCGGTCAAGGCGGTGGCGTAGGGGCGAAAACGGGATTATATGCTGTGCCGATAGATAACAACATACAAGGCCACATCGTCTACACGGTTTTCAACGGGTATATTCTGATTGATGGTGATTGGTATCCTATTAACTTGCCTGATGGTTACTATATCATTCGCAAATTGTCGGTTAATGAGTGTAAACGACTGCAAACTGTCCCTGATTGGTATGATATGAGTGTCATAAGCGACTCACAAGCGTATAAATGTCTCGGTAACGGCTGGACCGTAGAAGTCATCATGCGCATATTGCAAAGTACCACCACTCATTGTAATACACTATATAACTGCAAGCAAAGACACAATTTTTCTGATAGGAGGACAAGTAATGGTTAGATTTTCAGCGGTCACTAAAGACCAACTTAACACATTATGGCATGACACTTACGGCTGGGTCACATCGGCTGGTGTGCATTTCATCGCTGACGCATACACAGTGGTGTCCTTTTGGACTACGGGCGAGATAGATGTAAATGCGATTAACGCAGACGAACACGACACATTAGCGGGCATCATTAAAGACACACATATTTGCACCGAGGCCGAAGTGCTTAAAGTGTTACTCAGCGAGGACGATTTTGTAATTGAAGTATGACAAAAAGAGAACAGATGATAGAGTGCGCGGAAGCGATGGAGCAGGGTATGACGCACACCCAAACCACCCGCGATATGTGGCAGAACAACCTAATTTGGTGGATATGTAAGGCGGTCAAACTATTGCTGGAAAGAGAGGTCAAACGCACCAATAATGAACAGTAGAGGACATTTCTGGATTTCCATAGCTAAGTCTTTGACTCGTATAGTGGGCTGTTATATGGGGGTACATGGCGACCTTCACGGCATGGCAATGGGTTTTATATTTGCTGAAGCAATGGGTGTTTTAGAGGAATTGGCCGATGAAAGATAAGACAGAAATCATAAAGATCAAAGGCGATTGGGCAGAGGTTGTTGACGATTGCCGTTCGACTGTGGGCAAGTCGCCATTGGGCAAAGAACCCTCGGAACAATTTAAGCGCAACATTCTTGTTGCAGAGCATAGCCCTATACGCGACCTCATTGTGAAGTGGAAGTGGCTGGCAATGCCCTCATGGGTTTCAGTCCATTGGGTTCGGCATAAGTGGGAGAAGTTTGTCAAAACTCAGCGCACAGACCGCACCGGCATTGACCGCACTAAACTGCCGCAAGACGCACCGGTGGACTTTACTGGCGAAGCCAATGCTCAAGCTCTTATCGACACTATGCGTAAAAGACTGTGTTACCAAGCCAGCCCTGAGACCCGTGAATATGCAGAGGACTTCAAGGCTACGCTGCATCAGATAGAGCCGGAACTGGCAGATGTGCTTGTGCCGAATTGCATTTACCGTTGTGGATGCCCCGAAATGAGCAAGTGCCCATTTGGAGAGAGGTCATTGTTTATGACCCTGCGGGCATATAACCCCGATGTCACCAGCACATCAATATTGAAGCGATATGCGGTATATAACGCATGGTTTGGACTACATCGAAAGGAGAGTTAATGACCCATTACTTAATGGCCTGTGGACATATATCTTCTGCTATAGATGAAATAGGAGACCCTGTGTGTCCGATTTGTATGTGCTGGGAGATAAAAAGTGAATTGCATGACGACACTGCTGGGTTGGAAGGACGGGAAGCGCACTGCGTTTATAGCAACGATCACCGCACTGCAAGCGCATGGAATCTCCCGTTCTTTGAGTATCAGCCAGACAAGCCTTACGACGCATATTATTGTGGCTGTCAGGGTTGGGACTAATTAAATGAAAGGAAAGGCAATGAGGTACTGGTATTTTGAGTTTTATGTCTATGATTCTAAAAGCGGTTACGAAAGTACAGATGCTTCGTATATCTGCTCGTATTCACCCCTATTCCCCTTGCAACACGTTATATCGCTGTTCCGGGAGACATTTGATGAGCTTAGTAAAGAGGCGATAATTCGCGTCACTAATGTAATCGAAATCAGCGCAGAGGACTATAACGCTTTAACTACGGAGGGCAATGATGCAGATTGTTGAGTGGTTGTCGTTTATATCTGGCTGGATTTGTATACTTAGTGCGACATATTTATGCTTTCGCGCTATACAGTGGAGCATGAAGGGGGAGGATTAACGCACAGAAGATTTATCTCATTATGGGGCGTAGCGGTGTAGGCAAAACTACGCTGGCACAAGCCTTATGCGACCGTGAAGGCTATAAACAGTTGTCCAGTTATACGACACGACCGCCAAGAGCGCCCAACGAACAAGGTCACATCTTTATAGCGTCGGATTCATATAAAGACATCGACGATTTAAAAGCACAATATCCTAATCGTGTTGCAGAAACTATGTTTGACGGCAACTTTTATTTTGCTACTGCCGAGCAGGTGGAGCAATGTGACATTTATGTTATAGACCCTGCCGGAATACGGACATTCAAAGAACGATACAAGGGCAAAAAGAAAGTAAAGGTGGTGCTTCTCAAGTGTATGAAATTCCTCGCTGAGAGGCGCATGGCAGCTCGTGGAGACACCGAAGAAATGATTCAAGCGCGTATAGCAAACGACGATGTGATGTTTGCCGATGCGAATGAATTAGCAGATGTGGTCTTTTACAATGACGTATTTGAGACTACATATCAGCAACTTAACGAATATATAAAAACAGGGAAGGTGAGAGAGTGAGCAGACCGCAAGTAATAGTAGATGTGGACGGTGTGCTGAACACACTGATCAAAGACACACTGGGCGCTTATACCATATCCACAGGTAAAACATTAGACTATAATAGCCTAACCACTTATCACATAGAAGACAGTTTATCACCTGATGATGCCGCTGTAATACGCCAGATATGGGAGAACAAATATTTTTGGCGCAGCTTGCACACGGCAGAAGGGGTTGTCCAAACTCTGCAAGATATGGTGTATGACGGTGATGAAATTCGCATTGTCACAGCCATTACGCCAGACCTGTTTGAGCTGCGGGTAGGTTGGTTGCAGCATTACTTCCCGTTTATCGATCCGGCTAATATCGTATGTTGCACCCGCAAAGAATGGGTAAAGGGAGATTTCATCATTGAGGACAGTATTGCGAACTTGGTCAGGCATGACGCTTACCGCATTTGTATGAACCAGCCGTGGAATAATCGCGGAGCCGAATACGATGACGTGCATTTAATCAAGCGGGTGAATACATTAGCGGAGGCACGCACATATATCAACGAAGTATGGAAGGAGATTGAATAATGAAGGTTGTGATGTATGGGACGGAGGGATGCCCGCAATGCGATGTTCTGGCTAATAAATTGTCCGCAGAAAATGTCAATTACGAGAAGGTGATTGACGCGAATGCCATTAAACGAATGGGGTTTATGTCTGCACCGATTCTGCAAGTAACGATGACTTATGCTGAAGCCTTTAAGTGGGTGATGAGCAGAAAGGACGAAATATGACAGTAGACGAATACAAGAGCCGTTATCAAAAACATATAGATTTTATCACCAAGTACAAAAAAGCCAGTAATGCTGCAACCGGCAGTGAGGTGGATTCTAATGCTAATGTAGAGAGTAAAAATATCACTACCCTCTCTGGTGAAATATACAAAAGAGAGGCCATTGGAACCAACCGATTGTTAATGATAAATAAGCTGGCTGAATTGTACGGCGCAGAATGGGCAGAGCGATATATTGACAGATTGGAGTCGCATTTGTTGTATAAACAAGACGAGACAAACTTGAGTGTCTATTGTGTCAGTATTACACTTTACCCCTTTCTCTTTAACGGTCTTGTACCGCTGGGCGGGCAAAGCGAAGCGCCTAAAAATTTGGATTCTTTTTGCGGCTCTTTTGTAAACCTTGTGTTTGCTGTGGCCGCGCAATTTGCCGGAGCAGTCTCCACTCCTGAGTTTTTGACCTATTTGGACTATTTTCTGCGACGAGAATTTGGCGAAGACTACTATAAGCACTCCAATGAGATTGTGATTCATAGCATTAAACCAAAGACAATCTGTGATAGGATAGACGCAGCGTTTCAGCAGGTGGTCTATTCACTTAATCAACCCGCAGCGGCAAGGAATTTCCAAAGCGTATTACAATGCGCCCTTATTCAGTAATGAATAATGCAAACTCCTTTAATTGCTGGGAACTCTGAAAATGGGCAGACGTTTAACAGAAGAAGACGATATTAGTGACTTTATGCGCGGATTGCCATAAAGCGAAACATCGCTCGTTACAGACAATCAGCAGCCAAGCCTCTATTGAGGAAGGTTCAACGACCATCGCGCAAGCGAGTACATCACAAGCGATTGGTGATGGAAATGGGGAGTATCCCTCTAAGGGATAGTGATATGGTCTAATCTATACAGTGATGTATAGCAGTTCACAAGAGAACGTATAAGGTGTAGCGAACCTTATAGAATATAAATGATTTTGGAATATTGCCTACTTTGACGACCCTTACTTTCACGGCATATTTACAGATTTTGTGTTCCCTGACGGTACAACTCCATGTTGGGAGAGCGTAAGTTGGCTTCAGAAATATTTTATGAAGTGGTTCAATAAAGAGCGCACTAAGCAAGTTCTGACCTTCCCCGTGGAAACAATGAATCTGCTGGATGACGGAGTGAATTATGTGGATCAAGAATGGGCAGATTTTGCCGCTGAAATGTATGCTGAAGGGCATAGTTTCTTTACTTATCGTAGTGGCAGTGTTGACTCACTCGCGTCATGTTGTTTTGCTCCCGATACTCAAGTGCTTGTTCGTTCCAGTGACGGTGAACGTTTAATACCCATTAAAGAATTGCATGATACCAAGTGGGCTGATAAGAGAAATCTGACAGTGTTCCATAACGGCAGTTGGGTGTCTGCAAAAACTATCGCATTACCGGCTGTGCGTCCTATGTATCGCATAGAGACAGCCAACAAAAAAGTTGTTGAAGCAACTGACAATCATATCTTCCCCACTTTGCGCGGAGATGTGCCAGTCAGCGAATTAACTACTGATGATTACATTCTTTGTAATACTCGACCTTTAATGGCAGTCAAAGAACGCGACTTGCATCTTACTTACGAACAAGGGTTTCTGATTGGTATGTATTTGGGAGATGGGAGTATTCGCCAAAACGAGACGAAAAATCATGCCATTTATTACTCAACTGACTTCTCTTTAAATGAAGCCAAATATACTAATTGTATAGGCGCTATGCGTAAGGCTTTATCTGATTGCGATATTGACAGAGACTTTACATTAGGTACACCTTACAACAATGTATATCCTGTGCGTATTAGCGGAGAAGAAGTGGTCACATTTATTCGGGAATATGTAGTGGGTAAGTATGCCGCAGAAAAAGGGCTTAACCCATCTATTTTCGCGCAATCTTACGATTTCCGCAAAGGCATATTAGATGGACTATATGCAACAGACGGGGGCAATAGCAACCGTATTTATACTACGTCTGAACGCCTTGTTCAAGACTTGGAAGCTCTGTGTACATCGTTGGGTCTCAGCACTGTGATTGATGTGTCAGATCGCACAGATGAAAAATGCGTTATCCGAGAACAAGAATATAATCACAACTACCCGTTGTGGTGTGTTCGTTGGTATACGCCACAAAACCGGCGCACATTGGCAGACGTATATAAAGTAATCAACAACGGCATTTATTTTAAGGTGCAAAACATCACCAGTGTAGCAAACAGTTATGACTCTGTGTATTGCTTTGAATGTAGGAACCAAGACGAGCCATATTTTACGCTGCCCAATGGCATGATCACCCATAATTGCCGTTTACGGAACGAGCTGCAAGACAACACCTTCTCTTATACGTTAGGTGCTGGAGGCATTGCAACCGGCTCCAAGGGGGTTATGACCATCAACATCAATCGCTTGGTGCAGTGGGCTGTGCGTGACGGCATTGATATATCTGATGCAGTACGGCAGATTGTAGATGAGTGCCACCACTACCTGATAGCGTTCAATGAGATTATGAAGGACAATTTTAAGTCCAAATTGCTGCCTGTGTACGATGCAGGTTATATCTCTTTAGAAAAACAATTCTTAACCATAGGCATCAATGGATTCGTTGAGGGCGCAGAGTTTCTTGGCATAGACATTACGCCCAATGAACAATATTTTGAGTATGGCGAAAAGATACTCAGACCTATTTTTGAAGCGAATAAAGCAGCTCGTACAGATGAACTGATGTTTAACACCGAATTTGTGCCTGCTGAAAACCTTGGGGTTAAAAATGCTAAATGGGACAAGGCAGACGGGTTGTTCTCTCCTCGCGAGTGTTATAACAGCTACTTTTTCCGTCCCGAAGATGATGGTGTCAATCTCATAGATAAATTTATCCTGCACGGCAACAAGCTCACACAGTATCTTGATGGCGGCAGCGCTAATCATGTGAATCTGCAAGAGCATTTGACCAAGAAGCAGTATCAAATTATTATGCAAGACGCCATCAAAACAGGTTGCTCTTACTTCACCTTTAATGTTCGTAACACTATTTGCAATAAGTGCGGTTATATTGATAAACACACTTTAACAAAATGTCCTAAGTGCGGGTCTGAAGACATTGATTATGCAACGCGCATTATAGGCTATCTAAAGCGCGTATCAAAGTTTAGCGAAGCTCGGCAAAAGGAGGCTGCTAAGAGGTATTACGGCAATGCTTAAATACACTTCTTATACGGTGGTGTTTCAAGAGGTTCCCGATGAAGTCAGTTTGGCTTTTGAGGTGAGTGGTTGCCCTTTTAAATGCGAGGGTTGCCACTCCCCACACCTGTGGGAAGACGTAGGGGCCCCATTGCTGGCATCACTGGCAGATGTTGTCGAACAGTATGCGCCCTATATCACCTGTGTGTGCTTTATGGGTGGCACACAGAATATCGACGAGCTGTGTAAAGCGTTGCAAATTGCGAAGACTTATCACCTAAAAACTTGTGTATATGCAGGCAATGATAATTGGTCTGAAATGGCAGACATATTGCCTCTTACTGACTATTTGAAAATGGGTAGCTACCAGCAATCTTTGGGCGCATTAAACAGTCTTACAACTAATCAACGGTTTTATCGTGTAGAACACGCACCGCTTGGCCCAGAACTTATAGACATAACATATTTATTTCAGGAGACTAAATGAAACGACCAACTAATATACATATTCGTTATACTAAGGATTATCCCGCCGAATTGGGGTATATCGGGGATAAGAAATCAGACTGGATAGACCTTTATACAGCCGAAACAGTAACTCTGCAAGCCGGTGAGTACACCCTCATCTCGCTGGGTGTTGCCATGCAGTTACCCGATGGGGTAGAGGCTAATATTGTACCTCGTAGCAGCACCTTTAAGAACTATGGTGTTTTGCAGGCCAACTCAATAGGCGTGATCGACAACACATATTGCGGCGACAACGACATCTGGAAGTTCCCCGCTTACGCCACCAGAGATATTACCATTCCCAAGGGTACACGCATTTGCCAGTTCCGATTAAACTATACAATGCGGACCGAGTTTGGCGAAATCAAATTTGAACCAGTCATTAGTCTCGGTAATGCTGACCGAGGCGGGTTCGGCAGTAGCGGCAAGTAGAGTAAAAAAAAATAGGGAAGCTATCATACACAGCTTCCCTATTCGCATATATTGTTTTATGAGGTGAGGAACAAATGGATATAAAGAACATCTACCCCAATCTGACCGACGATCTTAGCACTTTAGCCATTATTGCCAATCAGCTTTTAACTGAAATTGATTTGCAATTATCCCAAGCACAGGTTATAATTAAATCAAGCGATGACGTGTACTGTGTAAATTAGGAGGGACACATGAACGCGGTATACGCCAGACAATCGTTAGATAAAAAGGACAGTTTATCTATCGAAACACAAATTGAACTCTGTAAACAAGAATTGGGTATAGATGTACCCACAAAAGTGTACATTGACAAAGGATTTAGCGGAAAGAATACAAATCGTCCACAGTTTCAGGAAATGATGAAAGACATTCATTCCGGCGTAATCAATAAGGTAACGGTCTATAAACTGGACAGGCTTAGTAGGTCGCTATTAGACTTTGCGGAAATGATAGAGGTATTCAAACAACACAATGTAGAGTTCCAGTCTACACGCGAGAAATTTGACACCTCTACCCCAATAGGCAACGCCATGTTGAGCATTATAATGGTCTTTGCCCAACTTGAACGTGAGACTATACAGTTACGTGTCAGGGATAACTACTATATGCGCTCGGCAAACGGAGCATACGACTCCACAGCACCTTATGGGTTTATCAAAACCAAGATCGCCCTACAAGGTAAGTCTGTGAGTTCACTTGTATGCGACCCAGAAACGACGCAGATATTGCGCGGTATCTTTGACGCATACGCATACACAAGCACATCATTAGGAGCATTGGCGAGGCAACTCAATCAGCGGCGTGTGCCATCTCCGGGCGGTGCAGCATGGGACTCCTGCAAACTTAGCCGCATCATGTCCAACCCCGTATATGTAAAGGCTAATGCAGACATATATAACTACTATCGCTTAACAGGCATCAACATCACCAACCCAATTGAAGCCTTTGCAGGCGTGAATGGTTGTGTAACGTATGGGCAGTGGGATCACAAACGGCGTAAGTTCGACCAGCTCAAAAGCCTCACATTATCTATCGGATTACATGAAGGGTTAGTTGATGCGCAAACATTCTTGTTGTGTCAGAACCGTTTAAATAATAACACACAGGTATATAATGGAGGACAAGGCAAACACTCCTGGCTGACTGGTTTGATTAAATGCGGCTATTGCGGCAAAGCTATGAAAGCGGATGTAATGAAAAAGGGTGTACCAAAGTTTCGATGCTCTGGACATGCCAATTACGGAACTTGTGATGATAATGCGCGTGTATCTATTGCACAAGTGGAAGAAGCGGTTGAGACCCAAATCATGCAACACATCCAAAGACATTCCGACCTACAAGCACAACAGATTGCCGAGTGCGACATCAAGGAGCAACAATACAAAATACAAATCAATAAAATCAATGAACAGATTGACAACTTGGTGAACGCAATCGCTCAAGGCTCTGCAACGGTCATAGGTTATCTCAACGATAAAATCGCTGCATTAGAAACACAACGCCATGAAATAGAGGTTGCGTTGCAAAAACATATACTGGAAAGACCGTCACCCGAAAACACCCGACAACTGTATGACACGCTGGATATGTGGCCCTATATGGATATTGCACAGCGCCATGAAGTCGCCGCAATGCTGATAAAAGAGGTTCGCATATTTACAGACGAAATCCGCATCTTTTGGAAATACGACTTATAAGACCATCGAAAAACCATATTTTTATGAGTTATAACTGATAAAATATGGGCCAACTTTACTCTAAGTCTGCCAAACCAGAACCACGGTTGATACCATCGACTGGAAGGAGGAGCGCAGCGCCCAGACCATATTGGATACGGTCATACCCAAGCTTCACCCCGGCTGCGTAATACTCTGCCATAACAACGGATATAAGATAAAGGAATATCTGCCCACGCTTATCGAGACGGCACAGGAGCAAGGGTATGAGTTCGTTACGGTCAGCGAGCTGCGGCTTGAAGGGGATACAATTATAGATGTGAACGGGACGCAAAAGGCGGCGTAGGCGCCTAAGCATACAGCAATGCTCCCCTGATATCGTCAGGGGAGCATTGCTGTATGTTATTCTGTCAGGTGCCGCGCCAGCATAGCATTTGCGATTATGGAGCGAAGCTGTATGCGGGAGGATTCGCCCCCCGTAAGCCTGTCGAACTCGGCGTTGGCCGCCGGGTGGTATATGCCGCCCGCGGCTTCCGCCCGTTTGCCCGCCGCTATGCCTAAGCGTATCATAGAGGCGTCCTGTATGCGCTCGCCTGCGGGTATGCCGTTAAGTATCAGCAGCCTGCCGCGGGCGCTTGGCAGTCCGCCGTCCAGCCTGCCCTGAAGGGGCACGTCGGCGCTGTTGAAGATATACCCGGTGCAGCGGCTGCTGTCCGCGCCTATTACCCGCACGCCGTTATCGGCAAGCCACCTTAGGGTGGCTTCGATATCCAGCATGTCCTTCGGAGCGGTGGCGATAAGGCTCACGGGGATATCCCTGAGCGCCGGAAGGTCCGGGCAAAGCTCCTCGCCCTTTATATCGCATATACCGCCCATGCCGCAGGTGACGGCAAGGGGCACACCCAGCCTTTCGCATACCGCCATGGTTCCGGACGCGGTAAGCGCTCCGGAGCCGCCGCTGCTTAGAGCCTCCTCCAGCCCTTCAGAGTCTATCCTGCCGAAGTCCAGCTCGCGGCACCGCCTGCGGAACAGTATGTATTCTGCGGCGGAGCCTATGCGTATGCTGCCCTCGTCAACCCAGGTTATGCAGCTTAAACCGTCGGGCCAGGCGGAGAGTATCTCATCGTCCGCGATCGAGCGCAGGCCGTGGGTGAGCAGGCAGGTCTCGACTAAAAAGCTGTGCTTTACTTCCATCCTTCGAGGTCGTTTACGTTATCCACGTTCACCAGGGTGAGGGGCAGATATACATAGCTGTCGAAGGTGTGGCCTTCGTTGAGCATGACAGCCATCTGAAGGGCAGCCTTGGTGTAGCGGGCGCTGGAGTAGGACATGGAGCCGGTCATGGTACCGGCCTTAATAGCCTCCCGTGCATCGTCGGTAAAGTCAACGCCGTATACCAACACGCCTTCCTTGCCCTCGGCGGCAAGAGCCTCAACGGCGGCAAGAGCCATGGTGTCGTTGCAGCAGAAAATGCCCTTAAGGTCGGGATGCTCGGTGATGAGCGCCTTGGTGGCGTCGTATGCCAAGGTAGCGTCCCAATCGCAGTTCTGTACGGCTACGAGGTTGAACTTATCGTTGGCCTCTACGGTCTCTTTGAAGCCCTTGGTGCGGCCCTCGCTCTGGCCCGCGCCTGCAAGGCCGGCTATTACGGCTACCTCGCCGCCATCGGGCAGACGGGAGATCATATCGTTGGCGACGGTCTGGCCCTGCTCCGCAAAGTCAACGGTTATCTTGGCGTCCAGATGTCCGCCCGCTTCCTTGAGCGCGTCAACGTCAACGCCGGGGCCAAGGTTGATGACCTTTACGCCGTTCTGGTTGCACTTGACTATGCCGGGAATGAGGTTGGTGCCGTCTATGGGGGATACGATGATCACGTTGTAGTCCATATCCGCCATGGTCATAAGAACGTCAAGCTGGGAAGCCGTATCGCCCTCGGTAGTGCCGGTCTGCACGTCTATGGCTATGCCCATTTCCTTGCCCGCCGCCTCGTAGCAATCCTTCATGTTTGCCCAGAAAGCGTTGGTCAGGGATATTACGACTGCGCCTACCTTGATGTCGCCGAAGCTCTCGGGCATTGCGCCGAGCTGCTTCTCCATGGCGGCGTCAAAGTCGGCATAGAGCTGCTGTACTGTCGCGGAAAGCTCGCTTGCGGCCTCCTGGGTCGCTACGGTCTCCTCTGCGGCCTCGGTCTCCTGGGGCGCTGCGGTTTCCTCAGCGGTGACGGTCTCCTGTGCGGCGGGGGCCGCGCAGCCTGCTATGCTCAGTGCCATTACGGCAGCGAGCATGATAGCAAGAAGTTTCTTCATGGTGTGTTCTTCCTCCGTTAATTGATGTATATATAAAGGAATTATCCCTTATATGCCCAAATCGTAATTATCCTATGCGGTTCCTGCGTTCTCGAAGCTCCGCCGTCACCACCGCTATAAGCAGCAGCGCGCCTGTCACGAACTGCTGGTAGTATGACGATACGCTCATCACCGTAAGGCCGTTGCGTATCAGCCCCAGCAGTATCACCGCGATGACCGTACCGGGAAGGCTTCCCTTGCCGCCGTGCAGGGCGGTGCCGCCCATTATAACGGCGCATATAGCCTCCATCTCCATATTTAAGCCGGCGTTTGCCTCGGCGCTGTTCAGCCGGGCGGTGACTATCACACCCGCCACCGAGGAGAGCAGCCCCATGAGGGCAAAGGCGGACACCCTGTATTTCCATATCTTTACGCCGCTGCGCTTCAGCGCCTCGGGATTGCTGCCCAGGGACATGACATAGCTTCCCCAGCGCATAAAGTAAAAGATGGGTATGAGTGCAATGACGGCCATGAGCGCCATGGTCACGCCGGACTCCATGCCGAATATATCGCCGCAGCCGAAATCGCGGAAGGCCTGCGGCAGCTTGGTTATGGGTATGCCCTGTGTGGCTATCAGCGACAGCCCCCGGTACATATACGACGTTGCGAGGGTTATTATAAAGGCGTTTATGCGGGTAACATGCATGAGGACACCATTGAGCGCACCCATGGAGGCGCCCATGAGCAGCGCCACGCCTACGCAAAGCCCCACCGGCAGCTCGGCCTTGAGCGCCTTCGCCATGCATATAGCGCTGAAGGAGAGCATGGATCCCACGGAAAGGTCTATGGCCCCGGAGGAGATTATGCACATCATTCCCACGGCGATCAGCATGCGGTATGAGTTTGCCTCCAGTATATTCACGGCGTTTTTCACGGAGAAAAACGAATTTGTCCGAACCGAAAGGAACGCCGCCATTATGCCGCAGAAGCACAATAGGAGCAGCGGGGCTATGTTCCTATCCACGAATCGCTTCAGATCCTTCATAGCGCTTCCTCCTCCCGGTGCAGTATGAAGCTCCTTAGCTCGTCCGGCGAGGTGCTTTGTGTGGCCGCTCCCGCCATTATGCGGCCGGAGCGCATTACGTATATATAGTCCGCCAGGTCGAATACCTGATGGAGGTTGTGGCTGATTATAAGCTGGGTCATGCCGCGGTCACGGAGCTCCTTCAATAACCCCATGGTGCGGTGGCTCTCATGTATGCCCATTGCGGCGGTGGGCTCATCCAGCAGCAGCAGCCTGCCCGGCCTCCTGAGCGCGCGGGCTATGGCGACGCCCTGCCGCTGACCGCCGGAAAGGTTCCTGACCGGCTCGGATAAGTCCGGCACGTTTACCCTTATGTCGTTCAGCAGCCGTTCCGCCTCAAGGCGCATGGCTCTCCTGTCTAAAAACGGGCCGTGCATGAGCTCGTCCCCAAGGAATATGTTTTCCACGCTGTTTTTGCAGTTGTCCAGCGAAAGATCCTGATATACGGTGCGTATGCCAAGCTCCATCGCCCTCTGCACCGTAAGAAAGGGATGCTCCGCCCCGCATACGGTCATGCTGCCGCCGTCCGGCCGGAGGGTCCCGGAGAGTATCTTTATCAACGTGGATTTGCCCGAGCCGTTGTCGCCCACTATAGCCGTTATGCTGCCCTCGCGAACCTCTGCGGATACCCCGTCCAGCGCCCTTATATGGCGGAAATGCTTTGTTATATCCTTTACGGATAGTATGATATCTGACATTGCTGCTTCCCATTTTTGCTTTGTTTGCAAATGTGGTGCATACTTAAGCACACTATCGTCTATTGTATAGCTGCCGTTTCGTTATTGGAAATAGCAATTATAGATATCGGCGGCTTGTTATCTAAATTTATAATATCACCAAACGCACAAAAACCCCCTGCCGCAATTAGTGGGCAAGGGGGGATAAAACGCCGCTTTTTACGGAACGGATATTATTTGACAGTGATGGGACAATCGTACAGTATGTGTTTGCGCGAGTCCTCGTTCCAGCCGTTTTTCTCATAATGGGCCTCGGCGCGGCTGCATGTAGGCAGCTTTACGCCGTTGTACTCTGTAAGCTCGAATATCTTCAATACAGCCTGCATACTGTTTATATTTGACCAGTCCTCAGGCATAAGGCCGGTTTCGACAGTAAAGCTTATTTTGTGAGCGCTATCCGTATCCAGATACCTGATACTGTTATAAGTTTTGCCAAAACCGCCCTGCTCTGTGCCGTCGATTATAAATACCGGTTCCATTGCCTTTCCGGCGGTTGCACACTGCTTATCCGTCCAGCTTTCGGGCAGGATTACCGAAAAGGTAAGGGCTGTTCCATTGAGCTTTTGCTGCATTTTGGTTACTTCGAATGTAGCGCCGTCTATGGAAAGCTTATCGTTGCCTACCTTGCAGCGATTGCCGGAAATGCTTTCTGCCCCCGAGAATACCAATACGTCGCCTTTTAGCATGACCGGGGCAGGTACAGGCATGGCAGCTTGTGCAGCGGTTCCCGCAGTTGCGTCAAAGGTAAGGCCGTCTATGCGCAGAGCAACCAGACAGTTGATTTTAGCTAAATATTCATCCTCGCTGATATGATCAGGGGCCTTTGAAGTGTTCTGACGAACCGTTTTCATATCCGTAAAATAGAAGAACATGGTCAGCTGCTGATTTCCTTTCAATCCGCTGCCTACCGGAAGGCGCACGGATATATCCATGCTGTCGGATGCATAAGCCTTATCTACATTAGCCGAGCTGAATTCATCGACAAGAGGGCTCATAAGAAGATATTGCATGTCGCCGCCTGAAACGGAGTGTCCGACATATGGCACCACCAGATCATCGGGCGGCGCGAATGAAGTGTATTCGCCGGTTTCTGTGACGGTGTATTCGCTTGAACGCTTTATCAGGTCTCTTGCGTTTCCCTTTAACCTGCCTGTAATGTACACGTCCTCTCCATCATACAGTATCTCGTCGAAGCTTACGCTGAGCCTTTCCGCCCAGGCTTTCCACTGTTCATCTGCGGCGTAGACTACAGTTACCTTTATATCCTTGTTCCGTACGCTTTCTATCGCCGTTTCCACGGTCTTTTGCGCGTTTGTTTCGGGGGTGCGCTCCGCGGCGGGTGTTTCGATGTACTGGCGGGAATTTACCGCCGGCTTGAGCCAGTTGAGCACCATTGCCCGGGCCTCCGGCACACAGGCAACCACCGACGCCATGACTACGAAGCAGGCGGCGGCTACCGCGAGGCCGCGCTTAAGGCCCGGCCTCTGACGGGAATTGACGGCTTTTCGGTATATGCGGTTCTTGTTTGCTATGTTGGCTTCTATGGCGCTGTAATAAATATCTTTCTCTTTCATGCTTGCCACTCCTTTGCGAGTTTTTGCCGCACAGACGCCCGAAGACGGTGTATGCGGCTCTTTACGGCGGATTCGCTGAGGTTCAGCTCGCGGGCGATGTCCGCCACCGTCATGTCCAGGTAATAGTAGAGCACGAAGGCCTTATAGCTTTCCGCCGGGGCGGAGGCTATCTCGTCCCAGACCTTGCCGAGCATTTCGGCGTTAATGGCGGAATCCTCTATATCCTCTACAGAAAGCTCCGTCATGCCGTCGGTCATGCGCTGCTCCTTTTCCGCCTTGATTATCTTAAAGCGGTAAAAGCCCGAAAGCTCCTTTTGCAGTATGCTCATGAGGTATGCCTTGGGGTCATCGATATCGCCGTGGCCCCGGCGGGTTATGCGGCTGAAAAACCTTGAGTAGGCGTTTTGCAGTATGTCCTCAATGTCAGCCGCGCGCCGGGTCTTTATAACGGTGTATCTCAGCATGTCTTCGTAGGTAGCCTCGTATACCCTGCGGAAGTATTCCGTTTCAGATTGCATCTCTTCATCTCCTTAATTCAAAGGACTGTTGTCCGGACAACTATAATGACCGGGGCAAGGGCGTATCGGTTGCGCGTAAAACAAAAATCCCCCCGAAAAGATGGGGGAATAGGCTTTTAATCTTCTTGCCGCAGCTCTATGCTCTGCAGGCCGCAGAGCATTATCAGCTTACGCAAAAGCGGATGGTACATAAATGGGCACTTAAGTACCTTTAGAGCCAATTTCAGCCGGATTTTCAGCGTCATACGGCGGTAGGCTGACACGGGGTCCTCCTTTGACAGGGCACGTGACAGCATATCCGCGCTTTCCATGGCGTAGCTTATGCCCTCGAGGGAGCTGGGGCTTATAAAGCCCGCTGCCTCCCCTATGAGGAACGCGCCTCCCTTACCCGGACAAAAGTCAAAGAAGGAGCGGGGACGGAGCACCACGCAGGCCTCTGTCTTTACAGGCTCCGAAAACTTTATGCCAAGGGCACGGAGCTTTTCCTTCTGCCGTTCAAACCGTTCCCGGCAGTTATCCTGAGGGAATGCCCCTCCGAATATGAAGTAATCGTCCTTTGAAATCGACCATGAGCAGCAGTCGGTTGTCTCGGGATCGAATATGCAGGAGTAAAAGGGTCGGCTGTTTTCTTCGGGGAACCACTGCTGAATGGCGGTGTAGCGGCGGAGCTGCTTAGCCTTGAACAGCGAGCTGCGGACTACTGAGCTTGCGCCGTCTGCGCCCACTACGTATTTGCAGGTAAAGCTATGCTTATGGTCTCCGTCGTGCCAGCTTACCTCAAAGCCGCCGTCAATTCGCTTTACCCCGTCACAAACGCCGGTGACACGCCGCACCGAGGGCCGTATCATGCTAAGGAGCCACATGTCGAGCTTATGCCTGTCGAGGTTTATGTAGCAGCGCTGGTAGTGCCTGACGAGGCCGGAGGCCAGGTCGATGGTCTTTACCGAGAATATCTGCGGATCCACGAGTATGCTCTTAGGCAGCGTTATTTCGTATTTGGAGAGAGCCTTCTGGGCATCCGGCGCCAGCAGGCCGCCGCAAGGCTTTTCAAAGCCGCCTTTAGCCCTCTTTTTGTCTATAAGTATTGCACTGAGCCCTTTAGGCAGCAGCCGTCCAAGGGTAGCTCCTGCAGGCCCGCCGCCTATTATGGCTATTTGGTAATCAAATCCGCTTTGCAAATTAAAAATGCTCCAAGCTTTTGTTTTCTCGGAGCATTATATAATAAATCCCGCTTTTATACAACCTTACGCATGGCCGCGCCAGCGTATCAGCCGCTTTTCGAAGAAGGCAACCGCGTAATACATGGCGGCGGCGAGCACGCAGAGTATCACTATGCTGGCCATGACCAAGTCCAGCTTGAACACCTGGCTGCCGTATACGATCAAATATCCGAGCCCTGCCCGTGAAACCAGGTATTCGCCTACTATGACGCCGACCCAGCTCATGCCCACGCTTATCTTGAGGGCGCTCATGATTGTGGGTACGGAGGCGGGAAGCACTACCATTGTGAGTATTTGCAGCTTGGTCGCGCCCAGCGTCCTCATGAGAAGCTGCTTTTCGCCGGTTATCTCATCGAAGCCTGCCAGCACCGTCATTACCGTCACCACGAGGGATATAAGCAGACCCATTATGATTATGCTCTTTACCCCCGCGCCGAACCATACTATGAGTATGGGCCCCAAGGCTATCTTTGGCAGTGCGTTGAGTACCACGAGGTATGGATCAAGTATTCTGGCGAGACTTTTGCTCCACCAGAGGAGTATGGCGATAAGCGTGCCCAGTATTGTGCCCAGGATGAAGCCTACTACAGTCTCATAAAGAGTTATGCCTATATGGTGGAACAGCTCGTTGCCGTTGTACAGCCGGGCTACGGTACTCATTACCTGTGACGGCGAGCTCATTATAAACGGGTCTATCCAGCCCATTCTTGCCGACAGCTCCCATAGTATGAGCGCCGCTATGAGTATGAAGTATCTGAAGAACGTTACACGCCTGTCGGCCTTTTTCACGGACGACAGGAACCGGGCATGTTCGGGGGAAACTGCCGTGGTATCCCGCTTATTGCTCATCATGGTCGATCTCCTTCCATATCATATCGAAGTAATCCTTAAATTCAGGGCTGTTGCGCCGGGAAAGAGGCGTATTGCCAACCGTGAGTTCTATCCTATGCACTGCCCGCAGCTTGGCAGGGCGGGAGGAAAACACCAGTATCCTGTCGCTCATGGATATGGCCTCCGCTATGTCGTGGGTGACAAGTATAGCTGTTTTGCCTTCCTTGCGGATTATGCCGTAAATCTCGTCTGAGACGGTAAGGCGCGTTTGATAATCCAGCGCGGAGAACGGCTCATCCAGCAGCAGCAGCTCCGGGGAGCAGGCCAGGGTGCGTATCAGCGCCACCTTCTGCCGCATGCCGCCGGAAAGCTGCCGGGGATAGCTCTTTGAAAAGTCCGAAAGGCCATAGGTCTTCAGCAGGCTGTTGGTAAATGCCCGCGTTTCTTCATTCAACATACCCTTGACCTGAAGACCGAGCAGCACGTTGCCTTCCACCGTGCGCCAGTCCAGCAGGTGATCTCTTTGCAGCATATATCCCGGCCTTGACTTGCCATAAAGGTTTATTCTGCCTCGGCTGGGCTGCATAAGCCCGTCTATCATTGAAAGTATGCTGGTTTTTCCGCATCCGGACGGGCCGACTATAGAAAGAAATTCGCCCTTTTCAACTGCGAATGATATATCCTCAACGGCCAACGTCTCACCGTCCAGTTCGTGGTATGCAAGACCCACGTGGTCCGCTTCAAGCAATATTTCAGCCATACAAAGCCTCCGTTTACTGTTTATACACCAATGTATTCCCTGTAAGTGCCGCCTGTGCGCGGTGTAACAAAAATATACTCTGTACGTAATATGTAATAGGGAGGAGATAACATGCAAAGAAGGCCGTCCGTTGTACATATAAGAAGAGGGTGCTGTAAGCGGCGGACTCTGAGATGCGGCTTGGTATTTTTGCTTACGCTGATACTGCTGCTGTGCCTTGGGGTGGGTTTTTTGAGGTGCCTTTTCTGGGCGGGGATAATTACAGCCCTGTTCAGGCTGTTCGTTATAGGCGTATTCTTATAAAAATATACCATCAGTTGACAAGAGCACACAAGCCCTAAAGGCTTGTTTTGGGACGCTC